>ENA-UOUL01001501-UOUL01001501.1-bioreactor-metagenome-genome-assembly--contig:-NODE-1501-length-31993-cov-6.168630_pt1 | contig 31993 bp, 25 predicted proteins | sample MGYA00249838_ERZ747220 | MGnify/ENA primary metagenome ERZ747220 (study PRJEB28778, sample SAMN05720191) | bioreactor metagenome | isolation source: Anaerobic biogas reactor | place: USA:Washington... | reverse complement strand
GGCGACCGCCTCTCGCCCCATGCGATCCGCCGACCGCTCGACCACCGACCATGGCGTTAACAGGTAGACGTAGTCATCGCGATAGGCCTTGTGCCGGGCGACGCCTTCGAGCACGCCGAGCCATCTCGCGGCCGAAGGCGCTGCCGCGTAGACCACCGGCGTGGCCGCCAGCATGATGATCGCCGCCCAGATCACCCTTCGCCGAGTTGAAGGCGCCCACCCCAGCACCGCCGCCGCTCCCGCTCCGCCCAGGATCGCGGTCAGCACGTACGCGGGCAGGAAGAACGTGTATTGATCGACCACGTTGTAGCGACAGGCAAAGCCGGCATGAACGAGCAGGCCCACCCCCAGTGCCCCACGCAAGCCCCTGGGCAACCCCAACATCCGCCATCGCCACAGCCCGTACAACGCCGCCGGCAGCAGGAGATTGGGGAACGACAGCAGCGTGAACCCACCGCTCACCGCCAGCAGTCGAGCCGACAAGGCCACATTGAGCACACTATCCGCGTAGCCCAGCGAGGACGAGCCGAACAGCGCCGAGCCAAGCGTAACCCTCCAATCTCCGCTGTGGGCCATCTCCACCGCCACCAAGCCGCTGTAGGGCAGCGTGCCGACCAGCCACAGCAGTCCGCCGACCGCCATGTCCGCCCAGCGGATCCTGCGACCAGCCAGCCCCCACGCCAGCACGCGGTCGGTGATGCCGACCGGCAGTGTTACTTCCGGGCGGAACAGGCCCGAGCCGCCCATTTCGACCCATTCGCCGCGGGCCTCCATGTACAGGTGTACCTCGGCCGACGGCTCGGTGTACGGGAAGAAGCTGGGCGTGACCTTCACCTTCGGAAAGCCCATCTTGGCGTAAAACGCGCTGAGGGTGCCGATCAGCGTCGCCAGGCTGGCGTGCTTGTCGACGATGATGCCGTCGACCTGATGAAAAACCGGCAGGTGTTTGAAGTCCGCCGTCTCACGCCGAAACACCGGCCCGATGGTGAAGTACTTGCCGGGACGGCCCGCGGCATGCCTCGCCAACGCGCGCATCGTGGCGGCCGTCGTGTGCGTGCGCAGCACGGGGCGCATCGCGAGGTCCCGGCTCCAGCGATATTGCCAGCCGGTCGAGCCGGTGTCGCCGCCATCCTCGTGCGTGCGGCGGATGCGCTCGATCAGCTTCTCGTCCGGCAGGCGGCAGCGGTCCGGCCGGGCCACATAGAACGTGTCCTGCATATCGCGGGCCGGGTGATCCTGCGGCTGGAATAAGGCATCGAAGTCCCAGAAGCTTGACTCGACCCATGGACTGAAGATTTCCTCGAAACCCATCTCCAGGAACACCCGCCGCACGCGATCGAGCGTCCGCTGAAATGCGTGCTCCTTGCCCGGATACAGCTTCTTCGCCGCCAGCGTTACGTCGTACGGCTGCAACTCGACGCTGCGCCAGGCGCCGTCCGTCAGCAGCTCCGGCGTGAGCTGCGTGACACGTCGCCGAGACTTTACGCCTTGAGCGATCAGGTCGCGTCCTTTTTCAGTTGCGGCGGCCGTCCGCGCCGTGCGTTCCTTGATGGCCAGGAAACCCTTGCGCTTGGAGAGCAGCTCGAGCGCCGCCGCCACCGGCAGGCCTTCGCTCTCAAGCTCAGCACGCGTCGCCACCCGCCCGCCGGCAAGCGCCTGGATGACCTTCTCATCCGGCTGTTGCGGCGGACCGGCGGCAGCCGCTTCGGCAGTCGCAGTCAGAACGAGTTCTCCGCCCTCTTTGCGTGCCCAGCCGCGCTGCGCCAGCCAGCGCAGCGTTTGTCCAACCTGCCCGGCGTTCAGTGTGCTGTGCAGCGGTATGTCCGTGATTGCCGCGCGCCCGCCGAGTTGCGTCAGCACGCCCATAATCACGCGCTCGGGCAACGGCTGGTTCACATACTGCTCGCCCTCGGGCCCGAGCCGGAACTCCTCGTAAGCGGATTCTTCCACCTGCACCAGCCCGGCCTCTTGCAGCACGATGGCCGCCGCCATAACGGGCGATTGATCCGAATGCAGGGCCGCGGCAATGTCTCCGATCGCCACGGGCCGCCCCGCTTCGGACAGAAACCTGAGCACGTCAAATTGCACCTGCGGCAATTCCATTTTGCACCTCGAGGAAAGTGCGTGGTGTACCCCGGCGCGATTCGCCGGACAAGTCTTTCGGCGCCGACAGAACAGATTAACAGCGGGACAGCCATGCCCAAGGTGCTTTTGCCCAAGGTGGTACCGCGCCCAAGGTAGGCGCCATCCTTAAGGTAGGCGCCATGCTTAGGGTGGGTGCCATGCCCAAGCCGCGTAGCGGCGCGGGCATGCCTCCGCAGGGCACCCCCCGGCGCGCCCTATACTCCTTAGCGTTCGCGATTCTGATGAACGCTATCTCAGGGCAGCGCGTAGAGTGAAGCTGTAGTGTTCGCATCTCTGGGGCGAGCAATCGGAAGACACCCCGGGCCGATCGTCGCCGGCTGGGTGGCAGTGCTGGTCGCCGCGGCCGTCGGACAGCGAGTCTTGCCCGCACCGCAATCGCCCAATGCCGGAGCCGTGCTTCCACCCGGCTCTGCTTACATTCGGGCAAAGGAACTTTACCAGCAAGCCTTCCCACAACTCGCCGCGGAAAGCACGCTCGCGGTAATCGCACAACGAACCGGCGGCATCACCGCAGCCGACCTGCAGCGGCTCGCGCAGCTTGCGGACGACGTCCGCCAGGCGACCGGCGCGCCGGTCCTCTCCCCAGCCTCGCCGTTGCTGCGCCGGCGTTTGCTAAGCCCTGACGGCCAGGCTGCGATGCTGGTCGTAAATCTCCCGACGAGCTTCGTAAGTCCGCACACCCTGGCGGCGACCGAGCGCGTATTGGAGCTGGCAGGCGCGGATGCACCACCGGGTCTGCGAATCGAGGTGACCGGCACCGCTGCAATGGGCCGCGACTACGTGCGTGCCAGCCAGACGGGCGCGCACCGCACGACCTGGGTAACAATCTCGGCCGTGTTGATCATTCTGATAGCCGTGTATCGATCACCGGTGGGAGCGCTCGTGCCGCTGATCTCGATCGGGGCCAGCGCGTACCTCGCCTATGTCGCTCTGGAAATATCGAGACTGCTCGGCTGGCAATTTGGGGCCATAGAATGGGTGTTCTGCGTCGTGCTGATCTTCGGGGCGGGCACTGATTACGCTCTGTTTTGGACCGCGCGCTACCGTGAAACGCTCGCTGCCGAGACTGACTTCTGCTTCGCGGCGCAAACCGCTATGCAGACCACGGGACCGGCCATCTTGACCGGAGCGGCGGTCACCATCTGCGGGCTATCGACCTTGATGGCGGCCAAACTCGTCCCAACGCACAACGCCGGCCGCGTCCTGGCCGCCGCGCTGACGATCAACCTGGCGGCCTGCCTGACATTCACCCCGGCTCTGGCGCGAGTGCTGGGACGCTGGCTCCTGTGGCCGTTGGATACGGCCGCACAACCGGGACTGGGCGCCCGCCACTGGTGGCCGTGGCTGGCGCGGAACGTCACCACGCACCCCTGGCCGGTTCTTCTGGCAGGCACGGCTACCCTGGCAATCGCGGCCGCGCTTTCATTGCGGCTGAAGCCGATCTTCAAAGGCGTCTTCGATTTGCCGTCCGACGCGCCCTCCAAGCGAGGCTTGCGGCTGGCGGAGGAGCATTTCTCCGCGGGCCAGCTCTATGCCACCACGCTGTTGATCGAGCTTGACCCGGGTCTTGAGGCTGAATGGGAAAGCCTGAGTGCGCGCGTTACGGCCGCAGTCCAGACTATACCCGGAGTGGCCGAAGTGTACTCGCTGACTTCGCCGGCCGCCCCCGGCGGGCAGTTACCATCTGCGGTGCAATCGCTCGCACGCCCCTATTACGTGTCACAAGCCGCGGACGGGTCAACGGTCATGCGAATTGAAATGCTGCCGAATGACGCGCCGTTTGCGCCGCAGACGCTTCAAGCGGTCGAGCGGGCCGCGGCGGTGGCGCGAAAAGTAAGCATGGAAGCGCTGCCGCCGCAGGCAGGCCGGCCGCGCGTCATGTTGGCCGGCCCGAGCGCGTACATTCTCAACGAGCGCACCATTGCCGATGCGGATCAACGCCGCGTAGTGGTGTTGGCGGCGGCGGTGATTGCGCTAATCGTGCTGGTGCTCGTGCGTGACGTCGCGCTGACTGCGTTCATGGTACTGACGACTTTGTTGACGTATGGTGCGACGCTGACGTTGAGCAGCTTGTTCTTCGTGCACGCCATGGGTTTGCCGGGTCTGGATTGGAAAGTCCGCTTGATTCTGTTCGTGATCGTCATGGCAGTGGGGCAGGACTACAACATTTTCCTGGTGGCGCGCTTACGCGAGGAGGTCCGGTCGCAGGCTCGGGCACGGGCGGTACGCGCGGCAGTGGTGCGCACCGGTCCTGTCATCAGCAGTTGTGGAATCATCATGGCGGCCACACTTGGTTCGCTTTGGGCGGGCCGGCTCTCACTGCTTCAGCAACTGGGCTTTGCCCTGGCATTGGGCGTGCTGATCGATACCTTCTTTGTACGCCCACTGCTCATTCCGGCCTTCTTCATGGTGATCGGCAACGTGCGCAGCGCGCGGCAAAACTGAGGGCCCGCAAACCGCCGCGGGCGCCGCGCAAGGCTGACTTAGACGCTGGCCGGCTGTTAGCCGGGCGCTGCGCCGACGAGATTAGCGGGGCCGTTGCGCCTTTGCGCGCCTGGCGCAGGGTTAGCTTCAAGGGGGGCGGGCATCAGGACAGCCGATGCCCAACCCCGCCTTGAAACTTGCCGGACTGGAACGCACTGAGCCCGCTGGCTGAACTACCGGGTGGGCAGTCGCCGCCGCTCAGAAGGTTGGCTAAAGTGTCAAAACCAAACGTCCTGCTCATTGGCGGACACCCAGCTCCTCCAAAGTGCCTTCGAGTTGAAACCTAATGATCCCGCGGAATGCCGGCCTAACGAACGCGGCCGACCTCGATGACCTCTGCTGATCGGCACTGCCGGTCCGACCGCGGGCAATACGCTAAAGGCTATCTAAATTCTACAGTATTAGCGGAGAAAAGCAAAAAAATCCGATACAAACGGGCGCAAAACGCCAAATTTCCGCTCGTTTGTGGCATAGTGTTTTCCGACACTGTCAGTCGGCTTTAGTCACTCGCCCACTGCGGCAATGGCAGCAGGCCAATCGCAGAGCCGGCGGACACGTAGCTCAAAAGTGTGAATGCAAATGGGAGCGGTTTCGTGAGGTTCGCTTGCAACGTTTTGCGTGAGCAATCACCAGGAGGCTCACTGCACCGGCCTTAATTCCCCCAAAAGCGCCGCTTGCGCTTCCCCTGCCCGCTCGGCTGCGGAGGCGCAGCTAGCACGCGCTCGCGCTCTGCCCACACCTGCTCGGCCAGCTCTGCGTCACTCTTGCGGCTCACGCGCCGAAGCACCCGAAACCGCTCACGAAGCTTCGGTGGCCAGTCAGCGGGCACTGCGTCCGCGGAGAATAGGGGCTTATCGACGATCGGCGCCGGCAGATCATCCAATTCGTTTGAACCCGCTGGGGCGCCGGTCGCGGGGTTCCCCGCGCTCATCGTCTGTCCGGTGGCTTCTCCAGCACGCGTTCCATCCCCGCCGCGACGTTCCGGATTATCCGGGCTCAATGCGGGTTCTTTTTCCGCGTTGACCGCGCGAGAGACTGGCGCGGCTGAGTCTGGGACAGCGCGGGAGAACAACTCGCCGGCGCGCATCAAGGCAGTCTTGAACTCGCGGATGCGGTGATCAACATCAGCATTCTGGGCTTCCTGTGCGGCAATCGCCGCTTCGCGCGCGTCCAGCTCCGCCGCGCGCTTGGTCAGCGCCGTTTCACGTCCCAGCAGCTCATTTAGCTCCGATTTCAGCGCTGCTTCACGTGCCCCCAACCGCGCCTCCAGTTCTTTCAACTGTGCGGCCCAGTCAGCCTGTGCGGCCTGAGTAGCCTCTAGCTCCGACTGCCTCACCGCCAGCTCCGCACGCTCTTGTTCAAGCTTCGTGGCTTGCCCGGTCATCTCGGCCGCGCGCGCCTGCAATTCCTCTTCCATTTTCCTGCAAGCTTCGCGGGCCTCTTTGATCGCTTGCTGGTCGCGCTCGAATGCCGCACGGGCTTGATCGAGCTCGGATCGCTGTTGCGCCAGCGCCGCGTGCTCGGCTTCCAGCGCTTTGCGGCCATCATTCACCTGGGCGGTAAGCGCCTCTACCTCGGCGCGCTGGGCTTGTAGCGCCGACTGCGCTTCAGACACCTGCCGCGCCTGCTCTTCCAGTTCTGCGCGGCGTTGCGCCAGCTCCTGCTCGACCTGGCTCAGTTGTGCCTGCCGCGCCCCTACCTCAGCTTCTCGTTCCGCCAGACCCGCCGCACGGGACTGCGCCTCAGCTTGTTCGGCTTTGACCCGCGCCGCCAGTTCGTCCAACTCACGGGAACGTTCGTCCAGCCGGCTGCGCGCCGCTGCCAAATGGCTATGAACGGCCGCAACCATTTGCTCCAATTCATCGAGCGTGGCGGGAGCGTTCTCTAGTGCTGGTGACTGACCGGCAGACGGCGCCGCGGGGGAAGCGGTTTTTCCGCCTCCCGCCTGTGCCTGCTGCTCCGCGGCGACGGCACTCTCCTCCTCGACGGCGCCTTCCTCCCAACATACCGTAAATCGTTCGCCACCGACCCCGATCTCCGCCCCGTTCGACAGCCAGGCTAGTTCGACGCGCTCGCCGTCCACCCAGGTTCCTGACCGGCTGCCGAGGTCCTGGATGGCCGGCCGCCCGTGCAGCGAGAAAAGCAGCGCGTGCGCCAGTGAAGTATCCGGCGTGTCGACCACGACGTCGGCCGTGTTGCGGCGGCCGATCACCAGGGCATTGTCGGCCAGCGGCAGTATCTGACCACGGATGGCGACGGTGGCCGGCCCGTCGTCGCGCCCCCCGTCAGGAGGGCCGGCCTGTTCGTTTGGCGTAAGGAACTCAAAGCCCACAACGACCGATCCCAGCCGCAAAACGCCGCCGGCGTCCAGCGCCGCGGTGCGGATGGGTTGATCGTTAAAGAAGGTTCCGCAACGGCTGATCAGGTCGCGCGCCAGGATGCCCCGTCCGGTGTTGATCAGCGCACAGTGAACCTTGGAGACGTTGGGATGCGTGACCGGCAGGTCGCAGTCGCGGCGGCTGCCGATAAGCACGACGCTGGCCGCGACCGTGCGTGAGGTCGGCCCTCCTTCGCCGTCACATTGCAGGCGCACCCAAGGTGCGGCTGCTTGAGGCGGGCCGTCGCGGGGGCCAGGCGGTTTATTCGGGACGTTGGATGACATTGCGGGCCGCTCACAGGCTAGGTTTCAGGTTCCTCAGGAAGTGTTCAAATCGTAGGCGGCGAACGCAAATCATGCGCCGCTGCGGGTCGCGGGCGCCCGCTTGACAGCTTCCGCTTAAGCGACGATCATCCCTTATGGGAACGCACGGGCGATTAGCTCAGTTGGCTAGAGCGCTTGCTCGACATGCAAGAGGTCACTGGTTCAAGTCCAGTATCGCCCATTTTCGCGGATTGACGCACGCCCCTTAAAAATTCGCACGCACCGCACCAAACGACACCGCACCTAACCCACCCGCTTCAGCTCCGCCTCGAATAGCAGCCTCTCGCGGGCTGCACGCGGCCAGCGTTTCCGCGGACGAGCACGATTGATTGGCGGCAAGCACAGTCCAACCGCTCTTACAGCCGTTGCGCCGCTCGCGCTCCGCTGCGCCAGGTTGCCTTCTTGCCTTGTTGCCCCCACTATGCCCCCTATGAACTGTCCGAACGAATACGTCCTCGCCGGCGGCGGAACCGGCGGGCACTTGTTCCCCGGCTTGGCCGTGGCCGCGGCGCTGCGAGCTATCGAACCCGACGCGGTTATAACCTTCTTTACCACCACGCGGGCGCTCGATCGCGACCTGTTGGCGCGCACGCCTTATGGCCAGGTACAGCAAACCGTGCGTCCGCTGACCGTCCGGCTGTGGCGAATTCCGACGTTTCTATCGGCCTGGTTCAAGAATGTCGCCGCCGCTTCGGCTTGGCTGAAGGAGCATCAACCGCGCGCCGTGCTCGGCCTCGGTGGCTACGCCGCCGGGCCGCCGGTCGCCGCCGCGCGCCAGCTCGGCATCCGCACGGCCATCCTCAATCCCGACGCAATACCCGGACGCGCCAACCGGTTCCTCGCCAGCCGCGTCGATCTGGCCGTGTTGCAATGGGATGTCACGCGTAGGTACCTATCAAAGCGAACGCACTGCCACGTTCTGGGCTGTCCGATTCGGGCCGAGTTCGCGCAACCGATTGACGCCGCGGATGCGCGGCGCAGCCTTGGGCTTGATCCGAGCCGGCCGCTGTTGCTGGTTACGGGGGCGTCGCAGGGCGCGCGATCCATCAACCAAACGATCTGCCGCGTGTGGCCTCAATTCCAAGCCAAACATACCGACTGGCAGCTTCTGCACCTGACGGGCGCCGCGGACGAGGCCGAAACTCGCGGCGCTTACGGCCCCGCGCTGCTCAATGGCACTGGCACAGGCGAGGCGCGCGGGTCGGTCCACGTGGTCGCTTTCATGCACGAAATGTGGCTGGCGCTGGCCGCCGCCGACCTGGTCGTGTCGCGGGCCGGAGCCTCGACGTTGGCCGAGATTACCGCCCTGGGAAAGCCGGCCATCCTGCTACCATATCCTTATCACAAGGACCAGCATCAACATGCAAACGCACGAGTGCTGGTCGACGCGGGCGCGGCCGTTCTGATCGACGATCAGAAGACCGCCGAGGCAAACCACCGCCCGCTCGCAGACGCCCTCGAGCGGCTGGCAGATGCGCGCACGCGGCAACAGATGGCGCAAGCCGCTCGCACCCTCGGGCGGCCCGCCGCGGCTAAGGATGTGGCCGCGTGGCTGGCAGGCCGCCGCGCGGCTGTGGACCGCTTGCCCGCTGGGGCCCATAATCCAACCCATGGCGGATAAGAAACGCGGCAAACTGGTCGTCATCAGCGGCCCTTCCGGCGCCGGCAAGAGCACGATTTGCAGGGAATTGCTCCGCGCGCTGCCGAACAGCCGCTGTTCCGTGTCCGCCACCACTCGGCCACCGCGCGAAGGCGAAGTAGACGGGCGCGATTACCACTTTCTCTCACGGGCAGAGTTCGATCGGATGGTTGCGGCCGGCGAGCTGCTGGAACACGCGGAATACTGCGGCCAGGGCTACGGCACGCCGCGCCGCGCGGTGGAGCAGGCCTTGGCGCGCGGCGAGATTGTGATTCTCGCGATCGATATACAGGGCGCGGCCCAGATTGCGCAGCAGGCGCCCGAGTCCATTCGCATCTTCATCCTGCCGCCAACGATGGAGACGCTGCAGGCGCGCCTGGAAGGCCGGCAGACGGAATCTAAGGCGCAAGTGGCCCGCCGGCTCGCCGCGGCCAACCATGAAATCGCCCATGCCCGAGCCAGCGGCCTCTATCATTACTTCGTCACCAACGATATACTTAAGGATTCGGTTCAGCGGGTCATCGAAATCCTCCAGCAGGAGAACGACCGGGAATGATCAGTCCGTTGCAGAACGACGACCTTATCCGCAAGGCCGGCGGCCGGTTCAAGCTCACCGCCCTTATCCAGAAGCGCTGGCTGGAACTCATGCAGGGTTCGCGCCCGCTAGTGGATCCGACCGGCAAGACCATGATGGAAGTCGTCATCGATGAAATCGTGAACGATAAGATCGCCATCGATTTTGAGGCCTCCGGCATTGCGCGCCCCGGATAACGAGCCGCAGGCCGGCGGCGACGTGCCCGCGAGCCCGGCAAACGGGCAGCCTCTGGCCGGCTACGAGGTCTTGGTGTGTATCAGCGGGGGCATCGCCGCTTACAAGACCGCGGTTCTTGTTTCACAGCTCGTACAGCTAGGCTGTGGCGTCACGGTAGCGTTGACCCGCAACGGGCGGCGCTTCGTCGGCGAGGTGACGTTTCGCGGCCTGACTGGCCGGCCCGTGTACACCAATGCCAGCATGTGGCAGACGGGCGAGCAGATTCACATGCGTCACCTGGGGCTGACTGAGGTGGCCGACCTGGTCGTGGTCGCACCGGCCACGGCGAACGTCATCGGCAAGCTGGCGAGCGGCATCGCGGATGATCTGGTAAGCACGCTGCTATTGGGGGCGGACAGCCCCGTTATGCTGGCGCCGGCGATGAACGAGCGCATGTGGCAGCACCCCGCCGTGCGGCGCAACGTGGCCTGGCTCCGCGAGGCCGGGTTCCTGTTCGTCGGTCCCGAAGAAGGCTGGCTGGCGTGCCGGGCAATTGGGCCGGGGCGCATGAGCGAGCCGGAGGTGCTGCTGGCGGCCATTCGCGAGCAGCTCCTGAAAGCGCCGGCGAAGCGCATGGGGGCGCGGTAAGGGGCTGGGGGAAGCAGAAAAATTGCCCGCTTCCGCGCTGCATGAAGCAAGCGGTCCGGCAAGACAACCTGCCGGACCGCAAGGGGATTATTACAGATCGAACTGAATCGAGATTAGCGCCGACGAAGCAGCAGGGCAACAGCGATCAGCAGAAGGCTGGACGGCTCAGGCGTCACCACGAGCTGCCAATTAACGTCAATGGGGTTCGAGTCCGCATCGAGGATGGGCGTCGTAGTGAACCCGAATCCGGCACCGGGGTTCCAGTGGTAGTCGTTGTTATTCCCCAGCGACGTTTGGTAGATGTACGACTGACCGCTCGTTCCGAACTCACGAACCGACTGAAAAACCATGTAGTAGCTGCCCGCCGGCAGCAGTTGGTGTCCGAAATCGGCGCCAATCAAGCCCGCCGAGAACAGCGTGTCATAGCCGCCCGAGGCCGACATTACGATGGACCCGCCGGCCCACGGCAACCCATCGTAGATGTGGAAATTGGCGCCGACGCCATCGACGCCACCGTTAGTGAAGCCCTGGGCAATAACCGTCTCGCAGTAGTAATCTTCTGAAGTCGTGAAATCGGAAACCACCCAAATGTCATACGCGTCATACGCCGTTTCGAAATCCTGGGCGGCGCTGCCGTACTGCTGGACTTCGTCATACGGATTTCCCAGCGTGCCGCGCACGGCGGGCGACATGGCAGCCGGGCCGACGGCGCACGGGCTGATCGTATCAGCCAGCGCGGCGCTCGCAAGCAAAAACACCCCCAACACCACTAGTCCTATCTTCATCGAATACCTCCTTCTCCTAGTGACTCCATGGCATGTGGGCGGGGTGAAGGAACGCCCTTCACCGGCCGCGTGCTACCTCCTCAGGCCGACCTGCTCCAAAAACGATGCGACCTGTGGACGCAACTCTGGTGTTAGAAACTGAGGCGTAGCCTCAGATCGAAGCCTAAGCCGAGGCGCATACGATTCGGAATTACCTCTTTCCTCACTCGGCGATCGCGTCACCGTTCACGACGACGCACATCCGGAATCAAGATGATCTAATAGTCACTATACCCTTAGCATGCCCTGGCTTCAAGACAATTTGTGGTTTATCATCGCTTTCGCGAACGATGGCCCAACGATACGGAACGAGCACTCTACGTCCGTATTTTGGTTATAGGGCCACCACATCGGACATAGCAGAACCAGCCCCAGTTGCCATGGACTTATCGGTGCCATTGGTGCCGTAGGTGCCACGCCCAAGCTATAAGCGCGGGCATGCCGCGCCAATTTGCCTTTCCGTCACGCCGACTAGTTGCGGCAAGCGCACAATGTGTATGCCGACACTCCGCAACCATGCCGTCGGATTGAGCATAGCGTCACTGGCGGCACCGCCAGCTCTCTCGTTCCGCCATAATCAATCGGATAACCACACCGACTCGTGATCGAACGCCGAGCCGCGCGTAGAGCGCCCGCAGGTGCGTCCTGACGGTATTAGCCGATACTTTCAGCCGCTGTGAAATGTCCCTTTGCGAATACTCCGCACATAGCAACTCCGCCACCGCACGTTGCCGCGGTGTAAGCCGCAGCACTTTCGCAATCACGGGCCACTGTACCGGCGTGAACAGCACGGGCAATTCGCAAGCAACCGCCCCTGCCCTTTGAAACCGTCTACGCCGGCGTACCGAGCTACTCAGAGTCATGCAACCTCACTCCTCCGGCCATGGGGGTGCCGGCGGCCATAACGCTGAAGATGTATACCGTTCTCAACGACGGTGGCGTGGCTGCTGCTGCCACCAACCATATCAGCGCCATCCGCCCACAAAAGCGCAGCGATTATTTGAATTTTTTCACGGACTGGAACGAGCCGGCGACTCGGCCGCCGGCTGAGAAGTGGGCGAGAGGCTGCCCAGGCTAGCGCGCATTTGGCCCAGCAGGTCCTCGGTATCGGACGGTGGGAGACGGCCCGGCTGGCCCGATTGCCGCAGGTCGCGGAGACGCGTCAGGAAGTAATCCGCTTGCTCGTGTTCGCCACGGGCCGCCGCGAATTTGCCGCACTCCTCGAGGGTGCGTTCGAGATCCCGCCGAGCCATGAGGTCCTCCGGATCCAGCTCGGACAATTTTTCGTTTATTCGCAGGGCCGCGGCGTACAACCGGGCCGCTTCGTCCGGCTCCGTTCCGCAAATCTGACCGGCGACCCGCACCAAGCTGGACGCCTCGGCACTGAGGAAGCGCCGGTTATGCGGATCGCGGGCCACGATATGGCGGGCCGCCTCCAAACTGGCGTAGGCGGCCGCCCGCGCGGCTTCGCGGCCCGCCTGAATGTCCTCCGCCCGGGCCTGGCGATCCGCCTTGGCGGTCTCCAGCATGCAGATTATCTGGTTAATTTCCCAGATACCGTGGTACGTAATAAGGTTATCCGGTTCGATCTCCAGAAGCTGCTCATTGATCGCCAGCCGCTGGCGGCAGTGCGCCTCGGCCTCGTCCAGCCGGCCTTCACGCAGCGCGAGCGCGGCCAGTCGATCGTGCCCCCAAGCGACGTCGTCCAAATGCCGGCGGACCCCCGGGTTCTGCCTGGTCAGCTCTTGATCCATGGCCAGTGCTTCTTCCCACAGGCGCCGCGCCTGCTCCGGCTGGTTTAGCGCGTTCATCACGTCACCGATTTGCACGAGCGTCAAAGACACCTCGGCGCCGCGCTGCGCCGACCGCGGTTCGGATGCCAGCAGGCGCCGCCGCAGTTCCAGCACGCGCTTCCGCAATGTCAAAGCTTCGTCGTAGCGCTTCTCGCTGAGCAGCAACTCCGCCTGCCGGGCCCAAACGGCTGCGCGCGCGGTTAGAAGCTGCTCATCATGCGGCTTTCGTCGCAGCAACTCGTCAACCTGCGCGTCCAGCCGCTCGAGCAGCGTACGGCGCACCGCAGCCGTTCCCGCGACGCGATCAAGATCCTTGGCGGTCCGTTCGACCAGGAATGTCGCCGCGTCGATCGTCTGGCGCGACAGGGCCTCAAGCGCGCTGGCGGACTGCCGGGCCCGCATGAGCCCATAGCCGGCTCCGAACAATCCCGCAAACAAGCTCAGCAGCGCGATGCCCGCGGCGGCCACCAACATGCGATGCCGCGCCAGGTGTCTACGCAGGAGATACAGAGTACTTGGCGCTTGTGCCAGAATCGGCTCGCCCGCCAGGTAGCGCCGCAAGTCCGCGCCCAGCGCAGCGGCCGACTCGTAGCGCTCATCCGGGTTCTTCGCGAGCGCTTTGAGGATAATGGTGTTCAGGTCGCCGCTGAAACTGCGGTCGCGTGCCGCCAGAGGCAGCGGAGCATGGTCGTGAACGGCGCGCGCGGCGGCGTAAAAGGACGACTCGGGAACTTCAATGGGCAGGGCGCCACTGAGCAGTTGATAACCCACCACGCCCAGCGAGTAGACGTCGCTGCGCGTGTCGATGGCGCGCGGGTCCCCATCGATTTGCTCGGGGCTCATATAGCGGAGCGTCCCCACCACTTGCCCGCATACCGTGACGGCCGTGGCAGACGCCTCGCGGCCGGCTAGTCGAGCGACGCCGAAGTCGATCACCCGTGGTTGCGCAATGCCATCGAGTTGCTCAACCAGGATGTTGGCCGGCTTGATATCGCGGTGAATCACCCCCCGCTGGTGCGCATGCCCGACCGCCTCACAGATACGTGCCAGCAGCTCAATCCGCTGCCGCCGGCTAAGCCGCTGCTCGTTGGCAAAAGTCAGCAACGGCGGGCCGTCCACGTATTCCATGACTATGTAAGGTTGGGCGCCATCGGGCGTCACCACAGTTCCGGCCTCATGAATGGTGGCGATGCCCGGGTGGCGCAGCAGCGCTAAAGTCTCCATCTCCGTCGCGAATCTGCGGCGCGCTTCGCGGCTCATGACATCCGGGCGAATCAGCTTCAACGCCACCGTGCGTGGCGGAGTCTGCTGCCGGGCCCGGTAGACAACGCCCATGCCACCCACGGCGACCAAGTTCAGTATTTCGAACGCCCCGATGCGCTTCGGAAGCGGAGCATTGAGCGCAGGCATGCAAAAATCCGCCACATCCACGGACGGCAGAAGTGGCTTATCCAAAACCGCGGCGGGCGTATCACAAGCTAGAAGTGACTCGATTTCGCGCTGCAGCTCCAAGTCGCCGCCGCAGGCCTGGGCCAGAAATTCGGCCCGCTGTTCGGGCGGCGATTCGGCCGCCGCATTGAATAGCTCGACTATCCGGCGGTGACGCGTCCCGCCGGCGCTCGTGTCTGAGTTGCACGTCATGACAGCTCGCGCATCAACCAGGCTCGGGCCCAGCGCCAGTCGCACTGTACCGTGCGGCGAGCGATGCCCAGCACATCTGCCACTTCCTGCTCACTCATGCCCCCAAAATATCGCAGCTCGACAATCTTCGCTGCCCGAGGTGATTCGTCCCGCAGCCGCTTCAACGCCTCATCCAGTTGCACGACGTTGATCGGCGGTTCAGCCGCGGCGACGGCCGCATCATCCAACCGCATAGTCACGCATCCGCCGCCGCGCTTGAGACGGTGCCGGCGCCGCGCGTGATCCGTGAGAATACGGCGGATCGCCGCGGCGGCCGCCGCGCAGAAGGCCGCCCGGTCATTCAGGGGCCACACGTGCCTGCGGGCCAGCCGCAGATAAGCTTCATTCACCAGCGCCGTCGTCTGGAGCGTGTGGTTGGCGCGCTCGCGCCGCAAGCTGGCGGCCGCCAGCGACCGTAATTCCGAGTAGACCGCCGCGGCCAAATCGGCCGTCAATGCCCCGCCCAAACCGGACGCCTCGCTCAGATCGGGCGTCGATGATGCCTCGTCCAAATCGGCCGCCGAGGCCTGGCCCCAAACGGGCGCGTCACCGTTGTCATCTTTGTGGCTCGCCAAGGCAGTTTCCATGCTATCTCAGAACGAATGGATAGGATCGGCCTATCGATTATGACCAACTGCCCGCCCCTGGGTCAATAGAAAATGCCGGGTGCGCCGGCTGGCCGAGCTCTAAGCGCGCGCATGTGAGCACAGGCACCGTAACGGAAACAACACCGCTACTAGACTAGAGCATTGGTGGAATCGCGCCGCGTGGCCAGCGGCCCCGTCCACGGAGCGGCGCAAACAACTGCCGGATGGGAGAAACGGTAGCGCGCCGGGCTACAGGCTTTCGACTTGCCAGTATTCGATTTCGATCGGCGTAGCGCGGCCGAAAATCGTGACGATCACGCGGACCGTGCCCTTCTGCGTGTTGATCTCGTCCACCACGCCTTCGAAGTTCTCGAACGGGCCCTCGTTGACCTTGACGCGATCGCCCTTCTTGAAGGCCAGATTCGCCAGCGCCGCCCCTTCTTCGGGCCGAATGGCGGCGGCGAGCATCTTTTCCACATCGTGCATGGGCATGGGCGAGGGCTTGCCGCCCGAACCGATGAAGTCGCCGACGCCGGTGGTTTCCTTGATGACGAACCAGACCCGCTCGGGGATGCGGCCGTCCTCGTCCGTGGCCATTTCGACGAACACGTAGCCGGGGTAGAGCTTGCGATGAACGACGCGGGCCGAGCCGCCGCGGATGCGCTTCTCGCGTTGCGTGGGGACCAGCACGCGCCCGACGCGTTCCTCGAGCTGCTCGATCTTGATTTTGCGCTCTAGAGCCTCGCGAACGCGGTCCTCCTTGTTGGCCGCCACCCGCAGCACGTACCAGTTCATCCCGGGCCGCACCATCTCCTGCTCCGCCTTCACGGCGGCAGCGGCAGCAGGCGCGTCAGCAGGGGCAGCTTCGCGGGCCTCGGCCGGCGGTTCTTCAGGGGTCTTTTTGGCCGGCATCTCCGTCATTGCGCTATTCCAAACCAGCTCTTCCACAAAGGTATCTTCAGCACGCCCATGCCGCTGAAGGCCAGCATGAAGAGTGTATCCACGACGAAGAGCAAAAACCCGAGCGCCAGGACGGTAAAGATCACGACCTTGGTCGCGCCCAATACTTCCTTGCGCGACGACCAGTTGACCTTTTTCATTTCCCCTTCGGTCGCGATCATGAAATCGACCGTGCCGTGCTTCTGGAATACCAGCCAGAAGATGAGCCAGCCCAGAGCCACCAGCAGCGCCACCGGAATCAGGGTGCGCAGCACCAGATTGTCGCCCAAGGGCAGCCGCAACCATTCATAGAAGAATCGCACACCGGCCACGGCGATGACGCCGGCGCCGATGGCCGAGCCCCAGCGGACATGCTTTCCCTGCCCGGGCTTGTAAATTTTCAGCGGGCTGACCGCGGGGCGCGAGATTTCCGACGGACGCGCCGGTTCGCGGGGCTGTTCAACCGAAAGACTATCGTCTGCCATTAAGCGCTCCACCGGAGCCTCCGCCGCTCGCAGGTCGGGGTGTTTCACCGGATTTCAGCTCAATACGAACCACTTGGCGGCCAACAGCGGCCGTCCCAAGGATCAGGAGCGGAGGGACTCGAACCCCCAACCTGCTGATTTGGAATCAGCTGCTCTGCCAAATTGAGCTACGCTCCTAAAAGCTCTCAGCTATCAGCTCTCAGCTATCGGCCAGAAAACGCCGCGGTCGCCGGGCCGAAGGCTGATAGCGCGACGGCTGATAGCTCACCTTACTTTCTCTTTATCTTGTGCGTCGTGCGTTTACGCTCGCGCGGACAATACTTGGCCAGCTCCAGCTTCGGAACTCCGCCCTGAACGTTCACCTCTGTCCGATAGTTCAGGTCGGAGCACTCCTTGCACTGCAGCCAGACCCATTCTCGCTTCTGTGCCTTCGCCATGAAAAGCTCTCAGCTTTCAGCTTTCAGCCAGACCCTCAGCTCCCAGCCCATCGGGCTGGGAGCTGATAGCTGACAGCCTATTCCAATATCTTCGTCACCACGCCCGAGCCAACCGTACGGCCGCCTTCGCGAATTGCGAACCGCAGCCCCTCTTCCATGGCGATCGGGTTGTGAATCTCGACCCGCATCTGAATGTTGTCGCCCGGCATGCACATCTCGGCCTTGCTGCCGTCACGCGCCTGCAGCTCGATAATCGAGCCGGTCACGTCGGTCGTGCGGAAGTAGAACTGCGGGCGGTAACCCGGGAAGAACGGCGTGTGGCGGCCGCCTTCCTCCTTGGTCAGCACGTACACCTCGCCCATGAACTTCGTGTGCGGGGTGATACTCTTGGGCTTGGCCAAAACCTGGCCGCGCTCCAGTTCCTTCTTCTCGACGCCGCGGAGCAGCAGACCGACGTTGTCGCCGGCGATGCCCGATTCCAGCGTCTTATTGAACATCTCGACGCCGGTCACGACCGTCTGGCGGCCGGCCGGTGCGTGCAGGCCGATGATCTCGACCGTGTCGCCCACGCGGACGGTGCCGCGCTCGATACGCCCAGTGCCGACCGTGCCACGACCCTTAATGCTGAACACGTCTTCGACGGGCATCAGGAAGGGCTTGTCCTGCTCACGGACAGGCTCGGGGATGTTGGCGTCGAGGGCGTCCATCAACTGCTGAATCGGACCGAAGCCGGCCTCGTTCTTGTCGAAGGCGGCCTTCAGAGCTTCGGTGGCCGAGCCGCGGATGACCGGAATGGTGTCGCCCGGGAACTCGTACTTGTTGAGCAGCTCGCGCACTTCCATCTCGACCAACTCGAGCAGCTCGGGGTCATCGACCAGGTCAACCTTGTTCAGAAAGACGATCAGCGCCGGCACGTTCACTTGGCGGGCCAGCAGCACGTGCTCGCGCGTCTGCGGCATCGGCCCGTCCGCGGCGCTGACAACCAGAATCGCGCCGTCCATCTGGGCGGCGCCGGTAATCATGTTCTTGACGTAGTCGGCGTGCCCGGGGCAGTCGATGTGTGCGTAGTGACGCTTCTCCGTCTCATACTCCACGTGAGCCGTAGCGATGGTGAGAATCTTGGTCGGGTCGCGCCGGCCGTCCTTTTCGGACGCCTTGGCGATCTCGTCGTACGACTTGTAGACGCCCAGGCCGCGGGCTGCCTGGACCGCCGTCATGGCGGCCGTCAGGGTCGTCTTGCCATGGTCGACGTGACCAATGGTTCCCACGTTCACGTGCGGTTTAGTTCGCTCAAATACGCCTTTGGCCATTTATGTTCTCCACTCATCGCCCGGGCAACGTTAGCCCGGGAGCAGCCTACCGCGGCCGCCAATACTGAATACCTTTCAGGTTCTCTACCTGTTCCAGTGGTTCGGCCCGCGAAGGGCTCGCTGAAAGCTGCTGGTGGGGATTGAACCCACGACCTCCTCCTTACCAAGGAGGCGCTCTACCACTGAGCTACAGCAGCGTCCCCAGCGCAGCCCGTCGGCTGGCCGCCGGCCGTACATACACCGAGACACGCCCGGTCAATTCAACCGGAACGGTGTATTGTAAGTCCGTCGTAAATCTTGTCAAAGGGGAAAACGGCCCCTCACGACCTCAGATTCCGGATATTTTTGAGGCCCGCCCAAGCCCCGCCGGCGGCGCTTAATTCGTCAAAAAGCGGTTCCGGCGGGCCGGTTCAGCTCGCCAATTGTTGAACATCGCACGCGATGTCGTGCAGACGATCGAGCACTCGCGGGGCGATCTCTACGTCGAGAATGGCCCGCCCATCGTCATAGCGGCGATCGAACACCTCCGCGAATTGCTCCAGGAAATTCAAGGCCCGGCCGTCAGACGCCGGCACCGACAGCCGCATGCGGCGCTGCTCGCCGCGCATGACCTGCTCGACCGCGCTTTGCAGTTCAGGCAATCCGGCGGCGGTGCGGGCGGAGACCAGGGCCGCCTCGGGGTACTTCTCGCGCAGAACGGTTAACATTCCGGTATCCGCGGCGGCATCGATCTTGTTCAGAACCAGGCGCGTAGGTTTCTCCGCGACGCCCAGCTCCTTCAAAACCTGCTCGACGGCGGCGATGTGCTCGAGGACCTCCGGGTTCGCCGCGTCGGCCACGTGCAGCAGCAGGTCCGCGTGAATCGCTTCCTCCAGCGTGGCTCGGAAGGATGCCACCAGGTGGTGCGGCAGGCGGCGGATGAAGCCGACCGTATCCGACAACAGCACGAACCGGCCGTTGCCAAGGTGCCAGCGACGCGTAAGCGTATCGAGCGTGGCGAACAGGCGGTCTTCGGTGAGCGTGTTGGCGCCCGTCAGCGCGTTCATCAACGTGCTCTTGCCGGCGTTGGTGTAGCCTACGAGCGAGACCGTAAAGAAATCGCGCCGCGCCCGCACCTCGCGCACCTTGCGCCGGTCGATCTCGGCGATCTGGCTCTTAAGCATGGCGACCCGCTTGTCGGCCAGGCGGCGGTCGATCTCAATCTGGCTTTCGCCCGGGCCGCGCGTGCCAATGCCACCGACCGCTCCGGCACCAGTCCCGCCGCCGGCCCCGGCGATGCGTTCCAGGTGGGTCCACATGCCGCGCAGGCGCGGGGCGGTGTATTCAAGCTGCGCCAGCTCGACCTGCAGACGGGCCTCGCGCGTACGGGCCCGGCTGGCGAAGATGTCGAGGATCAGCTCGCTGCGGTCGAGCACTTTGCGCTGCGTGGCTTTCTCAATCTCGCGAATTTGTGACGGCGAAAGATCGTTGTCGAAGATGACCACGTCGGCGTTGTAGGCGTCGGCCCGCTGGCGGATTTCCTCCAGCTTGCCCTTACCGACGCACGTGGCCGGATGATACGTTTCCCGTCGTTGTATCACCCGCCCCACGACCAGCGCCCCCGCGGAAGCCGCCAGTTCGGCCAACTCCGCCACCGGGTCGTCGTCCATCCAATGCCGCCGGCCGCGCGGCGTCACCGGCCTCGGACCGATGCTGTGATCCATCTCCGCGGCGACGTACGCTGTCGGCGGAGGCGGTCCGATACCCGAAGTCACGCCCGCAGCCTGAGGTAAAAGGGGCTCGGCGGCCTGCCGCTCCTCGCGGCGCAGCTCCCCCAGCAGAACGCCAACCAGCAGCGCCCGCTCCTGGACGACCGAAAGCTCCTCGTGTGCCGCGCTGACGATTGGCGAGCTATTTCCACGTTCGCCACCCGCACTGCGGCGTCCCCACGGCTTGTGCTTGTTCTTCAGATGCAAACTCCTGTTTCACGCAAAGCGGGCAAACGAACGTGCCGGACCGGCGGCCCGGCCCGCGCTTTGCGACACCATTTATAGTCTAGCATGCTGCCCCCGCCGGACGAAGCCAAAATGCAGTCCATTCTGATGATGCGGTGCGCACCCGAACCGCCGTAACGACGCAGGCCGGCAGGCCGGGAAACCCCTATTCGTTGCTGGCCGCCGCTGCCGCGGTGACCGCGCCCAAGTCGAAGCCCGGCGGCAGTTCCTGGGCCGTGCGGCATTTGGGGTAGTTGCTGCAGCCGAGGAATTTGCCGCGGCGGCCTACACGCACCGCCAGCGGCGCGCCGCACTCGGGACACGGGATTTCCGTGCGGACGGCCTTCGGCCGCGCCGGCGCGGGCAGCAGTTCCTCGCCCTCCTTCTTCGCCTCACCCCGAAGGTTAGCGTTGAACTTGCACTTGGGATAGTTGCTGCATGAGAAGAACGGGCCAAACCGGCTGCGCTTCAGTTCCATTGTGCTGCCGCATTGCGGACAGTGCAGTGTGCCCGGTGCGGGCATTACTTCCACTACCGGCCGGCCGGTTCGCGTCCAGGCAAACCCGGGCGGCGGTGTGCCGAACTGCGGGTGCGGATCGCCGGTCGCCAGCCCCGCTTGCCTCTCGGGCATCGTCCCCGAGGGCGAACTATCTACAGCACCGCCGGGCGAGTTCGGCGTGGTGCCGTTGTCTCCGCCGGCCGCGGCTGCGGCTTTCAGCGCTTCGAGGCGTTCGACGGGCTTCGTATTGCGGCAGCGCGGATAACCCGAGCACGCCACGAACTTGCCGCGCCGGCCCGAGCGAATGACCATCGGCCGCCCGCACTTGTCGCACTTGATACCCGCCTCTTCGGGCGGCGGAGCCGGCTTACGTTCCAGCCGCACGTCAGCCGGCAACGGGGCCAGGTTCTTGCACTCGGGGAAACGATTGCAGCCCAGGAAGCGGCGTGCGCCCTTACTCTTGACGACCATTGTGCCCTCCCCGCAGGCGTCGCAGGGCCGCTCCAGCTCCTTCTCGGTGACCAGGCGCAGCGGCTTGCCCTGCTCATCGCAGGGAATGGTGTTGCGGCATTCGGGATAGCCGCCGCAGCCCAGGAAGAATCCTCTCTTGGACTGCCGCAGCAGCATTGGCTGACCGCACAACTCGCATACTTCGTCGGTCGTCTCCGGCACCAGCGGCTGTCCGGCCCGGTCCACGTTCATGGTCGCCTTGCACTTGGGGTAATTGGAGCAAGCCAGGAAGCGCCCCGTCCGGCTCCAGCGATACACCATAGGCGCATTGCAGTTCGGGCAGAGGTGCTCACTCGGCTCACTGCGCGCGGCCTGCATGTCCTCAGCCGCTTTGCCGAGCAACTCGCGGAACGGATCGTAGAATTCGTGCAGGACCTGTACCCAGTCCAGGTGCGCATCTTCGATCTTGTCCAGCTCATCCTCCATGTAAGAGGTGAACTTGACATCCATAATCTTGGGGAAATGCTCGACCAGCTTGTCAGTCACAAGTTCGCCGAGCGCAGTCGGGACGAACTTGCGGTCTACCTGCTCGACATAGCCACGCTCTTGAATCGTGTCGATAATCGTGGCATATGTGCTGGGCCGGCCAATACCTTCCGCTTCCATTGCTTTAACCAGCGAAGCTTCAGTGTAGCGCGGCGGCGGCGACGTGTAGCTTTGCTTCGGCTCCAGGCCCAATAGGCCGATCGGCTGGCCCGGCGTCATGAGCGGCAGAATCTGATCCTCGCTGGTCACGCCCGCAACGCGCATGAACCCGTCGAACACCAGCTTCCGTCCCGAACCCGCGAACCGCGCCAGCCCGAGCCGCGTGTCGCAGGTCACAGACACCGACGTAGCGTCCCACTCAGCCGGCGACATCTGGCACGCGATGAAGCGTTTCCAAATCAGTTCGTACAGCTTGTACTGGTCGGAATTCAAAGCGCCGCGCACGCTTTCCGGTGTGCGCCGCGGATCCGTGGGCCGGATCGCCTCGTGAGCCTCCTGCGCGCGAGCCTGCCGTTTGCCGAAAACGTTCGGGCTTTCCGGCACGTAGTTCTGACCGTAAGACTGTTTGATGAACGACCGCGCCTGGTCGACCGCCTCGGCCGCGAGGTTGGTTGAATCCGTACGCATGTACGTAATCAAGCCGACCGCGCCCTCGCCGTTCAAATCGATGCCTTCGTACAGCGTCTGGGCCGTTCGCATCGTGCGCGAAGCCGAGAACCGCAGAACGGTGCTCGCGGTCTGCTGCAGCGTGGCCGTAGTGAACGGGGCTGGTGGGCGGGTCGTGGCACGCCGGCTCTTCAACTCGGCCAACGTCAACGGCGGTGCCTCGCCCGTCGCCAGCTCGCCGCGGATAGCGATCTGCTCGAGCTTCAAGTGCTCATACTCAGCCCACGGCTGCCGCTCAACGCGGCTCACCCGCAGCCCGAGCGCCTCGGCAACGGCACGCGCCTCGTCCACTCTTGCCGGCTTAAACGGTTTCCCGTCAATCTCGACTAGTTCGGTCCTGAAGCACCCGCGCTCGCTCAGCCAAGCCTGCACATCCTTCTGCGATCGCTCGCCTTTGACGAATTCGCTCCAATGCTGTCGAAGCTCTCCCAGCCCACCCTGGTCCGGCGTCAGGAAGGCGGCAATTTTCCAGCTCTCTTCCGGCACGAACGCGCGGATTTCGCGCTCCCGCTCCACGATCAGACGTACTGCGACCGATTGGACCCGCCCGGCCGAAAGCCCTCTCGCTATTTTTTTCCATAGCAGCGGGCTTAGCTCATATCCGACGATACGGTCCAAAATGCGCCGCGCCTGCTGCGCGTTGACCCGGTCAAGATCGATTTCACGCGGGTGCTGAAACGCCTCGGAAATCGCGGCACGCGTTATTTCATTAAAAATCACGCGCCGGACTTTCTCCGGCTCCAGTTTCAGGGCTTCGACAAGGTGCCACGCAATCGCCTCGCCCTCGCGGTCGCGGTCAGTCGCCAGGAATACCTCCGGAGCGGTCCCGGCCAGCTTCTTCAACTCGTTCACGACGCGCGTCCGGCCGCGCACGATGTCGTAAGTTGGCTTGAAATCTTCGCTTACGTCGATTCCGAAGTGCCGCTCTGGCAGATCGCGGACATGCCCCATGGACGCCTTAACGACGTATCCGGAGCCGAGATACTTATTAATCGTTCTCGCCTTGGCCGGCGATTCGACGATTACAAGTGCTTTACCATCCGCTTTATGCTTTTTCATCAGTAACCGGCCTTTAGCCAGGCGAAGCGAGCTAAATCAATGAATCTCAGCGAATTACAGCAACCGCGGCCACAAAAAAACGCTACGACGGTACGTAACCGCCGCCGGGCCGGCCCTATTTCATCCGCCTCCGCGGGTCTTTTTTAACTTCTTCCTACAAATCGGGCTGTCCGCCAGCCGTTGCCGCAATTCCAACTCGCGTTGCAATAATCGCGGACGCTTGTTCTTGTAACCCGAACGTCTGACGGCCTCGGGCCAAAGATGTTTAGTCCGGGGTCGCGACCTGTCAAGCATAGTCGGCTGATCCGGGCGAAGAAATAACCCCTGCCGAGGTCCGGCACAGAGTATTTCGGGACGGCGCCGATTCCGCCCTCCTTTCGGCCCCCCTGGGGCTCACAGCCATGCCGGCCCCACGACGGCAAACATCTGAAAGGCGGTGCGCCGCGGGAAGCCGGCGCTGTATGCTATCGCCGTGCGACCGTTGTTCGTTTTCCGTGATCCGCCGCTCGATGGGGCGACCAACATGGCCCGGGACGAGCACTTGTTGCACTCCGAGGTGCTGCGGCCGGGCGCGTTGCGCATCTACTGCTGGTCGCCGCCGACCATCAGCCTCGGATATTTCCAGAAATACGCCGCGGTGACTGAGTTGCCCGAGGACGTGCGCGGGTTGGACGTCGTTCGGCGGCCTACCGGCGGCGGCGCGATTCTGCACGACCAGGAAATCACGTACTGCATCGCCATCGACGAGAGCCTGTCGATCGCCCGTCGACCGCCGGCAGCGCTCTACCACCTCGCCCACGAGTGCTGGCGCGAGGCGGTGGCGGCGGATGCGCCGGGCCTGGAGATGGCCCCCGATTCGGCGCCCTTTCCGTCGCCACGAAGCGGGCCGTTCTTCTGTTTTGAGCAGCCGGGCCGGACTGATTTGGTTCTGGGCGGGGCGAAGCTGCTGGGCAGCGCGCAGCGGCGGGCGCGCGGGCGTGTGTTGCAGCACGGCTCGCTAATCCTGGGCCGTCGTTTCGAAGCACATCCCGGGGCGCACCTGAACAGCCCGCCTCCCGAGGTGCGCGAACGGTGGATCAGCGCGTTCATCGCAGGCGTGGCGCGGGCGCTGGAACTGCAGGCACAGCCGGCGCTTTGGACAGATGAGCAGCTTCGGGACGTTGCAGTCTTGCGCGAGAAGTATGCCGGCGCGGACTGGACGCGGCTGCGTTGAGCCGTGCTCGTGATCCTTCGCCCATCCTGCCCGTTGAGAAGAATCCCCCTTGCGCTTCTAATACGCCCCGGCGCCGCGCCGCCGCTTTTCCTCCGACCGGACCCTGGAGAAGCCGTATGAAAATTCTGGTCGCCTGCGAATTGCCGGAATTTGCGATTGCAGAGTTGCGTACCCTCACAACCGAAATCGTTCACCGCCCGGATGCCCGGCCCGACGAACTGCGCGAGCTTATCCCCGGCGTTGGAATTTTAGTCGTCGACGGGCGACGCGTGTCACCCGACACCATTCATCGTGGTGAAGCGCTCCAGATGATCGTGCACGCCGGACCCGGTCCCGGTGACATCGCCGTCGCCGACGCCTCCGCCCAAGGGGTGTTCGTTACCAACTGCCCCGACCAGCACGCCGTTGCAGTGGCCGAACTCGCCTTCGGCCTGATACTCGCCCTCGATCGTCGTATCGTCGACAGCACGGTGGCGCTCCGTGAGGGCCGTTGGAACCGAAGCGAGGCCAAGGACGCCCGCGGACTGGCCGGCCGAACACTGGGCCTGCTCGGCGCCGGCCCCGCCTGCCGTGAAATCGCCGCGCGGGCCCAGGCTTTCGGCATGCCCGTAATCGCCTGGTGCCCCGCCTCAAACGCTGACGATCACGCGAGCAACATCCGGCTGTGTACCTCGGCCCGGGAACTGGCGCGCACCGGCGACATCGTCGTAGTAACTTCATTGGCCAATGGTCAGGAAGCTCGCCTGCTGGCGGATGCCGACTTCCTGGAAAACATGAAGGAGGGGGCGTCCTTCGTACACGTCGGCGGACCGGGCGCAGTTGACGAGGCGGCGCTGGCCAAGATCATTCCGGCGCGCAAGCTCCGCGTCGCTGCGGATGTGTTCAGTTCCGAGCCATGCACCGACATTGGCCGCTTTCGTTCGCGCCTCTGCGAACTACCGGGCGTTATCGGAACTCCACATGTGGCGGCGGTCACCGAGCAGGCACAAAACTCGACCGCGGCCGAAGTCATTCGGATCATTCGCTCGTTCCTGGTTTCGGGCGAAGCGCTGCATTGCCTCAACCTGCTCGAACACAGTCCGGCCACATGGCAACTGATGCTGCGCGTACGGGACGCGGTGGGAGTGATGGCCTCGATTCTGGAGGCCATTCGGGCCGACGGAATCAACGCCGAGGAAATTTCCAGCCGCGTGTTTGTCGGGGCCCGGGCGGCCTGGTGCACCATCGCGCTCGACGAACGCCCCAGCACCGAAGCCTTGGAAGCTATCCGCGCTTTGCACGATGTGTTATATTTGGAGATTCGGGCGGTCGTTTAATGCGCGGAGCGGGCCCGCATTGGCGGCCGCGGGAAACCGGCGCGGCCGCAAGGCGTATAAGGGTTTGTACGCTACTGGCTAGGCGAAAGAACCAGAGGGTTTGATGTCGGATGCAGTGCGAAGAGTGGCCTTGGCGCTGATTTTGGCCGCGGCGGTTCAAGCCTGCCCGGCGTCTGAGCCAGCCCCGGCAAGCGCCCCCGCAGGCACTTTTCGACCGGATATGGTCGCCGCCCGCCAGCTTTACGATCCCAACCGTCCGATTCTGGTACGCTTCATCCTGCAAAATACCTCTGATGTGCCGGTTGAGATCCCGGTGAACACGACGGCCGATTTGGACGGGGCCATCGCGTTGCCGCTCGAGATCGTCTTCGGGTCCGCCGAAAGTCCCGCCTTGTCCGTCGCCTACCGCGAGGAAAAGGCGGTTTACGTACCCCCGCCGATGCCGGTCGGCTCGCATCCCAACCCGCGCGAGAGCGTCTTGCGCCTCGCTCCGGCGGCGTTCATCGGCGCCGAGGTCGATCTGCGGGAGTTCTATCCGGGCCTGCGATACTCGGGAACGTACCACTTGGAGTGGCGGCCGGCAGGCGGCAGCGGCGGCGTTGCCACGCTTGATTTTCGCGTCGAAGCGCGGAAGGACGCCATTGTGGTCACTGACCGGGGCAAACTCACGTTTACTCTGGCCTACGACCAGGCCCCGCGCAACGTCGAAAACTTCCTGGATCTCGTCCGCCAGGGTTTTTATGACGGCAAGTCCATTCACCGCATCGTCCCCAACTTCCTGATTCAGGCCGGCTGCCCTAAAGGCGACGGCACCGGCATTCGTCCCGATGGGCGGCTCGTTCCCGCCGAATTCAACGACTTGCCCATCCAACTGGGGACGCTGGTCATGGCCCGCAAGCCCTCCGACCCGAATTCCGCAAGCTGCCAGTTCTTTGTCGCGCTGGCGCGCCTGCCCGAGTTGGACGGCCAATACACCGTCATCGGCCAGGCCAGCGATGTTGAAAGCATGCAAACGCTCAACATTATTGCGGCCGAGCCCACTGACAGCCGCGACCATCCGCGCATGCCCCTGGTGATCCGCTCGATCAACCTGGTTGATGCGGAAGAAACCGGCGTCACCCGTTTCGATCTAACGCCCACCCGGCGCGAGCGCCCCGCGCCTCCGCCGACTCCGGCCCAGCAGGCCTCGGCAACAACAGAGTAAGCCAAAGAGCGCCATCGCTTGGAGACAAGCCCAAGTGTGCCACTGCTTGAAGCGCAGCTTCAAGTAGTGCCGGGGACCATGTGCACCCGCGATGACGTGATAAGGTGATAAAGTGATAGAGTGATAAAGGACGATCCGCGCAACCCCTTATCACTCTATCACCTTATCACTTTATCACTGGCGCTGATTTGCCGTTCACATTCGCTTAGAATCTCGAATATCCGGTGATCTGAACGAACAGTCTGACGAAGGGTCCCTATGAATCCGCTTCTCGATGCGTTTGAAAAAGTCTGTGCCGAACGCGGCGGGGCACTGGCGGCCGGCGATCAGGCGGTCGCGTTCAACTACCAGACGCTGCGCGCCGTCGCCGCCGGCCTGGCGGAGCAGATTGAGGCGCGGACGCAGCAATCGCAGGTCGGGATTCTCGCGCCGACCTCAGCCGTCGGCGCGGCCGCGATATTCGCCTGCTGGTATGCCGGGAAAGTGCCGGTGCCGCTGAACTTCTTGCTCAGCCCAGCCGAAATGGGACGCATAATCCGCGACGCCGAACTGGACTTCATCCTGACCGTGCCGCACTTTCAGGCGGCAGCCGCAGCCACCGGCTTGAATCATCTTGTGCTCACGCCCGAGTCGCTGACGCCGGCGCAGGCGACGCGGCCGGTTGACCGCTCCCGCAGAGATGCAAGGGCGGACGACGTGGCGGCAATCCTGTATACCTCCGGCACATCGGGCGATCCAAAAGGCGTCTGCCTGAGCTATGAAAATCTCACGCGCAATGCACTGGCCTGCATCGAGCACGCGCATATCCGCCCGGACCATGTATGGCTCAGCCCCCTGCCGCAGTTTCACACCTTTGGCTTTACCGTGTTGACGGTCACGCCGTTATTGCTGGGCTCGACGGTGTGGTACTTGCCACGTTTCAGTCCGGCGGCCCTGGCGCAAATCGTGGCGGAGAAGAAGGTCAGCGTGCTGATCGCGATTCCCAGCATGTTCGCCGCGGTGCTCAATCTCAAGAGTGCGCAGCGGGAGATGTTCCAGACGCTCGAGTACACCATCAGTGGCGGCGAGCCGTTGCCCGAAAAGGTATACCGCGGTTTTCTGGAGCGCTTCGGCGTGGCGATCTGCGAAGGTTACGGGTTGACTGAAACCGCGCCGGTGGTGTCCATGAATATGCCTTGGGACAACCGCCCCGGCTCAGTCGGCCGGCCGATTCCGGGCGTCAGCGTGACGGTAGTGGACGAGGACGGCGCGGAGCTGCCCGCGGGGCAAACCGGCGAATTGGTGGTGCGCGGGCACGGCGTCATGCTGGGGTACTACCACAATCCGGAGGCCACGGCCGAAGTCCTGCGCGACGGCGCACTGTGGACCGGCGATATGGGCTATCTGGACGCCGATGGGTTCGTACACATCACCGGACGGGCGAAGGAAATGATCATCGTCGGCGGCGAGAACGTTTTCCCGCGCGAAATAGAGAACGTCCTGGCCGAACATTCCGCCGTGCGCGAAGCCGCGGTGATCGGAGTGCGCGATGACGTGCGCGGCGAGCTGCCGGCCGCCTTCGTGATTCTCAAGGAGGATGCGGTCGCGAACGAAACGGAGTTGCGCGACTTCTGCCGCAGTCGTCTGGCCGGGTACAAAGTGCCGCGTTGGGTGCGGATCGCGCCCGAGCTGCCGCGAAGCGCTACGGGCAAGATTCTAAAGCGCGCGCTTATACCACCGCCTTAGCCAGCGGGGAGCCCGCGATTGATAGGACTGGGGCATCTGCGTTGTCGAACACTACGCCCACGTCCAAATAGTCGCTGTGCTCGTTTACCCGGAATTGGGCTCGCACAACCGTCGCCCAACGGCTGCCCGTCAGATCGAAGCCCTCTGTTAGAGGTTGCACACCGGGCAAATGAGAGCGCAGTTCGTACCTCTGGCCTTCGACAACGCCATAGCCCAGCGGCACGCGTAGACGCAAACCACTGCGAGAAGCCTCGATACATTGGCAACGCAGCACGGTCGATCCGTGATGGTCGACCATCCACAAAGAACCGGAGACCTGCTGGCGAGGTTCTGCTCGACGTTCAGGTGTTTCGGCCAGCGCGGCCGCGCTGGGTTGCGCCTGGCATTCGATCATGGCTTCGGCTCCTTGCACTGGGAGGGATGGGCAGCGGCCTCCGCTAACCCTCGGCGGTCGTCTGCTGCGAGTCCTCCAAACCAAACTCCCTTAACCACTTATCGGTCGCCTCCGGGGTCTGACCGTGACGTTTTTCTCGCGGCTCAGACGGTCCGGGCGGCGGACGGGCCAAATCGTGCTGAACAAGCGCCCAAAATTCATCCGAACGGATGGGCCGAGCACGTCTACGCTTGGCGGCGTGCGCGATTTCGTGGTCGGAAGAAACCACGAGCAGCCGCCGCGCGGCTGAGTCTGTCTCAAGTATGCCAATTAGAACGGCGTCGGCGCTCTGGCCGCCACTGTAGCTGACGTCGATGCCGGCGTGGCCGGTCTGTTTGGCAAGGCTCGGGTTCGGTTCCGGTCCGTCGAAGATGACGCGTACGCGCTCGGCTCGGCGGCGGGCCCAACGACCGATGGTGTCGCACAGAATCGAGCGGCCCACCAGCGGCCCCGGGGGCTTGGCAGCACGAGCCGCGTGGAGGAGGTTGTCACCGTCGATCAAGACAGGCACCGAACGCCTCCATATAAAGCATAACGCGCAGTCAGGTTAGCTGCAAAGCAAAAAATGACGCGAGTTCGTCATTACCAAAGATTCAGGAAAGTCCCGGCTCAGTATGAGAGTGTATCCTTGACTTTGGACCCGCAATCACTGGAATGAAGAGCGCTGACGAATCGACGCGTAGCCCGTTCGGCCTGTCCAGTTGGCAGCTTGCGGAATTCGGCGCGAGGCGTAGACTTCCCCGGTAGTACGGCTCCGTTTGCCGTGCAGGTGACGCTGTACGTTGCGTAATCCACGGGAGTTTTCGATGCCTCGCAACTCGCTTCTTTTGGTCTTGGCCGTGTCCGTTGCCGCCCCGCTGTTCGCCCAGACGCCGCAACGGATGCGCGTGCCGGGTGAGAAGATTAAGACGATCGGCCCCGCGACTGAAAAAGCCAAGCAGCCCAAGCAGGTGCCCATCGAGCAGAAATTGCGATATATCGTCAAGCGGCTCAACTTGGATGAGAAGCAGAAGCAGCACGCGGAAGGTCTGTTCGCCATCCTGCAGTCTGAATCGAATCTCAGCACGGAGGAGACGAAGGACAGGATGGAACTGATCATGTCGACCTATCACGCCATGCAAGATGCGGAAAAGGCCGGTGACAAGGCCCGTGCCGAGCAACTGCGCGAGGAGCTGAAGGGCTTGGCGCCAGGTGTCGCCGCCGAGCGGAATTTCGTGAATGGCCTGATGCCGGTGCTAAACGAACAGCAAAAAGTGAAATTCCAGGAGCTGCTGAAGAAATACGAAAAAGCGACGGATCTATCGCTGAAGCCCATCGAGGTAATCAAGCTGGCCCGGGAACAAAAGCTCACCCCCGAACAGTCTCAGCAGCTCGACAAGATTCAGACGGAGTTCCGGCAAAGCGTGGCAGCCGGCACGGCGCCCGATGCCCAGGCCTTGGACAAGTTGATAAGCGACGTTTCGGGCATTCTCAACCCGACACAGCTAGCGGCGTTCCAGAAGGAAGTGGCGGAGCGCCGCGTTGACGAGCCCACTCAGCCGGACGCCCAACCGTAGCTTGAGTACCGTGCCCAAGGCTGGGTGAGCGTTGGGTGCCATGCCCAAGCCGCGTGGCGGCGCGGGCATGCCCGTCACCAAACGCTCCACATTGGACGCCGTCCCGTGCCGTCAACAGCGACATGCCCGCGCTTACAGCTTGGGCATGGCACCTAACCCTCGCCCAGCCTTGGGGGCAACCAACGCTGAGGACAAAAGCGGCCCCCAGTTGTCTCCTAAACCCTGGCGTGGGGGTAACTCAAAATGAAGAATCGCGACCGGATAGAAGAACCCGGCGTGTCTGTTAGTCACGCCGGGTTCTGCAAGGCTCCCCATCGATCGACGCAGCGGCCGGTAGCCATCCGCGCCGATGAACGCTTAAGTCTCGACGTGCCTTTCTTTCATGGCACGCCAAGCCTCGCACAGTTCGGGATTATTGCAGCACACATCCCGAATGTGCTCAAAAAAGACCTCGGGTGTCTGGCCGATCACCCGACGGAGGGAACACTTCAGCGCGATTCGCGGCCGTGTGGTTGCGGTTCCGGTAAGCAGAGATCGAACGTAAACCTGGTTTCGTCCGGCCGGGCACACCATTCGAGCATGCAAATCATTCTGGAGCTTTGAGAGGTTTCCAGTCAGCTCTTCCGGAGTCAGCGGCGGACCAAAAGCTTCGCTGGTCTTCATCCGCGTCAGAAGTCCCTTAGGTGGCCAAGACATCGCTCGCTCCTTTTGCCGCGGGGCGAGTCAGTTATCCGACTCGCCGGTTCTTAAACCGCTCCGGTACGGCGCGGCCCCACGGTTATCTCGGGCGGCCGCGCTGCTGGGAGGTTGGGGCTGGAGCGCCCGCGAGGACTCGCGGGACCAGGCCCGCGAGGAGGCCGAGCGCCGTGAGATCGCACGCGAGGCCGAGGAGGACTCCTACGTGGAGGCCATGACGCCGCTCGACTACAC
>ENA-UOUL01001496-UOUL01001496.1-bioreactor-metagenome-genome-assembly--contig:-NODE-1496-length-32095-cov-11.286745_pt1 | contig 32095 bp, 26 predicted proteins | sample MGYA00249838_ERZ747220 | MGnify/ENA primary metagenome ERZ747220 (study PRJEB28778, sample SAMN05720191) | bioreactor metagenome | isolation source: Anaerobic biogas reactor | place: USA:Washington... | reverse complement strand
CGGCTCTGCCGGACGCGCGGGGCGTTTTCGCGAACAGCGAAAACATTCCGCAGCAATCCTCCGAATCGAAAAAGGTCCGCAGGCCTTTTTCGACAGTCAGGGGTTTGGGGATTTCATCCCCAAACCCCTGCCCGGGGTGTTCTGCCCCGGGCCCCCTTTTATTGGTTAGGAAAAACGCAAATAACCCTTGGGCGCTTACGGTTATACCACCGGCCCGACCAGCCGGTGCTTTTCCTCCCGGGCGAAGCGGATGAGCTCGTCCAGCGGCGCGCCCTGGGCGAAGAGGCGGTGGAAGCGCAGGATGAGCAGGGCGAGCTCGTCCTCGGGGTTCAGCCCGCTCAAAGAAAGCAGCGCCTGCCGCGCGGAATCCTCGTCCTGGGCGGATTTCTCGTCACAAAGGTAGTGGTACAGGGCGGCGCCGGCGTTCAGCGCGATGTAGACCGGCGGGATGCCCTGGGACTGGCACAGCCGGGCGGCGCCGATGAGTCGGTCCTCCGACGCCATCTTGCGGGGGATGTCCGCGCCCACGCGGGCGCAGCTGTCGCCCAGGGCCTTGTTGTGGAAGCGGTAGACCAGGTCGTCCCGGTGGTCCATCAGTTCCTTGGCGGGCACTTCGTACTTCCTGGACAGCGCGGCGATGCTCTCCGCCATCGCGGTGCGGGTGAGCAGCTCGACGCCGGGGATGCCGACGGATTCGTAAATGAAGGCCTTGCCCAGGTACATGCCCAGGTAGGCGCAGCCGGCGTGGCCCATATTGTGCAGGTAGAGCTTGCGGCGCAGGTAGTAGTCGAACGGCGAATAGGGCACCAGGCCCTCCATGGGCGGGATGTCCCCGCGGATGGCGTCCTTGTCCACCGGCAGGAAGGCGTAGGCCTCCACGCACACGCGCAGGGGGTCGCCCTCGCGCATCTGGTCCGTCTGCACCGGCACCATCCGCCCGATAGAGGCCTCCACCAGGCCGACCTCGCGGTCGAAGCGCGCCTGCTCCTCCGGGGTCAGGTAATCCTTGATGAGGCTTTCCAGCACGCGGTTGGCGTCCATCAGGTTCTCGCAGATGATGATGTTCAGTGGCGGCCGGCCGGCCGCGAAGCGCCGCTGGATGCCCCGGGCCAAAAGCGGCGCGATGCGCGGCAGGATGCGCGCGCCCACGGCGGTGGCCATCAGGTCGCATTCCGCGACGGCCTGGACAACCTCCTCCTCCCGGGTGCCGTCCACCGCGTGGACGTTGGTAATCGTGGTGTCCTGGTGGCCTTCGGCCCCGATGACCCGCAGGGTGTACTCCCCCGCGGCGTTGAGCCGGGCGACCAGCTCGCGGTCCACGTCCACGAAGGCCACCCGGTAACCCGCGCGGCTCATCAGCGCGCCCACGAACCCGCGGCCGATATTGCCCGCCCCGTACATGACTGCCCGCATACGCTTTCTCCGATCGGTTTCAAAATTGCGTCGGTATGATTCACTCATTCCTGCACAATACTATCATAGCCCGCGCCCGCCGTTCAATCGACAGCTTCGAAGGCTCAAATTACAAGATTATATTAGATGTCGTCAGATTTAAGTTGCCTTTCCCATTAATAAGATTCGCGCGCCGATAAATCTTTTAACTGTGTAATACATCGCCATTGTGGAACGCAGCCAACGGGAAGGCCAGAAGTGGCTCTGCAACCACAGGAAATATTGCTTATTCGAAGGTTTTGTCAGGCAGTTCGCTGCCTGACAACCGCGTAGCAACTAACTGTCAACGCGGCTCCTTGGTTTTCTTCCCCTGGTCGATTTCCTCATTGCACACTCTGTCCAATATGTTTGATTAACCTATTGATACAGATGATATTATCCATTAGTTCAAATCTAATTCAAAACTGACCATGCTCACCCGCTCCAACAAGATTTATTGGATTGGATAACTACTCCCAGTTATTCAATGACAGGACTTTTAAATCCGCACTTGAAAAATCGATAATTTGGACTATGAAAATAATTAATGATGGCCACATCGGCAGGATTGATTACTTACGAGGAAATTTTAGGTTCTCCATGAAGAACCATAACAATACCCACGGGTTATGGGTTTTCGATAGAACACAAGGAGGTGGCTTAATTTTGGAATCGAGTGTCCATATGTGGGATATGGTGCGACATGTTTCTGGGAGTGAAGTTGTTTTTGAAATTAAAAATGGAATAAAGCTAAACTTAGTCGGTGGACATACTCCGGGTTCACAAACTGTTACTGTTCAGACCGAGAAAGGCCATGGCATACATAATCCAATTTGTTAACCAACATATATAATTAAAATGTTCTCCTTCTATGGCTCATCAAAACACATTATTTACTCAGATATTCTTCATTAATCTAATTTGTCAGTAAGGAAACAGAGCATTCAGATTTTTGTGGTTCGGAAAAGACCTCAAAGTAACCCCCCAATCATACTATTTAGCTTGTTGACACACGTACTTTTGCGCCGCCAGATGCATCGTGATGACGTTTTCAACGGGAACGTCGAGGTCCAGGAGGTTGCAGGTCGACAGCACGAAGCCCGTCTGGTCATAGAAGAGCTTTTCGACCATTTCCTCGATTTTATCGGCGATTTCGATGGGGGAGCCGTGGGGCAGCAGGTACTGGATATCCATGTTGCCGATCAGGCAGATCTTTTTGCCGTACTTTCTCTTGAACGCGTAAATGTCGTTGAGCGACGGCTGGATGGCGTGCAGGGCGTCGATTCCCGTGGCGACGATCTGGTCGATGGTCAGGGACAGGTTTCCGCAGCTGTGCAGGATGACCGGCTTGCCCCGGCCATGGATATAGTCGACGATTTGTTTCATGTAATCGAAATCGAACTCCTGCATGAACGCGGAAGACATGAAGGGGCCCTTGTTGTACGCGTGGTCGTCCGATAGCCAGATGCCGTCGACGCCCATATCGATCAGCTTCTGCGCCATCCTGATCTGGAAATCCGTGAACCTTCTCATAAAACGGTGCATTTTCCCGGGCTCGTCGTACAGGTACGTGACGTAATCCTCGATGCCGAAAAACTGGTTCGCCTTGAAATACCCGGTTTCAATCTGCGGGGCGACGAAAAACGACCCCTCGTCCAGCCAGAGCCGGATGTTCCCGAAGCCGAAATCGTCGACGTCGGGGAAACGATAGGCGTCGATTTCGTCTGCACTTTCGATGGGCATTTTGACAATCACGCTGGTCTTGTCCGTTTTTTCCATGACGCAGCCCCAGATATCGCGGACCAGGGGGTTGCCGTGCGCGGATACGCCCACCTGCTCGCTGGTTTCCATCGGGAAAAGCTGCACATGGTCAAACCCCAGGAACTTGCGGGCCTGCACGTGCCGTTCGAAGTTTTCCGCGGACATCGGCTCGTTCATCCACCTGGACAGCGCGTTCCCGCCGTCGCCGGGAAGCTCCTGCCGAACGATTTTCGCGACCAGCAGGTCGTGGATCATCTGCTCGGTATGCGGGAGCCTGTCGACCTTTTTCAGCGTGATGGCCCTTAGGAACCTCTCCTTATGCGTCATCGTTCACCGCGCTCCTTTTCATCGTCGTATCTCGAATCATCAGTTCCGGCTCCGCAATGAAGGCCCCGCAGCCGGATGCGTCCCCTTGCATTCCGGAAACAGGCGTGCGGCCGCCAATGATGCGATGCCGATGACGGGTTGCCGGACCGTTTCCTGGACGGGCACGTGCGCCAAATCGACGCTTGAACGTGCTCTGAACAGTGACCCGGCATCGTTGCTGGGATAGTAACCCAGATTCCTCTCGCTTACAAGAACCCGCTCCCTGGCGACAGCCCAGTCGCCAGGTTTTCCGTTGACGGCCACGCGGGCTTCGCGGTTGAAATACCGGTCAGTCCTCTTGCTGCCGTCCCTTTGAACGATGCGGGCGTCCCAGCAATAAAGCCCGGCCAGGCAGCGGTGAAGCGCCTGAGGCCGTGAAAGGCGACAATTCGCCGGGTTGAAGAAGCCGGCCTTTCGACGGACGTAAACAAATACTGTCGCGAACAGGAGTGAGAAGCAAACATGACAAGCCGGAAAAGGACAGAAAGCGGCCAAACCGGTGACCAGAAGGCCGCGGTTCTGTTATACTGGCCGCAGCGCAACCAAAACTGAATGACTGAAGGGAGTGTCTTCGGATGAAACAGAACCAGGAGCAGGCGCTGCGGCGCAAGATCGGTGACCTGAACGCCCATTGCGGCTGGAAGGACTACGTGTACAACGACGGCCCCGCCCGCGGGGTGCGTGCGCTGGACCTGGACAACGGGCGGAACGTCCAGCTGACCGTGCTGGCGGACCGCGGCCTGGACGTGAGCAGCCTGCGTTTCAAGGGGAAGCAGGCGGCCTTTCTGTCCAAGACCGGCGTCAAGAGCCCCGCGCTGTACCAGGAGGAAGGCGGGCGCGGTTTCCTCCGGCAGTTCTATGCGGGCTTCCTGACCACCTGCGGCATCAGCTACGCCGGCGCGGCGCACGAGGAGGACGGGGTGGCCTACGGCCTGCACGGGCCCTTCAGCAACACCCCGGCCGGCAAGGTCTGCGCGGAAACGGTGTACGAGCGCGGGGAAGCCGTGCTGCGGGTCTCCGGCGAAGTCCGGCAAAACCAGGTCTTCGCCGAGAACCTGGTCACCCGGCGGGAACTGAAGCTCTACACGGAGAAGGACCTGCTGACGCTGGAGGACACGGTGGAGAACCAGGGGCATTTCGACAGCCCCATGATGCTGGTGTACCACGTCAACTTCGGCTATCCCCTGCTGGACGCGGGCGCCCGGGTCTACAGCGCCGCCCGGGACGTCGGCCCCCGGGACGCGGACGCGAAAAAGGCGATCAAGAAATACCACCTGATGGAGGAGCCCTCTGCCCAGCGGCCGGAGGAGTGCTTCTTCCACACGGGGCTTGGCGAGGACGCCTTCGCGATGCTGCACAACGAAGCGCTGGGCCTGGCGGCCGTGGTGAGATTCGACGGCAGGGAGCTGCCGCTGATGTGCGAGTGGAAATGCATGCGCGAGGGCGATTACGCCCTGGGGCTGGAGCCCACCACCTCCGGCGTCATGGGCCGGCCGGCCGCGCGCAAGGACGGCCTGCTGGTCACCCTCAAGCCCGGCGAGCGCCGCGTTCTCAAGCTGGCGTTCGAGTTTCTGGACGACCCGAAAGCCATCCGGAAATACGTCGCCCGCTCCCGGGAAAAGGACTTCAAGGGCTGAGGCAGTCCCGGAAAACGCCGGGCGAGGCCCGCATGGCCGGGGCGAGCGCGGCGAGGGATTGGTTACGGTTCAAACAGCCCGGGGCTCAATACCCCGGGCTGTCGCCGTTTGAAGAGATTGCGATGGGCGCCGTATCCTTTCGAAGCGTTTGCGATTGAGTTTGGTATCCGGCCTTACGGGCCATATTCCAGCGTGATTTCGGCGGCGTAGGGCGTGTAGGAGTACCGGTAGGAGACGATGGCGTAGTCCCCGGCGCGCTCCGACAGCCAGTCCCCCAGAAACCGCCCCATGTCAAAGCCCGGCTCCGTCCCGGTATACTGAACCTTCACCTGCGGCGATTTGGATGAAAGCAGGCCGTCCACCGCCCGCGCGAAGCCCGCCTCGTCCGCGAAGGGCAGGTAGCCCTCGCTCGGGGCGTAAGTAATCGTCAGCTCCCCGGAATAGTCGAAGCCGGACAGTTGGTAGGCGCTGACGAAGTGCCGGCTGCCGTTTTCCTTCATCCACCGTGCCGCGGCGCCCATTGCGTCGAAGAAGCGGTCCGGGCCGTGGTAGGCGTACAGGATTTCGCTTTCCTTTTGCCGGAGGGCGTCTTCCAGCTGGGCGCCCAGCCCCGCCTCGTCCGAAAACGGGCGGGCGCCGTTGTTGAGCAGGTAGTTGAAGCGCAGGGTGTCCGCCGGGGGCGGGACGAGGTTGCCGTAGCTCCAGTCATGGTCGCGGGAAAGCAGGCCGGTGGTGAGGCCGAAATAGTCGTAGCCCTCCTCCCCGCCCACCGGGTCGTCCCAGGTCACGTCCACCCAGGCCCATTCGCCGTCCATCCGCACCAGGTTCCAGGCGTGGGACACGCCGCGGCTGGAGCCGGTGACGTACAGGCTCTCCAGGCCGATTTCCCGGAGCAGAATCTGGTAGGCCAGGGCGTAGCTCTCACAGACGCCGGTTCCGCGCAGCAGCACGCCCTCCGGACTGTGCTCGGTGTACGATTCGTCATATTCGGCGCCTTGGGTCAGGGCGTCGTGCATCCATAGCGCCTTTTCATAGTCCGTCCGGAGGTTTTCCGCCTGCATGGCCCGTGCGATTTGCCGCACCCGCCCGGGCAGGGTCCCCGGGTTGTCCTCGTCCTCCCTGCCATAGCAGTAAAAAGGCTCGCTTTCAAGCTTCAGCGTGCGGTGCTCCTCGTCAAACACATGGGCCTGCAGGAAATACTGCCCCCTGTCCTCCGGGGTGAAGGAAAAGGCGTTGGAAGGGGACGCCTCCTGCCGCCCGACGCCCACAAAATGACCCGTCTGTTCGCGGTCCGGGGTGTAAAAGAGGATGAACTCGAAGCGCAGCCCGCCGGCGTCCGGAACCGCGACCTCCGCCCTGACCCGTTCCCCGGCGACGAAATAGGCGGCGCTGGTTTTCAAGTAGGCGTATTCCAGTTCCCGGACGCTCTGCCCCTGCGCCTGCCCGGGCAATAGCGCCAGCAGCAGCAAGGCAGCCAGCAGGGCAAGCCGGGCGCGTCGCGAACGGTCGCATATTGACATCCCGCGGCCCCTCCTTCCCTTCTGTTTGAACCTGTGTGCGATTGTCTGCGTATGGTAGCAAATGGCGTTTTGGGGGTCAAGGGGACGGCCGCGCGTTTGACAGCAGGCCGGGCCGGGCATATACTTTCATCAGCCCGCGATGGATGGCGGAACGGCAAAACTGCATAAACAACAGGAGGAAACCCGCATGAAAAAACTCGGAGCCCTGCTTCTGACCCTGCTGATGGTGTTCACGGCCTCCGCCGCGTTCGCGGCGGGCTCTCTGGTGGTGTACTCCCCGCATGACGCGGACCCGCTGCAGGCCGGGCTGGCCCTCTTCCAGGCGGCCTATCCGGACATCAAGGTGGAATACATCGCCGCCGGTACGGGCGAACTGCTCCAGCGCGTCGCTGCCGAAAGCGAAAACCCCCTGGCCGACGTCCTCTGGGGCGGCGGCGCCGACTCCCTGGCGGCGTTCAAGCCCTACTTCCAGCCTTACGTCAGCGCCAACGACGCGGTCATCGGCGAGAACTTCAAGGACGCGGAGGACCTGTGGATCGGCGAGTCCCCGCTGCCGATGGTGCTCTTCTACAACAAGACGATGGTGACTGACGAGGAGGCCCCCAAGACCTGGGAAGACCTGCTCAACCCGAAGTGGAAGGGGAAAATCGCCTACGCCTCCCCGGCCAAGTCCGGCTCGGCCTACACCCAGCTGTGCACGATGATCTTGGCCGCGGGCGGCCCGGAGGGCGGCGGCTGGGACTTCGTCGAGAAGTTCTACCAGAACCTGGACGGCAAGCTGCAGGACAGCTCCGGCAACTGCCACAAGCTGGTGGCCTCCGGCGAGTACGCGATCGGCGTGACCATCGAGAAGTCCGCCGTGCTCTACGCCGACAACCCGGACGTGGCCTTCGTGTACCCGGCGCAGGACAGCGCGGTGCCCGACGGCGTCGCCATCATCAAGGACTGCCCCAACCTCGACAACGCCAAGCTGTTCGTCGACTTCGTGACCGGCCTGGAGTGCCAGAAGGCGCAGAACGTCGACTGGAAGCGCCGCCCGGTGCGCAGCGACCTGGAGCCGCAGGGCCTGGTGCAACTCGCGGACATCGACCTGCTGGACTACGACTTCGACTGGGCCGCCACCCAGAAGGAAGCCATCATCGAGAAGTGGCAGGAAATCATCGTCAACAACTGATTCCAAACCTTGGGCGGGGGGAGCCGGGCGCGCGCCCGCTCCCCCTCCTTTTCCCGGAAGGAGACGGCCATGGAATCCCACGACGTCATTATCAAGGACGCGGTCAAAGCCTACGGTGACTTCAAGGCGGTGGCGGGCATCTCGCTGGACATCCGCAAGGGGGAGTTCTTCACCCTCCTGGGCCCCTCCGGCTGCGGCAAGACGACGCTGCTGAGGATGATCGCGGGCTTCAACACCATCGACGAGGGCACCATCTCCTTTGGCGGGCGGGTCATCAACGGCGTGCCCGCCCACAAGCGCGGCATCGGCATGGTGTTCCAGAACTACGCGATTTTCCCGCACCTGACGGTGGCGGAAAACGTGGCCTACGGCTTAAAGGCCCGCAAGGTGCCCGCCCGGGACATCGCCCCCCGGGTCCGGACGGCGCTTGAGATGGTGCAGATTGACCCGCTGGCCGGCCGTCGGCCCAACGAGCTCTCCGGCGGCCAGCAGCAGCGCGTCGCCCTCGCGCGGGCCTTCGTCATCGAGCCCAGCGTGCTGCTGATGGACGAGCCGCTGTCCAACCTGGACGCCAAGCTGCGCGTGCAGATGCGCACCACCATTAAGAAGCTGCAGCGGAAGCTGGGCATCACGACCGTCTACGTCACCCACGACCAGGAAGAGGCGCTGTCCATCTCCGACCGCATCGCGGTGATGAAGGACGGGCGCATCATGCAGGTGGGCGAGCCGACGCAGATTTACAAGAAGCCGGAAAACGCCTTCGTCGCCGGCTTCATCGGGGTGTCCAACTTCCTGGACTGCCAGGTCGATGGGCAGGACCCGGGGAACGCAACCCTGCTCATCGGGGATTTCCGGCTTCAGGGCGTCCGGCTCAACCGGCCGTATGCCGGCCCGGGGAAAATCGCCGCGCGGCCGGAGCACCTGTCCATGGGGGCGGAGGGCATCCCGGGGCGCATCGAGCTGTCCACCTTCCTGGGGGACTTCATCGAGTACGAAATCCTGCTGGAGAACGGGCAGACCCTCCAGTTGAACGAGTACACCAAGGACGCGCTGACCGTGAAGAAAGACGGGACGCCCGTGAAGGTGCTGCCGGACGCGGACGCCGTCATCGTGTACGGCGAGGGGGGGGAGGCGCTCACATGATGAAGTTCCCCGCCCTGAAGAAGCCGAAGCTCGACTTCTGGTTTTTCGTCAAGGTCGCCGTCATCCTGGCGATGCTGTTCTTCCTGGTGTACCCCTTCTCCACCCTCATCACCCGCAGCTTCTTTTCCAAGAAGGCGGACGGGGCGACGCTGGAGAACTACGCCACCTTCTTCAGCAAGAAATACTACCTCGACGCGCTGAAGAACACGCTGTATATCACCTTCGCCTCCTCCATCACCTGCCTGCTGGTCGGCGCGCCCATGGCCTACCTGATGACGCGCTACAACGTCTTCGGCAAGCGGGTCATCTACGTGTGCATCATCCTGGCGCTGATGTCCCCGCCCTTCATCGGCGCCTATTCCTGGATTCTGCTGTTCGGCCGCGCGGGGTTCGTGACGCGGCTGTTCGCGGGGATGGGCATCACGACGCCGACCATCTACGGCCCGGGGGGCATCATCCTGGTGTTCACCCTGCACTTGTTCCCCTACGTCTACCTCTATGTTTCCGGCGCCCTCACCAGCATCGACAGCTCCCTGGAGGAGGCGGGGGAGAACCTGGGCTCCTCCAAGCTCCGGCGGCTGTTCACGGTCACGCTGCCGGTGGTGATGCCCTCCGTCCTAGCCGGCGCGGTGATGGTGTTCATGACCTCCCTGGCCGACTTCGGCACGCCCATGCTGCTGGGCGAGGGCAAGACGCGCGTGCTGCCGGTCCTGGTGTACGACGCCTACATGAGCGAAATCGGCGGCAACGCCAACATGGCCAGCACCCTGTCGGTCATCGTGGTGGCCTGCTCGCTCAGCGTCCTGCTGCTCCAGAAATTCTACGTGGCGCGGCGCAACTACGCGATGACCTCCCTGCGCCCGCCCAAGGTGGTGGAGCTGCACGGGTGGAAGCGCTTCCTGGTCACCCTGCCCGTCGCCCTGGTGGCCTTCCTGGGCCTGCTGCCGCAGCTGACGGTGGTGGTTTCCTCCTTCATCCGCACGGACTTCACCGGCTTCATCGGCGGGTTCACGCTGGAAAACTACGAGAAAATCCTCAGCCGCCTGGCGACCAACATCACCAACACCTACTACTTTTCCGCCATCGCCATCATTTTCATCGTCATCTTCGGCATGCTGATTTCCTACATCCTCGTGCGCAGGCGCGGCAAGGTGGCCAGCGCCATGGACCTGCTGGTCATGTTCCCCTACGTCATCCCGGGCTCGGTACTGGGCGTGTGCCTCATCGTGGCCTTCAACCGCCAGCCCGTCATCCTGACGGGGACGGCAGCCATCATGATCATCTCCTACGTCGTGCGCAAGCTGCCCTACACCGTGCGCTCCGGCAGCGCCTTCCTCTACCAGATGGACGCCTCGGTGGAGGAGGCCTCCATCTCCCTGGGGGTCTCCCCGATGAAGACCTTCTTCACCGTCGTCGCCCGGCTGATGCTGCCGGGCATCCTGTCCGGCGCCATCCTCAGCTGGATTACCTGCATCAACGAGCTGAGCTCCTCCATCATGCTCTACAGCGGCAAGACCTCCACCATCTCCGTGGCCATCTACCAGGAAGTCATGCGCATGAGCGACGGCACCGCCGCCGCCCTGGCCGCCATCCTCACCCTGACCACCGTCGTCTCCCTGATGATTTTCCTGCGCTTCAGCAAGGGGCGGGTGTCGGTGATATAAGCGGACGGTATCCGCCCGCCGCGCACAGGCCCCGGCTTTCGCCGGGGCCTGTTTGATTTGCGCGCAGGGGCTTTTGTTGTGCTTGACATCAGATTCGAATGGTGTAAAATTATTATGGAAAGAAGGATGAGGGGCTGTCTTCGACCCCGCTTTTGGTTTTCAAATATGGCCGTCTATATTGAGTAATCAGGGTTTCCCGCTTTTTCAAGCACCGCAAATCTCCGCGCAACAGGGAACGAATTCGGACAAATCTCCGCCGTTTGACTGGAAAAAGCCGAAAGCCCGTTGTTGCGCATCGAAAAGCCGGGGCGGGCACCCGGCGGCTCCGCGCGGAACCCGCTGCCCTGTCAGAGAGCAGCCGGTTCCGTCATCCTGGTTCCCGGGCGCCCAGGAACCCTTTGGGGAGGCTTCCATGGATTCGGTGGAAAGGACGCTGGCCGCGCTGTCAGGGGAAACCCATGACCGCACGCCGGTGGTACCCCTGTTGATTCAGCATTGCCTGGAGGTCGCCCGGATTCCCCATTCGGTCTACAGCACACAGCCGGAAAAAATGGCCGAAGCCCAAATCCTGGCCGCGGAGCGATACGGCCTGGACGGCTTTCACATCAGCTCCGACAACTACATCGTATCCGAGGCACTGGGAAACCGGGTCTCCCTGCCCGTTGACCAACCCCCGCAGAAGGCCTTCGCCTGCCAGGCCGCGAAAGCGGACGTGTCGCTGCTGCGGAAAAACCCCGACCCTTATACATCCGCCCGCATGCCGGTGATGATTGAGGCGACCCGCCTGGCGAGGCGGGCGGTGGGGAACCGCAAGTTCATCAAGGCGAACTGCGATAGCGGGCCTTTCACGGTTGCCTCGTCGCTGCGCGGCGCGGAAGCCCTTTTCATGGATTTGTACGACCGGGAGCAATACGTCCTGGACTTGATGGACGCCGCTTCCGACGCCATCGTCCGGTACGCCGCCGCGCTCGCGAAGGCCGGCGCGCACGCGATCACCTACGGGGAGTCGACCGGAAGCCTGGTCAGCCGCGAGCAGTTTGAGGCCTATGTGCTGCCAGCCAACCGCCGCGTGGTGGAGCGCATCAAGGCGGCGACCGGCCTGCCGGTTTTTTTCCATATGTGCGGCAAGGTGGACCACATCGTCGACCTGATGGCAAAAACAGGCGCGGACTGCCTGGAGCTGGACAGCTTCACGGACTTGGGCGCCGCGTACGAAAAGACCGGCCGGAGCCTGTGCATCACCGGCACCGTGGACACCGTCTCGCTGCTGCTGGAAGGCAGCCCCCAGGAGGTATATGAGGCCAGCCTGGAATGCATCCGGGTTTCGGGCGGAAAGCGGCTGATTCTGAGCAGCGGCTGCGAAACGCCCCGCCACACCCCGCCGGAAAACATCAAGGCCATGGTCCGCGCCGCCCGGGATTCAGCGGCGGGCGCAATTTGAACCCATGCGGCTTGCCGCAGGAATAAAGGAGGACCCGATATGAAGAAAAGATGGTTGCCCCTGCTCCTCTGCCTGGCGCTGCTGCTGAGCGTCGTCTCGGCGGCGTCCGCGGGCGCAAAGCCCTATGACGGGCAGACCCTGACCGTGCTGTTCATGTCCAGCGTCTACGCGGACGCGGCGCGGTCCCTCGCCGATGAGTTCAAGGAAGCCACCGGCGCCACCCTGGAGGTCGTGGACTACCCCTACATCACCCTGCACGACAAGGCCCTGCTGGATTTGACCAGCGGCACCGGCTCCTACGACGTCATCGACGTGGCCTGCCAGTGGGACGGCGAGTTCGCCCCCTACCTGGAGGATCTGGGGCCCTACATCGAGAAGGACCAGTTTGACACCGAGGCGTTCATCGACAACGTATTCAACCAGGCGGGCAAATGGCAGGGCGTCATCATGGGCATCCCCAACGCCAACACGCCGCAGGTCGTCGCCTACCGCACCGACCTGATTCCGGAAGGGCTGCCGGCCACCTGGGACGAGTATTGCGCGCTGCTCGAGAAGCTGAACGACCCCGCCAACGGCGTGTACGGCCTGGCGACGCCCGGCGTGCGCGAGCAGTACGGCGGCATCTGGGACTCCATCCTCTGGTCCCTGGGCGGCGCCTGGGCGGACGAGGACTGGAACATCGTCATCGACTCCCCTGAGGCCAGGAAGGCGCTGGAAATCAGCAAGCGGCAGATTGCCTGCGCGGACCCTGCCGTGCTTTCCTGGGGCCTGGAGGAAGCGATTGCCGCGTTCCTGGACGGCAGGGCAGCCGTTTGCGACGCCTGGCCGACGCTGGGCATCACCAAGAAGGGCAACGACCCGGAGCAGTCCAAAATCGTCGGCAAGTGGACCCTTGGAACCTTCCCCTATGAAAAGAACGGCATCACCAACCTCAGCGCCTGGGACGTGGCAATCAACGCGGCGTCCGCCAAGAAGGACCTGGGCTGGGAATTCATCAAAATGTACACCTCGCCCGAGAACCAGCAGCGCTTCTATGAGGAGTTCTACATCTTCTCCCCGCGCAAGGCTTTCTGGGAGCAGGACAGCATGAAGGCGCCGGAGTTCGTCACCCTCCGCACGGCGCTGGACACGGCGCTGATGTGGTGGAGAATCGCGGCGTCCGTCGAGGCGGACACCGCCATCGGGACCAACGTCAACGCCTTCCTCGCCGGCCAGATCGACGCCGACACGGCGGTCGCGAACATGAAACAGGGCCTGGAGCAAGCGCTGAAAATGAACCCCGTCGAGCCGGGGGTCAAGAACTTCAACCGTTAACCGAAGCAACCGGGGCCGGCGCGGCTCCCCGGGCCTTCCGCGCCGGCCCGTCCCCGCCCGCATGGAATGAGGTGGCAAGATGGAACACCGCCTGGACGGGAAAACGAACCGCCTGTCGCTGAGCAAGCGAAAGGACACGTGGGCTGCCTGGTCCTTTCTGGTGCCGGCCTCGCTGTTCCTGTTCGTGACGTCCTTCCTCCCGCTGTTGTATTCCGCGTACCTGAGCTTTTTCCGCTTCAAGATGAACCTGCCCAAGGCCGTGCCGCTGTTTATCGGGCTGGAGAACTATGCCCGCGTCTTCACCGACTCCCAGCTGGCGACCAGCGCGCTGAACACGCTGGTTTTCGCCCTGGCCTCCGTCAGCGTGGAGATGGCGCTCGGCCTGATGGTCGCGCTGGCGATTTCCGGGGACGGGAAAATCAACCGGGTCGCCCTGGCCATTTTCATCGTCCCGATGATCATGGCGCCGGTCGCGGCGGGCACCCTGTGGCGGATGATGCTGGATTCCGCGACCGGGGTGGTCAACTACCTGCTCTCCCTGCTGGGCATCTCCGGGGTCTCCTGGCTGGCCAACACGACGACCGCCATGGTTTCCGTCATTTTTGTGAACATCTGGCAATTGACCCCCTGGGTGACCGTGGTGGTGGCGGCCGGCTTGAAAGCCCTCCCGCAGGACTGCATCCAGGCCGCGCTGGTGGACGGGGCGACGCCCTTCCAGGTGTTCCGCCGCATCGTGCTTCCGCTGATCATGCCGCTGCTGACCGTCATCCTGATGATCCGCTTCATCGACGCCTTCAAGGTATTCGACACGGTGTACGTGATGACGGGGGGCGGCCCGGGGCTGGCGACGGAAATGCTGCCGAACTTCATCTACAAGCAGGGGCTCAAGTATTTTGACGCGGGCTACGCCGGCGCGATGGCGGTGCTGTTTGTGCTGGCGATGACGCTGGTCGTGCTGCTCTTTGTCAAATGGCGCAGCTGGGAGGAGGCGAAACTGTGAGCCTGAAGAGAAAATACGATTTCACCTCCCCGCACGGCATCCTGTCGAACTTTGCGGGCCGCCCGGTCAAGGTCGCGCTCATCGTCCTGAGCATGACGGTGGTGCTGTTCCCCCTGTATTGGCTGGTGACCAATGCCCTGAAGCTGGAAAGGGACTACCTGGCGTATCCGCCGGTCCTGATTCCCAAGGAAATCACCTTTGAAAGCTTCGTCGAGCTGTTTGAGAAGAACGCCTTCGCCTCCTCCCTTGCGACCACCCTCATCATCACCGCCGTCACCACGCTGCTGTGCGTCGCGATCGGCAGCACGGCCGCGTACACGCTCGCGCGCGGGCCGATTGGGCGAAAGGCGAAAAACATCTTCGGCGTCTGGTTTCTGGTGCAGAAGATGTATCCGGCCATCGTCACCGCCATTCCCGTGTTCATCGTGATGAGGGCGCTCCGGCTGATTGACACGCGGTTTTCCCTGATTATCATGAACACGAGCTTCAACCTGCCGATGATTATCTGGCTGATGATGGGCTTTTTCGAGCAGCTGCCCATTTCCCTGGAAGAATCGGGGATGCTGGACGGCGCGGGCTTTTACAAGCGGTTCTTTTACCTGATTCTGCCCATCACCAAGCCGGGGCTGATTTCCGCGGCCATCCTGACCTTCGTCGCGACGTGGAACGAGTTCCTTTTCTCCGTCATCCTCAGCATCAAGCGGACCAAGACGCTGCCGGTCATCATCGCGGGGTTCATCACCGACCGGGGCCTGGATTGGGGTCCGATGGCCGCCGCGTCGGTGCTGATGCTCGTCCCGGTCGTTTTACTGACTTTCTTCCTGCAGAAGGACTTCGTGCAGGGCCTGGCCATGGGCGCGGTGAAGGGGTAGGCGCGCGGAACGCCGCCGGCGACGCGCTAAGGGGCAAACCGGAAATCAGATGGAAATCGGAGGAAGACGCATGAACAGGGACAGGCTGATTGATTGGCAGAAGACCTTCCGGGCGGAGCTGCTGGACAACGTCATCCCCTTCTGGATGGAGCACGGGTGGGACCGGGAGAACGGCGGCGTCCGCACCTACCTCGACCGGGACGGGCAGCCCTGCTCCAACGTCAAGAGCGTCTGGGTGCAGGGGCGCTTCATGTGGATGCTGTCCTACCTGAACAACACCTACGGGGAAAACGCGGAGTGGATGCGGGCGGCGGAAAGCTGCCGGCGCTTTATCGAGGCGCACTGCTTCGCCCCCGACAAGCGCATGTATTTCCTGGTGACCGACGAGGGGCGCCCGGTGCGCAAGCGCCGCTACTTCTTTTCCGAAACCTTCTACATCATCGGCCTTGCCGAGTACGCGAAGGCGACCGGCGACCCTGAATGCCTGCAGAAGGCGCGGACGCTGTTTGACATGGTCTTCCGCATCTACAAGGACCCGGCTTCCGACACCCGCCAGTTCTACCCGAAATACGAGCCGCAGACCCTCCGCGCCCGCGCGCTGGGCGGCCCGATGATCATGCTCAACGTCACCAGCGTCATGCGCCGGTGCGACCCCGGCAACGCCAAACGCTACGACGCGATGGTCCGGGAGTACATCTCCGATATCCTGACCCTGCACTATCACCCGGAGCACAAATGCCTGTTTGAAAACGTGGGCCTGGACGGAACGCCGGACCTGAAAACGCCGATGGGGCGGCTGGTCAACCCCGGCCACGCCATCGAGGCCGCCTGGTTCCTGCTGGTCGAGTCGGAGTATTTCAAGGACGCGGACATGCGGAAGAAGGCCCTGGACATCCTGTCCTGGTCGCTGGAGCTGGGCTGGGACAAGACGCATGGCGGGCTTTTCTACTTCGTGGACCGCCTGGGGTACGCGCCGGAGCAGTACGAGCACGACCTGAAGCTCTGGTGGCCGCAGAACGAGGCTTGCATCGCGGCGCTGCTCGCCTACGTCCAGACCGGGGAGGAAAAGTGGTTCGACTGGTTCGACACGATTGCCGGGTATTCCTTCAGGCACTTCAAGGACGACCCCTATCCGGAGTGGGCCGGCTACCTCCATCACGACAACACGAAGCAGCTGCCCGTCGCCAAGGGCAACTACTTCAAGGGCCCCTTCCACCTGCCGCGCATGCTCAGCTACTGCGACGGGCTGATTGACCGGCTGCTGCGGCAGGACGGGCCGCCCGCGGCGGGCGCCTGAGCGGGGCCGGTTTCCAGCCGTTCATCAGCACGGCGCGCAGGCTTGGCCGCACGTTCCGGCAATGATGGTTGGTTTCCTTCTCTCGCAAAAAACTACAAGCCCCCTGGCCTACGCGGCCAGGGGGCTCATCTCATCCGGCTAAAACCGGCTCAGAAGATGTGCAGGTTGATGAAGATGAAGGCGACCAGGGAGGCGACCAGGGACACGACGGTGATCTGCGTGTTGATGGAGGGGCCGGCGGTGTCCTTGAAGGGGTCGCCCACGGTGTCGCCGATGACGGCGGCCTTGTGCGAGTCGGAGCCCTTGCCGCCCTCGTTGCCCGCCTCGATGTACTTCTTGGCGTTGTCCCACAGGCCGCCGGCGTTGGACATGAACAGCGCCAGCAGGAGGCCGGAGATGATGTTGCCCAGCAGGAAGCCGCCGATGGCGTTGACGCCGCCGATAAAGCCCACGGCCAGGGTGGCGACGATGGCCATCAGGCCGGCGGGGATGAGCTCCTTCAGCGCGCCGGTGGTGGCGATGTCGATGCACTTGTTGTACTCCGGCTCAACCCCGGGCCTGCCCTCGGCCAGGCCGGGGATTTCCTTGAACTGGCGGTGAATTTCAGAAATCATGCGCTGGGCGTTCTTGTCCACGCCCAGGATGAGCATGGCCGAGAACACGGCCGGGATGGCCGCGCCAACGATGATGCCGAAGAAGACGGTGGGGTTCATGATGTCAAAGCCGTTGATGAGGGCCATCAGCTCCTTGCCCGCGGCTGCCAGCCCGACGTTGATTTCCTCGATGTGGGCGTTAACCTCGCTCATGAAGGCGCCCAGCAGGGAGATGACGGTCAGCCCGGCGGCGCCGATGGCGAAGCCCTTGGTGACGGCCTTGACGGTGTTGCCGGCGGAGTCCAGTTCGTCCGCCACGCGGATGGTCTCCTCACCCAGCCCGCCCATCTCGGCCAGGCCACGGGCGTTGTCCACGATGGGGCCGTAGGCGTCGTTGGAGATAATCATGCCCACGATGGACAGCATGCCCACCGCGGCCATCGAGATGCCGTACATCGCGTAGCCCGGGCCGATGGGCTCGCAGAGCTTGTAGGCGACCATCGCGGAAATCGCGATGCCCACCATCGCCGGCAGCACGGACATGAAGCCGTAGGACACGCCGGAGAGGATGGTGAAAGCCGGGCCGGTCTTGGAGGCGTGCGCCACCTTGCCCACGATGGGGGCGTTGTCGTCGGTGAAGTAGTTGGTGGCCAGGCCGATGATGACGCCGACCAGCAGGCCCACGGCGGAGGCGCCCCAGATGCGCCAGGAGAAGTCCTTGAACAGCAGGGTGGCCAGCGCGGTCAGCGCCAGGAAGACGCCGGTGGTCACGTAGGTGGAGTTGTTCAGCGCCTTGGTCGGGCTGCCGTGGTCGCCGATTTTGGCGGTGAAAATGCCGATGAGGGAGGACAGCAGGCCCAGGGCGGAGTAGATAATGACCATCATCACCTTGGAGCCGAACTGGCCGTTCACGATGCCGCCGTCCAGCGAAACGGCCATGACCAGCGCGGCGGTCATGGAGGCGATGTTGGAGTCGAACAGGTCCGCGCCCATGCCGGCCACATCGCCCACGTTGTCGCCCACGTTGTCGGCGATGACGGCGGGGTTGCGGGGGTCGTCCTCCGGGATGCCCAGCTCCACCTTGCCGGCCAGGTCGGCGGATACGTCGGCGGTCTTGGTGAAGATGCCGCCGCCCGCCTTGGCGAACAGCGCCAGGGAGCTGGCGCCGAAGGAGAAGCCCAGCAGCATGGAGCTGTTGCCGGTCAGCAGCAGCACGCCCATCACGCCCAGCAGGCAGGCGCCCACCACCATCAGGCCCATCACCGCGCCGCCGCGGAAGCCGATGAGGAAGGCGGGCTTGATGCCGTGGGTGGCGGCCTCAGCCGTGCGCGCGTTGGCCAGGGAGGCCACCAGGATGCCGATCTTGCCCGCGATGGCGGAGAAAATCGTGCCGGCGACGTAGGCGATGGCCATGGTCAGGTTGCGCTCCGCCCCACCCTGCCAGACGGGCTTGGGCAGGAAGAGGAAAATCAGCACCGCCATGATGCCGGCGAACCCGGCCAGCAGCGTGTACTCCTTGCGCATGAAGGCGTTGGCGCCGCTGCGGATGAGGCCCGCGATGCGCTCGATGGTCTTGTTCTCGTTCTTCTGCTTCTTGACCCACAGGGTCAGGTATCCCGCGTAGGCGAAAGCCAGGATGACCGTGAGCAGCCCGATGGCGTATACGGTAGTGGTAGCCAATTGCATGGTACGTCCCCCTTACTTGCCATAAATCCGAACGTATTATAGCCCCAACCCCGCCAAAATGCCAGTTATGGCGGTTCCGGGATGAACATTTTGTGCTGTCGCGGGAACAATATGCCGGATTTGACGGACACTTCGGCGCGCGGCCCAAGGCACAAAAGAAGGCTCCCGCGCCGGGAGCCCCCTATCAAGTAAAACCGTGCAAACGAAAACCCTCAGTCCGCCAGCACGACCTGGTTTTTCCCCTGGTGTTTGGCCGCGTATATGGCCATGTCCGCCGCCTTTGTCAGGCCATTTTCACTCATGTGCTTTTGCCAGGGCGCGACGCCCACGCTGATGGAATAATGGAGGGTTTGCCCGTCGTCCAGCTCGACGCTGTCGCCGCGGACCCGCTCGGCAATGCGGCGGCAGACTTCCATGGCGTCCTCCGGCCGGGTATCCCAGAAGAAAATCAAAAACTCGTCGCCCCCGGAGCGCGCCGCGAAGTCGGTTTTGCGGACGCCGGTCTTGATGATGCCGCCCAGCCGCTCCAGCACCCGGTCGCCGCCGGAGTGCCCGAGCGTGTCGTTAATCTGCTTGAAGTTGTCAATGTCCAGCATGGCCAGGCAGGCCGACTTGCCGCCCCGCTTCAGCTCGGCCACGGCCGCGGCCAGCTCTTCGTCGAAGCTGGCCTTGTTGAGCAGCCCCGTCAGGTGGTCCACCTTAAACTCCTTGTACTTGCGGTGCACCACGGTGTTCATGAGGACCAGCACCAGCAGGAACAGGGGAACCTGCGTCCAGACCAGCAGCAGCACCTGGCCTTTGAGCAGGCTTTTCAAGTGGTCACCCGAGTAGTCTACGCCGACCAGGCCCAGGAAGGTGTTGTCCCACGGGTCGACGATGGGCGCGAAACCGGTGATGTAGACGCCCCAGACGGGGTCGTCGATGAGCCCCGTCGCCTGGGGCAGGCCGGTCTCCCGCGCCAGCAGTTCAATATCGCTGACCGCTTCCTCCGTCCCCAGGGGGGAGAAGTTTTTGGTGCCCGGGACCTCGGCGTCCAGCACGTACTGCGTCTTGTCGCCCACGATGCGCTCGGTGTAGAGGTAATTGACGTCCGTGCCCGTTTTCAGCCGGCTGAACATGCGCAGCATCCACTCGTAGTACGCCTCGTCATAGGTGCCCGGCTCGAAATCGGGGCTCTCCACCAGCGCGCGGTAATCGACCGAGTCTTCCTCCACCATGGCGGCGACGGCGACAGCCAGGTTCTTGGCGTTGGTGCCTTCGCGCTCGATGAGCACATTCTCAAAGTTGTAGTAATAGATATAGTTCGGCAGGGCGAGGAGGCCTGAAAACAGCAGGCTGATGACGAGGTAGCGGATGCGCAGGGAAAGCTTCTTTCCGGGCATTTTCTCCCATTGCCGCCGGGCGGGCGGCCTTCCTTTTCCCCGTATTGGGCACGCGGTTCTTCCCGCCGCGTAGTATTTCATTGTATGCCGTGACCGTGGCGATGTCAATGATAAAAACACATTTTACCCATTATATACAAACAAGCCGCAAAGGTTTCCGCTTGTGACCCCTGCGTTCCCGGGAACTTCGCCAGCACTTGGAGCGCATCCGTGCAAACGCGGGCAGGCAGGTGGTAAAATGAAGGGTGCCCGCGATTCCGGGCTGTGCCCCGGGACACCGGGCAGCCCGGCCCGGACGGCGGGCCAGAAAAAAGCGGAGGCTTCATAGGATGGAACAGCCCACCCCCCTGGTTCACGAGTACCGCGGGAAGGTCCTGGACCTGACGCATTACGGGCACCTGTGCGTGGTGGACGCCGCGTCCCGGGTGCGTTTCGCCGCGGGCGAGCCGGATACCGTCGTATACTACCGCAGCGCGTCCAAGCCCCTGCAGGCCCTCCCCGTCGTCCAGCGCAGGCTGGATCAGCAATTCGGGCTGAGCGAGGAGGAAACGGTGCTGTTCGCCGGCTCCCACGCGGGGGAGGAATTCCACGTCGCGGCCCTCAGGCGCATCCTGGAAAAAACCGGGCTTACCGAGGACATGCTGGTGATGAGCCCCGCAGCGCCCGCCCACCCGACGGCCAACGAGCGGCGAATCCAGGCGGGCCTCCCGCGCCGCAGGCTGTACCACAACTGCGCGGGCAAGCACCTCGCCCTGATGCTGCTGCAGCGGGCGCTGGGCGCGCAGGTCCGGGACTACTGGAAGCCGGACGCCCCCGCGCAGGAAGCCGTGCGCCGCGCCGTTGTGCAAATGAGCGAATGCGACAACATGGACGAGGGCGTGGACGGCTGCGGCGTGCCGGTGTTCGCCGTGCCCTTGAAGGGCGTCGCGACAGCCTTCCTCAACCTCGCCGCGCCGGAGCGGATACCGGACGATTCCCTGCGGGACGCCGCCGCCCGCTTCGTCCCCCGGATTCACCACCATCCCCTGATGATGCGGGGAACCGGCTACCTGTGCTCCCTGCTCAACGAGGACCCCAACATCGTCGCCAAGGGCGGCGCCAACGGCGTATACGGGCTCGCGCTGAAAAAGGAGAAGCTGGGGGTCGCCTTCAAGTTCACCGACGGGACGGAAGACGGCTGGCCGCTGGTGGTCCTGGAGACGCTGCGCGGCCTGGGCTGCCTGAACGAGGGCACGAGGCGGCGCCTGGAGGATCTAAGCCCCCGCGTCATCCGAAACGACAACGGCGCCTTGGTGGGGGAACGCAGGGCCGCGTTCGGGGTATCCATCTGAGAAAACACCAGGCGCGGCAACCCCAGCGGAACAACCGCCAGGAACCCCGGATACGCACGCCCGGGAACGGCCCGCGTTGCGTTCCAGTCTGCCATATGTTACAACAGCATCGGCGGGCCGTCCTGGCGACAAAGCCATGGCGGGCACAGAATCAGACGGAGGGATTGGCAGCATGACGCCCAAACAGCGGCTGTACGCGCGGCTGGAAGGAAAGCCGGTGGACAAGATTCCCAACCTGAACATCATGATGGCGCTGGTCGCGAAGATGACCGGGGTCAACTACGCGCGCTACGCGCAGGACTACCGGAAACTGGTGGAGGGCAACCTCCTTTGCGCCGAGAAGTTCGGCCTGGACGCCGTCAGCGCGATTTCCGACCCCATGCGCGAGGCCTCGGCCTACGGGGCCCAGGTGGAGTTCCCGGACAACGGCGTGCCCTTCAGCCGGGTTCACCTCATCCAGTCCCCGAAGGACGCGGCGAAGCTCGTCGACTTCGACCCGCTTGCCAGCCCCCGCACCCTGGACCGCGTCCGCGCGGTGGAGGAACTGAGCCGCCGGGTGGGAGGCGACTATCCCGTCATCGGCTGGGTGGAGGGCGTGCTGGCCGAACTGGCCGACCTGCGCGGCGTGAGCGAGGTGATGATCGACCTGGCGGACGAAGAGGACTACCTGAAGGGCACGATGGACTTCATCTTCGCCGGCCAGTGCCGCTTCGCCAAGGCACAGGTGGACGCCGGCGCGGACTTCATCGGCGTGGGCAACGCCGTGGCCTCCCTGGTGGGCCCCGCGATCTACGAGGAATTCGCCGTGGAATACGACCGGCGGCTGGTGGAGTACATCCACGGCCTGGGCGCCCGGGTCAAGCTGCACATCTGCGGCAACACCACCGCCATCCTGCCCCTCATCCGCGACCGGGTGAAGCCCGACATCATGGACGTGGACTGGATGGTCGATTTCGAAAAGGCCGTCCAGGTCTTCGCGGGCAGCCGGACCGCCGTCAACGGCAACATGGACCCGGTCAACGTGATGCTCAAGGGCGACGAAAAAACGGTGCGCGGCGCCGTCGGCCACTGCATCGCCGTTTCCGGCGCCAACACCTGCGTCGCGGCGGGCTGCGAAATCCCCGCGGCCACGCCGGAGGAGAACCTGAAGACGATGGACGGGATGCTGTACCGGTAAAACGGCGGCAGGGACTCATGATTGGAAACATCTGGGTAGTCCATCCCCGGTCCCCCAATTCGCCAGGGCCGTCCGGGGAGTTCCTCCCCGGACCCCCTTTTTTATCAAAGGCCTCTCTATGCCAAAGCGATCAAGTATGCGTTTTATGCTTTGTTGATACACGGATAACACTGCCGGCTTTACGCCTTTCATGCCTTCGCTCGTTGCGCCGCTTTCCCCGAGTTGCTATAATTCCACCGTTGCCGGAGTGGCGGAATGGCAGACGCAGAGGACTTAAAATCCTTTGGCCGATGGCCGTGCGGGTTCAAGTCCCGCCTTCGGCACCACGCCGCCGCGGACGATGCCTGGTTCGCGGCGGCTTTCCATAAACGCCGCCGGCGGCACGTGTCCATCCCCAAGAACTGATGAAGATTACGCCGCGCCAATCCGGAACCACGATTATTGATTACCACGCCTTCCTCTTGTACCGGGTCAGCCCGTTGCCAGTTCACACCAAGGAGGTGCCTTCCATGAAACAATGCCCCCGCTGCGGCAGCCGGGACGTCGCCGAGTACCGCTTCGGCATGCCCGTCTTTTCCGGGGAACTGATGGACCAGATCAAAAAGAAGGAAATCAAGCTGGGCGGCTGCTGCATTTCCGGCAACGACCCGCAGTACCACTGCAACGCCTGCCGGCTGGACTTCGGCTTTCCCCAAGGCGGAGACGGAAGGGAGGGTGCGCCGCCGGCGTAAGGGCCGCGGGGAAACGGGCCAAAGGGATACAAAAACCCGCCGTGCGCGCGGGTTTTTGCGTCGATACAACCGGATATGCCGGCGGCCTAGCGCGCCCCTTCGCGGCGGCAATCGTTTCATTATTAACAGCCGCCCGCCGTCAAGAGAAGGGAGCAGGAAGCAAAAAACGCGCGAAAATCGCCCTATTCGGCGTCCGCCCGGTACAGCCACACGCTCAGCGCGCCGTTCTGGGGCAGGGCCTCCAGGCGAAGGGCATAGGGCAGGATGTTGGTAAACTCAAAATCGCTGTATGCCCCCACGGCCGCGTCCAGCCCCGCCGGCGTGTACCGGACGCCGGACTGCTGGTGCAATTCCCACTGCGTAATCCGCGCCGGGACGCCCAGGACGGCCTGCAGCAGGGTGGTGGACACCTGGCACACGCCGCCTCCCTCGCTTGAGCCGTCCCCGCCGATGCTGGGCGCCATCTTGTAGCCGTTGGACCGGCGGTAGGGCCCGGTGACGGCGTTGAAGGAGAAAGTCTCCCCCGGCTTCAGGACGATGGCGCTGACACGGGCGGACGCCAGGGCGATGTTTTCCTGGCGGTTGGCGCCCAGCTTGCCTCCGGTATACTGGTTGTAAAAGGTGGTCGACCCGCCGACCAGGTCCCCGGGCCGCGCTTCGTCCCAGGGGACGTATTCCGCCAGTTCGAAGGCGCCGGGCGGCAGCAGGGCGAAGGAACGCATCATGGGGACGACCGCCTGCCCCCCTTCCATCCGCGCGACGGCGACCCGGTCGTCCGGCTGCAGGCTGTTGCCGCGGTAACCGTCCACCGCCGCGTCGGCCGCAAGGGTCATCCGGGCTGCGCCCAGGCGCTCCGGCGCGCCGGGTACCGGATACCGCGAGGAATCCTCCAGCCGGAACATCCACAGGAAGCGGGTGCGTGCGTAGCCCACTTTCTTCTCCAGGCGCACCTTGCTCCATTCCGCGCCGTATTCCAGCACCTCCAGCGCGTCGCCGACCCGGGCCTGGCGCACGCGCCGCGCGCCGTCGTCAGGCCGTTGGCGCAGGCTGAACTCCGTGCGCACCCGCGCCAGATATGCCGCCCCCATGCCCTGGGCGGACGGCGCCAGACACAGCGCCAGCAATACCGCCATCAGGGCGATTCCGCATCGTTTCCCCATACCCGCTCCTTTATATTCTTCCAATCATTGGATATCATACAGGATTTTGCGCCCGGTTTCATCCCCAAAATGCGCGCGCGGCCAAGTCTGTTCGCTTGCGCCGCGTTCACGATTGATAAAAAAGCCACGGGGTCACAGCGGGGAAAGAAAGGCGTTTGCCTCCCGACAGCCCTTTTGCCCGCTGCGCTTTGCGCACCGGAAGCCCCGGCGACAAAAAGGGCGGTTCCCCGCCCCCGTCCCGCAAGGTTTGCCCGCCCGGGGTCAGCTTTGCTCGCCCGCCGGCGCCGCCGCCAGGCGGCCGAACTCCTCCCCGTCGCAGTAGTCCACCAGCAGCAGGCAGGCCTGCAGCTCGTCCTGCGGCCGGTCCCGCAGCGGCATGGGGCGGTTGAACAGGTTCCCCATCTCCGTGCCGGCGGAGGGATAGGCGGTCACCCACAGCCCATCCAGCCGCCACCCTTCCGGGTCCGCCGTGCCGGAAAAGGCACACGTCGCGTAGCGCGGGCCGCCGTCGGCGAGAAACTCAAACCTGCCCTCGAACCCCCGCCCGTCCGGCTCCAGGGTTACATGAAAGCCGGCGTCCTCCAGGAAGGGGTCGTCCGCTCCTTCCCCCTCCTTCACGCCCGCGACATAGCGCCCGGACAGCGCGCGCGGCAGGACGAAGCCCGCAGGCTCGAACCCAGCGGGCAGGAACCGCCCGTTTTTCAGCGCCTCCGCCTCGTGCTCCAGGCACAGCGGCGTCCGGACGGCCGGCATCCATTCCAGCGGCACGACGTCCATCAGCGGCTGGAAGTAGGCGTCCTCCCCGTCGCCGTCCTCCTGCTCCGTTTCAGGCGGCAGGACAACAAACCCGCCGCAGCCCGTCCTCCCTTCCAGGTACATCACCGCGGCGCCGGCGCCCTTGACGCGCCCGTCCGCCGCCAACAGCCCCAGCAGGAAGTAGGCCTCCTGGCAGCAGGCGTCCAGGCCCACGCTGAAGGTCTTGCACCAGACGCTTTCCCCCGCCCCCGGCTTGCCGAACAGCGCCCGGCTGTCCGGGCGGTACCCCCGGCCCTCCAGTATCTCCGGGGTTGCCGGGATGCCCGCCAACCAGTCCGAATAATGCTTGTTCCGATGCTTCATACGCACGCCCTCCTTTGTTTTCTCACTTCCATTGTACCGGGGCGGGCCGCGCAATCGGTCACTTTGAAAGCGACATTTGCGTTCAAAGCCCCCGCCGGAAAATGGCGGGGCATGGTATACTCCGGCCAGGGAACCCCTTGCTCCATTTCGCCTGACGGCCGTGCATGCCGGCCCCCCTCCTCCGCCAACCGCCGAAAGGAGCCCCTTGGAAAAAAGCCATCCGACCCTGGGCTGCTGCGGGCTGGACTGCGGGCTGTGCCCGCGGTTCCATACCGCCGGCACGTCGCGCTGCCCCGGCTGCGGCGGGCCGGGTTTCGCGCAAAAGCACCCCGCCTGCGGCTTCCATTCCTGCTGTTTCAAAAACAAGGGGCTGGAAGCCTGCGCGCTGTGCGCGGAATACCCCTGCCCGCGCTTTGACCGGGAGGACGGCAGCCGGGATTCCTTCGTCACCCACCGTCGGGTCCGGGACAACCAGCGGGCCATCCGGGAAGACGGCCTGGAGGCTTTCCTGCATCGGCAGCGCGGGCGGATGGCCTTCCTGGAAGCGGCCCTCGCCCGGCACAACGACGGGCGGAGCAAGGGCCTCTACTGCCTGGCCGCGGCCCTCCTGAGCGCCGGGGGGCTCGACGGCGCCCTCCGGGCCACCGACGGCGGGGCGGACCTGAAGGCATTGCTCGCCGCGCTCGCGGCGGCGGAGGGCGAGGCGCTGAAGCTGCGGAAATAGGCGGCAGGCGCCGCCTGCGCCGCGCTGCCTGGCATGCCCCGGGCGGACGCCCGGCTCCTCCCCGAACGCCGTCACGGCGCCCATCCTTTCCGGAGGAAGAACACATGAAACGTACGCTCCTGCTGGCCGCCGCCCTGCTCCTGCTGGCCGCCCCCGCCCTGCCGGCCGCGGCCGCCCCCGCGCCCATCGAGATCCGCACGGCCGGCGAGCTGGCCTCCGTGGCCCAAAACCCCGGCGGAAGTTATCTCCTGGCGGCGGACATCGACCTGAAGGGCGTTCCCTGGGTGCCCTTCGCCTTCTCCGGCGTTCTGGACGGCGCGGGGCACACGATTTACAACCTGCGCGTGCCCCTGCCCGGGCGGGAGCGGGAGACCAGCTACGACGGCAACCGCGTCCAGTATGATACCGTGTACGCGGGCCTGTTCTCCACCCTGAAGGGGGCGGCGGTCCGCAACCTCACCCTGCTCAACGCCGTGGTGCGGGTGAGCACGGCGGAAAACTGCTTCGCCGCGGGGCTGGCCGGCTTCGCCCAGGGGGTCGCCATCGAAAACGTCCGCGTGACCGGCCGGGTGTACCTGGACATCACCAGCAGGATGGGCGGCGTGGGCGGCATCGTCGGCTTCGGGGACGGGGTCGTCAGGGACAGCCGGGCCGAGGTGGAGCTGGTCTTCGTCGACCTCAACCGCCGGGTCAAGTGCGAGCAGTTCCTGGGCGGCATCGCGGCCTGCGGCTACCTGGACATGGAGAACTGCTCCGTCCTCATGGAGGGCTACGCCTCCGTGCACGGATACGTCCACTCCGGCGGCCTGCTGGGGATGTACCACGTGCATGACGACCAGGAGCGCAAGGTGCACCGGGGCTACGTCCGCGGCTGCACGGTGGACGCGCACATCCGCTTTTTCGAGAACAACAAGGACCGCCGGGCTTACTGCCGCCGCTTTGTCGGCGAGCCGCTGGACCGTCACCTGGCGGTGGAGGACAACGTCTATACCCGCTTCGTCCGGGACGAGCGCACCAACTACCGTGTCAACCTGCTGCCCGAAACCTGCGAAACACCGGACTACGCCATCTCCGTGACGCCGCCCGCCCCGGGCGCTTTCGGCTTCACCGCCTACGCCTGCCGCACCTGCGGCTATGCCTGGACGGACGATTACACAGCGCTTCCGGGCGTCGCGGAGTAGGCCTGAACGCCGCATAAACGGCTCTCCCCTATCGCTTGTCTGAATTGGTATTGCCAAATCCGGCAAGCCCGGGTATCCTGTGCATGGCCGCGCCGCCGGCGGGCATAAAAACACCAGCAGGAGATTCCTATGCGCAAGTATGTCTCGGAGTTCATCGGCACCTTTGTCCTGGTTCTCTTCGCGTGCGGCACCGCCGCCGTCACCGGCTGCACCAGCGCGGCCGACGCCGCCTACATCCTCACCGCCCTGTCGTTCGGCCTGGTCATCGTCGCGATGGCCTACTCCATCGGCCACGTGTCCGGCTGCCACATCAACCCCGCGGTATCCTTCGGCATGCTCCTCTCCGGCCGGCTGTCCGCAAAGGATTTCATCGGCTACGTCGCCGCCCAGTTCCTGGGCGCCATCGCCGGCGCCGCCGTCCTCTACTGGCTCATCGGCGGGGAGATGGGGCTGGGCCAGAACGGCCTGTTTCAGGGCGACGCGTTCAAGTCCGTTATCATCGAGGTCATCCTGACCTTCGTGTTCGTGCTGACCATCCTGGGCGTTACCTCCCGCGAGGCCTCCGCCCGCAAGGCCGGCCTGGTCATCGGGCTGACGCTGACGCTGGTGCACATCCTGGGCATTTACTTCACCGGCACCTCCGTCAACCCCGCGCGCTCCTTCGGCCCGGCCCTCATCCTGTCCCTGATTGGCAAGCCGGACGCGCTGAGCGTCGTCTGGGTCTTCATCGTCGCCCCCCTGATGGGCGGCGCGCTGGCCGCCGCGGTCTGGCAGTCGCTGGACGCCAAACCGGAGGCGCTGAAGGCTTAAACCCGATCATCCGCACGGCGCCGGCCGCCGGGCGCAAGCCCAAAGCCGGGAGGGTTCAAACGACCCTCCCGGCTTTTTTCCCGTTCAGCCCCATCCGCCCTTCCGCGGATTCTTTGCCCCGGCCCCGGGTTTTTGATATAATGAGGGCAGAAAACAATCATGAAATGAGGTCCTGAAATGCCGCTGACCATCGCGCAGGGCGACATCGCCCAATTCTCGGCGGACGCCCTCGTCAACGCCGCCAACCGCTCCCTGTCGGAGGGAGGCGGCGTCTGCGGCGCCCTGTTCAAGGGGGCGGGCCGGGAGCGGATGCGCGCGGCCTGCGAGGCTGTCGGCGGCTGCGAGCCCGGGCAGGCCGTGGCGACGCCGGCCTTCGGCTTGAGCGCAAGGTACGTCATCCACGCCGTCGGGCCCGTGTACATGGGCGGGCGGCAGGGCGAGGAAGAAACCCTGCGGAACGCCTACCGCAGCGCGCTGCGCCTGGCGCGGGAGAAGGCGCTGTCTTCCATCGCCTTCCCCCTGATTTCCGCCGGCATTTACGGATATCCCAAGAACGAGGCCCTGCATGTGGCGACCGAAACCATCCGGGATTTCCTGCTCACCGACGAGGGGGAGATGGACGTCACCCTGGTGCTGTACGACCGGGAAGACCTGCGGCTGAACAACCGGTTAGAAATGGAAATCGATTTCCTGCTCCGCCGGGGGATGCTGCCGGAGGCGGAGTCGGTCCGCTACCGGATGGAATCGTCCCGTAACCGGAGATACCTGGAAAAGCTGGAGCAGCGGCAAAGCGCGGACGCGTTCACGAAGGAAGCCCCGCGAGTCAGGCGCAAGATGCCGTACGGCACCCCCTCTATGCCGGCGGAATCCGCGCCGGCGCCGCTGGAACTGGACCTGCAGCTGGACGAGAGCTTTTCGAGGACCCTGCTGAAGCTCATCGACAGCAAGGGCTACAAGGACGCCGAGGTCTACAAACGCGCCAACATCGACCGCAGGCTGTTCTCCAAAATCCGCAACGAATCCTACCGGCCCGGGAAAAGCACGGTGCTCGCCCTCGCCCTGGCCCTGCGGCTGAGCCGGACGGACGCCGAGAGCCTGCTGGCGCGGGCGGGATACGCTCTATCCTCCAGCATTGAGTTCGACGTTGTCGTCTCCTACTTCATCAACAAGGGCGTCTACGACGTCTTCGAAATCAACGCCGTGCTGTTCGGGCGCGACCTGCCGCTGCTAGGCGCCAGCTCCTGAAGCGAACGGGAAGGGCGCTGCCAGACTCCCCGGGAAGACCGGAACCCCGCGAAATCACCCCCGCTTCGATTTGTCGCCTTCCAGGCGACCCCGGCCAGGTTCAAACGCGGTATCCTCGAGCCATCAACGAAAAGGGAGGATACCCCATGAACAAGAAACTGACGGAACTGGTTTTCATCCTGGACAAGAGCGGCTCGATGGCGGGGCTGGAGGAAGACACCATCGGCGGGTTCAACGCGATGCTCAGGAAGCAGCAGGAGGAGGAGGGGCAGGCCCGGGTCACCACGGTGCTGTTCGACAACCGTTACGAGCTGCTGCACGACCGGCTGGACCTGCCCTCCGTCGCCCCCATCACCGGGAAGGATTACCAGGTGGGCGGCTCCACCGCGCTGCTGGACGCCATCGGGCGCACCGTGTCGAAGGTGGACGCCGTGCTGGCCAAATCCAAGGGCGAGTTCCGGGCGGACAGGGTGCTCTTTGTCATCATCACCGACGGCATGGAGAACGCCAGCCGCCACTTCAGCCGGGAAACCGTGGCGAACCTGGTCACCGCCCGGCGGGAGATGGGCTGGGAGTTCCTCTTCCTGGGCGCCAACATGGACGCCATCGCAGTCGCCCAGAGCTACGGCATCGCCCAGGACCGCGCGCAGACCTTCCTGCCGGACACCCTGGGCATGGAACTCAACTTCCTCGCCATGAACAGCGCCGCGCGCGAATTCCGCCAAAAGGGCAGGATTTCCCCGGACTGGGACGAGCAAATCCGCAAGAGGAGCCGGAAATAGGCGGGCCGGCCGGAATCACAACGAACCTTGAAAGAGGGCGCCGCCCATGCACGGAGCGCTGATCGGAGACATCGTCGGCTCGCGATTTGAGTTTGACAACCACCGGAGCAAGGACTTTGAGCTGTTCACCGACGCCTGCGAGGCGACGGACGACAGCGTGATGAGCCTGGCCGTCGCCAAGGCCATCGTGGAGACCGCCAGGGCCCTGCCGCAGGAGCGGACGGGGAGCCGGGGCCCGGCCTTCTATGGCCTGTTGCGGCAGAACGCCGTCCGCTGGATGAAGGAAATCGGCCGGCAGTACCGCCACTGCGGCTACGGCGGGCGGTTTTACCACTGGGTGTTCAGCGACTCGGACGCGCCGTATGACAGCTTCGGCAACGGCGCCGCCATGCGGGTCAGCGCGGCGGCCTTCGCCGCGGGCAGCGAGGAGGAAGCGCTGAAGATGGCCGAAGCCGTAACCGACGTGACCCATAACCACCCCGAAGGCGTCAAGGGCGCGAAGGCGGCGGCGCTGGCCATCTACCTGGCCCGAACGGGCCAGGACAAGGAGGACATCAAGGCCCGGATTGAAAAGGACTATTACCCCCTGGACTTCACCATCGACCAGATCCGCCCCACCTACCATTTCAACGAGACCTGCCAGGGCACCGTGCCCCAGGCCATCCGGTGCTTCCTGGAGTCGGACTCCTTCGAGGACACCATCCGCACGGCCGTCTCCCTGGGCGGGGACAGCGACACCCTGGCCGCCATCGCCGGGCCCATCGCCGAGGCCTTCTGGGGCATCCCCGGGGAACTGTGGAAGCGTGCCCTGCCCTTCCTGGATTCCACCCTGAAGGGGCTGTACGACGAGTGGGTGGCCTTCCGCATGAAGGACAGTTCGCCGGCGGGCTGACGCGGGGGAACAGTGTTTTCCCGTGAACACGGGCGGTTTTCCCCCGAATAGGAAGCGCTTCAAGGCGCTTCTTCCTTTCCGGCGAAGCCGGCGCCCGCCCGCCGCGCGATTCTTGACCGCCCCCGCCCCGGATGGTAGGATGCGGGCAGGAGGGCCGCGATGGACAAGAGCTACGCCTGCGAGGGGAATATCGTGCACGAGGAGGCCGTCCAACTGGTTTCGGGCGCCATGCTGCCGGAGGCGGTGTTTTCCGACGCCGCCGACTTCTTCAAGGTCATGGGCGACCGGACGCGTTTCCGCATCCTCTTTGCCCTGGACCGGCACGAGCTGTGCGTGTGCGACCTGGCCAACCTGCTGGACATGAGCGTGTCCGCCGTCAGCCACCAGCTGGCCCGCCTGCGGGAACACAAGCTGGTCCGGAGCCGCCGGGACGGCAAGAACGTGTTTTACTCCCTGGCCGACGACCACGTGCGCCTGATGCTGAAAAGCTGCGTGGAGCACGCGTTGGAGGGGGCGGGGGAGGACGGCTGAGGGCATCGCGCGAAGGCTGTCGGCGCACCCAGAAAAACCGGGGGAAATCCCCGGTTCAGTGTGTCAAAGAAGTGTCTGCGGACACTTCTTTGATTAAGCAGGAACGGGAATTTCTGCCTGTTCGGCATCGC
>ENA-UOUL01001494-UOUL01001494.1-bioreactor-metagenome-genome-assembly--contig:-NODE-1494-length-32168-cov-4.701318_pt1 | contig 32168 bp, 23 predicted proteins | sample MGYA00249838_ERZ747220 | MGnify/ENA primary metagenome ERZ747220 (study PRJEB28778, sample SAMN05720191) | bioreactor metagenome | isolation source: Anaerobic biogas reactor | place: USA:Washington... | reverse complement strand
ATCGCCTTCCAGACCAACCTGCTGGCCCTCAACGCCGCGGTCGAAGCCGCGCGGGCCGGCGAGGCGGGCAAGGGCTTCGCCGTGGTCGCTGAGGAGGTCCGCAACCTGGCCCAGCGGTCGGCCGAAGCGGCCCGCAACACCGGAGACATGATCGAAGAGTCGATCAAGAACTCTGAACGCGGCGTCCAGATCAACGACGAGGTCGCCAAGGCCCTCGAAGAAATCGCGGAGAACTCGACCAAGCTCAGCGAGTCGATCAGCCAGATCGCCAGCGCCTCGCAGCAGCAGTCGCAGGGTGTCTCGCAGGTGAATATCGCCACCAGCGAGATGGACAAGGTGACGCAGTCCAACGCCGCGACCGCGGAGGAACTCAACGCCCAGGCCGAGGAGCTCAACTCGATGATCGTGGAACTGGAAGCCTTGTTCCGCGGCTCGTCGAACGCCGCCCCCCCTTCGGGCAAGGCGGGCCACGAGATGGCCTCCGCCAAACCCAGGAAGCTTCGGAAGAATGCCCTTACCGCGTCGTCGGCAGCGCAGAACGCCGGCGCGACCGACGTCGTCCTCAAGGAGTTTTGACAACGATGCCGCCGGCGTGCGGCTTTCACCAGGCTCGCATAGAGGGCTGAGGGATGAAGAAGGGCGATCCGCCGTCGCCCTTCTTCGCCCTGTCCGCGGAACAACGGAGTGCGCAACCGACACGGAGGTAGAGCCATGAGACACCGGCACACCCTGATCCACGCGATGTTCGTGCTGTCCGGGTTCACCGGCCTGGTCTACGAGGTGGTCTGGGCCCGGCGGCTGACGTTGACGCTCGGCGCGTCCACCTTCGCCGTGGCGGCGGTGCTGATCGCGTTCATGGGCGGGATGAGCGCGGGCGCGTTTCTGTTCGGCCGGCTGGCCGACCGCCGCAAGCGGCATCTGCTGATCTACGGGCTGCTCGAGATCGCGATCGGGATCTACGCGTTGCTGTTTCCGACGATCCTCGAGTGGGTCGGCGGCCTCTACGTGCTGGTCTATCAGCACTTCGAGCCGGGGTTCTACGCGATCAGCCTGATCCGGCTGGCCCTCTCGGTGGCGATCCTGCTGGCGCCGACCATCGCGATGGGCGGCACGCTGCCGGTCCTCTGCGCGATGCTGGCCGCCGAACGGGGCTGCCCGTCGAAACGGACCGCGGCGCTCTACGCCCTCAACACGTTGGGCGGCGTGGCCGGATGTCTGTGCGCCGGGTTTCTGCTGATACCGCACTATGGACTGCCGGCCACCACGCTGACCGCGGCGGCGACGAACCTCGCCATCGGTCTGGTCGCGATCCTGCTGCAGCGGCGGTGGATCGCCTCGCCGCCGGAGACTCCTCTCGCGGGTCGCGGCGCGGCGATGGCGCCCGCCGCGCCGGCTTCGCCGGTGATCGCCGCGGTGGTCGCCGCCACCGCCCTGTGCGGTTTTACCGCCATGGTCTATCAGACCATCTGGACGCGGGTGCTTTCGATGGTGATCGGAACCACGGTCTACGCGTTCACGACGATCCTCGCCGCGTTCCTGACCGGCATCGTCCTGGGCAGCCTGATCTACTCGCTGCGGCCGCCTCGCCGGTCGGTGCTCTGGCTCGGTGTGGCCCAGATCCTGATCGCGGTGTGGGTGGCGCTGGCCATGCCGCGATTCGACGAGCTGCCGTTCGTGTTCCTGAGGGTCTTCGACTGGACCTCGTCCAGCTGGCCGTTGTTCCAACTCGTGCGGTTCTTAATGCTGCTGGCCGTGCTGCTGGTTCCCGGAACGCTGTTCGGAATCTGCTTTCCGCTGGCGGTCGGAACCGTGGTGCGACGGGTGGAGGAGGCGGGCAGCAAGGTCGGACTGATCTACAGCTTCAACACGATCGGCGCGGTGCTCGGGGCGTTTGCCGGAGGCTTCGTGATCGTGGTCTATCTGGGCTTCCAGAAGGGCATGGTGGTGACCGCGGGACTCAACGCGTTCGCCGGCCTGGGACTGCTGGCGATCGGGGCGGAACTGACAGCCAGGCGGCGGGCGGCGGTGATCGCCGCGGCGGCAACGGCCCTGTTCCTCTCGGTGCTGGGCATTCGTCCGTGGCGGATCCATCACCTCAACAGCGGAGCCTACGTCTACGCCCACGACTACCGCGACCTGCACGACGTCAGACAGGCCATGAACGCCTACCGAATCGCCTACTACCGCGAAGGCCCCACCGCCACCGTCTCGGTCTTCCACGACCCGCGCGGCACCATGTCCCTGGCCATCGACGGCAAGACCGACGCCTCCACCGGCGAGCACGCCGATATGTCCACCCAGATCCTCCTGTCGCACCTGCCGGTGATGTTCGTGGACCGGCCGCGCGACGCCCTGCTGATCGGTTTGGGCAGTGGGGTCAGCCTCGGATCGCTGCTGCAACATCGGGTCGAGCGGGTGGACGTGGTCGAGATCTCCGAAGCGGTGGTCGAGGCATCCGAACTCTTCCGCCGATACAATCACGACGCTCTGGACGATCCGCGGGTCAACCTGATCGTCGGCGACGGCCGCCACCATCTCCAGCGGACCGGCCGACGCTACGACGTGATCATCTCGCAGCCGTCGAACCCGTGGATCACCGGCGTATCAAACCTCTTCACCCGCGAATACTACCAGGCGATGTCGCGGCGGCTCAACCGCGGCGGCGTGGTCTGTCAGTGGATCCCCTCCTATCACATGTCGCAGGAAATGCTGGCGGTGATCACCAAGACCTTCTCGGCCGTGTTTCCGTGCGCGTCGATGTGGAGCAGTTCGGTGGTCGGCGACCTGTTTCTGATCGGCTCGAACGAGAAGGTGGAACTGGACTACCGGCTGTTCCTCGAACGCCTGGGCCGGCCGCGGATCAAGCAGGACTTGGCCCGGATCGGCATGGACGAGCCGCTCCTGCTGGCCCGCACGTTCAAGTTCGCCCAAGACGGCATCGCCCAGTTCCTGAGCCGCCTTCCCGACCACCTGCCCGAAAACTCGGATGACTACCCGGTCGTCGAATTCATGACCCCGCGATTCCTGCTCACCCAGCGTGTGGCCAGAGACTTCCGCCGCCCTTCCGACCTGGCCGGCAGCCTCGGCGGCCTGCTCAACCTGATCGCGTTCACCGAAGAGGAAAACAGCAGAAACTTCGCCGATAACGCCCAACAGATCATGCAGGGCGACCAGCAAAACTAACCTCAGGCCCTTCGTCTCTTATCCCGCCTGGGCGAGAGGTTTGTGGGCGGGGCAGTGCTGCTTGCCGGTGTGGACGAAGGTCTTGAGGTTGGCTAGCGGAGCTTCAGCGGGGATGTCGCAGCCGCTGGAAAGAATGAAGTTCTCGCAGCCGGCCATGCGGTCGAGCAGGTCGCGCGTGGCACGCTCGACGTCGGCGGGCGCGCCCCGCAACAGGACGTTGACGGGATCCACGTTGCCCATCAAGACGACGTCGCCCGGCATTCGCGCCGCGGCGGCGGGCATGTCGAGCATGCTGTCGAGGCTCAGACCGTGAACCTCGGTTTTGCACATCGGCTCGACCATCGCGGTGGTGTCGCCGCAGATGTGCAGGACGGTCATGCAGTCGAGGTGCCGGAAAATCTGCCGGACGGACCGGCCGGAAAACTCCCAGAACATGTTCGGTCCCAACAGCACCGCCGTCGGTTCGAGCATCATGATGATCTTGGCCCCGGCTTCGACCTGGGCCTTGGCGTAGCGGACGATGATCTGCTCGCAAAAGTCCAAAGCCGACTTGACCAGCTCCGGAGTGTCCAGCGTGGCCAAAGCGATCCGCTGGGCGCCGAACATCAGGCCGGCCAGCGTGAACGGGCCGATTGCGTACCCGCCGACCGGGATCGTCAGACGGTCGACCAGCCGACGGATGGTCTCAAGGAACACCCACACCCGCCCGTCGGCCAGCGGATCGACGGCCCGATACTGATCGAGGTCTTCAGCCTTCTCAACCGGGTGCCACTCGACGGTGGCGCTGTCGTGCAGGGGGAACCGCACGGGCAGACCCAGCGCGTTGGCCTCAACCGACAGATCCATCATGACGAACTGAGCATCCGGCTGGGTCAGCTCAGCCAGTTTGTAGAGCGAACGGTACTGCAGCTCGGCGTTGAAACCGTTCTGCTTGATGGAGCTCCCCGTCAACGCGGTGCCGGGGAACCCGGCCAGCGGGACCACAAGCCGACGGCCGCTTTTCCTCACCAGATCGACCAAACGCATGGTTCTCTCCTTGCGGTTTCCTGTGTCGATCTGTATTATACAAAATGGATATAATGAGGCCAAAGGTAAATTATCCAAAATGGATGAAATTTTTATTCAATTTGGATATTTACCCAACAAAGAAGGCCCGACCGTTCGGCCGGGCCTCATCCTAACCTCTTTTCTAGGCTCGGTTTACTGCAACTGCGTGAGCGGAATGGTCTCGTTGAGCTCCAGTTCCTGCTCGAAGACCACGATGTTGAGCGGTCCGTAGACGGTGATCGCCCCGCTCAGGTTGCTCAGCTCGGTGCAGTCGGGGCTGACGGTGCAGTTGAAGCTGACGCCCAGGCTGTTGACCAGGGCGGCTATGGCCACGCCACTGACGTCGCCGGTGAAGTTCATGGTCACGTCGAAGCCGCCACTGTCGTTCTGAGTGACCTCGGTGGACACCGGCCGGACCCACGCCGTGATGGTCTGTCCGCCCAGACCGGCGGGCATATCCTCGGGCAGAATGATCTCGAACGGGTCGCCGTTGACGTTGATGTCGGCGAACTCAGCCGGCAGGCCCTCCACCTCGAACTCGACGAGCTTGGCGTTCTCATCGAAAACCAGCCGGAATCGGCCGTCCGGGTCGCCCCAGACCGTATCGGCGAGCACCTGTTTGGCCAGTTCACTGGCATTGAAGCTCGTGCCGGGCAGCACGAATCCCCCACATCCCCCCACAGTCATCAGCCCCACCGACAGCAGAACCACCGCGCACAACACTCTCCCCTTCATATCTAGACCTCCCAAAGAATCGTTACAATCTACTCGACGCCGCACAAGTTATTTACGATTGCACCTCCCTTGGCGGTGTGTATAATTATACAAAATATTCCGCAGAATGGAAAAATCGGCGCTAGGGGTGGCCCGTCGGCCTGAGATACGCCTGGTCAGCAGGCGGGACCCTTGGAACCTGATCCGGATAAGTCCGACCGAGATGGATGAGGCCGGCGTAGGAAAGCGTCGCTGTAGCTTTATTGCTGCAGTTTTTCGTCACCTACCTTCCGGTCCCACCCGCCTTCGCCGCCCCCGACGACCAGTATGTTGAAAGGATCGATCATGACGCTATTGCAGGAGACACAAGGGGGGAAGGTTCCGGAGTCGATTGTCCGCGCAGCCGGGCGGGAAGGCGTGGACGCAACCGAGCTCGCCCGCGAGGTGGCGGCGGGCCGGGCGGTGGTACCCGCCAACCGGGTCCATGCCCGGGGGTCGCTGTCGCCGCTGGCCATCGGGCGGTGCGTGAGCACCAAGATCAACGCGAATCTGGGGGCCTCAGCGGTCAAGTCGTCGCTGGCCCAGGAGAAGGCCAAGCTGGAGCTGGCGCTGCGCGCGGGGGCCGATGCGGTAATGGACCTTTCGACGGCGGGCGATCTGGACGCGATCCGCGAGATGGTGGTGGACCAGAGCCCAGCCCCGGTCGGCACGGTGCCGATGTACGAGATGGTGCTCCATCGCGACGTGGAGGACCTGAAGGTGGCCGACATGCTGGCGGTGATCGCCAAGCACGCCGAGCAGGGGGTGGATTTCTTCACGATTCACGCCGGCATTCTGCGGGAGCACCTGCCCCACGCGGTGAACCGCGTGGGCGGGATCGTCTCGCGGGGCGGGGCGCTGCTGGCCAAATGGATGGTCCATCACAGCCGGCAGAACCCGCTGTACGAACACTTCGACGAGATCTGTGCGATCATGCGGGAATACGACGTGGCGTTCAGCCTGGGCGACGGGCTTCGGCCGGGCGCACTGGCCGATGCGGGCGACGAGGCGCAGTATCGCGAGCTTCGGACGCTGGCGGAACTGGCTGAGCGGGCGAGGCAGGCGGGCTGCCAGGTGATGATCGAGGGGCCCGGGCACGTGCCGCTGAACCAGATCGAGGAGCAGATTCGGTATCAGCAGGAAGTCTGCGCGGGCGCGCCGTTCTACGTGCTGGGCCCGCTGGTGACGGATATCGGAGCGGGCTACGACCACATCGCCGGAGCGATCGGGGCGACGCTGGCCGCATACTACGGAGCCAGCTTCCTGTGCTACCTGACGCCGCGCGAGCATCTGGGTCTGCCGGACGAGGAGGCGGTGCGGGAAGGCGTGGTGGTTTTCAAGCTGGCGGCCCACGCCGCGGACGTGGCGCGGGGGTTCCCGGGCGCGCGGCAGCGCGACGACGCGATGAGCGCGGCGCGGGCGCGGTTCGACTGGCCGAAGATGTTTGAGCTGGCTTTGGACGGCGAGAAGGCCAAATCGATGCGGCAGCAGGACGCCTGCCCGGGCGATGACTACTGCACGATGTGCGGCCGGAAGTGGTGCGCGGTGCGGATCAACAACGAGGTCAAGGAGATGCTGGCGGCCCAACAGCCGTAGCGGCAGATGAGGGCAACCGATGGCCATGCGCAGCGGGTTCTATCCATTCTGGTTCTGGAACGGCGACCTGTCGGTCGACCAGATCGCCTGGCAGGTCGAACAGATGGCGGCGCAGGGCATCCGCGGCTTCTTCATCCATCCGCGCCAGGGGCTGGATCGGCCGTACCTCTCCGAGTCGTTCTTTGCGATGGTCGAGGCGGCGATCGCCGCCGCCGAAAAGCACGGCCTGAGCGTGCACCTCTACGATGAGTATCCGTACCCTTCCGGCGTCGCCGGCGGCGAAGTGATCCTCGGCCGTCCGGAGTTTCACGGCACCTCGCTGGTTCAGACGCGGCAGCGGGTGCAGGGCGGGCGCGTGCGGCTGGAGCTGCCGCGAGGCGACGTCCTCTCGGCGGTGGCGTATCCGCTGGACGGCGAGGAGACGCGCTGGTCCGAGCCGACGGATCTGACGGCCTCGATCGGCATGCACCTTTCACTTTCGACGTACCACGAGCAGGGGCTGACCGCTTACAACGCCAAACGGTTCCTGGCGTGTGAGCCGACGCCGGTGCTGGACGTCGATCTGCCCGACCGGCCGCACCTGATCGTGACCAGCGTCCAGGTCCGAACCGACGGCCACAAGTACTGGGGCAACTACGTCGATATCTTCAACGAACGGGCGATCCGGCGGTTCCTGGAGCTGACGCACGGGCGGTACGCCCAGCGTCTCGGCGAGAAGTTCGGCCGGTCGGTGCTGTCGATCTACTGCGATGAGATCGGCGTGTTCTGGTCGTACGCTCCGGAATGGTCGACGCAACTGCCGCGGCTCTTCGAGCAGAGCTACGGCTACAGCTTGCTCGAGCACCTGCCGGCGCTGGCGTGCCTGGAGCATCCGGAGCATCTGCGGGTCAGCCGCGACCTGTACTGGCTCGAGCTGGAGCGGTTCGTGCAGGTCTTCGAGCAGCCGGTGCGCGAATGGTGCCGCCGCCATCGGATCTGGTACACGGGCGAAAAGCCGTCGCTGCGGTTCTCGCAGCTTCGGTACATGGACATCCCCGGCAGCGACGCGGGCCACCACAAAGCGGGGGCGGAGCTGGACCTGTTCGAGCCGGAGCTTCGATGGAACACGAAGGCGGCGGCCTCCGCGGGGTACGTTTACGGCAAGTTCGGCGGATTGACCGAGTGCTACCACAGCCTCGGCTGGGGCGCGACGCTGCAGGACGCCAAGTGGCTGGCCGACGGATTGGTGCTGGCCGGCATCAGTTACCTGGTGCCGCACGGGTTCTTCTACACGACGCACGGTCTGGCCAAGCACGACGCGCCGCCGTCGTTCTTCTTCCAGATGCCGTACTGGCCGTTCTTCGGCGGCCTCAGCCGCCGGCTGGACCGTGTGTTCTCGCTGATCGAGGGCACGCACGTCGAGGCGAAGGTGCTGGTGATCGAGCCGTCGAGCGGGCTTCCGGACCGCGGTCAGCGGGAGGCGTTCGGGCGGCTCGGCAAGGCGCTGCTGGCGCGTCACGTGGATTTCCTGGTGGTCGACACCGACGTGCTGGCCGCTTCGCACATCGAAGGCTCGCGCTGCTGCGTTCGCGAGGTGCGGGGCGAGGTGGTGGTGATGCCGCCGATGGCCTTCGTCGAGGAGTCGCTGGCGGCGTGGCTGGAGGAATTCGAAGCCGCGGGCGGATCGGTGGTGCGGTTCGAAGCGGGGCAGGTGGATGAGGTTGCGACGAGGCTGGCTGAGCGGATCGGCCCGTCGCTGTCGATCTGCGGTGAAGACGGCGTCGAGGCGAAGCCGGTGTATTCGGTGACGCGGGCCTCGTCCTCGATGCGGCGGTGGTTCGTGCAGAACACATCAACGGAGGCACGCGAGGTGGTGTTGGAGGCGGGAAGCGAGATACGCGAGATTCCGCTGGACGAGCACTTGCCGGCGATGCTGGAGCGGCGCGGGTCGAACTTCGTGCGGCGGCTGGCCCCGTTCGAGAGCGTGATGCTCGAACAGGGCGCGTTCGAGGAAGGCGAGAGGAGAGCGGTCATCGCGGTGCGCGGCGATGGCCCGGCGGAAGTCGAAGCTCGGAATCGCAATCTCCTGCGGATGTACACCTGGCGGATGTCGTTGCTGGACGATAGCGGCCAGGCGACCTGGACGGGCGAAACGCCGGCGATGCCGCTGATCAACCAGCTGCACAAGAGCGGAGCGCCGTTTGCGCCGAAGATCGCGGACCGGTTCGGTTCGCCGCCGACGCTGTCGCTGCCGCGGCTGGCCCTGCGGTACGAGTTTGAGTTCGGATGCGCGTTCGACGGGCCGGTGGCGCTCGTGATGGAGCCGGGGTCGATTGTGGGCGAGTGGTCGATCGGCGTGAACGGTTCGGCTCGCTTGACTGAAGCTGACTTTCAGCCGAGCGGCGCCCACGTTCGCGGAAGTCTCGAAGTTGACTTAACGCCGCATCTTCAGCCGGGAACCAACCGGATCGTGGTGGGCGTGACCACCGACCGGACCGACGGCGGGCTGCTCAACGCGCTGTACCTGGCGGGCGGGTTCGGCGTCGAGCTCGAGCCGCTGCGGCTGGTCTCGCGGCCCGAACGGGGACAGTTCGAGGATTACGAGGGCAACCGCCTGCCGTTCTACGCGGGCGTGGTCGAATACACCTCGCACTTCGACCTGGACCGCGTGCCGGACGAGGCGGAGACGGTGATCGAACTGCTCTACGAAAAACCGTTCCGCGAGGCGAGCGAAGTCTCGATCAACGGCGGCGAGTTCGTGCCGGTGCTGTGGGAACCTCGCCGCATGGTGATCCCGACCAGCCGCTTGCGGACCGGCCGCAACGTCCTGCACACACGGGTCCACACCACGCTGATCCGCAGTTTCGAAGGCCAGTGGTTCGACGACGAGCGGCACGTCACCAGACCGGTCGGCGACCGGACGTGACGACGTCTAGCCGCCCATCAACTCGGGCAGGAACGTGACGATCTTCGGGAAAAGCATCAGCAGGATCACGCAGACGATGTAGGCGGGGACGAACAGGGCGACGCCGCGAAAGACTCCCATCAGCGAAATGTCGTCCTTGGCCATCGCCGCCACGACGTAGGTGGTCGCCCCGACCGGCGGCGTGATCGCGCCCAGCGTGGTGAGCACGGTCACCGCAACGCCGAACCAGACCGGGTCGTAGCCCAGCTCGATGCCGACGGGAAAGAAAATCGGAATGGTGATCAGCAGCAGCGCCAAAGCGTCCATCACGATCCCGCCGAGAATGTAGATCACGAAGATGATGCCGATGATCACCACGCCGGGCACGGGCAGGCCGACCACCCACTCGGCGATGTCGAACGGCAGCCGCGTGACGGTCAGGAACTTGCCGAAGATCACCGCGCCGGCCACGATCGTGATGACCATGCACGAGGCCCGGAGGGTATCGACGACGGCGGATACGAACCCTTTCCAGGTGAGCTTGCGGTGCAGCAGGCCCAGCACGATCGCGAAAAACGAGCCCGCGGCCCCGGCCTCGGTCGGCGTGAAGAACCCCAGATACAGCCCGAAAATCACCAGCAGGAACAGCACGACGATCTCGTAGGCGCCGAGCAGGGCCATGACCTTCTGACCGAAAGCGAAGTTCGGCCCCACCGGACCCCAGTCGGGCCGCACGCGGCAGATCGCGTAGACGGTGAGCACCAGCAAAGCCATCAGCAGAAAACCCGCGCCGATGCCGCCGTAGAACAGCGTCGAGATGGATTGTTCGGTCGAAAGGCCGATCAGGATCAACACCACGCTGGGCGGGATCACCACGCCGAGCGTCGAGCCGGAGGCCACCGCGCCGACGCTGAGCATCGGGTTGTAGCGGTACCGCTTCATCTCGGGCAGCGCCACCGTGCTCATCGTGGCGGCGGTGGCGGTGTTCGACCCGCAGATCGCCGAAAAACCGGTGCAGGCGGCGACGGTGGCCATGGCCAGGCCGCCGGAGATGTGCCCGACCGTCCGGTGCGCCGCGGTATAGAGCTTCTCGTTGACGCCCGAATAGAACGCGATCTGGCCCATGAAGATGAACAGCGGGATCACGGTAAAGCCGTACTTCGAGAACGTGGCCCACAGCGTGCCGCCGGTCATGTTCAGCGCCGCGTCGAACGAGACCACGTAGGCGAAGCCCGCGAACCCGACGATGCCCATCGCGAAACCGACCGGCGGGCCGAGCAGAAACAGCACGGCCAGCAGGACGAGAATCCCGAGGATGCCGATCATGGCCAGGCTCACCGGGCGTCCTCCCCGGCCACGCACGCCAGCAGGTCGGCCAGGAACGACAGCGCGATCGTCCCGAACCCCAGCGCCACCGCGAACACGAACGGGTAGAAGATGATCCGCAGTGTCTCGGTGACCTCGCCGGTGGTCAGGATGCGGACGCCGAGCTTGCCGATCTGCCAGGCCGCGACCACGCAGAAGGCGATGCACGCCGCGTAGCTGATCGCGCCGACGATGCGGCGCAGAACCGCTGGATAGTGCTGGAAGAGGATGTCCACCGCGATATGCTCGCGGCGATTCTGGGTGAAACTGAGGGCGAACGCGGTAACCACCGCGCCGAAAAAGCCCACCAGCTCGACCGATCCGGGCACCGGCCGCCAGGCCTGCCGCAGGAAGATATCCGCGCAGGTCAACGCCATCATGCCGACCAGGAGCAAGCCTGCGACGGCGATCAGAACCCGGGTCAACGCCCGGTTGATCCGGCGCAATGTGGCAATCAGTCTGGTCATGGGATCAATCGGCGATCGCACCGGCTGGGGCCTTCATGTGCTTGTCGATCATGGCTCGCAGGTCGTCGACGATCTGCTGGGCGGGCAGCCCCTGGCCGCTCATGTCGGCGATCCACTTCTCGGTGATCGGGTCGAGGGGGTTGTTCCACTGCTGCTTCTGCTCGTCGGAGAGCGCAATCACCTCGACGCCCTGATTCTCCTTCGACCAGGCCAGCGCCTCCTCGACGTGGTCGTCCATGTACTGGCCGGTCCAGAGGGCCTGCTCCTCGATCAGGCCGTCGAAGACGTCCTTGACGTCCTGAGGCAGGGCGTTCCAGCTATCGAGGTTCATCACCACCGCGAACGGATAGACGGCGGTGTCGGTCATGGTCACGAACTTGCACGACTCGGCGAACTTGTAGTCCTTCATCACCTCAGCCGACGAGAAGACGCCCTGGACCGTGCCCTTCTGGAGGGCTTCGGGCGTGTCCGACATCGGCATGCCGACCGCATTGGCCCCCCACGCCTTGAGAATCTCAGCCGCGCCGCCGGAGGCCCGGATATCGAGGCCCTTGATGTCCTCGAGCGTGCGGACGGCTTTGCGGCTCATGACGTTCGACGGCGCGGTGGTGAACATGGTCAGGACCTTGACCTTCTTGAACGGTTCCGGATCGTACTTGCGCCACAAATCCAGCAGAACCAGCGCGCCGGTTTTGGCGTCGGGAATGTTCAGCGGCAGGCTGGTGGCGTTGGTCACCTTGAAGAGCCCCGGCTGATAGGCCATGCAGAGGCACCCGATGTCGGCTTGGCCGGCGATCACGCCGTCCATCATGCCCTTGGCGTCCAGCAGCGTGCTGTCCGGGAAGGTGTTGATCTTGACCCGGCCTTCGGTGCGGGTTTCGACCTGCTCCTTCCAGCGCTCCATCTGGACGCACGGGAAGGTGGAGGCGACGGGGAAATTGGCGTAGCGCAGGGTGATCACCTCGGTTTTGGCGGCCTGGCCGCCGGCGGGCTGCTCCTTGGACTTGCAGCCGACCAACGCCGCCAACACCACGGCCGACAGGACGAGCGATGCTCTCCTCATCACTGGGTCTCCTTGTTCATAATGTCCCGGTGCGTCCGTCGGACGCGCCCCTGTACGCCTCGATGCCAGAAACGGCCGCGGCGCCAACCGGCGCCCGGCCCGAATGGACGATTTGTCAACCTATCGGACGACCCCGTCGGGCCCCTTGAAGAACACCCGCTTGGCCTTGCCCTCCTGGCGCGGAAGCCGGCCCAGCGGAAACACATCGCCCTTGGGCGAAAAGCCCAACGCCTCCTTGAGGGCCTTCTCGACCATGTAGCCGGTCACCGACGGCGCGGCTTCGACGTTGATCCGCACGTCGCGGATGCCGTCGATCTCCTCGATGATAATCTGGTAGTTCGAGCCGACGCCGGAAATCTGCATGAGGGCCTGCTCGACCTGGCGCGGGAAAAAATTGACGCCCTTGACGATCAGCATGTCGTCAACCCGGCCGGTCACCGGCTCAATGCGGACCGCCGTCCGCCCGCAGGCGCAGCGGCCGCGAGAGAGCACGCGGGTCAGATCCCCGGTGCGGAACCGGATCACCGGCAACGCCTCCCGGGTCAGGCACGTGACGACCAGTTCGCCGAACTCGCCGTCGGCGACGGGTCGGCCGGTCTGCGGGTCGATGGTCTCGACGATGTAGTGGTCTTCCCAGACGTGGATGCCGCTGTGGTCGCGGCAGTCCTGGCCGAGGGTGCCGACCCCGCCGGTCTCGGTCATCCCGTAGATGTCGAACGCCTCGATGCCCAATGCCTCGGCCATCTTGGCCTTCATCGCCTCGGAAAACGCCTCCGCCCCAAAGATGCCGATCTTCAGATTCGGCAGTTGCGCGCCCGTCTCTTCGAGCACCTCCATGATCCGCAGGCCATAGCTGACCACGCCGGTCAGGATGCGAGTGCCAAAGTCCCCGGCAAGCTTGATCTGCCGGGCGGTGTTGCCCGCCCCGGTCGGAATGATGAACAGCCCAGCCGCCCGCGCCCCGTGGTACATGCCAAACCCGCCGTTAAACAGGCCGAACGACGGCGTGATCTGGCAAACCTCGCCGCGCCGCGCCCCAGCCATCACGTAGCAGCGGGCCATGCACTCGCCCCACTGGGCCAGGTCGGCCTGCGTATAGGGCATCACGATCGGCACACCGGTCGAACCGGAGGACATGTGCATCTCGGCGATGCGGTCGGACGGCACGCACGAAAGCCCCAGCGGGTAGTGGTCGCGCAGGTCGTCCTTGTTCATCATGGGCAGCCGGGCCACGTCGTCCAGCGATCCGATCCCATCGGGACCGACTCCGACCTCGTCGAGCCGGCGGCGCTGCACGGGGTTGTTCGTGTAGACGTGGCGAACAATCGCCTTAAGGCGCTCAAGCTGCAGGGCGCAGAGTTCATCGCGCGAGATCGTCTCTTCGCGGCTGAAGAACGCTCCGTCGCTCATGCCGTCGCCTTTCCCGCTTCGAAGGCCTTCAAATTCAGATCGAGGTATTGCTTCTTGACGCATTGGCGGACGGCGGCGTCCCACGCCTCAGCCGGCAGGTCCATGCCGGTGGCCATCGCGCCGAGGACCACGAGGTTGGCGGCGCGGACGTCGCCGAGCTCGGCGGCCGTCTGGGCCGCGTCGACGCAGATCAGGCGGCTGAAGGCCTGGCCCAGCCGCTCCGGCACGTCTTGAGGATACGTGCCCGCACCCATCGAGACGGTAACCGGGACGATCGCCTGACGGCTGACCACGGCCAAGCCGCCGGGAGCGAGGTAGTGGGCGAAGCGGAGGGCCTCGATCTGCTCGAGGGCGCCGAGCACCTGGGCTGCGCCCTCCTCGACCAGCGGGCTGAACACCTCGCGGCCGAAGCGGATCTGAGCGACCACCGATCCGCCCCGCTGGGCCATGCCGTGCACCTCGTTGGTCTTGACCGTGAACCCGGCTTCGATCGCCGCATGGGCAATGATGTCGCTCGCCAGGAGAATGCCCTGACCGCCGACGCCCACCAGCACGATATTGGTCACCCGATTATCCGTCATGGCTCTTCCTCCACGGTGACGATCGCGTTGAACTTGCAGACCTGCTGGCAGATGCCGCATCCGCCGCAGAGGAATTCGTTGATCTGGGGCTTGTCGCCGACGTTCTCAATGGCGGGACAGCCGATCTTCAGGCACGCCCGGCAGCTCTTGCACACCTCCGGCAGGATCACCCGTTGGAGGCCGATCCTCTTGCGCTCGCGCAGCGGGCACGCCGCCACCGAGACCACCAACGACGGTTCGTCGGCGGCGATCTCCTCGGCGATGGCCTTCTGCGTGGCCTGCTGGTCGTAAGGATTGACCTCGCGAACCCGCTTGACGCCGCAGGCCCGGCCGATCTCAGCGATCGAAGCCGCGACCGTCTCTTCGCCCATGAGCGTCCGCCCGGTGCCCGGATGGTCTTGATGGCCGGTCATGGCGGTGGTGCGATTATCAACCACAATGATGGTGACTGAGCTGCGATTGTAGGCCACGTCGAGCAGCCCCGTGATGCCAGAATGGAAGAACGTCGAGTCGCCGACGATGCCGACGATCTTGCGGGGTTCGCCGGCTTTGCTCATGCCGTGGGCCATCGACACGCCGCCGCCCATGCAGAGGATCACGTCGAGCCGGTCGAGCGGCTTAAAGACGCCCAGGCTGTAGCAGCCGATATCGCCCGTGACGACCACATCGTGCTTCGAAAGTGCATAGAAAACGCCGCGATGCGGGCAGCCGGGACACAGCACCGGCGGTCGGGCGGGCAGATCGGCGGCAAAGGGGGGGGCAGCCCCTGTGTCGGCGACTTTGGCCTTGCCTTCCATGGCGGCGCGGCACTCGCGAAGCCGGGTCGGCGAAAGCTCACCGATCCCGGGAATCCACCGGCGGCCTTCGCACTCGATGCCCATCGCGTGGATGTGCTCCTCGATGATCGGGTCGAGTTCCTCGACCACGAGCAGCCGCTGGACGCCCTCGGCGAACTGGCGGATCAGCCCGTCGGGAAACGGGTAGCTGAAGCCCAGCTTGAGCACCGACGCCTCGGGCCAGACCTCGCGAACGTATTGGTAGGCGATCGAGGCGGTGACGATGCCCAGCGAGCGGTCACGCCACTCGATCCGGTTGGCCGGCGAGCGGTCGGCCTCGGCCCCGAGTTGGCCCAGGCGCTCCTCCACCTCTTTGCGCATCTGCCTGGCCCACATGGGGATAGGCACATATCGGGGCGGGTTCTTGACGAATCCGGTCGCCCGGCTGCTCTCGCGGCGCTCGCCCGTCGTCACCAGCCCGCGGGAGTGGCTGATCCGGGTGTTGCTCCGGAGGATCACCGGAGTCCGGTACTTTTCCGAGACCTCCAGGGCCAGACCCACAAAGTCCTTGGCCTCCTGGCTGTTGGCGGGCTCGAAGATCGGGATCTTGGCGAAACGGGCGTAATGGCGGGTGTCCTGCTCGTTCTGCGACGAGTGCATGCCCGGATCGTCGGCCACGCACGCGACAAAGCCACCCTCAACGCCAATGTAGCTGAGGGTCATCAGCGGATCGGCAGCGACGTTGAGGCCCACGTGCTTCATCGTGGTAATCACCCGCGCCCCAGCCAGCGCAGCCCCGGCGGCCGCCTCAAACGCGACCTTCTCGTTGGGAGCCCACTCGCTGGTGATCCGGTCCTTGTACTGGACGATGTTCTCCAGGATCTCCGTGGACGGCGTGCCCGGATAGCCGGCGGCGAACGTGACGCCCGCCTCATAGGCCCCGCGGGCAATCGCCGCATTACCTGATAAAAGTTTTACTGATGTCATATGTGCTCGAATTGTATGTCAGCATCCAAAGGGAACGGCATTGGCCGCGACCGACGAGCGGAAGAGACTGCCGAACCCTTAGCGTACTCAGAACGCGGCCGATTGTCCACTAATCTTAAGCGCGTCAAGTGGTTCTGTAAAGGCAGGTCGGCCGGTCCGCGTCGATCAGGTGGGGTTGCCTTCGTGCGGGTTGGGCAGGTTGCCCGGCCGCGGGCGGGCCATCAGGAAATGCACGCGGGCGAATTGCTCTTCGGTCAGGCGTCGGCGCAGTTCCTGCCGGGCGGCTTTGAGGGTGGTCCGGTGCGACAGGTGGGTCAGCAGGACGTGCTGGTTGTTCAACTCCTTCAAGGCGCGGACGAAGTCCTCGACGTGCAGGTGATAGCCCGCGTCGGCCCGGCTGCGGTGGTCTTCCTCGACGAACGTGCATTCGAGAACCAGTATCCTGGCGTCGCGAACGCACGGCAGCTCAAAGAACCGGCCGTAGGCGGTGTCGCCGCAGTAGCAGACCAGCGGGACTTCAATGGTGTAGGTGATTTCGACCCCGCGCTGTTTGAGGGCGGCCAGTTCCTGACCTGGGGTGCCGGCGAACTCATCCTTGAGCTTCTGGCGGACGTCGAGCACGCTGTAGCCCAAACACGGGCCGGCGTGTTCGGTGCGGAAGGCTCGGGCGATCAGGTTCTTGCGGATCGTGTACTCCTCGCCCGGGTCCAGGCCGACCACGCGATAGGGCGTGCGGTGGTTCTCGATGGCGACCCACGCCTCCATCAGACGATGGATCGGCTGGGCCAGCGGCTTGGGCACGACGATCGTGCCGTCCGAATTGTCGAGGAAGTTCCGCTGCGAAAAGTAGTAGGCGATGCCCGCGGCGTGGTCCATGTGGCCGTGGGTCAGCAGGACGTGGTCGATGTTGATGACCTCGCTGGGCGCCCGGCCGATGTCGAAGCAGACGTTCAGCTCCGGCACGCCCACCACGGTCTCCTCACCGCCCACCGAATAGCCGATGAAGGTCAGGTCGTCGATCTTGTGCGTATTGACGCGAAAGTTCATGGGTGAATCTTATACTGGAACAGCGCGGCCAAGCCAAGAAAGTCTGCCCACCGACGAGCGCATTTCGGGAATCCGGAAGGTCCGCCCGCTTGGATAGCCTGCGGCGGTCGCTGGGCGACGCCCATCTTACTCGATGATATCGCCGGATTCGGCCCCGACGGCGATGAAGCTGTCATCGGGAAACGCGAAGATGTAGTAGGCTTCGTCCGGCTCCGGGATCTGCAGCAGCTTGCGGAGGTTGATGTTCTCGAAACCGCTGGTAATCCCGTCGTCGCGCAGGATGTCGATGGCCTCCTGGTAGGTCACGTCCTCCGGCAGGCGATCGTAGACCGTCCCCGTGATCGGCTCGTCGCTGATCAGCAGATTACCGAAGACGCCGTTTTCGTACGGAAGGACGACCTGGCCGGGGGTCGGGTCGTCGATGTCGTCGACGAACCAGAACTCCCAGTCCACCAGGTCCTCAGCCTCATAGGCCAGACCCGCGCCCTGATCCGGAAAACCGAAAACCTCCACCAAACGGGCATCCGGGAATTCATCGCGGACGATGTCGGTCGCCTCGTCCATCAGCGCGAACAGGTCTTCCGGCGCCATGTCGTTCGGGTCGGGAATGATGATTGAAATGTCACACCCAGCCGTCAGCACGCCCACCAGCAGGCACGCCAGGATCGTAATCCGCCCCATCATGTCCTCCTTTCACCAAGTCAAGGCCTGGCCTTGATTATACCGAGGGGCGGATGGGATGTCCCGTCTTTTTGCCGCCGGTGACGGGCGCGCTACCGGAACCGGATGACGGTGGGCGCCAGCGAGTTGACGGTCACGTCTTTGACGACCAAGCCGTTTTCGAAGGGTTCGAACTCGTAGCCGACCGGCTTGAGGGCCGGATCGCAGGCGACCCGCACGTCGGCGACCAACCGCGGCTCGGCTTGGATCTTTCGGTTGATCCGGGCCCGTTCGAGCCACCGGTAGGTCGGCCGGGGAGTCACGCCGTCGGCTCGCAGCAGGCCAAAGCCGTAGTCGTCGGCGACGCGGCCCTCGCCCAGGTCAACGCCGCCGTTGGGGTCGTTCAGCACGTCGTTGGCCGTCTCGTTGCCCGCGGCAAGCTGGTACGGCAGGATCTTCCAGTACAGCCGCGTCTTGAGGGCGTCGGCGATGCAGGCCTTCCACTGCTTCAGGTGGCCCTCGTCGAAGCCTTCGCCCGTCGCGACCTGCCAGGCCCGGTACAGGTTGCCCGCGTCGATGCCGAACTCGGTGTTCCACAGCGGCCGGTTGAAATCGCCGTACTCGCCCATCGCCGCCTTCGCCTGATAGCCGCTGACCACGAAACCCCAGTTGACCGGCACCCCGTAGGTGTGAATGTTCATGACGTCGAAGCACTCCCGCGCGCCCTGCTCGTAGATGCCGCGGATGATCGCGGTCGGGTCGCCGTAGGAAAGCCCGCCGATCAGAACGAACGCCTCCGGGTTGGCCTGCTTGATCGCCGGATACGCCTTCTGGAGCATTCGGCCGTAGCAGCGGCCCATCTCAAACGGCGGAAAATACTCTCGCTGCGCGCCGAAGATGTCGGTAAAGGTAGTCTCCCACTCGTTCCACAACTCCCAGTAGCGGACGGACGGATAGCGTTTGGCCATGAAGGCGGCGAAGTCGGCGAACCGTTGATAGGTCGCCTCGCGACTCTCCCAGCCGGCGCCCGGCGGATTGCCGTGGATGATGTAGACCAGTTCGATCCCCATGTCCTTGGCCCGCTGGGTGATCTCGTCGTAATGTTTCAGGGCCGCTTCGTCGTAGACGCCCGGTTGATCGGTGCGCTCGACGTTGTACCAGTAGATGGTGTGCCGCACCAGCCGGATACCGAGCTGCCTGACCATCTGCGCGTGCTCGTCACTCATGCCGTGCGTGCCGATGCCCAATTCGGTCCGGTTGTCGCAGACCCACAGCTCCTTCGGCGAGCGCCACCAGGTCACATACGGCTGATCGTCCGGGCGAACGTACCGGTGAACTTCCTCGTAGCGGGCCTTGGCGTCCTCCCAGCCGGCGGGATATGGCTTGCCGACCAGCACCCGCGCCTCGCCCGCCACCAGCGTCAGCGGGACCACACGGGTAAAGTTCTCCCAGCGGCTCGGGATTCTCTCGCCGGTCAGAGCATCGGTGACCTCGCCGTAAACTTCGAATAGCACCTCCAAGTCGAGCGGCTTGCCGTCGTAGTGCAGCGTCGGCGCTGAGTTGGTCACGAACAGCACCTTGCGATCGTCGTTTTCCCACAGCCGCACGTCCACCGACGCCGCCGGCTCGGATGTGCCCTTGCGCAGGGCGAGATTCTTGTTCGTCACGCCGCTTTGGCGAAGAAAACCGCGGAAGAACCGCTCGAAGCCTTCATCGACCCAGCAGACATCGCGGGCGACGTACAGGGTCTGCGGCGTCTCGACGACCGCCGGCTTGCCGTCCTCGAAATAACCGATCACCCGGCCGCCTTCGAGCGGTTCGATATCCTCCCAGAAAAGCTCGTGACGCCCGCCGCTGGCCCAGGCCATCTGCGTGTCCTCATCGCCGAAGATCGGACCCGACCCGAGCACCTCGCCGGACTCCAGCCGGATCGGCCGCGAACTCCACGTCTCCAGTTGCACGTGGACGTCGATCTCCTTCTCGTCGATGTCGTACGACGTGCGGCGAAGTTCCAGGACGCCCGTCTTTTCCCGCGGCTGGCGATAAAACCCGGTCGTCCGCGCCGCCATCCACTGCGGCGGATGCACCGCCCGCGGCCGGCCGTACTCGTCCAACTCGGCGAACCGGGCGTTGGCGATCACGTGGCCGCCCCAATCGACCGTGAACCGGCGGATCGCCTCGATCGTCTCATCATCCAGCGCGACCGCGCCGACCGCCGCCAGCACGCGGTAGTCCCTGAGCTTGCCCTCGCGGACCATCTGTTCGGTCACGAAGTTAAACGGCGTCTGGCTGCGATAGAGCAGGTCGATGATCGTGGTCTGATCGGCGGTGGCCGTATAGTCGTTGGGAATCGCCAGGCTGGTGGTGGCCGAGTGCAGCACCGCCACCTGCGGCCTTTCCGGCTGCAGACCCGCCAATAGCGGAGCCAGCGTTTCCATCTGCTTCGAGAGCCGCCCGATCTGGTGCGTCACCGGAGCCGGCTTGTAGTTGCGATAGTGCAGCGTGTACGGGTCCGGCTCGCCCCACATGTAATTCCAGAACCCGCCGACCCCGCGGGCCAGTTGGTGGTAAAACGTGCTTCGCCACTGTTCCGGCGTGGTCAACCCGCGCTCGGCGCAGAACGAAAAGCCGTACTCGGTGTGCCAGACCGGCTTGCCGGCCGACAGGCTCAGGAAGTAGTCGCACTTCCACCGGGCCAGGAAGTCTTCATCCTGGTGCGAATAGAGGTCCATGCCCAGCACGTCGAGGAAGCGGTTGACCCAGATCTCGGTGTTCGTGCCCGCGCCGTAGGCGTGCGAGCTGTACAGGTCGAACGGCACGATCTTCGAGGTGACGATGGCGTCCGGCGCGGCGTCCTTGATCACGCTGCGCTCCCAGACCCAGAAATCGGCGAAGTTCTCCTGGCGAAACCGCATCCAGTCCATCCACAGCGCCGGATTGCCGACCGGCGCCGGTGCGGTGGTCACCGGCCGGCCCGCCGCCACCATTTGATCGTACATCTGGCTCCAATACGCCTGTTCGTCCGGCGGAGGCGGCGGCGAAACCTGGTCGAACGCCTCCACGGCCAAGCCGAGTTGCTCGTTCAGCGCCGCCACCGTCCCGTATCGTTTTTCGAGCCAGCCGTGGAACGCCCGGACCGTATGCGGGTTGTAGTCGACCGGGGCGGTCAGGTGCGGTTCGTTCCACATCACGTAGCCGACGGTGGCCGGGTGGTCGCCGAGATAGCCGACAAAAAACCGCAGCCACTTCTCGGCGTCGGCCCGAAAGCCCGGATGATTCAAACACATCCTCATCCAGCCGCCCTCGCCGTCCGTCCCGTCGTGCTTCTTCATCCGCACGTCCGGATACCGCTGCCAGAGCCAGTCGGGCGTGTAGTGGAAACTCATCAGCCACAGGACCGTCATGCCGTGCCGGTGCGCCTCGTCAGCCGCCTTCAGATAGCCCGCATGGGCCGCCCGGTTCTCCTCCTCCGACCGCTGCGGATCGAAGTCGCGAAACGCCACGTCCAGCGAGAGGCTGTTGATCCCGAGCTTCTGCAGCGCCGCGTACTGATCGAGCCCGACGTGGATCATCCCGTGCGGGATGTGGGGCTTGTCGTCGAGGTACACGTCGCGGCCGCGGATTTCCATCCGGTTGCCCGCAAAGGCCGAGGACGCCGCCACCACACCGATCGCCGCCAGAAGACATGCTCGCATGAGGATTTCCTTTCGCTCTTGCCGCGAAGAGATTCTTGCACGCTCGGAATCGCCGATTGCTTATACCGCCTCAAGATACACCAGTTGTGGGCGTTTTAAAAAGAGGTTGACACAACCCAAATGCGGCCCTTTACTATACACCCTGTACGTTTACTGAACGTAACTGACAATCGCATAAGGTAACTCATTTCGGAGACGATATCATGGCCAAAGCGACGCGGCTCGGAACCGAGAATTTACCGAAAGTCAAAAATCCGGTCATCGGGGTTTTCTCGCCCTGCGACTTCCGGATCGACGAGGATTCTAGAAAGCGCGCACAAAATCTCGTCCGCATGACTGCCGACGTGATCGCCGACGGCGTGGTCCTGGCCGGCGGCTCAGCCGTCCGCGTGGTCTACAGCGACGTCCTGGTCGACAGCGAAAAACAGGCCGACATCGTGGCCCGCCAGTTCGAGCAGGCCGGCGTCAACGTCCTGGTTGGAACCTGCGACACCTGGTCGTTCCCCCAGCCGAACCTGATCTCCCTGATCCAGCAATTCCCCAAGGACACCCCGCTGAACCTGACCTGCGGCAACTCCGGACCCAAACCGGGCGTCGTCTTCGTCCACGCCTCCAGCGGCGCCGTCTCGCAGTACGGCAAGCTGGTGCACATCAACGTGGGCACCTGGCCGGACACCGGCTTGAACCCCAAGATGACCGACAACACCGCCGCCGCCCTGATCGACTGGTGCTACGCCGCGGTCAGCCACCAGGGCCTCAAGGGCCGCCGCGTCGTCGTCTTCGGACACGACTCGATGGGCATGGAGACGGCCCTGGCCCACGTGATCCCCACCCGCAACACCTTCGGTCTGGAAATCACGCGGCTGGACATGAAGCTGCTGGCCGACAGGCTCAACAAAAAGGCCTATGACCAGAAGGAGCTGCGCGACCTTCGCGGCTGGATCGACAAGCACATCGGCAAGCGGCTCGAACTCCGCGACGACGCCGACAGCCAGAGGTTCAATCAATCGTTGGCTGTGTACCTGACCTGCCGCGACCTGCTGGATGACTACAACGCCGTCGGCGGCGGATTCATGAACCAGCTCGAGTGGGGTTCGGACCCGCGCGGCATTCCGCTGCCGGTGGCCGACGTGATGGAGTCGCTGTTCAACTCGACGTTCGACCATCGCGGCAAAAAGACCCCGTTGCCCTTCGCCACAGAAGCCGACATGCAGGGCCTGCTGACCATGCTTTACTTCACCCACCTGACCGGCGACAACCCGCCGCTGTTCATGGACTTCCGCAAGGTCTGGGAGCCGTGGGAGATCAAGGACCTGGCCAAAAAACTCAAGGTCGCCGTGCCCGCCAAGGCCCTCTGGGCCGCCCGCGGGTTCGTCGATGGCGACAACTCCGGATCAGCCGCCTTCGACTGGGCGGCCAAACCCGGCATGCCCGTCGAGAAGATCATGAAGAACATCTCGCTGCCGCTGGCCGATCCGGGTTATTTCCCCGGCGGCGGCAACTCAGCCACCTTCCTATCGCCCGGTGGCATCGAAGGAATCGCCGGACGCATGGCCTACGCCGCAACCACCAACGCCTTCTCGATGGTCTGGGACGAAGCGACCACCGTCGATCTGCCCGAAAAACTCGCCGACGCGGTCTGCCACACCTCCAACTACACCTGGCCGCACACCTTCGTGACGCCCAAGTACGCCACCATGGGCGAGTACAAGCAGTTCGCCCCGGCCAACCACTTCCATATGATCTGGGGCCTCAAGCCCGCCCGCCTCGAGTTCTGGATGGACATGGCCAACGTCCTGTCCCTCACGCCGTGGCAGGCCCGCCCGTCGTACATCGAAAACACGGACCGGCCGACCCCGCTGCTCTACCTGGTCAACGGCGGCGAAACCGCCACCAAGCTCCTGCTGGCCCAACGAAACGCCTGAGCGATCGGCCGATAGCCGCGGTTCAATGTCAAAAGGGACACGCCTTCGGGTGTGTCCCTTTTTTCTTGGCCGCGGGGCGCGGGCTCGCGAAACGTCGGAGCCGGGATTCTTTTTTTGAACTTTTCCGCCCGCTCGTTCAACATACAGGTGACAACGCAAGGCGACGGTGCTTGATGGACCAACGGCAGGACAGCCTTGAGGGCCTCTATCGGCGGCATGGGCCGGCGGTGCTGGCGTATCTGCGGGCCCGTTGCCGCGACCGCCAGGCCGCTGACGACCTGCTCCAGGACACCTTCGTCCAGGCCGCCGATCAGGGTGAGGGCATCGCCGCCCTGCGTTCGCCGCGGGCGTGGCTGATCGCGGTGGCCCGAAATCTCAGCCTGATGTTGCTGAGGCGACGGCGGCCAGTGGAGCTGGCGGACGATCCGCCGTCGCGGCCGCAGGTCGCCGCCGACCCGCGGCTGGACCAGATGCGCCAGGCCGTCGCCCGGTTGCCCGAGCCGTTTCGCGAGGTGCTCGAACTTCGGCTGCGGGAGGAACTGTCGTACGGCCAGATCGCCCAAGTGCTGGAAATTCCCGTCGGGACCGTTCGATCGCGACTCCATCACGCGGTCCAGCGGCTCCGAGAAAGTCTGCTGACCCGGAGGGTAAGTCCATGAACGTCAAACCCGAAACCCTCGAAAGGCTGCTGATCGATCATGCCGCCGGCGCGCTCGAGCCCGACGTCGGCGAGCTTCTGGACGCTTGGCTGACCCACGACCCACAAGCCGCGGCAACCGCCAGCGAACTGCGCGAAACGATGGATCTGGCCCAACAGGTACTGCGCCGCAAGCGGCCCGAACCACTGCCGCCCTTGCAGGTCCGCCCGGCGCAGCCGCGCCGGCGATGGAGGCTCTCGCGTTTGCTTGTCCACGCCGCCTGCGCCGCGGCCGGGTTCCTGGCCGCGCTGGCCGTCGCCGACAAAGTGGTTGTTCCTCCGTCGCCGCCGGTGCGGATCGTCCGGCTCGCCGCCGAACCGCCGGCCCGCGAGGTCGCCGCCGCGTCGTCGTTCTGGACGATGGAAAACCTCTACCAGCCGCGCTCCCACTCGCGATCCGCACCGGCCAACCGCACCCGCGTGATCTGGACTTCTCCCGTCAAGCCACCCGAGATTCGAGGTGAACCATGAAACGTATCGCATCGATCGTCTTGGCATCGTTGACAATTCTCTCCGGCTGTATTCCGATCCAGCGGGTCTTCTGGTCGCCGGACGGCCGCTGGGCCGTCGTGCTGGACGAAACGGGTACGCGGCTGGTAAACGGCGAAAGCCTTGAGGTCACGCCTCTAACCATCACGCCGGTCCGCTCGTCGACCACGTCTCCCGCCACGATGCCGGACGAGATGCCGGCGGATTTCGACGGTCCTGTGGCGTGGTTTCGTCACGAACCGGAACTGCTGGCGCCTGTGGGGCTCTTGGGCGCCCGCTGGTCCGATCTGCGTGGGCTTCTGCCTGAAGACGAGGTCGAACAGATCGCCGCTGCCGCCGAACGAGCTCGTCGAATCATGTTGGATGGGACCCCGCCCAACGAAGCTCTGCCGGTGGATAAATCATCCGCACTGGCGTCAAGAGAGCGGACGATGGTCATCCTGTATCTGTCCGAGCAGGCGGGCGACGAGCTGTCGGCCCGATGGGAAGCGGCGTGGAAGGAGGTCGAGACCTCCGTTGACAAGCTGACCGTGCTGATCCGCTGCCGGTTCCACGATGCAAAGCTGACGCTTGATCGCGTGATTGCTTTCTTAGGATCGGAGATGCACAGCGTCCAGGTGTCTCCCGATGACCGTTTCGTTTCCTGCGCCGTGGTCAAAAACCCCAAGGAAAACCTGCTGGGCGAACTGTGGCTGATCGACCTGCAGCGGCCCTCCGAGCCGGTGCGGGTCGCGGAGACGGCCGCCTGGTATCACGACTGGTCCGCCGACGGCCGATACCTGTTCTATATCGCTGGGCTCTCCGACGCCGGCGACCAGATTCTTGGCGTACTGAATCGCGCCGATCTTGCCGGCGGCCTCGACGGGATCGGCAAGGATGGAAATCCCGAACCGATGGCCGGCCTGCTGCTCAACGCCCTCCAAGCCGTGCGCGTCCTGCCCGACGGGCAACTGCTGTTCTCGTCGGGTGAGGTCACGCTGCCCACGGTTGCCAAGGACATGCCGCAGAAACCGTCCCTGTTCGCCATGCATCCCGGTAAATATCCCGGCCTGATGCGCATCCTGCCCCGGCAGGCGGCTGAGGAGTTCGACATGCTGCCGTGGTTCGCGCCGAGCCCGGACGGGACACGGGCGGCCCTCGCCGATGAAGACGGCCGCATCGCCGTGCTGACCGTGGCTACCGGCGAGCTCCAGATCGTCCAGCCGACGCGGATCGAGGGGAAGGAGACGAGCGATCGCCTGCGGACGTATCCGGTCTGGCGGAACAACGACGAACTGACGTTCTTCGCTCCGCCGGGATCGGAGCTCTGCGAACAAGGCGGGCTCGTGCTCTGGTCCAAGGACAAGACCCGCTGCATTCCCGGTCTGTTGCTCAAGGAGTCCGACCACCCGGCCACGCAGCCCGCTGAACCGAAGCAGGATCCCGACCGGTAGCTCCGCCCGTACGTTGGAACGCCGTCGCCGAAGAGAATGGGCTTGCGCCACAGGCTCGACAAAACCGGCGAACACGCAAGCCTCTGGGCCGCATGAGAAACTGCCGTCGATCGTCCCATCGCCCGACGCCTTGAGTTGCATCAACCGCAAATCTGGCCGCCGCTTCGCAATGAACCAGACTCCCCATCTGCATGAGCGCCACGATGATGCGCCGCGCAGCCCGCGCGGTGCCGGGCGCGCTGGCCGGCCCCACCGAGAAAAAACTTGACAGTTAGCCATCCGGCTGATTAGTATTCAACGACAACACATTCTTAGGGGGACGTACCATGAAAGTGCTCAATGCCATTGCGTTGATCCTCGTGATTATCGGGGCCATCAACTGGGGGTTGGTCGGGTTGTTCGAGTTCAACCTGGTCGCCGCCATCTTCGGCGAGGTCCCGGTGATCGAGCGGATCGTCTACATCCTCGTCGGGCTGGCCGGGTTGTACGCCATCAGCTTCTTCGGGCTGATCGGACACACCCACGAAATCCATCGCGTCGAGCCTCGGCCGGCGGAACGCTAGCCGAAGCCGACCGCCGAGCCATCCGCACGCCGAAGGCGGTGGAACGGACTCCGGACCGGCAACGTGGCCGCGCGGACACTCGGGGACGAGTGTCCGTCGGCGTTTGACATCGTTTCCTCGGGAGGCACTGCTATGAAGAAAACCCTTGTCTTTCTGTGCGCAGCGGCCGTGTTGGGCGTCTGCGGCTGCGCCGAGTCGTTGGTCCGGGTGGCCCACCTGTCGCCCGATGCGCCCGGAGTTGACGTCTGGCTTGACGGGGATCGGGCCTTGCAGGATGTGATCTACAAGAACGTCAGCAAGCGGATCGGCGTGACCGAAGGCGAACACGAGCTGAAGATCACGCCCGCTGGCCAGGCCCAGCCGGTGTTGCTCCGGAACGACATTGTCCTGGAGGGCAAGAACGCGTACACCGTGGCGGTAACCGGGCAGATGAAGTTGAACAATCTGGCCGCGTCGGTCCTGACCGACAAAACGCACCCGGACGACGCCAGAACGACCATCCGCTTCTACCACGGCTCGCCGGACGCACCCGGCGTGGACATCGCAAGGGCGGACGGGGCGGTGCTGTTCAGAAACGTCTCGTTCCGCGAACAGAGCGGGTACCTGTCGATCGAGCCGGGAACGTACACGCTGGTGGTCAATGCCGCGGGAACCGACAACGTGGTCCTGACGCTGCCGGGTGCGACATTCGAGTCCGGGGCCGTCTACACCCTGTACGCCACGGGGCTGGTCGCCGAAAACACCTTAACGGTCAAGGCCGTCAAGGACGCCCCGATTCCTCGATGGTACCAGAGGGAGCAGAAGTAGCCGTCCGGCCGAATCGAAGTGGGCGGGCAAAACCCGGAAGAACCGCTGTGATGCCCGGCCGTTTTCCGAGCCGTCAACGGGTTACCTGTTGGTCGGAGCGGCGGTGGTGTTGGCGCGAAACACCCACTCTTCCAACGGCTGAATCGGCAGTCCGGAAGGGAAGTGCCGCTCGACTCCCCGATCCATCGCCTCGGACGCCTCGCGATAGTAGCGGTTCTGCTGCCACGCCGCCAGCGGCATCGAGCCAAGCGCCAGCGCCAGGAACAACGCCGCTCCGGCCATCGTGCACACCGAAAAGGCCTTGGTGGTCGCCGCACGATAGCGATGGCGCTCGAAGGTCCGGCCGCTCCTGAAAACCCACGCGATCAGCGTGCCCAGCAGCCAGACCAGCAGGCCCGTCGTCAGGGCCGCCGCGCTGAGGGCGAACGCCGTGGTGCTCATCCGTTTCGGCTCCATCACGCCGGCCAGAACGCACGACAACAAAATCGCCAGCGCCGCCACCAGCCAGATCCATCCAGCCGGGCTCGCCCGCACCTCCGACGCATGGAACGCCGACCACCGCGACACCAATCCCAGCACAACCACGATCGCCGACGACCAGAGGCACGCCCAACCCATGATCAGCCCCGCCTCAATCAACCGGTCGATCGAAAACGGCATCACCATCACCAGCCAGATCATCAAAAACGCCGGCAGCGCCGTGGCCAGATACAGCATGCTCGGCGGCACGCCCAACTCCACGCTCACCATCCACCGCTCGCGGAGCAACACCAGGTGAATGCCCGCCGAAACCAGCGAGACCGCCGCCAGCAGCAATCCGGTCAGCCCGAGCCACCACGTCAATCCCGCCGCCCGCACGTACGCCACGTAACCCGCCTGATCGACGCCCAACGGGTCCATCGCGTTCCGCTCGATCTCCCGCTGGTAAATCCGGCAAGTCCAATCGACCTGCTCATCGAACTCTCTCGCCGCCATGGCCTTTCCAACATCGCCGCGGGCGCACCAGAACTCAACCAGGTGGTCGGCCAAAAGCGAAACGCCGCCGATTCCAACGGCGAAGCTCACCGCCGAACCATCGTGTCGACCGGACGTCAGCCCCCACGCGATCCGATACGCGTGTTCATAGATCGCCAGCGCCGATTGCGACTCTCCCATCTCACCAAGCCGGTCACCCAAAAAACACAGACGAAACACCATCTGCCGCGGCAGCGAGGAAAGCAGCAACGTCGAATGGTCCCGCCACCGGGCGAACGCCAGCGGCATTGGGCTGTTGGGCCACCGGTACTGCGCCCCTTTGACCAGCAACTCACGCCGATACCCGTCAAAGAGACTCTCCCCATCCCTCATCTGCCCTAACACCTCGTCGATCCGCCGCGCAACCTGTACCGGGTCAACCTGCGGAGCAAGTCCGTAGAGCCGTTCCATCTGTTCGGTCGGGCGAACCGGGGCCGGCTCGGCGACGGCGGGCTTGCCGGCCACCGCACCGGTCAGGAGCTGATCGGCCCTCAGGTAGGCCAGCAGAGCGCTTTGGGGGGCAAGAACTTCCGCCTGCGAAACCAGATGATCGAGAAATCGCTGACGAACCGACGGTTGAGTCTGCGGGGCCGTGGCGGTCGGCTGGGTTGAGACCAGGTGCTCGCCCATCATCGCCTCCGGCATCCCCGCCATCACCGCCAGAACCACCCGCCGGAGCTTCGGTTTCGTCTCGTCATCGGCCCAGCCGATCGCCAGATCCGACAGACGAAGGAACCACCGAAACCAAGCTTCACCATAGTCCGCAAACGCCGCGACGTCGCTGCCGCCACCCAGACGCTCGCGAAACTGCCGATCGGCGGGCGGCCCGAGCAGGGCCAAGCCCATGATCGTCTCAGCGTCCTGAGTCGCCGGCCGATCCGGGTCGAACTCGCCAAGGCCCGCCTCGCCGAACACCTCGAGGTCCGGCCAGGGGGCCTGGACGCGGTCGATCAGAGCCAGCGGCACGTACTCGTCGAGCTGCCCGCGCCGCACCGCCTCCCGGAAACCCGAGATCCCTTCCATCTCGACGAGCGGATGCGGCGGGCCGTAGATCAGCCGGACCAGCCGGCTCTCAGCGTAAAACTGGGCCCCGATCAGGGCGACGGCGGCAATCAGCAGAAAAACAAACCACTTCTTCCAGGTCAGTTCCATGATCGTCCTCCCACCGGCGGCGCAAAGTCCCCTCCCGGAAGTATAAACCCACGGCCGGGCCGGTGAAACGGGAATTGAATCGCGTATCGGCGGCGTTCCGTGACGCGTCAGATCTCAATGCGGTATAGGTAGGCGTCGGAGGTCCAGTCCTTCTCCGAACGCGTGAATGGGCGCGACATGTAGAGCAGAATATCGCCGCTCTCGCGCTCCTCCTCCGCCATGAAGTTTGAGAGCATTGTCCGAGGATGCTCGTCCGGCATGCGGTCGTCGACCACGGTCACGCTCTCGCGCACCAGCCGCATCGACCGCGGATCGACCTCGCCGAACACCATAGGGTAGCGCGGCAGGTTGCCCTGCGGATTCTCTTCGCTGATGTTGCCAAGCCAGAAGTACCGGCCGCTGGAGTGCGCCAGCAGTTGCGAACACGCGCTGGGCGAAAAAAAGTTCCCGCCGTCGGTGTAGGTCCACGGCTCGGCAGGACTCCACGAGCGCCCGCCGTCCTGCGACACGCTGCACCACTTGTACCCGGGCAACTCGGGCTTCACGTCGTTGCTGCCGCGAAGGACCATCAGGATGCGCCCGTCCGGCATTTCCGCCAACGTCGGCTCGATCGCGCCGCGGGTCTATCGCGCCGGATCGATCGCCACCCGCGCCGAAACGGCCCACTCGATCCGGTTCCCGTCCGCCCACCGGCCGATCAGCACCACGCCCTCGTGGTAGGTGTAGCCGCCGCCGGGATTGACGTACCCCCCGTCCCGCCCGACCGGCGTGATCTGGGCCGGAAACAGCAGCAGGCCCTCCCTCGTGCGGATCGGCCGGCACGTGGTGTCGCCGACCATGACGCTGTTGCGCCCGATCCACACGCAGTCCAGCGGATGCTCCGGCGTGCAGTCGCCCTTCTGGATGACCTGCTCGCGAACCGACCACGTGCGGCCGCCGTCCGTCGAAACCCGGTAGTCCAGGTGCCAGCTCTTGAGACCCTCCAGCGGGTCGTCCGACGGCAGCGTCCCGACCAGGACCAGCTCGACCAGGCGATCGGTGGACAGATCGACGAAACCCGGCTGGGCGTATTCCCGCCGAATGCCCTCGGGCGTCGAGGTGATAAACGCGATCTGCTCGGGGCCCGACCAGGTCCGCCCGTTGTCGGATGAAAAGTACCGCTCCATCGTATCGAGCGTGTCGCTCCGCATCGTCGTGCCGACGTAGCGAAGCTTCTCCACGCCCGTTGAACGCGTGTAAAAGGCCTGGGCGTCCGTCCGCTTGCCCTGACCGCGAGTCTCGACGAATACATCCTTGCTCTTAAGCCGCATCGGCGTCCTCCCGGTCCTTCACAACCCCCAGGACCTCACCGTCGTTGCGGGCCACGATCCGATGGCCGGGCGGAACCATCAGAAAATCGCCGCCCTCCCATTCGCCCCGAAACAGCCGCTCCAGCAGCGACCATTCGCCCTTTCGCAAGTCAAACGTCCAGCCGTTGCGCTCCGCCTCCTGGCGCGAACGCTCGATAAACGCCCGCTCGTCCGTCACGTCCATCTCCAGGTAGCAGATCCGATCGTAGTGCTGCAGCCCGCCGCCCATCGTCTCGGCGATGAAGTCCGCGTTCTCCTTGCCGTACTTGGCGACGAGCTGCTCGTAATCCTGATCCAGTCCGAGTTTCGACATCACCCCTTGCGAGCCGGTGACCTCCGGATTGTCCCGCTCCATCCAGCCGGTGGTGTGGTAGTAGGTGCCCGGGTGGGCGTCGAAGTACCGCTGAAACGACGAGCGGCTGCCGAAAAAAAACGTGATGCAGTCATGGGCCTTGGGAATCACCAGCGGAACCGATCGCGCGGTCAGGCCCGCCAGCCCGTCGTTGCACCGCGCGTAACCCAGCAGGATCGCCCGATACCCAGCCTCCCGACCGATCCGGTCCACCGCCTCCTGCAGGCGGGCCAGCATGTCCGTCCGCTCCAGGTCGTGCAGGCCCTTGGGAAAGAACTCCACGTCCACCCGAAGCGGACTCTCAGCCGCCAGCTTGCACGCCTCGCGGTAGATGATCTCACAGCCGATAAACTTGAGCTTATCGTCGGCGTTGAACAGAATCACGCGCGCTCCCTTCACATCAGGCCCGACCACGTCCGGTCCGCGTTGCGCGGCGTCCGTCTATTCTATATTCTACCATATCCGCCCGGAACCGTCGCTTTTCGCGGCTACTCCCTGGCCAGCTTCCGGATCCGGTCGGCCAACGCCCGCCACATCAACCGTCGCGGCTCCACCCGGCTGGACCAGAACCGATCCGCCTCAGCCTCGATCACCAGCCCGCGGAACGCCCGGCGGAAATCCATCAGTGACGGTGTGATCTCTTCAAAACTCCGGACCCCGCCGTCCAGGTACTTGCGGACCTCAAAAACGTTGACCCGCGCCTCGCCCCAGAGTTTCGGGCAGATCAGCCGCCCCGCCGGAAGCGTCTGGCTGTCGAAGTGCCGGCACCACGTGTCGAGCTGCTGCACCGCCTCCTGGGCCCGCCACAGCCGCTCGTTCCGCTTGACCCCCTGTTCGGGCGAGTCGGTGCCGTACAGCCGCTTCCACGCCGCC
>ENA-UOUL01001493-UOUL01001493.1-bioreactor-metagenome-genome-assembly--contig:-NODE-1493-length-32184-cov-5.321581_pt1 | contig 32184 bp, 27 predicted proteins | sample MGYA00249838_ERZ747220 | MGnify/ENA primary metagenome ERZ747220 (study PRJEB28778, sample SAMN05720191) | bioreactor metagenome | isolation source: Anaerobic biogas reactor | place: USA:Washington... | reverse complement strand
CGAAATTTTTCTGTCCGGCGGTAAAGGGCATATTGTTCATATTGATTATTATTGGTAATGCCGTTTTATCCTATGATAGGTTATATTCTGACCGTTCTTGCTCATGATACCGGAAAAAAAGTCGAAAAGAAAAGCAATGGAATATTTTAACTTATTTTTTGAAAGAGGTGTTTGTCGATGAAGGAAAAGAGCCGCAGAATGACCCTCATGATGAAGCTCGGGGGAGGCACCGCTCTGTTGGTAGTCCTCGTTACCGTGCTTTGTGTCGGAGCCGCCGTGATGATTTTTACCGGGTTTCTCGAGAACGATGCCAGGCAGAAGGCGGAGCTGGCCGTTGACGGGCTGGAAAACATTCTGACCTCCAAGAAGGACGAGACACGGGCAGTGACCCTCTTCCTGGCCCGGTACGGCAGCATCGCCGGGGACGTGGTCAGCGGGGACACGGCGGCGCTCATCGAAAAGCTCACCCCCATGTGGAAGGAGACCGACCTCGACTTCGTGACGGTCCTTGATGCCAGGGGAAATGTCCTTGCCCGCCTCCATGAGCCGGACAAGAAGGGCGACTCCCTGGCGAACCAGGCGAACGTCCGGGGAGCCCTGGCAGGGCAGGTGACCACCGTCGTCGAGCCCGGGACCCAGATTCCTCTTTCGGCCCGTACCGGGGTGCCAGTGAAGGACGCTTCAGGGAAGGTTGTCGGCGTTGTGTCCGCCGGGCTCTCCTTCTCCCGGGAGGCCTTCGTCGACCAGGTGAAGAAGCTTTTCAACGCCGAGGTGACCATCTTCGCCGGTGACACCAGGCTCATGACCACCATCATCCAGGACGGAAAGCGGGTCGTGGGGACGAAGCTCGATCCCGCCGTCGCCGCGAAAGTTCTTGGAGGGCAGCGGTTCGAGGGGCGGGCGGACATTCTCGGCATACCCTACGTCACGGCATACCACCCTCTTCCCGGCCCGGACGGAAAGCCCGTAGGCATTTATTTCTCCGGCATTCCCATGAACGTCCTCGAAGAGACCCGGAATTCCGTGGTCCGGACGGTGGCTCTCCTGGCCGCGGCGGTGCTTGTGGTGGGGCTGCTCTTCCAGGGGTGGCTCGTGCGGAAGATCGTGAAGGGCGTCCGCTCCATGGTCCATTACATGAAGGAGGCCGAGGAGGGCCGCCTGTGCGCCGCCCGGGAGGACTTCGACGTCCGTTCCCGGGATGAGGTGGGCGACATGGCCGATGCCCTCGCTTCCATGACCTCGAAGCTCTGCGCCATCATCAGCGAGCTTCGGGACGACGCCATGGTGTCCGCTCAAAGGGCCCAGTCCGTGGCGGCCCTCTCCGAGGAGAGTCTCGCCTCCATGGAAGAAGTGGGAGTCGATGTGGACAAGGTGACTGCCCTTTCGGAGCACAGCGCCGCGGCTCTCCAGGAGACGGGCGCCGGGGTCCACGAGGTGGCGGAGAGCGCCTCCTCGGCCGCCCGGGCTTCCGAGGAAGGGGCGGAGGCCGCCGCCGCAACGAGGGAGACCAGCGAGAAGGCCGTGAAGGAAGTGGAACACTCCATCCGCCTGATCCGTGACGGAGGCCGGAAGGTCCAGGAGACCGCAAAAGAAATGCAGGAGGTGGCGAAGGCCGTGGATTCCATTTCCGGTTTCGTCGCCACCATCACGTCCATCGCCGACCAGACCAACCTGTTGGCCCTCAACGCCGCCATCGAGGCGGCCCGGGCCGGGGAGCACGGCCGGGGATTCGCCGTCGTCGCCGACGAGGTGCGGAAGCTCGCGGAGCAGTCCGGTCACGCCGCCCTTGAGGTCCAGAAGCTTATCGCAGCCCTCGAGAAGGGGGCCGAAAAGTCCCTGTCCGTCACAGGAGAGGCGAGTACCATCATGGAGAACACGGTGAAATCCGCTGAAGGCGCCCTCGAGGAGCTCAACCGGGCTATGGCCCAGATCGCCAAGTCCACGGACGCCATGCAGGGCATAGCGGCGGTGGCCGAGGAACAGGCCGCGTCCGCCGAGGAGATGACCGCCGGCGTGGAGCAGGTATCCAGGTCCACGTCCGAGGTCATGGAGGCCATACGGCATATCAAGAACGCCTCGGGGGAGACCGTGGATGCGTCCCGTAACCTGGCCCTGGAAGCCCAGGCACTGGCGGAGAACTCCGAGAAGATCGACAGGCTGCTTTCCGGCTTCGTCGTGTCGAAAGAAGCGGGGCTTCTCCCGAGAAAATAGGTTTCACTGAGGGAAACGTACAAGACGCCGCCCCCTGATATCTGGGGGCGGTGTCTTGTACGTTCATTTCAGGATGTTCGGACCCGGAGTGGGGGACGCAATGAGCACATAGGTGAGAAAGGCTGTCCATTCCACGGGGAGTCCTCCTTCGGCCGGGTCAGGGGGCAGGCCGAAGCGCCCCGATCTCCGTCAGGGATTTCAGTTCGTCCGCAACCAGGGCGCGGATATGATCTTCAAGCTCCTTCCGGGCCGCGGCGAGCCGCTCGTCGAGCCATTTTCCCATGGCCTTTTCGAGGTTCCTCTCCGCTTCCTCCATTCCCGCCTCCGTGACGAGAAGAGCCGCAACCGCAGGAGGGAGGGGGATCTCCTCGGTTATCCTCTTGAGCCTGTCCCGCCCGTAGCGCACCAGGAGCGCCGACAGGGCGAGCCCCGCCGCTCCCCCCACCGCAAGCCCCACGGGTCCGGCGGCCACAAGGGCCGCACCCGAGCCTCCGCAGAGCAGGGCCGCCCCGGCGGTGACCAGGCTGCCGACCACGCCGGCGAGGACGTTCACCACACCGTCCATCCCGGGGACCTGAAAAGGGAAGGCCCCGCCTGTTTCCCGGCTTCCCGGCCCCGGGGAAAGATTTCTTCGGGGAGCCCTGACGCCGTGGGCGGCGAACCACCGGGCGGCGAGTTCCCGGGTCTCTTCCCCCAGCCCCCGGAGAACGGTGGGAAAGCTTTTTTCCAGGCTTTCCCGCAGCAGGGGGGCTTCGGCGGCGAGCCGCTCGTCGAGCCGCCTGCGGAGGGACGCGAGGGACCCCCCGGTGCTTCTGAATTCCTCAAGGAGGGGACGAAGTTTCTTCCGGAAGAATTCGTTTCCCGCCTCGGCGAGAATGCGTTCCTTCACGGCGGCGCACCGGCGGGCGAGGACGGGTCCCATCCCGTTCTCCAGAAAGTTCGGAAGCTCCGAGGCGAGCGCCTCCCTGACGGCGTCGAACTTCGCCGTCAGCGCAGGGAGAAGGGCCAGTCCCATGGAGATGACGGCGTAGGGCCGTTCGCTCCGGAGAAGGATCCTTCCCCCGGCGGCAGGTCCGCTCCCGGGGGAAAGGCCGAGCTCCTTCCCGAGGATGTCGGGGACGAAGGGCCAGAGACTGCTTCCTCCCGCGAGGATGACCAGGGAAATCCCCAGGGGATCGATTCCCTTCTCCCGCAGCCCGGAGAGGAGGCATTCCCTGAAGGTGAGGAAAAGGTCCGCCCCTTCCGGCAAGAATTCCGTGCCGCCTTCCGCCTGCGCCTCCCGCCGGAGAGAGGCCGACGGGGACCAGGAGGACCCTCGACGCTGGAATTCCCCCCACGTCATGTTCCGTATCCCCCCGTATCCCGGAAGGATTTTCGATATGGTCTCGTCCCTGTCCCGGGCCATGGACCGGGAAAAAAATTCCTTCACCTCCCGGCAGAGGTGGGACTGGACGAAGTAGGCAGATCCCTGATCCTCCAGCGTCTCCCCGAGACCGGGATTCCGGTCGAGGAGCCACTGGTAGAACAGGTCGTCGAAAAGCCGCCCGCCCAGGTTCATGTCCCCCCAGGAGTGGACGGGTTTGCCCCCTTCCAGGAAGGCGAAGTCGCAGGTGCCCCCTCCGAAGTCCGCCACGAGGACGCCCTCCAGGGCCTGTTCGGCCGAAATGTCCCCCTGCCTGAGGTGGTAGAGCAGGGCTCCCTTCGGCTCGTCCACGAGATCCGGGAGGCCGAAGCCCCCCTGCCGGGCCGTTTCCCGGAGGGCGGACCGGAAGAGGTCTCCGGCCTCGCTGGGAACGCCGAACAGTACCTGCCGTCGGCCCGGCTCCAGGTCGAGATGCTGTTTTCTCGCACCGGCGAGCACTGCGGCAAGAAAATCGGCTGCCGCGGTCCTTGCCGCTTCCGAACGGGCAAGGTCGGCCTTGAAGTTGGTGCGCAGGCGCAGGGACCGCCGCTCTTTCGGGGAGGCCTCCCCGTAGGCGTCGAGGGCAGTCTGCCCCACCAGGGGGCCCTTCCCCTCCCGGTAGAGGATGGCGGAGGGGATGCCGTCCCGTCCGTCGCCGAAATCGACGCTCACCGGCGAAGGGTCGTCGCCGGGGCACTTGGAGAAGTAGGTCTTCGTGGTGCCGAAGTCGGCGGCGAGCGCTGAACGGGCGCTCATGGATTGCGCACCTTCCGCACCAGCCCCCGGCGGAGGACCAGGCCGTCCCGAAGGAGGGGAGGGCGCTCCACCCTCACCCGGTCGCCCGGTTCGACAGTCCCGAAGACCTCGAACCGGTCCGCCCCTTCAGGATCCCAGGCAAATTCCCCTGCCTCCCCGCCGCTGCCGAAGCCGAGGTTGCGTACGTCCGCGGCCAGTTCATCCATTCCGGCAGCCAGGTCGTCCCGGGAAACCCCCGACAGGGCGAAGATTTTCGCCGCGAGGGCCGGCAGTTCCCTGTCGGCGGGGGCTGATTCGGGGCCTCTTTCAGCCGTCCCCAGCAGGAAGGCCACCCGGGATGCCCCTTCGAGCCAGGATGAGAGGTCTTGTTCGAGCCTTTCCGCCCAGGCCCTGCGGTCAACCCGTTCCGTTCTTCTGCCGAGCAGGAGCACCAGGGCCAGGAGGACGGGAAAGAGCAGCAGGCGCGCAAGGGAGCCCCGGTTTTTCCGCAGGAGGTTCCAGCCCCGGGAGAAAAGGGCTCCGGACCCGAGGAATGCGAGTGCCTCCCGAAATGTGGCCAGGCCGAGGATGGCCGCCAGTGCCCACAGCAGCTTCCGGTTTTCGGGAAGACTGAGGGCCGCCAGGGTCAGGGCAAGGGCTCCAAGGGGGGCGCCCAAGAGAAAACCCGCCTCCCGGGAGCCGAAAAAGAGGGCAGTGAGAGGGGAGAGAAGCCCCATGCCGATGAGGGCGCCCGCGGCGGCGGCCAGTCCCGCCCGGAGGGGAGGGGTGCTCCTGTCCACGGCGGGGGATGACGCCGGGAAGGGAGGAAGGTGCTCCTGCAGCCTCAGCGCAAAGAGAGCGGCCTTTCCTTCGTCTTCCAGGCCGAGGGCCCGGGCGAATCCGGCCGAGACTACCTCCAGCGCCCGGCCTTCGGCACGGCCCGCAGCCGTGCGGGTGTCCCCGGCCCCGGGAATTCCCTCTTCGGGAAGGAGGGCCAGGAAGACGTCCCTGCCTTCTTCCGCGGCCCTTTTCCGTAGGCTTCCCGTTGTCTGTAAAAACTGGTCAAGGGATAATGCTCCCGGTTTCACGGGATCGCCTCCTTTGTGCCTCCATGGATGGAACACTAGCGTATCCTTCCCCGGGCGGAAGGGCAAGGGGATTTTTCCGGAAAAACGGGGCGGGGTGTTCCAAAAAAAAGCGGACCCCGGAGGGTCCGCTTCCTGGAGTACGGCGATAGACTACTTGTACTGGTGGAGGTCGAAAATCCTGGGCATTCCCTCGTACTCGCAGGGTCTGCCCACGGAGTACCGGACCTGGTTGAAGTCCACCGTCGCGATCTTGGTGTCGGTGGTGGAGCCGATGTAGCTTTCCGGGTAGCCGCCGTCATGGCTGCAGATGGTGTTGCTGGCAAGGTTGGCAGGAATCCATTCCTTGCCGTTGGTGATCTTTTCCACCAGTTCGCCCTTCTTCGTGATGTAGGAGTGGGAGGTCCAGATCTTTCTGATCTTGTCGGCGTCGAGCTTGCCGAAGTTCATCTTGGCCTGCCAGAACCCGGTGTAGTAGCGGGTTGCGCTCATGGGTGCGTACTCGTCATCGCCGAAGAAGGTCATGGGGAAGTCGGTCTTCTCGTTGTTGACGTCGTAACTGTAATTGGCCACGAAATGGTTGGTGGCTACGACATAGCCGGGGTCCTCTCCGTTGTCGCCGGGGCGGCGGATCGCATACCGGTTGGCTGTGACCTCGACCACGGCCGCCTCGTTCTTGTCGAGCATGATGTAGTTGTTGTGCCGGGTCCGCAGGAGGGTCTTCCTTCCGGTGGCCTTGCGGTATTCCGGCGTCGCCACGGTCACGATCTCAAGCGCTTCGGGAACGCTCTTCGCGGTGGAGAGGGCCTTGAGCAGGATGTACTGGAAGGTGACGCCGAAGGCCCGCTCATAGATGTTCTGGCTGGGAAGCCACGTCTTGTTTCCTCCGACGGTGAGGGCCATGGCCAGTCCCTGGTTGTTGGCGCCCATGATGTCGAAGAACTTGCCCGGCGTGGTGGATGAGAAGAACGCGTTGCCGTTCGTGGGGGCGGCGATGTAGGTGTACCTCCAGGTCTCGTCGATGAAGTCGCCGTCGTTGTTGTGGACCAGCATGGACGTGCCGTCGGAGGTGGCTCCCTTGGGGCCGAGGAGGGCGATCATGGAGCAGGCGTCCATGACGGGCGAGGGATCCCTGACGTCGGCTATTCTCTCTTGGGGAAGGCCGTGGTCGGCGTCGGCAGGTCCGGGGTGGCCGTAGAAGAGGCAATTGTCGCAGTTCATGAAGACGATCTTGAGGTAGTTGGAAAGGTCGTTGTGGAACTTCGACTGGGAGAGGAATTTTTCCGCTCCGTCGCCTATGCCCCTGGCGAACTCAAGCCCCTCGGGGAAGAAGAGCTTGGCCTGGGCCTCGTAGCGGCCGATATCCTCGAGCAGGTGCTTGAGGCCGTATTTTTTCACGTGGCTTCCGAACCGGTAGTCAAAGAAGTCCACGATCTCGCGGCCGGAGCGCTCGCCGTACTGGACGCCCATCTCGTACCACGAGCCGGTCAGCACGCCGAGGTCCTTGCCGGAGGGGTAGTACTTCGGAAGCTCGGGTGTCCGGGCGTACTTGTCGATGACGGTGCACTCGCCGCCCACAAATCCGTCGCCGCCCACGGCGTCCGTCTTCGTCGAGACGTCCTTCCCGTTGTCCTTCCAGAAAATTTCCGCGGAGACGGATTTCACCGCATTGGGCCCGGCGGCGTCGGTGAGGACGGTGTACTCGAGCATGGGAACCTTGCCCGGGGTTGTCTTCTCGACCGCGAGGGCTACCTTGTCCTCGGCGGCCGCCGCGCCTGCGGTCACCACGGAGACTTTTCCTTTCGCCGGTACGGCCGCGACGATTTTCAGTCCTTCAAGAACGGTGTCTTCGGCGGGTTGGACGGCGATGCGGTACCGGACGATACCCTTGCCTTCCCAGGTCGCCGCCAGGGAGTACATGAAGGGGGCCTTTCCGGCCGCCCCGGCCTGCGGGCCCTGGGCGAATCCTGCCTGTATGGACAGGGGCGAAAGCATCAGGACGAAAAGAACGAAGAATGAAACGCTGAGCTTCAGAAAACGCTGTTTCACCATGGTCATCTCCTTTTCCTGCTGTACAACGGCGCCCGGCGGGGCGCTCTCCGATAACGGTCTTCCTCACGCGTGGAGCCGGAAATTCCATCGGTCCTCCTTTCCCCGGCGTTCGAACGAAAAGGCACGCTGACACTCTGGAAAAAAACAAGAACTGGCGTAAGTCAAATATATCGCACAATGAACAATAGATACCATGTATTATATATTTTGTCAAAGAATGGTGTCCCCTTTTTTGTTGAAATTCTAAACACAAAGAGGTTGGCGGGAGGATCTTTCTTTGCCGCAGCAGGGATTGCCTTTGGTGCAACTGTCGCCCGAAACATGTCACTTCAAGGTGACATAGGCGGGAAAAAAAACTATAATGCACAAAAGTTGTGAAACAATCGCCAGCCGGAAATGCTCATCCTTGTCGTCAATACCCGGTCCTTGTCGAAGAGCGTGACTTCGCCGGCCATGCTTTTCGGGAAGGCAGGCAACGGAGGTTTTTCGCCCTTTGAAGATGAAAATTCGATGTATCGACGGAGAGAGATACAGGAACGCCTTCCTGGCGGGAGCCGACGCCCCGGGTACGGCTGAAGAACTGGCGGCCGACCTGGAAGAAGCCTGCGGCAGGGCCCCGGAATACGTAATGAAGATTTCACCTGTGGTAGGGATCAATACGGGGCCCGGATCGGCCGGGTTCGCTCTGATCCTGGAAGACTGAAGCAAAAATTTGGGGGGGCGTGGTGCGGCGAGTCCGGTTTTAGTCCGGCCATGCTGCGGATCATGCCCGGAAGGGGTGGAAGGTTTGAAGCACCTGGGACGTATCGCATGCATCGCGCTTCTGTTGTCTCTCGCGGCAGGTTCTGCGGCATTCGGGGCGGGATTCGCCCTCTACGACTTCAGCGCCAGGGGGAACGCCCTCGGAGGGGCCCTGGTGGGCCGGGCGGACGACCCGTCGGCTCTTGCCCTGAACCCGGCGGGCATCACCCAGATCCCGGGGAGCGCCTTTCTGACGTCCGTGGGATTCCTGCTGCCCTACGGCACTGTCTCTGCCGCAGGCGGAGGGATTTCCACCGATCAGATTGACAGGACCTTCATCCTGCCGAGCATGTATTATACAAAACAGCTGAACGACAGGCTCTGGTTCGGAATCGGCGTCATGTCCCGCTTCGGGCTGGGGACGGATTTCCCGGAGGACTGGTTCGGCAGGTACAACAGTTACCGGGCGATGATCGAATCAGTGTCGGTCAACCCGAACATCGCCTGGAAGGTCAATGACTCCCTGTCCCTGTCCCTGGGCGTGGAGGCTCTGTGGTTCGAGGCAGACCTGAGGAAAAAAATCGATTCAACGGGAGGCGCCGCCCCGAACCCTGCCACGGATATTGACTTCCGGCTCAAGGGGGACGACATCGCCTTCGGCTGGAACATGGGGCTCCACTACAGGATGGACGAGACAACGAGAATCGGGCTCCACTACCGGAGTAGGGTGAAGCTCGCCCTTTCGGGTACCGCAGCCGCGACCAGCCTGCGGGGACCCGACTCCACGGGGGCGCACGTTGACCTTACGCTTCCGGAGATGTTCATGTTCGGAATAAGCAAACAGGTAAACCCCAAACTCAACGTAGAGATAGGAGCGATCTACACCGGCTGGGAAAGCTACGACTCCCTCGCCGTAGACTTCGACAGGCCCCTTCTGGGCAGGACAGGGTCCGTCACTCCGAAAAACTGGGGCAGCGTCTGGCGGTACCAGATCGGCTTCGAATACAAACATTCCCCCGAGTGGACATGGAGACTGGGCTACACCTACGACCAGGAGCCCATGCCCCAGTCTACGCTAGACTACCAGGTACCCACGGGCGACCGGCAGCTCCTGTCCGTCGGCTTCGGCTACTCGAAAAACAACTGGTCCCTGGATCTGGCCTACACGTACCTGCTGTCCGGCGACAGGCATTTTGAAGAGCGGTCTTCGGAGGGAATCCCCGCTTCCCGGTCCCATGACATGGGCGCCAATATCTTTTTGATCAGCTTCAGCATGAGGCTGTAGCCGGTTCCGGGGGAACACGGGGGCGGAGAAAAGCAACAAGCGGACCCTGAAAAGGGTCCGCTTGTTTTCCGGGCAGAAACTCTTTCCGTCAGATCTTCGGAACGTGCAGGTCCGGAGCTCCCTGGGGCGAAACCCGCACCCCCGGCTCGTTGAGGGCGACGTGCTCGATGGCCCATTCAGCCCACTTGACTTTTTTCTCCATGAGGCGCATGTGCTCCTCGTCGGAGTTGAAGGGGTTGTAGTATCCCGCGGCCGGCGCCGGCTCGAACTTGAAGTAGCAGGGGGAGTAGACCTTCGCGACCTCCGGGGCGTCGTACAGGCGGTTCGATCCGCCGTAGGAGTCGAAGGTCCAGATGTAGAAGTCGATGGGAATATCCGTCACTGACCGGATGGCGGCCATCTGGGGCAGGGTGAGGTCCGCCACGGGGTTGAAGGAGCTTGCGCCGAGCTGCTGGGCCAGGAGAGCCCCGGCGGGGGAGGAAACTCCCGCCCAGACGGACAGCTTGATGACGATGTCCTTCGGGAAGTTCCCCTGCTCCTGCATTTTCCCCACGAGGGCCAGAACGCCCCGGTCGACGAGCATGAAGCCCCGGAAACCTATCTCGTACATCCTCAGCATGTCGGCGATCACCTTGCGGATTTCGTCCGATCCGCGATGGTTCAGCCCCCCGCAGCGCTGGCCGTCAGGAGTGACGAACTGCCGCCCGATGTCCCACGCGTTCCTCGGCCCGGGGATGGCGATGACTTCCATCTTTTCCTCGGCGGCCATCTGGGCGAAGTCCTTCAGTTCCGCGTCGTCGTAGAGGGTCCCTCCCTGGCAGAAAGAGACCAGCCGGTGAATGGGCACGTTCCGCTTTCTCCGCTCCCGGATCAGTGCCTCGAGGACCTTCGGCCCCTCCACGCCCGACATTTCAATGCGGAAGTGGCATCCGTCGGGGAAACTCTTTCCGCTCGCGGGCCGGCCGTAGAGATCCCGTCCGGGAATTCCCGCCTGTTCCATCATTTTTGACACTGCGTCCAGCGTTACTGCCATGCTCATTCCTCCTGTCGTTTTCTCTCCGGGACCGGTTGCCTGCCCGGATGGTCCAGTTCCTGGCTTCCTCCGCTGTACCCCAGTTCTCCGCTGATGCTTTCCGCCGCGTCCAGAAGGAGGGGGACGATGGTTTTTTCGGCTTTTTCCATATCGGGATGCCGGAAGACTGGAAAGGAAACGCTGATGCCTGCGGCGACCTTTCCCGACGCGAGGAAGACCGGGGCCGCAAGGCAGGAAAGCCCCGGGTGCGATTCCTGCAGGTCCCGGGCGAAGCGGTCCGTCCGGATCGTTTCAAGTTCCTCCAGCAGCATGCTCAGCGATTTCACCGTCCGCTCCGTGTACGGCACGAAGGACGTGCCGGAGAAGAGCTTTTTCACGGTTTCCGCGGACAGGAAGGCGAGAATCGCCTTTCCGAGGGCCGAGCAGTATGCCGGCATCCTCCGCCCCACCGGAAGGTTCACCTGGATCATCTCGTCGCACTGGATCCTTTCCACATACACGATGTCGGTCCCGTCGAGGCAGCCGAGATTCGCCGCCTCACCTACCCTTTCGGACAGGGAACGCAGCTCCGGCCGGGCCCGCTCACGGATCTGCTGCATATCCGGAGCCGTTCCCCCGAGAAGGGAGAATTTCGGCGTATTCGAGTACTTGCTGTTCAGTGGGTTCTGCCGCACATAGCCCATTTCCCGCAGGGTCGCGAGAATCCTGTAGGCCGTGCTCTTGTCGATGCCGAGCCGGCCGTCGATCTCCGTAACACCGAGTTCTCCCTCTTCGGCCAGCATCTCGGCGATCCGGAACGCCCTGATGACCGACTGGAGCAGCTGCCGCGGATTTTCTTCCCGTCTCACGATGCTGTCCCTCCCAATTCTTTCGAGGGCATATACCCAAAAAAGATTGACACTGCCACGACGACAAGCGGCCGATCTTCCGGTTTCATTCCGACGTCATTATTTTGACTGTCAAAACGTTGTTTTGCATGAATGGTGACAGGGTATATCTTCAGAGCCTGCCTGTCAAGCGCGGCGGTTTGCATATCTGAGCGGACAAAAGGCGGGGCGGGCAGCCCCGTCTTTTTTTTCCCCCGCAGTGGCGTGTACAATAGAGACGGCGGACGGATATTCCTTCCACGGCCGCACGGACGGAGGGATTTCTATGAATGGAGAGATACGGCTGCGGGGTTTCGGTGCGTTCCTGTTCCTGACGGGCTTTCTTGTCTTTTTTCCTGTGCGGGGGGAGGCCCTGGCGGGGCTGTCGGTGTCCCAGTCCCCCATGTTCCATGCCGCGTCCCTTCAGGATGTTCCCCTCGTTCCGGAGGAACGGCGGAGCGAACTCCTCCATGAGATGAGGGAGCGTTTTTTCTCCCCATGGGCGCAGACGGAGCCGAGGAAAGCGAAAGAAACCCTGGAGTGGGTCTTCGACCGCTACGGGAAGGGCGGCATCTTCGGCGAGAACCTCCAAGCCAGGCTATCCTCCTGGGTGGAGGAACAGCGGAAGGCTTCCAGGATCGGAGCGGCAGGGGAACTGAACCGGTGTGCCGCTTCCGTGCGGCCCTCGTCCCTGAGGCTCATGCCCACCGACGAGCCCGTCTTCCTGTCCCCCGACCTTCCGGGAGAGGGATACCCCTTCGATTATCTCCAGAACAGCCTCGTTCACCCCGGTGAGCCTCTTTTCGTCTCCCACCTGTCGGAGGACGGCCTCTGGGCCTGGTGCGACACGTCCTACGCCTCGGGGTGGATGAAACTCCACGACCTGGCCTTCGCAGACCGGGAGACCGTTGAGCAGTGGACGGCCCTGCCTCTCGCCGCCGTGGTCTCCGAGAACATGGTGTTCCGCCATGAAGGAGTATCCCTTTTCCGGGCGAAGGTGGGGACACTTCTGCCTCTGGTGCGGAAAGGCATTGCCGGACACGTGGTGGCTGCCCCCTTCCGCGATAGGGACGGGAACCTCGGGATGCGCCAGGTTTCCGCGTCAGCCGATGATGTGGAGCCCGTTCCGCTGCCCATGACGCCGTGGAAGCTGGCCTCGGCGGCGGAGGAGTTTGCGGGCGAGCTCTACGGATGGGGCGGCCTTCTGGGCAACCGGGACTGCAGCGCCATGACCAGGGACCTGCTGCTGCCCTTCGGCATCTGGCTTCCCCGCAACTCGGCGGCCCAGGCCGGAACGGGGGAAGTCATCCCCCTGGACGGCCTTTCCCCTACTGAAAAGAAAAGCCTCATCGCCGAAAAAGGAGTTCCCTTCCTGACGCTCCTGGGAATGCCCGGTCACGTTATGCTCTACATCGGCACCTCCAGGGGAGAGCCCCTTGTCCTGCACAATATGTGGGGAATCCGCACCGAGCGGAACGGGAAGGAAGGCCGGCACGTGGTGGGGAGGAATGTAATCTCAACCCTCGACCTGGGATCGGACCTGCCCGACCACACGCCGGGGCGGCTTCTCGTGGACCGGCTGAACAGGATGGCCCTGCCGGCGGGGAACGTCCCACCGGCAGAGTGAACTCAGCGAAGCTCAAGAGGGGCCCGTCGGGGCCCCTTTTTCCGCTATTGCGCTCCGCAACCCTTTCCGCTACACTTCACCATGGAAAAGAACGGGGGGATGAACCTGTGAATGTTTCGGAATATCTCGCTGTCGCCAGGGGTGACCGCCCTGCGGATCTGGTGCTCCGGGGCGCCCGGGTCGCCAACGTCTTCACCCTGGAGTACGAGGAAGCGGACGTGGCCCTTTTCGGGGGTCGGATCGCCGGGATCGGGAAGGGCTACAAGGGTATCAGCGAAGACGACCTCTCTGGGATGGTGATCGTCCCCGGCTTCATCGACGGCCACTGCCACATCGAGAGCACCATGCTCACCCCGGCCGCTTTTTCCGAACTCGCGGCGGTGAGGGGCACCACTTCGGCGGCCCCCGACCCCCACGAGATCGCCAACACCTGCGGCATGGCGGGCGTGGAGTACATGTGGAGGGAGAGCCTCAACTGCCCGGTGGACCTCTTCTTCACGGCTCCGTCCTGCGTTCCCGCGTCATCCTTCGAGACCCCCTTCGAGGAACTCGACGCCGGGGCGGTGGCGGAGATGTTCGCCAGGGGATGGTGCGATTCCCTCGGCGAAGTGATGAATTATCCCGGAGTGACCGGGGGAGACCCCGCCCTCTGGGCAAAGATCTACGCTTCGGGTGCGCGGGCAAAGTCGGGCCACGCGCCCGGCCTGACGGGAAAGGACCTGTGCGCCTATCTCCTCAGCGGGTGCGATTCGGACCACGAGAGCTTCAGCGCGGAGGAGGGGCTCGACAAGCTCCGCCGGGGCATGATGCTCATGATCCGGGAAGGGGCCACGGAGCACAACCTGGAGGAACTGGCCTGCCTGGTGCGGGGAAACGAGGCCCGGTCAAGCCGGTGCCTGATGGTGAGCGACGACCTTTCCGCCCGCTACCTCCGCGACCGGGGGCACATGGACGAGAAGATCCGCCTCGCCGTGAAGTCCGGCATTTCGCCCCTGGCGGCCCTGCGGATGGTAACCCTCACCCCGGCGGAGTACTTCGGATGGAAGGACCGGGGAGCGGTGGCCCCGGGGAGGATCGCCGACCTGGCCGCCGTGGATTCGCTGGAGAACTGCTCCGTGAAAAGGGTCTGGAAGCGGGGGCGGCCCGTGGCCCGGGACGGCAGGCTCCTCGACGGACCCGTTCCCAGGGTGGAGGCCCCTGCTTCTGCGAAAGGAAATATCCCGGTCCCCGGGGAAGAAGCCTTCAGGCTGCCCGTCCCCCCCAGATCGAACGTCAGGGTGGTGGGACTGCGCCCCGGGCAGGTGGTGACGGACCACCTGGTGATGGAGCCGGCGGTCTCCGGCGGGCTTGCAGCGGCCGAGCCCTCCAGGGACCTCTGCTGGCTGGCTGTCCTTGAGAAGAACCGCGGCACCGGGCGCCTTGCCCTTGGCTTCGTCCGCGGCCTGGGGCTGAAGGAAGGGGCTATAGGATCCTCCGTGGCCCACGACGCCCACAATTTTGTGGCTGCCGGGACGGACATTCCTTCCCTGAGGAGAGCCTTCGAATTCCTTGTCTCCGAGGGAGGCGGCATCGTGGCTGCCCGGGGCGGCGAAGTCCTTGGTTCCCTCGGCCTTCCCGTGGGAGGCCTCATGAATCCGGGAAGGGCCGACGAGGTCATCTCGGGCCTGGAGGCGGCGGAAGAGGCGGCCCGGTCCCTCGGCACGACCGTGGACCATCCCTTCATGGCCATGAGCTTCCTCTCCCTGTCGGTGATCCCCGAACTCAAGCTCACCGACCAGGGCTACGTGGACCTGGGCAGGGGCGGAATCCAGTCACTCTTTACGGAATGAATTCATTCTCAATAGAAGGGGAGGAGTTGCAATGGCTTCATTGCTTGAAAACCGCTTTCATCTGAAGGAGGCGGGAACGGACGTCCGCACGGAGATCCTGGCTGGAATCACCACGTTCATGACCATGGCGTACATTATCTTCGTGAACCCCGGAATTCTTCAGAACGCCGGGATGCCCTTCGGGGCCCTCATGACAGCCACGTGCCTGGCGAGCGCCCTGGCCACGTTCCTCATGGCCTTCATGGCCAATTACCCCATCGCCCTCGCGCCGGGCATGGGGCTCAACGCGTTCTTCGCCTTCGGCGTGGTTCTCGGCATGGGAATCTCCTGGCAGGTGGCGCTGGCCGCCATCTTTGTCGAGGGTATTCTCTTCGTCCTGCTCACCCTGACCAGGATCAGGGAGACCATCGTGAACGGGTTCCCCAAGACCCTCAAGATCGGCATCTCCACGGGAATCGGCCTGTTCATCACCTTCATCGGCCTTCAGAGCGCTGGGGTCATCGTGAAGAACGACGCGGTGCTCGTCGGTCTCGGGAACCTGAAGTCCGTGGAGGTCCTTCTCGCCTTCGCCGGGTTCTTCATCATGGTGACCCTGGAAGTGCGCAGGGTCAAGGGAGCCATCCTCTGGGGAATCCTTGCCGTGACAGGACTCGCCATTGCCCTGGGCGTGGCGAAGATGCCCGACGGCGTGGTCTCCATGCCTCCTTCCGTCATGCCCATCTTCGGAAAAATGGATTTTTCAGGGCTTGCGAATCCCAACTTCTGGATCGTCATGTTCTCCTTCTTCTTCGTTGACTTCTTCGACACCGTGGGAACTCTCGTGGGCGTCACCAACCGGGCCGGGATGCTCGACTCCGAGGGCAGGCTGCCGCGGGCGAGGGAGGCCCTCCTGGCGGATGCCATCGGTACAGTAGCTGGATCCGTTCTCGGGACCTCCACGGTCACGTCCTACGTGGAGAGCGCCAGCGGCGTGGAGCAGGGCGGCCGGACGGGACTCACGGCCTTCGTCACGGCGGTTCTTTTCCTCCTCGCCCTCTTCTTCTCTCCGGTCGTCGCCATCGTTCCGGCCTGCGCGACCGCACCGGCGCTGGTGCTCGTGGGCATCTTCATGATGGCGAGCCTGAAGGACCTTGATTTCTCCGACTGGACAAACTTCGTCCCCGCCTGCGTGGCCCTCTTCGTCATGCCTTTTGCCTACAGCATCGCCCACGGCATCGAGTTCGGCATCATCTCCTTCTCGGTGCTCAAGATCCTCGGCGGCAAGGCGAAGGAAGTCAGCCCCATCATGCTCGCCCTGACGGTGCTCTTCATCGCGAAGGAAATTTTTTTCTAGCGGTCGTCGTTTCAACCATCCGGAAAAGAAGGGCCTTCCCCTGCGGGAAGGCCCTTCTTGCGTGTGAAAACAGCCTCTTTGCGGAGAACGAACAGGGCCGGATGCCGGAGCGTCATGGCTTTGCCTCTCCTTCCTGCTTTTCTGCGCAGAAGTGAAACACCGTTCCCGATCCCATGGTGGCGAACCGCTCCCTGAACGCCCCGTACAGGGCCCACTGAGCCCGGAAACCCGTGCAGTGACCGGCGGCGACGAGAGAGGGAGAAAATTCCCCGAGGGCGGAGACCGTCTTTTCAATCCGATCTTCTGAAGCTTCCACCAGGTGAAGGCCTCCGATGACCCCTTCGAGTCTTTCGTCCTTTTTGAGGCAGTGTCTGAGAATGTTGATGATGCCGGCATGGCTGCATCCTGTGACCACAACCGCTCCAAGACCCTTCACCCGGGCGGTGAGGGCGATGTCGTCCTTCATGAGATCCTTTTCGATCCTGCCGTCCTCCGTTACCGTGGAAAGGCTGATCCCCACCTCCTCGAAGTCCGTTACCCTGGGAACTTCCCCCGTGGTGGAAAGCCCCGGCATCAGCTGCAGGGGGTCTGCAGCCGGCACCAGTTCAGCTCCTTCTTTCCGCAGGTTGTCCGCTTCATCCCCCTGCATGACCCCGACGTGCCGGAAGAAAGGATCAGTGATGAAGTTGAGGCGGAACAGCGAGGGGTGCGCGATCACCGGCAGGTCTCTTTTCCCGATGGATTTCAGAACTGCCGCGAGTCCTCTCGTGTGATCGTAGTGGCAATGGGTTAAAACGATGGCGTCTGTCTCCCGGAGAGGAATCTGAAGCTGGTTGATGTTGTACAGAAGGGCGTCGGGGTTTTGTCCCACGTCCACGAGTATTCTCCGGACATGGCCTTTCCGCTCCGCCTCCAGCCAGAACGAAACGCCGTGCTGGCCGAGGAGGGGGCTTTCGTAAGGGACGGTGTCCTCCGCTAGTACCGTGACTTTCAGTGAATCGAGCATGGTCTCATCTCCTGCCGTACGGATGTGTACCGGAAAACCTTTTCTGCCCGTGCCCTTCTGCGCCTCCCTTCCCGCGGCCAATACGCACTGGCCGCCTACCTGCCCTGCCCTCCCCTGAATCTCCGGCGCCTCGGACAGTGGCCGGAGCGGCCGAAGGGCCCCTGGTCCGCCGGGGAGGCATTCTCGTCCTTCAGCTCTTCCCGGCATTTGCCGCACAGCCCGGCAATGGCGATGGACTGGGGGAGGAGTTCCATTCCGGTTTCCGAAAGCCATTGTTCCAGGGCTTCCTGTTTCCTGTCCTCTCCCCCGAGAGGGAAGAGGGATCCGCAGTGGCGGCAGAAGACGGACACGTGGAGCTTCTGCTCGGGCATTTCCAGCCGGAACTGCCCCTCGTTCAGGTAGATGACGTTCACCACGCCCATCTCCGCGAGAAGGTTGATGGTCCGGTAGACGGTGGCGATGCCGATGGACGGGTCGAGATCCCTCGTCTTTCCCCAGATGTCCTGTACCGTTGAAGGAATGCCGATATTTTCGGCGATCACCCGGAAGAGGACCTCCCGCTGGGCCGTGAGCCGGAGCCCCCTGTTCTTCAGTTTTTCAAGAAAGCCGGTCACGGCGGTTTCGTGCTGTTGTTCGTCCATTGGTTTCCTCCTGCGACAGATCGTGTTTTTCCTCTTGACATAATGGCACAAAGGGGTCTATTATGCAACTGATAATCAGTATCATTAAAGGAGGGGTGAACAATGCCGGCACGGAACGGAACGGGACCTCTGGGAATGGGGCCCATGACAGGGTGGGGACGAGGATGGTGCGCCGGAGGCAGAGGTATGGGCCGCGGTTTCGCGGGATACGGCAGGTTCGGCATGGGACGCGGTTTTGGTGGCGTATGGGCTGCCCCGGTGAATCCTGAAATGGAGGAGCAGGTTCTCCGGCAGGAAATGGAGATGCTGCAGGCCAGGATGAATGAGCTGCAGGCGCGGCTCGGAAAGGACAACAAGGAATGACCAAGGCGGCCATCGCTCTCGACGGAAATATCGTTTCGGAACACTTCGGAAAGGTCAGGGAGTTCCTTTTCGTCACCTTTGAAAACGGCAGGGAGATTTCCAGGGAGGTTCTTCCTGCACCTGCGGCCGATCACGCACCGGGCGTTTTCCCCAACTGGGTGAGATCCATGGGGGCGGACGTGGTTATGGCGGGGGGCATGGGAGTCAAGGCCAAGCAGTTTTTCGAGACTCTCGGTGTCCAGGTTCTCACGGTGCCTCCCATGGATGTCGAAGAGGGTGTCAAAGCCCTTCTCCTGGGAACGGTGCGGACAGTGGAAACCGACTGCGGTCATGGAGCGGATCATGACTGCGGCCACGAGTCCGGCCATCACTGCGGCAAATGAGAATTGCGGTGGCCAGCGGCAAGGGAGGCACGGGAAAGACAAGCATCTCGGCCTCCCTTGTGCTTGCACGCCCGGAAAACCTTGCGCTTGATCTTGATGTGGAAGAGCCGAACCTGAATATTCTCCTCGGTGCGTTCGAGGGGGGCGTACTGCCCGTTACGATGCCCATCGCCAGGATTGAAGGAAGCAAGTGCGTTGAATGCGGCAAATGCGCCCGGAGCTGCGTCTTCGGAGCCATAGCGTGGATGGGTGCGGGATTCCCCGTCATCAACGATTCACTCTGCCGGGGATGCGGCCTTTGTTCCAGGGTTTGCCCCACGGAAGCCATTTTTGAGGAGGATCAGATCGTCGGGGAAGTTCGGTCCGGAACCTGCGACGGGATCCCTTTTCTCGAAGGGCGGCTCCGGGTCGGGAGCGTCAGTACAGTCCGCGTCATCGAGGAAACGGTAAAAAAAGCGAAGGCGTTCAACCGCCCGGGCTGGGTGATGGACTGCCCTCCGGGAACGGCCTGTCCCGTCGCGGCATCACTCCGCCATGCGGACATGGCCCTATTGGTTACGGAGCCCACCCCGTTCGGAAGGTCCGACCTGGAGGGGATGCTTGAATTGACGGCCGGTATGCAAATTCCAACGGCTCTCGTGATCAACAAAACGGGCATCGGCGATCTCTCTCTCGACGACCTGTGCAAAAAGTTTGGTGTGGAGGTGCTCGCCCGCTATCCCTTTTCCCGGTCCGCCGCGGAATGCGGGGCCAGGGGGGAATCGCCCTTCAAAACCGATGCCGGATGGGCTGAAATCACCCGTACGCTCTGGTCGAGGATCGAAAGGAGATTCTCATGAGGATCAGGGAGATTGTGGTCATCAGCGGCAAGGGCGGCACGGGAAAGACCACCCTGACTGCGTCTCTCGCGGCCGTGGCGGCGGAGCGGAAAATTCTCGCCGACGCAGACGTGGACGCTCCCAACCTCGCTCTCCTGCTCCATCCGGAGGAGACGTTCAGGGAGCCCTTTCGCGGCATGTCCATCGCCGAGGTCGACCGGACGCGGTGCACGGGATGCGGAGCGTGCGAAGAGAGCTGCAGGTACGATGCCATCCATGTGCGGGAAGGAAAAGCCGTCGTGGACGAGGGCTTCTGCGAGGGATGCAGGGTGTGCCTTCATGTCTGTCCGGAGCAGTGCATTTCGTTGAAAAATTTCGAGCGGGGAACCATACGCCGCGGGGATACGGCCATGGGCCCCCTGTGGCACGCCCGGCTCAACCCCGGAGGGGAGAACTCGGGCCTGATGGTGGCCCTTCTGCGGAGGGAAGCGAGAAAGGAAGCGGAGACTGCGGGTGCGCAGCTCATAATAACCGACGGACCTCCGGGCATCGGCTGTCCGGTGACGTCGTCGGTCACTGGAGCGGATTTTGCGGTGATCGTCTCCGAGCCTTCCATGTCAGCCCTGTCGGACCTCCGGCGGGCTGCGGAATTGTGCGGCATACTGGCGGTGCCTTTCGGGGTCCTTATCAACCGGTGGAACCTTTCGGAGGAACTCACGGAAACCCTGAAGAAAACCTGCAGGGAGAAAGGATGGCTCTTTCTCGGCACCATTCCTTTCGACCGGAGAATCGCTGAGGCCGTAGGCTCGGGCCGCATTCCCGCCCCCGAGATGGGGGACGTGCTGCCGGCGCTGTGGAGTACAATACGAAAAGCAGGGAGGCTGGAACAATGATCCGGATTGGAATCGCCGCATCGGGAAAAGAAGAGTCTTCCGCCGTGGCGGACAGGTTTGCCAGGGCACCTTTTTTCATTATCGCCGACGAAAGCGGGAAGATCATCGAGGCAGTGGAGAACGGTGCCGGAGCGGAGCAGCACGGAGCGGCGTCCAAGGCGCTCATGATCCTGTCGGGGAAACAGGTTTCCGTGCTTCTCGTTCCCCGGTTAGGGCCCAACGCCATCGGATTTCTGAAACAGGCGAAAATGGACGCCTACTGCGCCGAAGGACTGACTGTCAGGGAAGCCATCGGGAGGTTCACGAGCGGTTCCCTGGAAAAAATACAGAAATAAGAAGGAGCGGACATCTTTCATGACATTACCGCCGAAAAGCGACAGGAAGCAGATCAGGAAAATTTTCGCCGTGGGCAGCGGAAAGGGCGGGGTGGGGAAAAGCTCCCTCACGTCGCTCCTTGCCGTCGCAGCCGCCAGGATGGGAAAGAAAACGGGCATCATGGACGCCGACATCACCGGGCCGTCCATCCCCACCTTCTTCGGGCTCAGCACCTTCCCCTTCGGCAATGCCGAGGGGATAGAACCGCCGAAGACGAAGCTCGGGATCAAGGTCATCTCCATGAACCTGCTGCTGGACGATCCTGCGAAGCCAGTGGTCTGGCGGGGCCCCCTGCTGGGCAACGCCGTGACCCAGTTCTTCACGGACGTGAGGTGGGACGACCTTGACGTGCTCTTCATCGACCTTCCCCCCGGAACAGGCGATGCCGTGCTCACGGTGATGCAGACCATCCCCCTCGATGGCTTCCTCCTCGTCACGTCCCCCCAGGAAATCGCCTCCCTGGTGGTGCGGAAGGCGGCGAAGATGGCGGAGATGCTCTCCGTTCCCCTCGTGGGGGTGGTGGAAAACATGAGCGCCTTTGTCTGCCCGGACTGCGGCAAGAGGGTAGAGCTTTTCGGCAAAAGCCATTCGCCCGCCCTTATGGATGATCTCGGCGCCTCCTTCTGGGGCAGCCTTCCCCTCGACCCCTCCCTGGCGGAGATGGCGGACGAGGGAAAAATCGAAGCATACGAAAACAAAGAGGTTTTTGATATACTTTCACAGGGGCTGCAGGGCAGAATCTAGGCTTAAAAAAAGCATGCCCCGGGGGAGCAATGAGGGCATGCAGGAGAGTACGGGAAACAAAGCCGGATCCCTGGCGGGCCAGGCGGCAGAGCCGGTTATGGCGGCAGAAGAGCGTTCGATCACGGAAAAGCTTGAGACTGTGTTGGCGAACCTCCCTCCGGACAGGGTCACCCTGGAAGAGATACGGGATCTTATCGGCCAGGACGGCCTGTTGCTTCTGTCGGCCTTTCTGACGCTCGTATTTCTTGTTCCCGTGTCCATTCCGGGAGTCAGCACCGTGTTCGGGGCGGCGATCCTCCTGATCGGCATCAGCCGCCTCATGGGTAGGAACCTGTGGCTTCCCGGGCGGATAGCCCGGAAGACCCTTCCCGCCGAGAACATACGGAACGCCATCCGGCGGGGGGCGAAGTGGCTCAGCTCTCTCGAAAAGATCAGCCGGCCCCACAGGATGAGCGGGTTCGTGACCGCGCCCATGGCGGACAGGGTAAACAGCCTCGCCATGATCGCGGGGGCGGTCCTGCTTATGGCGCCCTTCGGCCTTGTTCCGTTCAGCAACACGCTCCCGGCCCTGGCGCTCCTCTTCCTGGCCATCGGGCTGCTCCAGAAGGACGGATTCCACATCCTCTGCGGCCACCTTCTCAACGTCGCCACCGTGATCTATTTCACGGTGCTCATCGTCGGGGGGGGAGTGGCCGTCCGGGAGTTGTTCCGGAGGCTGGCGGGATAATACTTCCCGCTCCGGACCTACGAGAGGACGAAAGCCCCATCCGCAGGATGGGGCTTTCGTCCTTTGCCTGCCCGGGGGATTTCCGCCGTACGGTCGGAATGACATGTATCTTCATTCTCTTCCGTTCTTTTTTTCAAACGACCTGTTCCGTAAATCGTTTTTTCAGTTATTGACTGCGCTTCGCTTTAGTAATACCATAAAATGGTACTGCAGAATCATTATCGGCAAAGGAGGGATGGGTGTGAGCAAAACGCGGGAAGGATGGAATCCCTATCTTCTCGGCGGACTGGCCGGACTGCTTTCCGTATGGTCGACCTACTATACCGGAAAGTTCTTCGGCGCGTCCACATCCTTCGTGAGGGCTGCGGCCTTCGTGGAGGATAAGGTCATTCCGGAACGGGCGGCGACACTTGAGTATCTGGTGAAGAACGCCGCGAAAATGGACTGGCAGATGATGTTCATTATCGGCATTTTTATCGGGGCCCTGCTTTCTGCCACTCTGTTCGGCGATTTCAAGTTCCAGGCCGTGCCGGACATGTGGAAGAGGCATTTTGGGGAAAGTGCCGTCTCCAGGGGGCTGGTGGCCTTTCTCGGCGGCGCTGTGGCCATGTTCGGTGCCAGGCTCGCCGACGGATGCCCCAGCGGTCACGGGCTGAGCGGGACCATGCAGCTCGCTGCCAGCGGATTCGTGGCCCTCATCTGCTTTTTCGTGGCAGGTGCCATAGTGGCCAGAATGATCTATGGAGGTGGACAGAATGGATCTTGATCAGATCATTGTCCATTTGAATGAAATTCTCGTGTCCCTCAAGGGCATCGCCAACGCTGTCGACCTCGAACTCCGTTTCGGCCTGGTCACCGGAATGGTCTTCGGCGTCCTTCTCCAGAGGGCTCAGGTCATTCGGTACGACAAGCAGCTTGCAGCCCTCCGCTTCCAGGATTTCACCATCCTGAAGTTCATGATGTCCGCCATCATCGTCGGTATGGTCGGAACGTACTTCCTGTACGACCAGGGGCTGGTGAAGCTCTCAATAAAACCCACCATCCTGGGCGGAACCATAACGGGAGGCCTTCTCTTCGGCGTCGGCTGGGCCCTTCTCGGCTATTGCCCGGGAACGTCCCTGGGCGCCCTCGGGGAGGGACGGACCGATGCCTTCTGGGGCATTCTCGGCGCCATCGCCGGTGCGGCCCTCTATGCCGAGATGTTCCCTTACCTCCAGGATACACTGCTGAAGATGCACGACTACGGAAAAATCACCCTTCCCCAGCTTCTCGGGGTCAATCACTGGATCGTCATCGCCGGAGTCTCGGTGGTTTTCCTCCTGTCCTTCATGCTGATGGAGAAAAAGGGATTGTAGCTTTCCCCGTTCACTGCAGCGACGGCCCCCGGATTTTCTCCCGGGGGCCGTTTTCCTATTGTTTTTTCAGCAGGAGTGCGAGCGGGACGAGAAGCAGGACTCCCCAGGGAGAGACTCCCGCAGAGCACCCCGCTGGGGAGCTTTCCGGCGAAGGCAGGGAGAAGAGCTGGTATCCCCTGTCGTACTGGTCGCCCCACCCCCTCGCGAGAAGATGATGGGTTCCTCCGGAAGTAAAGGTCCAGCCTCCGTCCCCGGAGATGAAGGAAAACCTGAAAGAGGCCAGCCCCCAGTCCTCTCCTGTTCTATCCGGCCGGCTCCAGGCGGCCAGGGGGGAGTTCATGCTGAGGTCGCCGAAATACACAAGGCCGCCGAAAAGGAGAACTTTCTCCCTTTCCCTGTCCAGAGCAATCGACCCCTTCCACGTGCTGAAGGGGAGGGTGGAATCCTGCCGTGATCCGTTTTCCAGGGAAAAAACGTTCACCGAAGATGTGGGGATCTCCACCGTCGAAGAGGTGGTTCCCACGGTGAACAATTCGTAGTGTTTCCCGCCGGCGACGAAAAGTTTTCCGTCCATTACGGCGGCTGCCGCAGCGAATCGTTTCTCCGACAGAGTTCCCCACCGCTGCCATTCGAGGGTCTCGAGGTCGAGGCGGTAGACGGAGTCGATGACCCGGTCCGGGAGATCCAGAAATGAGCCCAGGATGAACCCCCCCGCCATATAAAAGTATTTTCCTTCTGCCGCCGTCGCCGGGGAGCCGAGACGGCTTTCTCTGAGTTCTTCCGGCAGACGGGTGAGCCGGCGGAGCTCTCCACGTTCAGTGTCGTAGGCGTAGATCCATCCTTCTGACGACTGTCCCGTCAGGAAAACCGTCGTTCCCAGTGAACAGTAGCTCGTATAGCGGAAGTCGAGATCGCTGCGGGCCCATTCCTCCCCTTCCTCACCAAGGGGTGCTTTCCGCACTGTCCTCTCCCTGAGGGAGAAAACGGCTGGAAGATAGCTGCTCACAAGGCCGCCGTACTCGTTAAGCTCCTCGAATCCGGCGGTGCCGTAGGCGGCTCCTCCTGCCACCGCGGCCTGTCCTGACACGGGAACGGCATGAAAATCCCTGCCGCCTTCTGAAAGAAACACGATGTCCGCCGGGGCAGCCTCTCCGGGACGGGTGAGCAGGAAGGGGAGGGATGTCAGACTGTCGGTGCCGTCCGCCCCGATTTCAAGGGTCACCCTGGCGTCGGGGAGTTCTCCCGGGGGCAGTATGACGACAGTCTCACCGGAGGTACGCCCGGCCTCCGGAAGGGAAATCTTCCGGCCATCCCTTTGGACGAGGGAGAGAACTCCCCCTTCCGTGAGGTTGTAGCCGGAGAGCCTGATCCGCCCGCCCGGCAGAGGGAACTGGTTCGAGAGACGGAAGAGGGCCGGGCGGGTTCGCAGGGGTTCTGTCAGGGCCCGGCCTGCGTTGAGCCGCCCTTCTGTCCTGCTGAGCCCTTCGAGGGAGGGCAGCCTGTCGGCGGTGGATAGGAGCTGGGCCTTCACGGCTCTCCAGTCAGCTTGCGGATGGGTGGAGAAGAGCAGGGCAGCGGCCCCCAGGGTCAGTGGTGTTGCCATGGAGGTTCCTGATTTCAGCACCCATGTGTTCCATGTTCCCCCGATCCTGGACGAGTAGCCGTTGGTCACATACTTGCTCGGAATGGTGGAAAGGATTGCCTCCCCTGGGGCGTGGATGTCCACCGTCCTCAGTCCCCACTGGGAGAAATTGGAGGGCTCGTCTGTACCCCCTGTGGAACCTACGGAGACGATGTTCCCGTAGGGGAGTGAGGAGGGGTAGCTGAACGAGGCGAAGTCGTTGTCCGTGGAGAAGTTGCCCGCAGCGGCAAAGACCAGGACGCCACCCTCCTCGAGTTTCGCGAGGGCCTCTTCCATGGCCCGGCTGTAGGGGATGCCCGTTCCGAAGGACATGTTCACCGCCCTCACGTTCACGCCCCGTGCCTTCTGGGCAAGCAGATACTCGGTGTTCGCCAGCACGTGAGCGGTCTCGAAACCTACCAGCGCCATGACCCGCACGTTCGGGGCGATGCCGGTGATGCCGTAGTCATCCTGACGGGCGGCGATGATGCCGGCGCAGTGGCTGCCATGCTCGTTCCCGTCGCTGATGTCCCCGTTGCCGTCTCGGGCGTTCCAGCCGTTCACGTCGTCGATGAAGCCGTTGCCGTCGTCGTCGATTTCATTGCCGGGAATCTCATCCCTGTTCACCCAGAGGTTATCCGCGAGGTCGTGGATATAGGGGCCTATCCCCGTGTCCATCACGGCAACCACCACCGAGGGCTCGCCCTTCGTGACGCCCCATGCTCCCGGAGCGTCCACGTCCGCCCCGGCGGTTAGGGGGAAGTGAGTGCCGTTGAGCCAGGTCAATTCATCGACAGCGTAAGGGAAGGCAGTGTTGGAGAGGCTCCACTGGATCCAGTAGTGTTCGTCCGCCGGGGCGTCGAACCAGGTGAGGGGAAGACTGGGTTCCGCCCAGGCCACGCTCTCGAGCCCTGCGAGCTTCCGGGCAGTTTCTTCAGGGTTTCCGCACCCGCCGGCAAGATATACGCCGGTCCGCTCGAGTCTTTGAATTCCGGAGGAAAAAATGCCCGCTCCCGCGAGAAGGGAGCGGGCAGACAGCGTTCCATTTTCGCCTGCGGGCTGGTCCCGGAGGGCGAACACCACCGTGCCGGAGGAAGCGGAACACCCCTCCCCGGCACGGGCGGCGGAAGGAAGCAGGAAGAATACCGCGAAAAGCAGCGCAGCGGCAAGGCTTTTTCTCATGGATGCCCGGCGGCATACCTCAGCTGAAGGCCCGCTTGTACTGTTCCGGCCAGGGCAGCTCGATCCCCCGCTTCCGGGCTTCAAGAAGGGGGAAGAAGGGGTTCCGGAGCAGTTCCCGGCCGAGAGCCACCAGGTCGGCACGGTTGTTGCAGAGGGTTTCCTCAACCATCTCCAGGGTGGTGATAAGACCTACGGCGATGGTGGGAACTCCGCAGGCCGCCTTGATCATCTCGGCGAAGGAGATCTGGTATCCGGGGAAAACGGGCGGAGGAACCGGCGTCACTCCTCCCGAGCTCACGTGGACCACGTCCACGTCCTGGGTCACCCGATCGATGATGCGGGCCATCTGCGAGGGAGTCATGCCTCCTTCCGCGTAATCTTCCGCCGATACCCTGAGAAAGAGCGGCTTCTCAGAGGGCCATGCAGTCCGTACAGCCCGTGCCACTTCCTGCAGAAAACGGGAGCGACCCTCAAAATTCACGCCGTATCCGTCATGTCTTTGGTTGCTCAGCGGAGAGAGGAACTGGTTGATGAGATACCCATGAGCCCCGTGTATTTCCACCACGTCGAACCCCGCTTTCAGGGCCCGCCCCGCTGCGGATGCGAATGCCTCCGTAACGAAGGCAATGTCGTCATGGGTCATTTCCTCAGGATCCTGGTATTTCCCGTCGTCGCTGTAATTGATGGCGCTGGGGGCGAAAATCTTCTCCGCGGCAGCCCCGCACTTCCGGCCCGCATGATTGAGCTGGATGCCGATTTTGGCTCCCAGTGAATGGACGTGATCAACGATGCGGGAGAGTGGACCGATCTGGGTATCGCTCCACAAGCCGAGGCAATTATCGGAAATTCTTCCTTCAGGCACAACTCCCGTGGCTTCCACGATAATGAGCCCTGCCCCGCCAAGAGCCCGGGCACCGTAATGCAGATAGTGAAAATCAGTGGGAACGGATCCCGGAGCACTGTACATGCACATGGGGGGCATGACGATCCGGTTTTTCAGCTCAAGATCCTTGATCCTGAATGGTTCGTAAGTCTTCACGAAGAACAGGCCTCCTTTATGACGGTATGGTGAGAGTAGGGTATCACGAAAGGTTCTTTTTTGCACCGCAGAAAAGCGCCGCCCCCTGATCGGAGGCGGCGCACCGGTGGTGTACGCTTTGTTTTGTCTAGGACCAGCCGATTGTCTGGAGCACCGTGAGGGCGACCATAGCCAGAACTATCTGGAGCGCTATGAGGGGGAAGATCCACTTCACGTACTTTTCGTAGGCGATGCCCGAAAGGCCGAGGCATCCCATGACCACGCTCGCAGTGGGAATGAAGCAGTTGGTGAAGCCGTCGCCGAACTGAAATGCCTGGACGGCCACCTGGCGGGTGATGCCTGTGAGGTCCGCCAGAGGCACCATGATGGGCATGACGGTGACTGCCTGTCCCGAGCCGGAGGGGATGAAGAAGTTGATCACGATGTTGGCGAAGAACATGAGGTTCGCCCCGATGACCGGACCGTACTTGGCGATGGGCAGGGAGAGGTAGTAGACCACCGTGTCGATGATCTTGCCGTCGGTCATGACCACGGAGATGCCCCTGGCCATGCCGATGACGAGGGCCGCATAGGCCATGGAACCGCATCCTTTCACGAAGGCTACTGCGGTGCCGTTCATGCCCAGGCCTCCGACCAGACCGCACGCCACGGCCATCATGAAGAAGACCACGGAGTAATGGTCTATGCCCCACTTGAGCTGCAGCGAGCCATAGATGATCGCCCCGAACGCGAGGATAACGATGGCTGTGCAGACCATGTGCCTGAAGTCCATGGATTCCTGTTCCTCGAAATGCTTGGCCTGTTCTGCGGCTTCTTCGGCGGAGTACACCAGACTCTTGGTGGGGTCGGCCTGGATCTTTTTGATGTAAAGGTAGACGAAACCGAAGGTGAGAAGGAGGTTCACGACGTGGAAGAACACCCTGACGCCGAAGCCTGAGAAGATGGGGAGCTCGGCAATGTTATGGGCGATGCCTACTGTGAAGACGTTTCCCCATCCCACGTTGAAACCTGCATAGGAACCCAGGTAGATCATGGCGAAACCCACTACGCTGTCGTAGCCCAGTCCCCTGGCCAGGAGTATGCCCAGCGGAATGAGCGCCACCACCGGGTTGGCGAAGACGCCGGTTGCGCCGCCGATGGACATGAGGAGCATGATGATACCCACTGCCCAGAGTTCCTTGCCCTTCAGCTTGTGGACGATGCGGTTCATGCCCACACGGATTGTGCCTGTTTCATCAAGAATTCTGATGGCTCCCCCGACAAAGAAAACCATGAAGATCATGGAGGCCGACTGGACCCAGCCTTTCACTACCGAGTTGAAAATCTCCCAGAAGCCCTGGGGGTTCGCGTCTACCACCTTGAAGGAATCCGCCACTACCTTGGTCACAGTACCTTCTTTGACGCGCTCGTACTGACCCGCGGGGATCAGCCAGGTCAGGACCGCCATAAGGATGGTGATGATAAACATGAGTGCGAAAACATGGGGAACTCTGCTCTTCTTTTTTGCGATTTCTGCCATTTTTTTCTCTCCTTTTTGTTTTTACGCCTGGAATTTCGCCCCTTCCGGGGCAAGAACGTCAAGAATATACCTGGTAAAAACTGCGACCCCGAGCGGGAGTGCCTCATCGGGGAAATCGAAGTTCGGGTTGTGGAGGGAAACGGGTATCTCTCTGCCGACCCCGAGACGGAAAATTGTTCCCCGAGGAACGTTCTGGAGGAAATATGCAAAATCCTCCGATCCCATCATGGGATTTGCAAGCCGGATGACTTTTTCTTCTCCGAGGACCTCGAAAGCGGCTGCAGCAACCCGATCCGTCTCTGCGGGATCATTTATTACCGGCGGAATTCCGAAGGTGTAGTCGCAGATGGCCTCGCAGCGGTAGGATGCGGCGATATGCGTACAGATCGATTCGAGCCGTTCGCTGATCTTCTGCCTGACATCCGGGGAGAAGCACCTGACTGTGCCGGCGATCTCGACTTCCTGGGGGACGATATTGAATGCACTGCCGCCGTGGATCTGGCAGACCGAGAGAACAGCCCTGTCGTTTGCCTCGATCTCCCGGGCAAGGATCATCTGGAGGCTGATTACAGACTGGGCAGCAGCGGCCAGGGCGTCGCTTCCCCTGTGGGGATAGGCGCCGTGAGTTCCCTTTCCGACGAATTTCACCTTGAAAATGTCTCCTGATGCCATGAACGGCCCCGGGTAGACTCCGACGGTACCTACCGGGATCTCGACACCGCCGTGAAGTGCTGCAACGAAATCAACTTTCGGATCATCGAGGATACCGCACTGTATCATTTTCTCTGCACCGTAGAGCGTTTCCTCGGCCGGCTGGAAAAAGAGCTTCACAGTTCCCGCGAAGCTGCCGCGTATCTTCTGGAGGACTTTTGCCGTTGCCAGGAGGATCGCCGTGTGGCCGTCATGACCGCATGCATGCATGATTCCCTTGTTTTTTGAAGAATAGGGAGCTCCTGTGGTCTCCTCGATGGGCAGCGCATCGATATCTGCCCGGAGGGCTGCCACCGGTGGTTTCCCAGGCCCCTTCCACTCTGCTGTGCCCTTGATGATCCCAAGTACGCCTGTCTCTATCTGAAGAGGGACCATTTCAATTCCTGCAGCTTCAAGTTCCTTTTTGATGAACTCCGTAGTCTCGAATTCCCTGAATCCGAGCTCCGGGTTTTCATGAATGCGGTGCCGTGCCTCGACGACGAAGTCCTTAACTTCATCAACGAGCTTCCATACCTGTTCCTTCATTTCCCGACCTCCCTTTTTAAAAAAACCGTGCTCCTTCTCCGGAAGGGGCACGGTGTATTTCGCTCAAGATAATATAATACACAGCCTGCATAATGCAACCCCAAGCCGAAGATTTCCAGACTCTTCGGCTAATTGTCAGCTTCTCAGGAACAGCATTCCCCACTGTTCTCCCGGCCCAGTTTAGTCGCGGCCAGGTGACTGTTGATCCTCATGCCGTATTCCGATTCCATGCGACGCACCACAGAGAGGACCTTTAGGACGTCAATGCCTGTGGCAATTCCCATCCGTTCTGACATGTTGACCATATCTTCCGTGGCTGCGTTCCCTGCTGCGCCCGGTGCGAATGGACACCCGCCCAACCCCCCCGCCGCCGCGTCAAAACTGGCGAAACCGAGCCCCATGGCCGCGACCATGTTCGCAAGGGCCATGCCGTAGGTGTCGTGAAGGTGAAGGGTGAAGGGGTAGTCACCGTACTTCTCCCGGATGACAGACAGGGTGGAGGTCACGTACTTCGGGTCTGCGGTGCCGATGGTGTCGGCCATGGTGATGCCGTCAGCTCCTGCTTCGAGGGCCCTGTCGATGACCCTGAGCACTTTCTCAGGCGCAACGGGACCTGCGAAGGGGCAGGCGAAGGCCGTGGCAACGGAGACCCGGAGCTTCGTGGATCCTTTCATTGCCGCTACCTTCTCCATCTCCGCGATGGATTCGTCCACTGTCCTCCGGGTGTTGGCCATATTATGGTCCTGGCTCGCGGAGATGACAAAGTTCATCCAGTCCACGCCCGAGGCCAGGGCGCCTTCGGCTCCACGGAGGTTCGGGATGAGGGCGATGGACGTGACCTTTCCCTTCCACTTCCTGATGAATTCCGCCATGACATCGGCTGCGTCCGCCATCTGTGGGATGGCCTTCGGACTGACAAAAGAGGTTACTTCCATTGAGGAGATGCCGGTCCCGGCGAGCCCATCGATGATGGCCACCTTGTGCTCCGTGGGGATGAACTGCTTCACGCTCTGGAAGCCGTCCCGGGGGCAGACTTCCATGATTTCGACTTTTTGGGGAAGGAAGGGCAGCAAGGCCATGTCAGATCGCTCCTTCTTCCCTGAGGGCCTTCAGGTCCCCGCCGGTCAGGCCGAGAAGTTCACCGAGCACTTCCTCGTTGTGCTGACCGAGGGTAGGTGAGGGTGTGCGCACAGCGGAGGGAGTGCCGGAGAGCTTGATGTGGCTTCCGGTCACCTTGAGTTTTCCCGCCTTGGGATGGTCCATCTCCACAAACATCTCGCGGTCCCCGGCGATATGCGGGTCGTTGACTACCTGCTCGATATCGTAGATGGGAGCGCAGGGAATGCCCGCGTTGTTCACTTTCTCGTATATTTCGTCCACGGTAAACTTGGTGGACCATTCTTCAACGATCGGCTTCAGTTCTTCGTGCCGGGCCACACGGTCGGGAACATGAAGGTACCGGGGATCTTCCGCAAGCTCCTGTCTGCCCATGACTTTGCAGAGGCTGACCCAGAGTTTGTCGTTCCCGGCGCCGATGACCAGGCTGCCGTCGGAGCCCCGGAAGGAGTCGTAGGGGTAGGTGGATTCGTATCGGTTGCCGATGCGCTGGGGGATCCGGCCTTCGACAAGGTAGATCATGTTAATGATCTCGAGGCTCGCTACCGCGGAGTCCACAAGGGCCACGTCCACCTTCTGCCCCTCGCCGGTCTGGATCTTGTTGAACACCGCTGCCAGGATGCCGATGGCGCAGGAAAGCCCCCCAAGGACGTCGCCCATGGCCGTCCCGGTGCGGGTGGGTTCCCCGCCGGGCCAGCCGGTGGTGCTCATGAGGCCGCTCATTGCCTGGGAGATGATGTCGTAGCCGGGGCGCTGACTGTACCGTCCCGTGTGGCCGAAGCCGGAGATGGCCGCATAGACGATGGCGGGGTTGACTTTTTTCAGGTCCTCATAGCCGAGCCCAAGCTTTTCCATGGTTCCGGGGCGGAAGTTCTCGATTACCACGTCCGCCTTTTTCACCAGGTCGAGGAAGATAGCTTTCCCCTTCGGGTTCTTCAGGTTCAGTGTGACGCCCTTCTTGTTTCTG
>ENA-UOUL01001492-UOUL01001492.1-bioreactor-metagenome-genome-assembly--contig:-NODE-1492-length-32185-cov-5.596985_pt1 | contig 32185 bp, 28 predicted proteins | sample MGYA00249838_ERZ747220 | MGnify/ENA primary metagenome ERZ747220 (study PRJEB28778, sample SAMN05720191) | bioreactor metagenome | isolation source: Anaerobic biogas reactor | place: USA:Washington... | reverse complement strand
TATAAAGAGGTCCTCAAGCGAGACGACATCCAGTCTGTCGACGTGGCGCTGCATAACCGCTTCCACATGCCTGTGACGGTAGACGCCCTCGAGGCCGGCAAGAACGTCTACTGCGAAAAACCCATGTCGTGGACCTACCTCGACGCCAAAAAGATGTACGAAACGGCCAAAGCCACCGGCCGCATGCTCCACATCCAGTTGAGCAGCCTCTACTCGCCCGACGCCCGCGGCGCCAAACGGCTCATCGAAGAGGGGCACTTGGGCGACGTCTACTTTGCCAAGGCCATCCACTACCGCCGGCGCGGCCGACCCTGGGTCGACGGCTACGGCTCGCCCGCCTTTGTGAACACCTCGACCTCGGGCGGCGGCGCCATGCTCGACATGGCAGTCTATCACATCGCCCGCATGGTCTGGCTGCTCGGCAACCCTGATCTCATCAGCGTCGCCGGCAAGACCTACCAAGAGATCGACATGTACGCCGATCGCCGCGAGTCTGGCAAGTACAATGTCGAAGAACTGGGCATGGGCCTCATCCGCATGGCCAACGACATCACCTTTATCATGGAAGAGTCGTGGGCCATCCATGCCAACGATCCCAACGAAGACCGCGTCTATGGCTCCAAGGGCGGCCTAAAGGTCGATCCCCTCGAGTTCTACACCACCTTGGCCGACATGGAGCTCGACGGCACCTTTGACGCCAAACAGGCGGCCTGGCGCTGGGGCCAGTGTGACCCCCTCGCCAACTACTACACCGGCTCGCAGATTCACTGGGTGGCGGCGCAGCAGGGCAAGGTGCCTCTACTCGACACCGCCGGCATCGCCCTCAAGACTGCCTTTATCACCGAGGGCATCTACGTCTCCTCGCACCTGGGCCGCGAGGTCACGGCTGAGGAGATCGAAAGCGCCAAGCCTGGTCTCGGCCGCGTGTAGCGGCTGCGCAGCGAGCAAGAAAGGTCATCATGGAAAAGATCAGCATTGCCTCCTATGCGTTCCACGGCCTTGTCCGCGAGGGCCGCATGAACGTCTTTGGCTACCTAGAGACCGTCAAGTGCCGCTACGGCGCTCATGCCGACATCTGGTCTGGCATGATCGAGTCGCTCGACGAGGACTATCTCAAAAAGATAAAGACCGAGCTCGATGCCCGTGACCTCGTGCTGGCCAACCTGTGTGTCGATGGTCCCCACCTCTGGGAAGATGACCCCGACGTGCGTGAGGCCAACTATCGCAAGGCGCTCGAATGGATTCGCGCCGCCGAGATTCTGGGCGCCCAGACCATGCGCCTCGATGCCGGTGGCCGCGGCCACGAGTCCTTCACCGATGAGATGATGGACTTGATCGTCTCGCGCTTTCGCGAGTACAGCCAGCTTGCCCATGATCGCGGCTTCAAGTTCGGCCCAGAGAACCACTGGGGCCCAGAGGTCGTGCCAGAGACGATGGTGGCCATTGCCCAGGCAGTCAACCACCCAGGCTTTGGTGTGCTACTGCACTTTCGCGGTGATGCGGGCGACCAGCTCATGGCCCCCTACGTCATGCACACGCATGTCGACTGGCGAACCAGTGAAGGCGATCTGATGGGCGCCATGCAGATGCTGTGCGACGCCGGCTACCGTGGCTTCTGGGGCGTCGAGCATCACACCGGTCAGAACGAGTACACCGAAGTCGCCATCCAGGTGGCCAAAGTGCGCGACGTCTTGGACCGTTGGAAGCTCTCTGGGTGCGATTGCTGCTGCTGCAAATAGCACGACGGACTTTGGCTGCACGACTGTCAGGAGAGAGGGGCCAGTGGCCTCTCTCTCCTTATCTGCCGCTTGTGCAGCGCCGCTCCATCGCTACAATGATCGCCATACGCGTGCGGAGGTGACGATGGGCCTGTTCAACGACCTGGCGATGGGCTGGCGCTATGCTCGCGGCCTCAAGCCATTCCTGAGCGACAAACGCAGTGATAGCGACCCCACCGCGACCATCCGGGCCGAGTTGGCCACGCGTGACGAGCGCTTTCTGAGCACGATGCACGCAGGCATCTTTGCCTACCCTCGCAGCCCGTACCTGCCGCTCTTGCAGCGTGCCGGTATCGACGAGCAGCATCTGGCCGCACTGGTGCAGCAGTTGGGCATCCAAGCCACACTCCGCCAGCTCTATGACGCCGGCGTCTACCTGACGCTCGACGAGTTCAAGGGGCGCGCACCCATCGTGCGCTCAGGCCTCGAGCTGCCCGTCAAGGCCAGCGACTTTGACAGCCCTCTCAACAAGGGACAACTCCACGGTGTCACCGGCGGCTCGCGCACTCGCGGCACGCGTATCACCCTGGACCTCGAGGACTTTGAGGGCGAGATCCCCATGTACCGCCTTTGGCTGCAGGCCAACGACGCTCTCGCCCTGCCTCAGACCTACTGGCGACCCGCCATGCCGTCCACGTCGACGCTCAAATACGCGCTCATTGCCGCGCGTACCGGCATTCGCGTCGATCGCTGGTACACGCAAACGCGTCCTGGTCCGCGCCAGCCAGGCGGCATCACCGGCGCCCTGGTTCACGGCGCCACCTGCCTGCTCACAACGTTCGCTGGCTCGCCGTTGCCCTATCCGCGATATGTGCCCACCGATGCCCCCGAGCCCATCGTGCGCTGGCTGGCCGCACAGACCGCCCGCGGCGAGCGCATCTATCTCGACGTGATCGTCAGCTCGGCAGTGCTCTTATGTCAAAGGGCTGCCGAACTGGGCCTCGACATCAGTGGGCATCTCTTTCGTACCATCTCAGAGCCATTGACCCCTGCCAAAGCCATGGCCATCCGCAATGCTGGCTGCGATGTGTTCTCGGCCTATGGCATGGTCGATGCCGGTCGGCTGGGCTGTTCTTGTGGCACGCCCAACGCCCTTGACGACATGCACCTGTTTACGCATCGCAACGCCTTTTTGGACGTCGCCAGAGCAGTCCCAGGCTGGCCACAGCCGGTGGGGGCCCTATACCTCACCAGCCTGCGCCCCACCGCCCCCAAGATGCTGCTCAATGTCGAGACCGGTGACTATGGCGTCCTCTCGCAACGCCAGTGCGGCTGCCCCCTTGGCCAGGCCGGGCTCACGACCCACCTGCACACTATCCGCAACTATGAAAAGCTCACCTCGGCTGGCATGCACTTTATGGGCGCCGACCTGCTCGACCTGCTCGAAGTGGCCCTGCCCACACGCTACGGCGGCGCCCCCACCGACTATCAGTTCGTCGAGGCCGAAGAGGGCGCCCGCACCGTGCTCAAACTGGTGATCCACCCGCGCGTCGCCATCGCCGACGCGGGCGAGGTCAAGGCCTATGTCCTGCGCGAGTTGGAGAAGCGCACCGCCGGTGGCAGGCTGATGACCGACATCTGGCGCGACAGCGACACGCTGCACATCGAGCGCACCCAGCCCTATCTCACAGGCTCGGCCAAGATCCAACCCTTGCACGTCGTGCCGTCTCGTATGAAAGCATCCCAGTAGGGTCGGGCATAGCCCGCGCCTTGTGTTGCCGCGGGCTTGCGCGCTCTGCTCGAGCCGTTAGAATGGTCGCCAAAGCCGCTCGGAGGTGCCTTTGGGCTTGCTGAATGATGTCGCCATGGGCTGGCGCTATGCCAGCGGGCTGGTGCCCTTTTTACACGACGCGCCCGCCATCGACGACCCGGCCGGCGTGGTGCAAGCGCAACTGGCCGCGAGGAGCGAGCGCTTTATCGACACGGTGCGTCGTGGCATCTATGCCGATCCATGCAGCCCCTACCGCCCCCTGCTCGAACACGCTGGTGTCTCCGAAGCGCGCCTCGAGGCCATGGTCCGAGCGCAGGGCATCGAGCCTGCTTTGCGCCAACTCTATGATGCGGGCGTTTATGTAACCCTCGATGAGTTCAAGGGGCGCACCCCCATCCGACGGCCGGGCCTGGAGTTGCCCGTCACAGCAGCAAGCTTTGATAATCGCCTCTCACGCAGCCAGCTCAGCGGCGTCACCGGCGGCTCGCGCACCCGTGGCACGCGCATCGCGCTCGACCTCGAGGATTTCGAGAGCGAGTTGGCGAGCGGCCTGCTCTGGCTGCAGGGCGCCGATGCCCTGCACTTGCCCCAGGTCTACTGGCGTCCGGCCTTTCCCTCGCCATCGACCATTCATGCCATGCTGATCGCGGCCCGCCTTGGCGCTCCAACCAGACGCTGGTACACACAGACGCGCCCAGGCCCGCGCAAGCCTGGAGAGCTCAAGGGCTTTATCGTACATGCCGCCACCTTTGTGCTCACAGCGCTGGCGGGCCACCCAACGCCCTACCCCCGCTATCTGCCGGCCGACCAACCCGAGCCCCTGGCGCGCTGGCTGGCCACGCAGACCGCCCGTGGCGAGCGCCTGTATGTTGACGCCATCGTTAGCTCGGCAGTGCTTTTGTGTCAAAGGGCCGCCGAACTGGGCCTCGACATCAGAGGCCATCTTTTTCGCACGCTCTCAGAACCACTTACACCCGCCAAGGCCAGGGTTATCTATGATGCGGGCTGCGACGTCATCTCAATGTACGGCATGGTCGACTCTGGCCGCCTGGGCGTGTCTTGTGGCACGCCCAACGCCCTTGACGACATGCACCTGCTCACCTTCCGCGATGCCTTTCTGCAGATCCCGCGCCAACTGCCAGGCTGGCCACGGCCGGTGGGGGCCCTGTACCTCACCAGTCTGCGCCCCACCGCCCCCAAGATGCTGCTCAATGTCGAGACCGGTGACTATGGCGTCCTCTCGCAACGCCAGTGCGGCTGCCCCCTTGGCCAGGCCGGGCTCACGACCCACCTGCACACTATCCGCAACTATGAAAAGCTCACCTCGGCTGGCATGCACTTTATGGGCGCCGACCTGCTCGACCTGCTCGAAGTGGCCCTGCCCACACGCTACGGCGGCGCCCCCACCGACTATCAGTTCGTCGAGGCCGAAGAGGGCGCCCGCACCGTGCTCAAACTGGTGATCCACCCGCGCGTCGCCATCGCCGACGCGGGCGAGGTCAAGGCCTATGTCCTGCGCGAGTTGGAGAAGCGCACCGCCGGTGGCAGGCTGATGACCGACATCTGGCGCGACAGCGACACGCTGCACATCGAGCGCGCCCAGCCCTATCTCACAGGCTCGGCCAAGATCCAACCCTTGCACGTCGTGCCTTCTCGTATGAAAGCATCCGGGTAGCCACACCATGCCTTTGATAGACGATGCCCGCCTCGCCATCCAGTACGCCCGCGGCTTGCGCGAGTTCTATCGCGCGCCCGTCGATCTCTCAGACCCCGCCGCCGCGATCAGGAGCACACTGGCGAGCCGTGCCGAACGTCTGCTGCACGTCATGGATCATGCCATTTGGGGCCACCGTGGCAGCCCCTATCTGGCCCTGCTACAACACGCTGGCATCCAGAGGCATGACCTGGCGGCCATGGTGCACCAAGAGGGCGTCGAGGGCGCCTTGCAGCAGTTGTGTCAGGCAGGCGTCTATGTCACGCTCGATGAGTTCAAGGGCCGCGTGCCCATTCGTCGCGGCTCGCTTGAGCTGGTCACCGACGAGCACAGCTTTGACAACCCGCTAGCCCGCAACGATGTCGTCTCGAGCAGTGGCGGTTCGCGTTCAACTGGCACTCGCCTCGTGGTGGATCTGCGCGACATCCTGGACGAGCTGCCCGCACGCTACCTCTTCAAGCAGGCCCACGGACTACTCGAGCGCCCTTTTGCAGCCTGGTGGCCAGCGCCGCCCTCGCTGGGCGGCATCAAGAACACCGCCGCCGTACTCAAGCTGGGCATCCCCATGCTGCGCTGGTTCAGCCCCACGCCGCCTGTGCTGGGGCGCGCCGCGGGTAAGAGCAGCGTGGTCGCGATGACAACAGTGCTGGGCACACGGCTGGCTGGTCGTCATCTGCCCTGGCCGCAGCATGTGCCCATCGAGGCCGCCGAGGTGGTGGCGCGTTGGCTGGCTGGGCAGACGGCCCGCGGCGCCAGACTGCACGTGGGCATGGGCGCCAGTCGCGCTGTGCGCGTCTGTCTCGAGGCAGAGCGGCTGGGGCTCGATATCTCGGGCCACACCCTGCGAGCCAGCGCAGAACCGCTCACCGAGGCCAAGGCCCAGCGCATCGTCGACGCCGGCTGTCGCTACTGCTCTAACTATACCATGACCGAGTCGGGCCGCCTGGGCGTCTCGTGCGGCCAGAGCCAGGCCCCCGACGACATGCATCTGCTGCTCTACCGCATGGCCCTGCTGCAGCAGCCGCGACACCTGCCAGGCTGGCCCGAGCCTGTGGGCGCGCTATATGTGACCGTGTTTGCCGAACGGATGACGCGCGTGATGCTCAACGTCGAGACGGGCGACTATGGCCACCTCTCAGAACACCACTGCAACTGCCCGCTCGACGCCGCCGGCCTGCACACCCATCTGCACACCATTCGCAGCTACGAAAAGCTGACCTCGGCCGGCATGCACTTTATGGGTGCCGATCTGCTCGACCTGATCGAGACGGCGCTGCCGAAGCGTTTTGGGGGCGGCCCCACCCACTACCAGTTTGTTGAGGATGAGGTAGCCGGAGAGACGTTCGTCAAGCTTGTTGTCTCGCCTCAGGTGGGCCCTCTCGACACGAACGTCGTAGCCGAGTTCGTGCTGCGCGAGCTCGAACGCCGCACCAAGGCCGGCCGTCTGATGACCGACCTCTGGCGCGGCCACCGCGTGCTGCAGGTTGAGCGACGACAGCCCTACGTAACCTCATCGGTCAAGATACAGACGCTCCACGTGATCAAAAAGCGCTGACATCGGCTCCGCACCGACGTCAGCGCTCGCTGCTATGCCGCGCCGTCTAGCGCACAAACGCCAGCGAGGCCACGATGGCATCCGCCTCGGCCTGCACCTCTGCGGCGATGTCCAGGTCGCCATAGGTCTGCCCTGGCTGCTGCAGCGCGTCCAGGTAGCAGTAAAACTCGAGCCCGCCTGACCGCGCCACCCCATAGGCCACCACCTTGGCCCTGCCTTCGTGCATCAACACCTCGCGCGCCAGCATATAGTTGAACACGCGCACCTGGCCGCCGGGCACAAACTCACCCTCGGGCATGCCTGTGCGAAAGATCGGCTCGTTGGCGCCTTCGGGGCGCGCCCCGATGAACAGCAAATAGTCGCCTGTCGCGGTCTCACGCCACAGCATCAGATGCTGCTCGCCCTCTTCGATGCGCCACTCGGGCGGCGCCACCAGCCCTACGCCCAGCGTGCCGTGCACATAGCTTGGCGGCGTCGCAGGCTGCTCTGCAACCCCGTCGCCGTTGGGGCCACACTCTCCGCGAAAGTAGGCCCACTCAGCGCACTCGCTGCCATCGGCGAACAGACACACGCCATACTGTCCGCCGGCCGCGTCGGTGCGTATCTCTAGCCGCCCACCGTGCTCCTCGCAGTAAGCCGAGGCGGGGTTGACCATGCCCACCGCCAGCGGCGCCGCATCGCGCAATACCAGCGTGCTCAGGATGATCTCGGCCCGCTCCACGGCCTCACTGGTCAGGTCGCCCTGCGCGAACCAGTTGGGCCCGAGCTGCCAGAGCGAGACCGTGATGCGTCGATCGCCGCGCTGAATCTCGGCGCCGTCGCGGATGTTGCCGCGCTCGCCATAGCGCACACCCAACAAACGACTGTCGACGCGCCAGGCCAGGCGGGGCTCTGGATCGCCTGCGATCACCACCTCGCCGGTCGGCTCGAGGCTCTCGGTGCGCCCCCAGATAATCGAGACGTCCTCATCGGCCAGGCGGCTGCCGATCACCAGCGCTACGTCGTCCCAGCTCACCGTCACAAACGGGCCGCCATCTTGCTCGACGCGCGCGTCGGGCGGGTACCGTAGACTCAGGCCCAGCGCAGCATCCTCAAAGAGCTGCCAGTCGCCCAATGGGTCGACCACCACGCCCTCTCGGTAGATGGCCTGCACCTGCAGCTGCACACCGTTAACATCGTTGGCGCCGCTGATGATGGCCCCGTCCAGCGTCACGACCTCGCCATTATCTCGCAGGTTCGTGAGGATGCCCGCCAGCATCGGGTAGCCATTGTCGAACACCGCCGAGGCAACGCCGATCTGCACTGGCAGTGGCCCGGCCAGCACCAGCATATCGTCATACTCGGCCTCTCCGCCCAGCGACACGAGGCGGCCCGCCAGGCCCGACACCTGTTCGGGATCGGTCTGCTCACCAGGCAGCCGCACCCGCTCGACCACCAGGCGACAGCCATTGACCTCTTCTACCCCGCACTCGAACACGCCATACAGGTTCAACGCGCCTGCGGCGTCGTCACGGTCGCGCGCCTCGGCAAGGCGCTGCTCGATCTCGGGGGTGCCACCTTGCACGCCATAGAGCGGCACCCGGTCTGCGGGCGACAGCTGCACGCGGTCGTCTTCTGCCCCGCCAGCAGGGCCGCTCAGCACCCGCCCCAGGTAGCCATGCACCCGCACGCCATCCACTGTCTCGAACGACGACGGCACGGCGGTGGGCGTAGCCTCCGTTGCCGCTATAGGTGTGACGCTCGGCGCCGCCTCGACACGCTGCTCTCTCGTGGGAGTGGCCTCTGCCCGAGTTGGCGGCGGTGGCTCGGGCGTCGCCGACAGCCAACACCCCGTCACCATGATGAGGGCCAGCGCCATAACGCTACAACGCGCGATCACGCTGCGTACCATCTTTCGGCTCCTATCACTGCACTACCCGCAATACGTTGGGCGCATCGCAACCGTTCCTGGCCAACAGACACATTTGTCGCTGTGGCCAACGGCCCCGGTCAACACGCCCTAGACGCTGCGCTTGCTTGCAGCGCAGCTCCATTCCGCTATGCTAACCTCTACTGTACCATGATGGAGCCGACATGGAAACACGCCCTATGAGGTTAGCTCGTCGATGGCGCCTGGTGGTCGCCCTGGCAGCCCTCGCGCTCCTGTGGGTGGCGCTGGAGCGCGTCGCCCTGGCCGCCGCCCCAGACGGAGTGGTGCTGTCGGCCACCGTCGAGTTTGTCGAGGCGCAGTCACAAGAGGACTTTTTGGGGCAGCCAGTCCTGGTTCAGGCGCTCGAGTTGACCCTCACCTCTGGCCCGAACCGCGGCGCCATCATCGCGATCGAGCACCGCGTACAGACCTATGCTGGCGAGCGGCCCTATGCGCCGGGCGATCTGGTGTATGTGCGCGCCCTGCCTGGCCTTGACGGCGCCACCGCCTATGAACTGCTCGCGCCCTCGCGCTGGCCAGCGCTCATCGGCCTCGGCCTGGTGCTGGCGGCGCTGGTTCTCGGCGTGGGGCACGGCCGCGGGCTGGCGGCGCTGCTTGGCCTCGCCTTTTCGTTTCTGATCATCTTTGCTTTTGTGCTGCCGCGCCTCGAGGCAGGCCACGACCCCTTCTGGGTGGCGCTGATGGCTGCCGCGCTCGCGATGCCGCCCGGTTACCTGCTGGCCCACGGCCCCAACCTCAAGACCGGTGTGGCGCTCGTCGGCTCGCTACTGGGCATCGCCGTCACGGGCCTGCTGGCCGTGGGCGCGGTGGCGCTGACCGGGCTGACCGGCTATGCCGCCGAAGAGGCCGGGTTCCTACAGGCGCTCAGTGGTGGCGGCTGGGATGTGCGCGGCCTGTTGCTGGCAGGCATGATGGTGGGTGTGCTGGGCGTGCTCGACGACATCACTGTGGCTCAAGCCGGCACCGTGCAGCAACTACATGGCGCCAACCCAGAGCTGTCCTGGCGTGAGCTCTACGGCCGCGCCATGCACGTGGGTCAAGATCACATCGCCTCGATGGTCAACACCCTGGCGCTGGTCTATGCCGGGGCATCGCTTCCGCTGCTGATCTTGCTGCGCGACACCAGCGCCCCCCTGGGCTACCTGCTCAGCCAGGAGCTGATCGCCGAAGAGATCGTGCGCATGCTGGTCACCAGCTGTGGGCTGGTATCTGCCGTGCCCGTGACCACGCTGCTTGCCGCCCTCGCGTTTAGGCGGCAAACCGTCGCTGATTCGGCCTCAGAGTAGGACGCGCAGCCACACTCACCCCTTGATGGCCCATAGCGCTTTAACGCGCCGCAGGTCGTTGTCGCCCAAAGCCTCGCGCAACAGGTCGCTCAGGGTAAACACAATCACCCCATCGACCTGTGCATCGCGGGCTGCCAGCAGCGCCCGCCCGAACTCGTCGGCATCGAGCTGGTCATGGCGGTTGGCCTTGCGGTGTTGGCCCGTCAGATACAGCGGCGCCGCCTGTATGGTGCAATACGTGGGCCGACCCGTGGCCGCCTTGACCTGGCTGCCGCGCTGGCCGATCCACCCCACCGAGCGGATCAGGATCTGGTGATAGGTCATCACCTCAAAGGCGTCGACCACCTTGGCCAGAGCGTCAACATCTTGCCCAAACACCTCTGTGCGCGCATCGGCCCAGTCGCGCGGGGCAAAGGGCAGCGTGTTTACCATCACCTGTGCCGAGGGCTGCCCACCTCTGGCGGCGGCGCCCAGCGCGCGCACCGTCTCGACGATGACCCCGCACTTCCAGCGCGTCCAGGCCTCGCGGGCATGGGCCGCGATCCACCCCGCCGCCTCGCGCGGCTCGCGCGAGGGCAGAGCCGCGCCTGTCTCTGCCACAAACCGGTCCAACGTGCCGGCATCATAGCTATAGTCTGCAGCCGCGCTGCGCTCGAACTGGGGCGTCCATAGCTCCCAGAACCCAGGCCAGCGGCAGAACGATAGGAATACCCCGTCGGGCTGCAGTGCCGCGGTTGTCTGCGCCACCCGCTCGCACTGCCGCTCCAGCCAGCCTGCGTCGCCGGGCACGAGCCCCACATACCAGTCGGTCTGCCCCATCGGGCGGCCCTCGGCGCTTACGGGGCGCAGCTCGGGGTGAGAGGTCAACGCCGCCGGCTCGAAAAAGGTGCACAGCGTAGGCCAAAACCCAATGCCCGCAGCCCCCAGCGCCTCGCGCGTGGCGCGCTCATCATAGCACGACAGCCGCTCTCGCTGCGCTGCCGGCACGCTCGAACGCACGGCGCTATCGGCCATGGGCATGCGCTGGCTCTGCGTCAGCACAAAGTCTATGCCCCAGTTCTGCAGCAACCGCGCCAGTTGTGCCGCCGAAAGCCCCCAGCGACCGTACCAGTCCAGATCATAAACCTTTACGCCAACGCGCATCGCCTTCACGCTCGCGCCTCTGGCCCCTGCATCCAGGCTACCGTATTACGCATCAATTGCCCATACCCCTCGAGCTGCCAGACCGCCGCGCTGTGCTCCATGCCCACATAGGCCACCCGTCCGGCGCCCTCTTGCCGTGTCCACACCATCGGGTAGGCGCGCCCGCGGTCTAGCGACACCATGAGCACGTCGCAATCATCGCCATACACCTGCATGTAGAACTCGTCGTGCACCATCAGCGCCTCGACGTCTGTCAGCATGGGGTGCTCGCGCTCCAGGGGGTAAACGCCAAAGCAGAACTGGGGCGGATGCTCCACAAACCGCGCGCCTAAAAGCATTTGTTGTGCCTCGTTGGGCGCCACACCCACCACTGTGGCGCTGTGTACGCCCAGCAGCCTTCCCCCGTCAGACACCCAGGCCCGTAACGCCTCGGTCTGTGCCGCCGTCAGGCCGGGCGTCGCCTCGGGGAACTGCAGATGCGCCCCAAAGCTGGTGTACTGCACCACCAGTGCGGTGCCATCCTCGCGCAGCCGCAGCAGTGCATCGGGATCATAGGTGCTCACCACCGCATACCCCTGCTCTGCCAACAACGGCTTTACCCATTGCGCAAAGCCCTTAAAATCATGCCAGGTGCCACCCAGCAACAGCAGTGCTTGTTTGGGCATCGTTGTGCTCCTTTCGTTGCTGCCGATAGTAGCCGCACGGTGCCTCGCGCGCAAGCCGCGAGGCTTGCACCCACACGCGACTTGTGACACACTCCCTTCGCCTACAAGGCAAACACTCTGGAGGTTCGAGATGGACAAGGTACGCGTCTGTATCGTCGGCATGGGCATCGGCCGGGCCAATGGCCGCGCCTTTATGAAGAATCCGCGCAGCGAGATCGTCGCCCTGTGTGACGTCCTCGAGGATCGCATGCAGGATTTCGCCAAAGAGATCCCCAACGAGGTCAAGTTCTACACCGACTACAAAGAGATGTGCAAGGACCCCGACATCGACGCCGTGTTCGTGGGTACGCCCAACCAGCTGCACGTGCCCGTGGCGCTTGAGGTCTTGCGCAACGACAAGCATGTCATGGTCACCAAGCCCCTGGCCAGCTCGCTGACGCAGGCCGCCGAGGTCGTCGAGGTGGCCGAAAAGTCGGGCCTGGTCAACATGATGTCGCTGGGCATGCGTTTTTCGAACCAGGTGCAGTACCTCGGCAAGTTGCGCCAGCAAGGCTACTTTGGCGATCTGTACTATGCCCGCGCTCAGGCCATTCGCCGCAGCCGTATCCCCGATTGGTCGCTCGGCTTTGTACGCGAGGGCGGCGGCGCCTTCCGTGATATGGGCGTGCACGTGCTCGACGCGGTCTGGTGGCTGCTGGGCATGCCCAAGCCGATCAGTGTATCGGGCGTGGCTGGCGCCAAGTTCGGCCCGCGTGGCAAGGGCTACTGGGACTTTAGGCAGCCTGACGAGTCTTACTGGAGCCAGTTCAAGGCTGACGACTATGGCGGAGGCTTTATCCGCTTTGAGAACGGCATCGGCCTACAGGTCGAGAGCTTCTGGGCCAGCCATCAGCAGCTCGACGGCGAGACGCAAATCGACCTGTTGGGCACCGACGCCGGCGCCCGCCTGCGCCCCTTGACCCTCTATCAGACGGTCAACAACGCGCCGCAGAATGTGGCCATTGACCTGCCCGACGGACCCGACGGCTTTGACAACGTGGCCGCCGACTTTGTGAACGCTATCCTCGATGGCACCGAGTGCCACGCGCCCCTGCGCCACGGCATGATGGTGCAGCAGATGATGGAAGCGCTCCTCGAAAGCGGCAAACAGGGCCGCGAGATCCGCTTCGACGACTAGTCGTTGCTGACACAGCCGAGGCGGCGCCGCGTACGCCGCCTCGGCCCTTTTCCCACCGCGAGGAGACGACATGCTCACACGGCCAAGCCACCCCGTCACCGATCCAACCATCGCGCCCGCTGGCCTGCCCGACCCGCTCGCCTTTGAGGATGGCCGCCTCGTGCGCACTGCGGACGACTGGCCCGCCCGCCGCGCCGAGCTGCTGGCGCTCTTTGAGCAGCATGTCTACGGCCGCACCCCGTCGGCCACGCCAGCAGTGGCCTTTGAAGTGGTCGAAGCGAGCGCCGACGCCTGTGAGGGCCGTGCCACGCGCAAGCAGGTCGTCGCGCGCATCGGCAACAGTGGCCTGGAGGTCGATCTGCTGCTCTACCTGCCCAACCAGCGGCAGGGGCCGGCGCCCCTCTTTCTGGGGCTCAACTTTTACGGCAACCACACCGTGACGCTCGACCCGGCCGTACGTCTGCCTCGCTCCTGGGTGCCAGAGATCGGCGCTGGCGCTGCCAACAGCCACTGTGCCAGCCAGGCCGCGCGCGGCGCCAGCGTAGCCGCGTGGCCCATCGAAGAGATCCTGGCGCGCGGCTATGGCGTGGCCACCCTCTACTGCGGCGACCTTGATCCGGACTATGACGACGGCTTTGCAGACGGCATCCACCCCCTCTTTTACTCGCCCGGTCAGACGCGCCCGGCAGACGACGAATGGGGCACCATCGGCGCCTGGGCCTGGGGCTTGTCGCGCGCGATGGACTATATCGCCAGCGACGCCGACTGCGATGCCGCCCGCGTGGCCGTGATGGGCCACTCGCGCCTCGGCAAGACGGCGCTCTGGGCGGGCGCGCAAGACGAGCGTTTTGCTCTCGTCATCTCGAACAACTCTGGCTGTGGTGGCGCCGCCCTGTCGCGCCGTCGCATGGGAGAGACGTTGCGCGCCATCAACGAGCGCTTTCCGCACTGGTTCTGCCGCCACTTCTGGGCGTATAACGACCGCGAAGATGCCCTGCCCATCGACCAACACCAGCTGCTCGCCCTGGCCGCACCCCGCCCGGTGTATGTGGCCAGCGCCGAAGACGATGCCTGGGCCGACCCAACCGGCGAGTACGTCAGCGCCCGGCTGGCCTCGCCGGTCTATGCGTTGCTCGGCCATGTGGGCTTGCCCGGAGCCAGCATGCCAGGCATCAACCAGCCGCTTATGGGGCGCATCGGCTATCACCTCCGCAGTGGCGGCCATGCCGTCACCCCCTACGACTGGCGGCAGTTCATAGCCTTTGCCGATCTGCACCTCACACCGAGGAGATGATGACATGACGCAGCCAGCCTGGTCTCCCAAACAGATCGCCCGCTACACCTGCCTGCGCACGCCCGAGCCGCTGCTCGTCGATGGCCGCCTGCGCGGCCGCCTCGACCAGCCCGTGTGGCAGGCGGTGTGCAAGTCGCAGCCCTTTGTCGACACCGTCACCGGCGCGCCCGGCTTTTACGACACCCGTGCCGCCTGCCTGTGGGATGATGGGTATCTCTACGTTGGCTTCTGGGTCCAAGAGCCCTGCGTCGAGGCGCAGCTCACCGAGCGCGACAGCATCATCTTTACCGAAAACGACGTCGAGATTCTGATCGACGGCGGCGACTGCTACTACGAGTTCGAGCTAAACGCCCTCAGCACCATCTACGAGGTCCTCTTTGTCTGGCGCGACGCCTACACCCGCGGTAGCCGCTTCGACGTGCCCGAGTTCGACCTGCTCGAACGCGAGGTGTACTCGTTTGCCGGCGATTACGACCGGCAGCCACGCACCTTTTGGCGCGGAACCCACCCCCGCGGGGCGCGCTGGGCGTTCACCGACTGGGACTTGCCCGGCCTCAAGTGGGCGGTGCATGTCGATGGCGTGCTGAACGACAATTCCACCCCCGACCGTGGCTGGACGGCCGAGGTCGCCATCCCCTGGCAGGGCCTCGCCTGGCTCGCCAACGGGCGCAGCCTGCCCCCCAGCTCGGGCGACACGTGGCGGATCTTTTTCGGGCGCTTTCAGAAGCTGATGCCCAGCGGCGTCGAGCTCTCGCCCCACCCGGCCTGGGTCTGGAGCCCGCACGGCATCTACGATACCCACCTGCCAGAGCGCTGGCCCTTTATCACCTTCTCAGACCGCGAGGTACAGCTCCCATGAGCCGCCGTTGGCGCGTGGCCATCTGCGGCATCGCCAGCGAGAGCTGCACCTTTTCCCCCCTCGACATCGCCATGAGCGACACCCACGCACTGGTGGGCGCCCAGGTGCTGCAGCGGCACCCGCTCTTGCAGAGCGAACCCGATGTCGAGTTCGTGCCACTGCTGCGCGTCGACGCGGTGCCCGGCGGCCGTTGGCAGGCCGATGTCTATCAGCACCACCTCGACGCCATGCTGGCCGCTTTGCGCGACAACGGCCCCTGGGATGGTGTGCTGCTCGACCTGCACGGCGCCCTGTATGTGGTGGGCCGCGAGGACGCCGAGGCGCACCAGCTTGCGGCCGTACGGGCCGTCGTTGGGCCCGATGCGCTCCTGGCTGCCAGTTACGATCTGCACGGCAACGTCTCAGAGGCCGATGTCGCCGGGCTCGACATCTTGACCGCCCTGCGCACCGCGCCGCACGCCGACTATGCCGAGACGCGCGCCCGTGCCGCTCAGTTGCTCATCCGTGCGCTCCGCGAGGGCGTGCGCCCGGCCAGGGCCCTCGTGCGCCTGCCGCTGACGCTGCCCGGCGAATGCGCCATGACCCTCGTCGAGCCGGCACAGTCGCTCTATGCTCGTATCCCCATAACCATCGGCCCCGGCGTGTGGGATGCCTCGCTGCTGGTGGGCTACACCTGGGCCGATGAGCCGCGCGTAGGCGCGTCGGTGGTGACGCTGGGCGACGACGCCGTTGCCTGTGAACGCGCCGCTCTGGCACTGGCAGCGGCCTGCTGGGCGGTGCGCCAGCAGTTCCAGTTCGGGCAGCAGACCGGCACCGTCGACGAGTGCATCACCTGGGCCCTCGCAGAGCAGCCCACGCCGGTGTTCATCTCAGATGCCGGCGACAACGTCACCGGCGGCGGCGTGGGCGATGTGCCCTGCGTGCTCGAACGGCTGCTGGCCCACGGCGCGTCTGACACCCTCTACGCCAGCCTGACCGATGCGCCCGCCGTGGCCGCCTGCCAGGCCGCCGGTGTGGGCGCCACCCTCGCGCTGCAGGTGGGCGGCAAGCTCGACCCGATCCATGGCGCACCCCTGGCCATTGAGGCCAGGGTGCTGGCGCTACGGCACGCCGCGTTTACGGGCGCTGCCACCATCGTGCAGGTGCAGGGCGTTACCCTGGTGCTCACCAGCGAGCGCTGCGCCTTTACCGAGCGCAACGATTTTGCCGTGCTGGGCCTCGACCCTCGCGCCTATCGCATTGTCGTCGTCAAACTGGGCTATCTGCACGACGAGCTGCAGCCCATCGCCGCACGCTCGCTGCTGGCCTTTTCCGCAGGCTGCCTGAACCCCGACATCACCAAGCTGCGCTTTGAGCGCCTTCGGCGCCCCATCTACCCACTAGACCCCGACATGGCCTGGCAGCCGAGCGCCACCGTCTGGGCTTGAACCGAAACACTGGCTGCAGCCGCCGCTTGACAGGCGCGGCGGCTGCGGCCACACTGTGCCCGTCAGACTATTCTGAGGAGTTGAACCATGCCACTCGTATCGATTCTGCCCGAGCTGCAGCGTGCCAGCGGCGAACGCTGGGCCGTCCCCCTCTTTGACACCGCCGACATGGAGGCCACCGAGGGGATGCTGGCCGCTGCCGAAGAGCGTCAAGCCCCCTGCATCATCGCCATGTACTCGGCCCAGTTCGGGCGGCCCAACGCGCGCGCCCAGGCCCAATACATCAAGGTGCGCGCCCGCGAGGCAGGCGTGCCCATCTCGTTCATGCTCGACCATGGCACCTCGGTCGAGGTGTGCATGCAGGCTCTGGTCGCCGGCTGCACCGACATCATGTACGACGGCTCTAGCCTCTCATACGAAGAGAACGTCGCCAACACGCGCATCGTGGTGCAGGCGGCCCATGCGGTCGGCGTCGCCGTCGAGGCCGAGATCGGTCACGTGGGCCGCGCCAGCGACTATGCCGAGATCGGCGCCAGCCGCAAGGGCTACACCGACCCCGCCATCGTCGAGCGCTTTGTCAAAGACACTGGCGTCGACATCCTCGCCATCGCCATCGGCACCGCGCACGGCGCCTACGCCAAGGGCATCACCCCGCAGATCGACGTCGACCTGCTGCGCGAGATCCGCTCGCGCGTCGACCTGCCGCTGGTGATGCACGGCGGCACCGGCAGCACCGAGCAGCAGTTCCGCGACGTGGTGGCCAACGGCATCAGCAAGATCAACATCGCCACCGACCTGTTCTTGAACGCCGGTGCGGCCGTGGCCGCCAAGGCGCAAGAGCCCAACGCCCGCTACTTTGACATGACGGCAGCTGCACAGGCCTCGTTCCAGGCGCGCTGCAGCTGGTATCTGGACGTGTTTGGCACCAGCGGTCGTGCGGGCTAGTTACTCAAGGAGTGCATCTGATGGATAGCGTAAGGCTGGGCCGCACCGGCCTGATGGTCTCGGCGCTGGGCTTTGGGGGCATCCCCATTCAGCGCCTCACCACCGAGGGCGCCGTAGACGTGGTGCGTGCCTGCCTCGATGCGGGCATCACCTTTCTCGACACGGCCCACGGCTATGGCACCAGCGAAGAACGTATCGGCCTCGCCATCAAGGGGCGCCGTGAGGGGTTGGTGCTCGCCACCAAATCTCCGGCCACCGCGGCAACCGCCTTTGTCGAACAGGTCGAGTTGTCGTTCCGGCGGTTGCAGGTGGACCACATCGACCTGCTCCAGTTCCACAACATCTCGTCTCACGACCAGTACCGTGCGGTGATGGCTCCTGGTGGGCCCTACGATATCGCCTGTGAGCTCAAGGCCGCGGGGCGCATCGGGCACATCGGCGTCACCTCTCATAACATGGGCGTGGCCATCGACATGGCGCGCGACAACCACTTTGAGACGTTGATGTTCCCGTTCAACTTTATCACACGCGAGCCGTTGGACGAGCTGATCCCTCTCTGCCGCCAGAACGACATCGCCTTCATCGCCATGAAGCCAGTGGGCGGTGGCCTGCTGTGGGATATCGCAACGGCCTTCCGCTGGCTGCGGCAGGTGCCAGATATCATCCCGCTGGTGGGCATGCAATCGCTCGACGAGGTGGCGCAGAACGTCGCGCTGATGACGGGCCCGGCCACCCTCACGCCAGAGGATGAGGCCCTGATCGCACAGCGCCGTGAGGAGCTGGGGACGCGCTTTTGCCGCGGTTGCGACTATTGCCAGCCCTGCCCTCAGGGCATCGCCATCTCGGCCGTGCTGCGCATCAAGAGCTTTTACCGGCGCATGCCCGCAGAGCGCTTTTACGGCACCGGCACGGCCCAGAACATCGCCACCGCAGAGACGTGCATCCAGTGCGGCGAGTGCGAGACGCGTTGCCCCTACGGCCTGCCCATCCGCGAGATGCTGGCCGAACACACGGCCTGGTATCGCCAGATGCAGGCCGGTCGAGCCGGTTAGCGTGCCGGTCACCGGGCCCTGATCAACAGCAACACAGGGAGGCCTCTCGGCCTCCCTGTCGCCTGTCGACGCGTGTCGACACTCCACAGGCGTCTCTCGAGGCGCCCGCGTCAGAGGGCTACAATGCTCGTAGCTCTGGGGCCTAGCGGCTCCCCAGCGCCTGCCGAAACTTGCGCCACACGCTCCGCGGCTCCCAGCCGGTGATCACCAGCCGGTCGCCCGGCCTGACCTGCGCCGCCACGCCTGCCGCTACCTCGACCACATAGCGCACGCCGCGGTGCAACCGCCCAATGCGCCAGGGCCGGAGCCCACGGTCTATGGCCACCACCTCGTCTTGCCGTGACACATAGACCACGTCGATGGGCATGCGCATGAACCAGGTGTGCACCGACGAACAGGGGTAGATCAGCACCCCTTCGCCCTGGCCCAGGCTGCGCTTGCCCATCAACCCCTTGAAGCGCGACCAAAAGCCGTCGGCGGGCTGGCCATGGCTCAACAGCGTATAACCACCGCGCTCGTCTGCCACCGAGACCCACTTGCGTCGCTCAATAACACGTTTCATCCCCACATCCCCAACATCCCCAGGTAGGTGACCCACGCCCCCGCCGCCAGATAAGGCCCATAGGCCATCTTGTCTTTGCGGCTGGCCGTGCCCGTCACCAACAACAGGATCGCGCCCGCCCCCCCGGCGAGCACCCCCAGCACGAGGCCCTGCACGGCGGCCGGTAGCCCCAGCACCGCGCCGATGGCGATGGCAAGCTTGACGTCCCCTACGCCCAGCGCGCCACGCCCGATGGCCCCGAGTAGGCCGAACATCAGGGCGCCAAACAGCGTCCCCGTCAGCATCATCCGCCAGTTGGTGATGCCCAGCGGCGCCTGCGCCACCCCCCACAGCAGCAGCGCCAACACCAGCAGGTTGGGCAGCCGACGCGTGGCCAGATCGATCAGGCTGAGTGTGGCCAGCAGCCCCGAGACGATCACCACCGTCACGATGATGCGCAGCCCATAGCCAGCGCCCCCCAGCGCCAGCCCCAGCAGCAGGCCCGCCAGCACGGCCCCCACCGTGCTCACGCGGCCCACCAACGGCGCCTGCCGCAGCGGCAGATACGCCCGCAAACTCAACAGGCTCAACACCCCGCCAGCCGCGCCAATCAGGGCGCCCAGCGCAGCCTGCAGGGCCACCGTCATTCGATCAGACCGACGCCGACGACATCGCCGTACTCGCCCGCCGGGTTGCCCGACGGGGCCGCGCAGGCGGCGTCACAGTTGTCACAGCTGATCTTGATTTCGATCAGGCTGAACTTTGCGGCAGAACTCGTACCCGGCTTTATATACGGCGCGGTCTTGCCCGTCTCTGGATCGGTGACATAGATATGGACGTTCTTGTGATAGTCAATGACCTCGGCGCAGCCAAAGTCCGTCACCCAGTAGCCGCCCCCATCGCAGCCCACCGACTCGAACAGCGGGATGTACACCTGATCGCCGATGCGTGCCTTGATGGGTTTTTCAGTTGCCGAAATGGTGCCTGGCTCTCCCGGGATGCACTGCGGAATCAGCACCTTGCCGGCGCAACCGTCCTCGATCAGCGCCTTGATGAGCGCAGCCCCGCCGCGACTGCCGCAGGTGCCGGGGACATCAGCCTCAAAGATGCCCCGAAAGTCCAGCCAGCCGCGGTCGCCCGGAGTGACGAACTTGTCCGATTCATCGGCCCCTTCGACCTCGCACTGCCACTCTTCGCAGTTGACGCCGAGTATCTTTGGGTCATCCCAGACGTAGATGTGCGTGTCGCAGGGCGTGTTCTCCCATACCGATACAGGGAAGGCGATGGGCCACAGCGCGCAGGCGCTGCGCGAGCGCTCGCAGGCTGCCGCTGCCTTGGCACGCACATCGTACTCGTTCACGCCCAACAAGCCCAGCAGCGACGCATTCGCCCCTACGCCCGCCTCGACTCTGACGATGTTTCCATCCACCAGCACGTCCACGGGCACCTCGGCGCCGTTGCGTAGGGCCATGTTGCGCGCCGCGGCCTCTGCCTGGCCAGGGTTGCCGTAGCAGAGCTCATAGGCGCCCGCCAGCGCGCCGGCATCGGCAGCATTTTGCATCTCACGCCGCACCGAGAGCCCGGCACCCACGTCGACCGCCAGCCCGGCGAACAACAGCAGCACCACCAGCATCACCGCCACCCACAACAATACCTGGCCATCAGACTGACGCGCGTTCATTCTCTCACGCTCCGTTCGGGCCACAGCGGCCCAACGCCCCCTATTCGACGATGTTGACCACGATCATCCTGGTTGCGGCCCCGATATCGATCGGGCCCATACCGAGGATCCCCCCCAGAATCATGTCATACGGGTATGCCAGAGCAACCGTCACCTCATCGCCCAGCCTGGGCGGCGAGTTCTCGGGGTCAAAGCTCACCTGCAGGTCGACGTCAGTCGGCTCCAGGCCGTTCGCCTCCAACTCTAACTCCACCGCCTCGCGGATCTTGGTGCTATACGTCGGGTAACGGCTGGCATACCGCGCCCCCTCGCGGCTGGCGTTGGTGATGGCGATCTTGGCGAACATGGCGCGCCCTACGTCTACCACCCCCACCAGCAGAATCATCAACAGCGGCAGCACCAGCGCCATCTCAACCAGACTCTGGCCTGGCCGGCTGCCATCTCGCAAACGCTTGTTTACAGCGGTCATGCGTCACCGCCCTCCGCTGAACCATTCTTTGATGGCATCCAGGCCGGTGGCCTTGCCCGGTTGCTGCTCCTCAAGATAGCGAACATACAGCCCGTCAACCCAACCGTTGAGGCGCTCTTCAACCCGCTGCAAGACGCCCTTGGTCGTCTCAGTCGTCTCGACGGCCTGCGGCGATGCCATCATCTGCTGGATGCGCGGCTGCAGCAGGCGATACTCGAACAGGCCGACAACCAGCAGCGCCAGCACCGCCACCACGCGCCACGCATTCCGCAAAATGCGCCCATAGCCCGCCGAGAGCGGCTCATACCTGAGCGCCTTGGCGCGGCGATGCTCAGCGATGGTGCCAGGCACCACGCTCAGCGCCAGAATGATCGACACAAAGAGGCGCCGCGCCCCAAAGGCCGTAGCCACGCAGCACACCTCGGGGTACCACGTGTGCACCAGCCACAGCAGCCCCATCAACACCGCAGCCAACCCCAGGCCCCACGCCAGTACGCGGATCAGCCAACGCTCGATGGCATAGACGTTCGGCCAGGCTGGCGGCTGCGCAAAGCCACGGATCAGCCCGGCCAGCCCCCACAGCGCCACCACACCGGCATTCATGCGTGAGGCAAGGGTGCCCGCTGCAACAAAGTCATACACCGCCCAGTTGAACACCACTCCGGCCACCAGCCCGGCCAACAGCCCCAGCAGCGGCCGCGCCACGCGTACGGTGAACTCGGACGGCCGCGGCCGCACGCGCACAGTCACCGGCACCGTCTTCAGATGGTGCCCCGCCCCCGCGTTGATGGCCACGCTCGATTGGCTCTCAGCCGAGACGGGCAGCGACGTGGTGTCTACGGATACCATCACTTTGGTGCGCCCCGAGAACTGCGCTGGCTCGACGCGCACCCAGGCGTCGAGCGGGGCCAGCTCGCCGAACAGGTGCCCGCGCTTGCCACGCCGACCGATGACCAGCTCGTGCCGCACAACCTCGTCGGTCAACACATAGCCCATCACAAGCCGCCGCGGCTGCAGGCGCAGCTCGGGCGGTTGCACATAGCCACTGCTCAGCATGAACGATTCGAGCGCGGCACGCCCATCAGACGGATGCGCTTGCAGCGCCTCGCGCACCAGATCGGCCAGCTCGTAGGCGCCCTCGGCGTCGAGCCACTCTTCGAGCGAGCCGTCGAGCATGTGCTTGACCGCAGCACCGCTGTGTCGATCGAACAGCCTGATCAGGTCTTCGAGCGTCCAGGCCTCGAGGTTGGTCTTGATCCACCCGCTGGTGGCCAGCACAAAGGGCCTCGCCGCCCGCTGTCGCAAGGCCAGCCGTCGCCGATCAAAGGCCTCTGCCAGCGCTGCACGCGCCTCTGGCTCTTCGAGCCCAGAACCCAGCGCAGCAGGCGCCTCACGGACGCGCTCGACCGCCTCGTCGAGCAAGACCATCGGGAGCGAACGCTCGCTGCCAAACACCACCGGTAGCTCACCGCTGAACACCAGCAGCGCCCTGAACGGCGGTGCGAGCCGAGGCGCCTCGTCAGCCAAAAAGCTCGACACAGCACGGCGCGCCTCACGGGCCACCCGTACCGGGCTGGGGTGCGGCTCACGAGAGCCGCGCTCTGCCTCTACCAGCCAGGCATCCTCATCGTTGGCCCACACAGAGCCCTGCCAGTCGCGCACATCCAGGTGATAGATGCCCGAAGGCGCCACCACCAGCCATTCGAGCTCGTGGCCATACACCGCCGGATAGGGCAGCACGTAATAGTCGTCAGGCAGCCCGTCAAGCAACGCCTCTAAGACGATGTCTGACTCGACCGCTCCTGGTTCTGCGATGATGGTTGCCATTGCTATCCCTACGCCATAACAGAATGCTGATCGATCAGGCGCTCGCGCACAAACTGGCCCTGTGGATGCAGTCTAAAGTGCGCCGCATCCAACCGATACTCCATATCGACCGCGGCCATGCCTGCACGGTTCTTTTCGACGCTCAACACCAGCCAGCCGCGCATCTGCTCGCCGCGCACGGGGTCGTTTAGCAGATGCTCACGGCTGACGATGGACTGTTTGTTGTTGACCACCAGGCCGATATCGGCCTCGTACTGGATGGCCGAGCTGCCGCGCAGATCGCTCAGGCGCATGCGGGGCGACCTGAGCCCGGTGCGGTCGGCCGCCGCGATGGCCACCACGCGCGCTCCGGTGTTCAACGCCATGTCTTTGAGGCCCTGGATGACCTGGGTCATGCGCTCGTCTTCCGACTCGATGCGCTCGTCGCTGTTCACCTTTTGCAGATAGTCGATGACCACCAGCAGCGGCGCGTCCAGACGATCGGCCAGCTCGCGCGTCCATACCTCTACGGCCCCCAACGTGGCGCTGGTTCGCCCTGGCCGCGCCAGGTGCAGCCGCTCAGAGTAACCGAGCATCTCGGCTACCACGGCGCCATAACGCCGGCTGCTTTGCAGGGCGGCAATAGGCCCGCGTCCATCGGCCGCGCTCATCGCCGCCTCGTCTAGCCGTTTGAGCGTCAGCGCCTGATCGAACGGCATAACGAACGCCGACTCGAGACACAGCAGGCGCGAAATCAGATGTTCGGGCTCGTGCTCGTAGCAGATGTAGAGCGCATGCGCCCCTGATTCAGAGCGAGCCGCATTGCGCGCCAGCTGCAGCGCAAAGATCGTCTTGCCAACGCCACTGGGCCCGCCAAGCACCACCAGTTCGCCGCTACGCAGCCCGCCGCCAATGACCTCATCTAGCGGCAAGAACCCGGTGGGCAGCGGCCAGCGTCGCATGGCCTGCTGCGGCGAAACGCCATCGATAGCGCTCAACGTCTCGCGCGCCGTCACGGGGCTATAGCCCAGGGCGTCGCTCTCAAGGCTCATCCCCACACCCCTCCGAGCAGCCCGCCCGAGCCGCGTGTCACCCGGCGACGCTCGGCCCCCTCTGACACAGTAAAGATATCGGGGGGCAGCTCAATGCCCATGGCCGACAACTTGTCCATAAACGCCGGGCGTACCCCAGTGGCCGTAAAGTGCCCCTGCACACGCCCATCTGCCACGCCCGTTTGCGTGAACACGAAAATGTCCTGCATCACCACCACGTCGCCTTCCATGCCCTGCACCTCGGCGATAGAGACGACCTTGCGGGTGCCATCTTGCAGGCGGTCCAGATGCACGATCAGGTTAAAGGCAGACGAGATCTGCTCACGGATGGCACGCAGTGGCAGGTCCATACCGGCCATCAGCGCCATCGTCTCGACGCGTGCCAGCGTATCGCGCGGCCCGTTCGAGTGCACTGTCGTCAGCGAGCCATCGTGGCCCGTGTTCATGGCCTGCAACATGTCCAACGCCTCGCCGCCGCGCACCTCGCCCACGATGATGCGGTCAGGGCGCATGCGCAGGGCGTTGATCACCAGTTGCCTGATGGGCACCTCGCCTGTGCCCTCAACGTTGGGCGGCCGCGCCTCGAGACGCACCACATGGCTCTGGTTCAGGTGCAACTCGGCGGCGTCTTCGATGGTGATAATTCGCTCATTCGCGGGGATGAACCCCGAGAGCACGTTCAGCAGCGTCGTCTTGCCGGTAGACGTGCCGCCAGACACGACAACATTCATGCGGCCATGCACGCAGGCACGCACAAACTCGACCATGGCGTCGTTCATGGTGCGCATCCGCACCATGTCTTCGGCCGTCAACACGTTGCGGGCGAACTTGCGAATGCTCAGACAGGGGCCGTTGAGGGCCAGCGGCGGGATGATCACGTTCACACGCGAGCCATCAGGCAGGCGACCGTTCACCATGGGGCTGCTCTCATCGACGCGCCGGCCCAACGGCGCCACAATGCGATCGATGACGTGCATCACATGCGCGCTGTCGCGAAACTTGCTGTCGCTCAGCATCAGCATGCCGTTCCGCTCGATATAGATCTGGTCGGGTCCGTTCACCAGAATCTCGGTCACCGACTCGTCGCGTAACAGCGGCTCGATGGGCCCGTAGCCCAGCACCTCGGCCACAATCTCTTGAAACAGATTGTTGCGGTCGACGCGCGTGAGAGGAAGCCCTTCTTCGGCCAGCGTCTCGTTAAAGATGCGCTCGAGGATCGGCCGCACGTCTGCCGGCGAGATCGTGTCGATGGCTGGGCTCACCTCTGACAGCAGCCTGCGCTGCACGGTGGCCCTGATCCCTGCGTACCGGCTATCGCGGTCGCCACCGTTCGACGACAACACGTTCGATGGCGTGCTCCGGCTCCTTAGCATCGCTCTACATCACCTCACCCAGACTGGATCGTACTCATCATAGTTGCTGTTCGAGATGTTGGTGACGTTGCGGCCCTGTGCGTCCATCACATAGATCTGATTCCGCAGTTCGCGGTTAGACCAAAAGACGATGCGCGTGCTGTCTGGCGACCATGAGGGGTGTTTGTCCCACTCCCAGCGGTTGGGCGTGAGGTTCCGTACGCCAGACCCATCCGGCCGCATAACATGGATGTCATCGCTGCCAGAGGCCTGAGTCACAAACGCGATGGTTGAGCCATCAGGTGACCATACTGGATCATAACATAGCCCTCCGGCCTTGGTCAACTGCCTCGGCTGCGGGTTGGGGAACTGCGACGTCGGCGGGTCTTGCACAAAGATCTGCGCAATACGATCGACGTTCTGCACAAACAATCGATAGCGTCCATCGGGCGAGTAGCGCTGCGCCTCGACAAGCTCCTCATACTGCATACGGAGCGAACTCGACCGCCCCAGGAACTCGCGCTGTGAACCGTCGGGGGCCATCACCCAGTAACCAGGAAAGTCCTCATGGTCGCTGACAAAGACGATCATGTTGTGATAGGCATTCAGCGGCCTCGGCGTGGGCACGGGCGTCGGCGCGCGTGGCGGTGCCGGCGTGGCCGTAGGCAGCGGTGTGGGCGTGGCCGTGGGCGTTGGCGTGGGCGTCAGCACCGGCACGATGTCGACGATGCGCTTCTCGGCCAAGGCGCGGTCACTCACCGGCAATTTGCTGGCCTCCACATAGGCGGCATAGGCCATGCCAACATCGCCCGCGTTCTGATACTGGTCTCCCAGATTGATGTAGGCTGAATAGAGCATGCTGAGCACGCTGGCCCGCATGAACGAAGGCCGCCGGTCGAACACGGCGCGCAGCATGCGCGTGGCATCGGCCCAGGCGCCGCGGTGATACGAGATCTGCCCGCTGAGATAGTCGTTCACCACGCCGCGCAACATCGACGCCGTCGCCTCGCGCGGCCTCAACACCAGCGCCGCCTCAAAGTGCTTGACGGCCTCTGGCAACGCCTCGGGGTCTTCTGCCCCGCGCGCCATGATCGCCTGACCCAACGCCAGGTTGAGGTCGAACAGCTTGGCGGGCACCACCTCATTGCGATACGACGGATCGAGCCGCTGCACCTGCTCATACAGCGCCAGCGCCGCGGCCAGATCGCCGGCCTCCTCGGCGGCTACCGCTTGCTGATACAGATCGTCTCGCTGCCGCAGGCGGCCGATCTCGGCGATCCGCGCCGCGACATCGCGATAGCCCGGTCGATCCACCGAAAGCGCTACGAACTCGGCCAAGGCCTCATCCAGCCCGCCAGCCGTTTGCAGCGCCACAGCGCGGTCGTAGCGCGCCGACATCTCCGCGTCAGCCTCGATCTGCTCCAGCAACTCGGCTGCGCCCTCATACTCTGGCGCCTCGGCCAGCAGGCGCTGCACACGCTCAGAGGCCTGGTCATACTGGCCACCGGCGTAGAACGCCTCGGCATCGGCAAACAGTGCCTGCCTCTGTCGCTGCACCTGCGCCGACTGCATCTCGGGCCTCAGCTGCTGCCGGAATATCTGCCGCCCACCCAGGCCCGCCAGCAACACCACGGCCAGCATGAGCACATAGGTAACCACGCGCCGCCAGGGGATGATCGCCCAGCGGGCCTTGACGCCACGCCCCTCGATGCCAGCCCGCAAGTTGGCCTCTTCGAGAAGATCTCGCGCCTCGTCATCACCAGGGTGCTCGCGCAGATAGGCTTCAAGCAGGCTGCGAACGTCCTTCCAACGGCCCTGCTGAAACGCACGACGCGCCTCCAAGAGCGCAGTCTCATTGTCTAGCCGCGGCATCTGCCCTGTTTTGGCCATCGAATCCCCTATCAACCTCCAGAGGCTGCGCCAAGCGCCTGCAGAATGCGCGGGATGCTTGGCCCAAGGATAAACACAAACAACGCCGGAAACACCAGGAACACCAGCGGGAATAGCATCTTGATCGACGCCTCGTGCGCCAACTGCTCGATGCGTTGCCGCCGCTTTTCGCGGATCAGCGCGGCCTGCGAGTGCAGCACGTCGGCGATGCTGACGCCCAACTGCGCCGACTGGATCAGCACGGCCACAAAGGTCCGCAGCTCGGGCACATCGGCACGCATGGTCAGGCGCCGCAGCGCCTGATCGCGAGGCGTGCCCACACGCATCTCGAGCACCGTGCGGCGCAGCTCGCGTGTCAGCGCATTGTCCCATCGCTCTGCCACGCGCAGCATGGCCGACTCAAACGCCAGGCCCGCCTCTACCGAGATGGTGAGCATGTCGAGCGCGTCGGGCAGACGCCGCGTGATCTCTTTGCGGCGCTTGCGGATCTGGCTGCCCAACCACAGCGAGGGCAACAGATAGCCCAGCCCCGCCAGCACCAGGCCCATCAGCATCCCGTTCGACAGGCTCTGCGAGCGTGAGCTGACGACAAACCCCAGCACGCCCAGCACAATGCCCATCAGCACGCGCAGGCCCATAAAGTCGATGGCGCTCATGTTGTAGGGGTTGCCTGCCTGCACCAGCTTTTGGCGGGCATCCTCGACACGCGCCACCGGTAGCCGCCTCGCCAGCCAGCGCACAAAGCGGCGCAACGGCGGCAGCACCAGCCTGCGCGCCAGCCCCGTGGCCTGCAGGTCGTTGCGGCGCGCAGCGGGCCCGCCGGCATAGTCCGTGAGCCGCTGCTTGTCGCTGCTGGGCTTGCCTGGCCGCACTGCTACAGCCCCCAGCAACACCGCAATGCCAACCAGCGCGGCAAACAGAGCGGGGCCCAGCGTTACGATGGCACTCGCGCTCACCGTCGGCATCCTCCTCGCTAGACGTCGATCGCCACGATGCGCTGAATCAGGTAATAGCCGATGCCCTGCATCACCAGCGCACCGATCGGCAGGGCACGGAACGGCCCAGGCTCCAGAAAGGGCTCGTAGAACGTGGGGTCGAGCAGCCATACCACCACCGCCAGGCCCATGGGCAGCACCGCCAGAATATTGCCAGACAGCCGCTGCTGGGCTGTCAGGGTGCGGATCTCGCCCTGCAGGCGGATGCGGTCGCGGATGGTGTCAGCGATGATCTCGAGCGTCTCAGCCAGGTTGCCACCGGTCTGCCGCTGCACGTTGATCGCCGTCACCATCATAGCCACATCGTCCGAGCCGACCCGTTCGGCCATCTCTTCGAGAGCATCACCGAGCGGCTGCCCCAGCTCAACGGCCTGGACCACACGGGCAAACTCGCTGGCGCTGGGGTCGGGCATCTGCTCTACCACCAGCCGCAGTGCCTGGTTGATGCCCTGGCCGGCGCGCAGGCCGCTCACCAGCAGGGTGAGCACATCGGGCAGCTGCTCGTTCATCAGGCGCACACGCTTCTTGGCACGCCCGCTGAGCAGCATCTGCGAGCCGATATACACCAGCAGCGCCAGCAGCAGGCCCGCCGCTATGCCGCGCGTCGCGGCGCCGATCACCAGCGCCAGCAGCATCAACGCCAGCGTGATCATGGTGAACTCGGTGGCGGTCACCGGCATGTCGGCCTGCGACAGTTTATAGGCCAGCGCCGAACCCGGCCCAGTGGCGCGCCGTTTGCCAAAGAGCCGTCGACTCTTGCGCTCGTTCTGCTGTGTCTCGCGCTCTAGCCCCAGCTCTTTGATGCGCTGCTCGATGGGGTCGCGCGCCTGCGAGGCCTTCCACAGCCACACAAACAGCAGCAACGTGAGTGTTGCCACCAGAAAAGCAAAAACCAACGGCCCTCCGCCCACCGAAGCTGCCGTCTCCACGTGAGTCGCCTCTCCTTGGTTGAGCGCGCCGCCTATCGCGGCGCAACGCCATGTTACTTGCCTCTGGCAAAGAGCGCCCTGAGGCCCGTCAACCTCTGCGCCTCACCTTGCTCTACGCCGCGCACACCATAGGCCTGCAGCAGTTTGCGGCTCAGGCCGTGATAGGCCCTGCCCAGTGCACTGCGCGGATGCCGCATGGCCACCGGCACGCCACGGTTGATGCTGGCCAGTGCCAGCTGTGGGTCGTCTGGCACGGCATGCCGCACGTTCAGCAGGCGCCGCTCGATCTCGCCCTGCGGGATGCCATGCGCCGCCGACGCGCGGTTCAGCACAATCCACACCTTGTCTTGTGGGTAGCCCCTGGCGCTCATTTGGTCTACCAGCACGCGGGCGTTGCGTATGGCCGCCATCTCGGGCGGCAATACCACCAGCACCACATCGGCCACGTCGGTCACGCTGTAGGCTACCTCATCGAGGGGGTGCCCCAGGTCGACCACCGTCCACGGGAACATGCGCCGCAACAACACCAGCACGCGTTCCATCTGCGTCGTGCTGGCGTGCGTCTCCATGTGCCCCGGCGGTGGTGTTACCATCACGCGCACGCCCGAGCTGTGGTCTTGCAGAACGCCGTCCAGCAGCTCGGTATCGATCGAGCCCAGCCGCTCGAACACCTCGGCGATGGTGCGTCGGGCCGGCACGTTCATCATCACGTCTACGGCCGGCGCCGCAAAGTCGCCATCGAGCAGCGCCACGCCATCTTTGCCATCTTGCGCCAGGCAGACGGCCAGGTTGCACGCCAGACTGGTCCGCCCCACGCCGCCCCTGGGCCCCACCACAGCCACCACGCGCCCATCTGGGCCCTCGCCGCCTGCAGAGGCGCCGGCGGCCTCACGCGCGCTGAGCAGTTGCCGCAAGGTCTGGTGCAGCTCGAATGACTGCGTGCCCAGCGGCTTGGGCAACACCGCCCGCGCCCCGGCCATCACCGCACGGTTGGCCAGCTCGAGGCGGTCGGGCTCTACCAGCACCACCACGGTGGTCAATGGGCAGCAATCGCCCAGTTGGCGCACATAACGTTCAGGGGTGGGCCCCACGGCATCGTCGACCATGATGATCTGCGGCGCCAGACTGATGGCCCGCGAGGCTGCCAATTCGGCCTGCGATACCCAAAACACGCGGTGCGGTTGCTCCCACCCACGCAACGCCTCGCGCAGTTCATCCTGTGCTTCCGAACGAGGGCTGACGAGCAGCAACCTCAACTCGGTGTCTAGTGGCGGCACGGAACTACCTCCTGGCCAGGTGCAGCAACAGCATCCCCCGAGCTGTCAGCGCACCGGAATTCTGTAGGCATCGATCACATAGTCGATATCGACCGGCTCAAACTCCCACTCCTGGTCAGCACCGGGTGCACGCAGCACCACATCCTGAATGGCACCAGAATCGAGCGCATACTTGAGCACCAGCGCATCTTGGGGCACCAGCGTGACGAGGAGTGCGTTGGGCGGCTGTGGCGGCTGGTTGGCGGCTTGCCCCTCGGCGCCTGCTGTCACAAAGGTGGCCCCGGGCAGAGCCGCGATGGTCACGTTCTGCAGCAGAATGTAGGTGACCATCTCCTCTTCTTGCTCGCCCTCGGCGGTCATGGCTGCCCGCGGGAAGGTCATTGAGACGAGAATATCGACCTTATCGCCCGGCTTGAGCACCGCCACCTGACTCATCAGGTCGCTGGCGGGCACGGCCATCAACACCTGCTCGGCGTTCATCGCCACCGCAGTGCGCCCATCGGCCGCGATGATATCGGGGTCCACCAGCCGCTGCTCGAGCAGCACCTCGCCGGCGAACAGCTCGGCCAGGGTCAGCTTGCCCACGGCCTGCTCTATCTCGGTCACGGCGCCAGTGGGCACTGTCGCCACCGGCAGCTCTTGGGTGGTGAGCATCTCGGCCGTCAGCAGCGTGCGCACCGGCACGGCCTGGCTGGTCACCACCACCTGTTGCACGGCGCCCTCGACGCGCACCTCACCAACAGAGACACGCGCGGCTCGCGAGAGCGTCATGTACGCCACCACGGCCGCCAGAAACGCCACCGTAAGCCCGGCCAGCAGCCACAAGAACCCCCGCAATCGCGACATGCGCCCCCTCGCTCGTTACTCTCTGATCATCGACGACGTGGCCACCAGCACAAACGGCCCCGACGACCCGCCGCCGATCGCCTGGATCACCGGCGCTGTGATCAGCTGCGTCTCGTATTCCACCCGCACCGCCACGCGCTCGGCATCTACTGTCGCCTCTACGTCCAGCCGGGCCGGGTCGAGGTTGGCCGCAGCGGCCATCTCTTCGGCTGCTGCCAGCGCCACGGCCCGCACCTGGGCGTCGCTATCTTGCACCACAATACCGTGGCGTGCTCCCTGACGGGCAGCGCTGGCCACGGTATTGTATTGAAACACAACCACCGCGAGTTCGACGAACACCAGCACAATGACGAGCAACAGCGGCGTCACCAGGGCGAACTCGATCAGATCCTGGCCGTCATAAGAGTGATGGCCGTCACTCTTGTGACGGCGGTCACTCTTGTGACAGCGGTCGCTCTTGTGACAGCGGTCACTCTTACGACGGCCATCACTCTTGCGCCGCATCGCCGTCCTTTCGTCGCACGGCCTCGCCGTACGCCTCAGGGCAGCGGCCGGTTGAACCAGGCCGCTGCCACGTTCCAGACTGCCGTCAGCTGACCGGCCAGGGCGCCCAGGGCCACCACAGAGGCCAGCGCCACGACCGCAATCACGAGCGCATACTCTACCAGGTCCTGGCCCGCGGAGGTCAGTACAGCACGAAACATCCTATTGACCCATAGTCTCCGCAGCATCGGTGACCTCATTGAGCGACCCCGCACTCGCGGCCTTGTGGGAACCCGGCCAGACGATGACCCACTCCAGCACAGAAAGA
>ENA-UOUL01001491-UOUL01001491.1-bioreactor-metagenome-genome-assembly--contig:-NODE-1491-length-32189-cov-4.692296_pt1 | contig 32189 bp, 23 predicted proteins | sample MGYA00249838_ERZ747220 | MGnify/ENA primary metagenome ERZ747220 (study PRJEB28778, sample SAMN05720191) | bioreactor metagenome | isolation source: Anaerobic biogas reactor | place: USA:Washington... | reverse complement strand
GAGCAGACGATGGCCTACACCGTCGAGGAATGCCGCGAGGTCGTCGACGCGGTGAAGAAGTCCGGCATGAAGTACATGATGGCCGAAAACTACACCTACTTCGACTACGTCATCCAGTGGAAGCGGATGATCGACGAAGGCAAGCTCGGCAAAATCTACTATGCCGAAGGGGAGTACATCCACGAGATCATCCAGCTCCTGAGAGACCCTGACACCGGGCAATACCGTTGGCGGCACGAACGGCCTCCGATCTGGTACTGCGCCCACACCCTCGGTCCGCTGCTGACCCTCATGGACGACCGCGTCGTCGCGGCGTGCGGCCTGACCACCGGATTTAACAAGTGTCCGGATTACGCCGACCATCCGGGTTTTCTGGACATCGAGATCGGCCTGTTCAAGACGCAGAAGGGCGCCATCGTCAAGATTCTCCGCAGCCAGGTCGCCGCCCGCCGGCACATGGTCTGGTATTGCCTCTACGGCACCCACGGCCACCTGGAGAACAGCCGCATCCCGAAGGAGAAGGAGGGGCCGGGGCATTCGTTGTTCATCGATGATCCACAGACGCACACGATAGCGAAGGGAGACGAGCCCATCTTCTACGTGAACGACAAGACCGCGCCGCCCGAAGCCCAGAAAGGCGGCCACGGCACGTCGGAATACCACCTCATTCGGGAATTCATCAACGCCATCAAAGAGGACCGGAACCCACAGATCGACGTGATCCGCTCCTGCGATTTCACCCTCCCGGGAATCGTCGCCCACGAGTCCGCCATGCAGGGCGGCCAGTGGCTGGACGTGCCGATGTTTTCCTGGTAAAAACTGCTGTTCGCGTGGATACGGAGTAGGCAAACGAAAGGACAGGTATGAAGTCGGGAATCGACGGTTCGAAATGGGTCGCTATCGCGACAATAGTGTTCTTTATCTTGCCGGCGTCGCCGGTATTGGCGGAGGAAACGGACATGATTTTGTTGGCCGGCGATCCGGAGAGCATTGGACGGACCTGGGGGAAAATGAACAAGGAGGCGATCATTCAGGATATGAAGACCACCTACCTCGACCCGGCGGAGGAAGCGGGCCTCAGCCGGGAAACGCTCATCGAGCGGGCGGCGGTCTACAATCGCATCACCGAGACCATCGCGCCCCATCGGCTCCAGGAGAACCGCGCCATCGCCAGGGAAGTCGGGCTGGATGAGGACCTCTATCTCGCCTTCTGCGGGAGCGTGTCGCGAAAGCGGTTCCTGAAAGCGAGCGAATCCGAAGACAAGCTCTCGCCGCCGGTGACCGACGGCGACATCATCGAATGCACCTCCTACGCCGTGCCGCGCAGCCGGGCCAAGGATGGCGCGATTCTCTTCCACAAGACCCGCGACAACGTCGATCGTCCCCAGGTGGCGGTCATTGTGGAAAACGCCACCCCGGGCGTCAACAAGTTCATCGCCGTAACCGATATCGGCTCGCTCAGAGGGCTGTCCATGGTCGTGAACGACAAAGGCCTGGCCATCGCGGGCGACTACCCCGCCAGCAAGAAAAAGGATTCCTCCACGCTGGTCCTTCCGGACGCGCCTCCGAAATACCGCGGCTTGATGGGCGGGGACATTCTGCGCTACATGGCTGAGAAGGCCGCGTCCTCGAAAGAGGCCCTTGCCATTCTCGAGGATTTCGTCAGGAAAGGCTACTACGCCGGCGGCGACGTGAACGGGCAGCACCTCCTGTTCGTGGACAAAGACGGCGTGATCATCGAAGCCTGCAACAACGCGCAGCACGTCGTCTCGAAGGTCCACGATAAGGAAGCCTACTTCAGCCGGTTCAACAAGGAAAAGCCCGTCCTGAGCCTTCGGGCGGCCGACCAGGTCGATTTCGCGATGTTCCAGAACGTCCAGCGGGAACGGCCCATTCTGACCGGACAATCCATTTCGGGAATGACCGTCGAGATCGACCCGGACCACCCGGAAACTCTGACGGTGGCGTGGGTGTCGTTACCGGCGCGGGTGGCGGCGTTCCCGCTGTTCATGGGTCAGCGACGCACGCCCAAACCTCTCGTCGACGGCGCGGCCTATGCCCTGGGCAAGCGCACCGCTGACTACAGGCAGGAGGGATGGAAGCAGCAGAGAACCCGCTGGGCCGCATTGGAAGCCGCCATGCACCGGGAAAGGACCGACCTGGCGAACGACGTGAGGGACAGCATCGAAGCCGGTAATCCGCTGGATGCGGACATCCAACGGCTGGAGGACTTCTCCCGCGCTCAGGCGACAGCGCTGATCGAGGTGCTGCGCAATACCAACTGATGATCGCGTCCAGCCTTCTCCGCTGCGGCGCACGGTGATTACTGCTTGGACCTCAGGCTGAACCAGTCGATCCGCCGGTCATCCGGCGCCGGCTGGGAGAGGGCCACATCCGTCCGGTCCTTTCGCCAGGCGTCGCGCTGGTAGAGCCGGCCGGGGGCGTCGGGGCCGTAGTAGACCGGGATCCGCTGGTTCATCACGTGCGAATGGCCGGTGGTCGCGTTGTTCGGGTCGGGCTCGACGGCGATCACCGTATCGCCCTTCCAGTCGGCCTGGAAGCGGTAGCTCTGGAATCCGGGGTTGCCGATCGTAACCGCCTCCCGCCGTTGAGGCAGCGGATAGGCCACCTCGATCTGGTCGCCCCGGCGCACCGCCCCCATCTCCACGAACGGACCGTTCCATTTTGTCTGGACGTTCCGGCCGTTGAGCCGGACGTTGACCTGCTCGGGCCGCAGATCGGATGACGGCCGGAACCGCAGGCGGCAGTCTTGCAGCATCTGGATCGTCGCCCGTCCCTCGAAGGGGGCAAAGCCGGTGATCCGCGCCTCAGGCACCCGCTTGCCCATCAGCATGTTGACGCTGAGTTGTCCGTCGGCGAAGGTGGCGATGTTGCTCCAGACCTGGTGCAGCCCGCGGACGCCCGCCCCCGCGCAGCAGTTCTGGATCGCCCGGACTTTGCCCCAGTAGCGCGGCTGAAGCTCCTGGGACTTGACCCACGTGAACCGCTGCTGTTCCTCGGCGCAGGCCAGCATGGCGTGCGGCGCGCTCCAGCCGGCAAAAGACCCCAAAACCCGCTGACGAATGCGGCTGCGGATGATGTCCTCCTCGTCCGGCTTCTCCGGCGTCTGGGCCAGCCACGAGGCGTCGCGAACCTGGACCTCCATTAGGTGGTTCCTGGCCGCCTTTTCCGCCACATCCCAGTATCCCGGGTCCACGTGGCGGGCCAGCAGCAGCACCGCATCCAGGTAATCCATCAACGTGCATGTCTCGCAGGCCACCAGGTCGTCCGGCCGCTGGGCCACCTCGGGCACGAAACCGAACGACGTGCTGATCGACCGTGACCAGTCGAAGATCTGCCGGACGCGGTCGCGCACGCGGTCATCGCCGGTCACCAGAGCCCACGCCAGCATGCCCGCCTGGCAGCCCAGATGCCCGTGATGATGACCCTTGAAGCTGCCGTCGGCGGCGAAGTGTTCGGAATGGTGGAGAATGCCCTTGGTCAGCTTGCCGGCGAAGTCGATCCAGTCGGGCCGGTTCATCACCAGCGCCGCCTGCATCATCGGCCGGATCAGCGTGCCGCCGAAATACACCTCAATGCGATTGATATACGCGTAGTCGCCCTCAAAGGTCGCCCGCCCCATCAAGCCGCGGCAGGCGTTGGCCAGGCGTTCCCGCACCTCGCGGTCCTCCGGATCGTACATCGCCCACGTGGCCAGCATGTGGATGTACCGCGCCTGGTCGAACAGTTCGGCTTCGTGGTTGGCGATCATGTCGTTGGGCCGGTACGCCAGCCCGTCCGCCTCGACGAACCCGTAGAGCCACTTCCGCAGCGCCGGGACCGTCTCGACCAACCCGCCCACCACCGGCTCGATCATGGCCGCCGCCTCCAGGTACCGCGCGGGCAGATCGACGTAATCCGGCCAGTCGAAGACCGCCTCAGCCGGCTCGGTGCGGAACACGTTGAAGTATGTCCGGCCTCGCTCGTCGACCAGCGCCTCGGCGTGCGAGGCGAACAGACGCATCGGTTCTTCAAAATTGACGGTGGTCTGCGTTTTCATCGTTCTGAAGTCTCCTGCCAAAGAAAGGGCCTAGTATACCGCCGCGACGATACAAGACAATGGGCTGTTACTGGCCGTCGGTAAAGAGCAGGAGGCTTGAGGCGGGCATGGTGATCTCCTCGCCGGCCTGGACGCTTCGGCGGTCGTCCTGTTGCCAATCCGAGGTATCGAGCACGAGGAACCACGCCCCGCCGGTCGGCCCGGGGATGATTCGAAACGCCAGCGGCTCATGGTGGGCGTTGACCAGGACGAGGAAGCTGTCGTCGGAGATCGGCTGGCCCTGCAGGTCCAATCCGCGAATGTGATTGCCGTCCAGCATGATCTGAAGGGCGTGGTCGTCGGGACGGTCCCACTGTTCATCGGTCATGGGCTGACCGTTCGGCTGATACCAGGCGACCTCCGCGGGCTGACCCGTACCCGAACCGCGGATCCACCGCCACCGCCGGAAGATGGGATGATCGCGGCGCAGGGCGATCAGCCGCTGCGCGAACTCGTGCAGATCGCAGTCGCGATGCTCCCAATCGACGTACGACGTATCGTTGTCCTGGCTGTAGGCGTTGTTGTTGCCGTGCTGGGTCCGCCCGATCTCGTCGCCGTGAAGGATGTGCGGCATGCCCTGCGAGAGCAGCAGGGTGGCCAGGAAATCCCGCTGATAACGAGACCGCCGCATATTCACCTCGGGGTCGTCGGTGTGCCCTTCGTGCCCGCAGTTGAAGGAAATGTTGTACTCCTCGCGCCCCCGATCGTCTTCCTGATTGGCCTCGTTGTGGCCGTGGCTGTACGAGACCAGGTCGCGCAGGGTGTACCCGTCGTGGCAGGTGACGAAATTGACGCTGGCGTACGGCGGCCGGCCGCCCTTTTCGTACAGTTCCGCGCTGCCGGTAAAACGCCGGGCGAATTCGCTCCGGGTGCCCGGATCGCCGCGCCAGAACTTCCGCACGTCGTCGCGGTACAGCGCGTTCCACTCGCACCATTGGACGGGAAACTTGCCCACCTGATGGCCGCCGTCCCCGACGTCCCACGGCTCGGCGATCAGCTTGGCCTGCGAGATCACCGGATCCTGGTGGATGATGTCGAAGAAGGCCGAAAGCCGGTCGACCTCGTGCAGCTCGCGGGCCAAAGTCGGCGCCAGATCGAACCGGAAACCATCCACGTGCATCTCCGTGATCCAGTAGCGCAGCGAATCCATGATCATCCGCAGCACGTTCGGGTGATTCATGTTGAACGAGTTGCCGGTGCCCGTGGTGTCGTAGTACCGCCCGCGGTGGTCGGTCACCAGCCGGTAGTAGGACACGTTGTCGATGCCCTTGTAGGCCAGCGTCGGACCCAGGTGGTTGCCCTCCGGCGTGTGGGTGTAGACCACGTCGAGGATCACCTCGATCCGCGCCTGGTGCAGCGCCAGGACCATCTGCTTGAACTGCTGGACCTGCCGGCCGGGCGGGCCGGGCGAGGCGTACTCGTGGTGCGGGGCAAAGAAGTTGATCGTGTCGTACCCCCAGTAGTTGCGCAAGCCCTTCTCCAGCAGGCGCTGGGCGTGGATGAACTCGTGGACGGGCATCAGTTCGACTGCGGTCACGCCCAGATCGGTCAGATAGTCGATGACGGCCGGATGGGCCAGCCCGGCGTACGTCCCGCGCAGCTCCGGCGGCACGTCCGGGTGGCGCATGGTGAAACCCTTGACGTGAAGCTCATAGATGACGCTTTCGTGCAGCGTGGCGTCGGGAGGCGCGTCGTGACGCCAGTCGAAATACGGATTGATCACGATGCAGCGGGGCATGAACGGGGCGCTGTCGGCCAGATTGGGCGGGCCGTCGGGATCGCTCTGGTTGTGGCCGTAGACCGCGGGGTTCCACTGCACCTGCCCCTCGATCGCCTTGGCGTACGGATCGAGCAGCAGCTTGGCCGGGTTGGCCCGCTGGCCGGACGCCGGATCGTACGGCCCGTGCACGCGGTAGCCGTACCGCTGACCGGGCGCCACGTCCGGAAGATAGCCGTGCCGGCAGTGCTCCGTGCTTTCCGGCAACTCGATCTGCGTCTCCTGACCGCCGTTGTCGAAAAGGCAGAGCTTGACCGCCTGGGCGGACTCGGTGAACAGCGAAAAGTTGGTCCCTCGCCCGTCATAGGTGGCCCCGAGGGGATACGGTTTTCCCGGCCAGACGCGCATACCACACCTCCTCAGGCACGGACCGGATGCCGCTCCATCCGCGACTCGTGCTGCCACATGTCCCCGTTGCGGCCGAGCGACTCCTTGAGTTGCTCCGTGGCCGAATCGAGCTGCTGCAGGAAGTCCGCCGACAGATCCACGCCGGCCGCCTCCGCGTTGTCGGCGGCCTGCTCACGGTTCCTGGCTCCAACGATCACCGCGGCGACCTCCTCGTGGGCCAGCACCCACGCGACGGCGACCCGGTCCATCGGCTCGCCGACCGACCGGCACAACTCGCGGACCCGGCCGACCGTCTCGAACAGCAGTTCCTCTTGACCCGATTCGCCATGGGCCGCCTCGGGCCACCGGCTGGAGAAAAACCGCGTCTGCTTGCGCCCGTCCGGCACGTCCTCCATTGACTCGTACTTGCCCGTCAGAATCCCCTGGGCCAGCGGGCTGTAGGCGAGAATCCCCAAGCCCTTCTCGCGCGAAGCCGGCAGGATCTCGAATTCGATCGCCCGCCACAGCAGGCTGTACGGAAGCTGGTTGGTCTGCACCGGCCCGGACTGCAGGTCGTGCAGGTACGAGGTCCCGAAGTTCGAAACGCCCAGCGTCCGAATCTTGCCCTCGTCGCGCAGCGCCATCAGCGCGGCGATCTGGTCCTCGACCGCCACCTCCGGACTGGGCCAGTGAATCTGGTAGAGGTCGATGTAGTCGGTTCCCAGCCGCTGGAGACTCTCCTCGCACGCCCGCTTGATCTGCTCCGGCCGCGAATGCCGGGGCCCGACCTTCGTGGCCACCACCGCGTCCCGGCGACGGTCGCCCAGCCCCTCGCCCAGAAGCTGCTCCGACGATCCCTCGCCGTAGTCCTCCGCCGTATCGAAGAAGTTGATTCCCCTATCCAGACTCGTGCGGATGGCGGTCAGCGAATCCTGGTGCGACTGCGATCCCCAATAGTCGCTGCCGCCCGAGACCGTCGCCCACGTGCCCATGCACACGCACGAGACCTCGATATCCGTGTTCCCCAATCGTCGGTACTCCATGGCTCTCATCTCCTTGGGGATCCCTCCCGCCCGGCGCGCCGCACGACCGTTGCGGCCACGTGGAAGACAGGTTCCCCCTGGTCAGCACTCGCCATTCCCCCGAAGCCCAGGATGGCAGTATAAACCTATCCGACCGGCATGTCAAGCCTTCACCCATTCTCGCGATTCGACAACCCGACAAAAGAAGAATAGACTTTCTGTAGGCAACCAACGTCAGGGCAACACGCTTTTCCCGCGATGAAGGAAAACCCGATGGCCCACAGAAGGATCACCAACGCCGAGATCGCCGACGTGCTCGACCGGGTGGGCGACCTGCTCGCAGGACGCGAGGAGAATCAGTACCGCATCGAAGCGTATCGCACAGCCGCCCATAACGTTCGCACATGGCACCGCCCGGTCCTCGACCTGGCTGAGACCGACGGCGAAGAGAACCTCCGCCGGATCCCCGGCATCGGCGGCAGCATCGCCGCCTCCATCCTCGAATACATCGACACCGGCCGCCTCAAGCTGCTCGACCGCATCACCGACTGGGTCGTCATCTACGCCGAAAAGGACAGCCGCCAGCACCAGTACACCGTGGTCACCCCGCAGCGGGGCTACCTGGCCGGCCGACGGACCGTGCGCGGACGACTCCGCGAGTGCCGCCGGTTCTACGAACACCTCGACGCCGAACCGGCCGACGCCCCGCTCTTCGTCGAACCGCAACGCCTCCCGTAGCCGCCTGCGCCGATACGTCCTATTCGCCGACCGCCAGCTCGAACTCCATCCGGCTCGCCGGCGACTTGATCAGTACGCTCTGACCGTCCTGGGCCACCGTCCCTTTGCCCGACGGCGCCACCCGCCGGCCGCCCGGCAGACGCACGTGAACCCGAATCCACGCCGATCCGCTGCCCGGCCGCACGTCCAGGCTCACCTTCACCACGCTTGCCGCCGCGTCGAACCGCATCGTCCAGGAGACCGGACCAAAGTGCGTCGGCGCGCGCTCCACGCCGACCTCCCGACCCGACGCCAGCCAGCTCCGCGGTACGCCGCGGCCCACGTGCAGGCCCTGATCCTCCTCCATCACCATCATGTCCCGCACCGCCCGCAACACCGCCACCGGCGTAAACAGATGCTGACGATCGCCCGTGCACGTCTCCGTGCCCGGCGCCGGACCGCGCTCCTCGCACCAGGTGTACAGCGGCGTGCCGTGGTTCAGCACCGCGTAGAAGTACTCGGCCACCTTGTCGCCTTCGCCGCGCACGAGCTGGGCCTGGCCCAGATTGTCCAGCGTGATCGCCACCCACATTCCGTCCTCGAGCCATCCGGTGTGCATCGGAATCCCGCCCGGGCTCATCCGCGACTCGATCTTGCGGATCGTCCCGGTGATCAATTCGTGATCCGCCGGCAGCAGCCGGCATGGAAACAGCGCGTTCAGCGCCCCCCACCGGCTGCCCGACGTCTTGCCCGGCGCCGCGGGAATCCACCGGTAGCCGTCCTCCTCGATCGCCCCGTCCGCCAGCGACATCAGCAGATCGTCCAGCGCCTGCTGATAGTTGCTTTCCAGTTCCTTCCGCTCCGGCCTATCGAGAATGGCTGCCACCTCCGCCGCCACCTGGTCGGCATAGGTCGCCCAGAAATTGTGCGGATAGAACACGCCATAGAAATCGTCATCGTCGAACAGCCCGCAATCGCCCGCGCCCTTCGGCATCAAACCGTAGGTCAGCGGACGCCGGCCATCCGCCAGCTTCCGCGTCCGCTGACGCTGGGCGTGCAGAAACCGGCTCGACGCCAGCAGCCGCGGATACTGCCGCTCCAGGTATGCCCGATCGCCCGTCAGCTTGTAGTGCTCGATCACCGCCCACGACTTGAATCCCGAGCTCGACCACCAGTAGGCACTCCACCCTTCCGGATCGGCCCAGTCGCCGTTGGCGCCCTGCTGCTCCAGACAGAACTCGTAGCCGTCCTCCGCTTCGCCCGGATAGCCGAACTGGTCCAGACAGATCGCCATCACCGCCGGCTCCGCGTTGTTGGCCGCCCGGTACACCTCCGTGCCCGCCATGCCCGCGATCTGTCCGGTGAGCGTCGGCTCGCGCATCACGAACAGGTCCGCCAGGCTCGCCCGCACCGCCTCGCCCACCCGCGGATCGGGAATGTGCATCGGAACCGCCCGATCCAGCCGCTCGCGCCACTCGCGGATCGCCGCCTCGAGCTGGCCCGCCCAGTCGCCCTGCCGCAGCGCCGGCAGATCGGCTTTGTACGCCTTGTACGGCCGCACCAGCCAGCCCACCGCGCTCTGCCCGGCCGCCAGCGTCCAGACCATCCCGATCCCCGCCTTGTGCGCCACGTACTCCTGCGCGCCCAATCCCACCACCAGCACCCGATCCGACCGGTCCTTCCAGCCGGAGATGATCGAATCCACGAACTCCATCTCGCCCAGCCAGGCCAGGTTCACCCCGTTGGCCCACGTGTAGCTCGAATCGCAGTTGACCACGAACCGGTGCAGCCGATCGCCGGTGTTCGTGACCTCGATCCGAGTCACCGCCGCCGTCTCGCCGCCCGCGACCGTCAGCCGAATCCGCCCGCGAGAATCGCCGTAACAATTCTCCAGCACCGGCAGATCGCCCTCAAGCCGCCGCCACGTGCTGCTCGGAACCGCCTGCCCGTCGATCTCCGTCTTGATCCACAACTCCCACGTCGTCGGCGGAGCCACGAACGTCGCCGCCTCGTAATCCGCCATCCGGTGGTAGCTCCACGCCATCCGCAGCTCGCCCGCCTTGGCGTCCAACAGCGTCTTGTCCGGACCATCCGGCCGGCACACCGTCAGCCGGTGCGGCGTCCCGAACGAATAAGCAAAATCCACCTTCGATCCCGTCGTATTCCCAGATGACACGTTCATGAAAACAATCCTTGTGTACGACCCGCGTTGGCGGCGGGCATCGCCCACGCTACTCGGTATTCACATGTTCACAGTGGACATCGCCCCGCCACGGCCCGCGGGCCGAGGCCATGTCAACCTTCACCTCGCCGAGGGTCAGCCCTTCGACGTGTCGGCAGTATAGCCCAAACGGAACCGGCTGGGAACCCCAGACATCCGGAACCGCGACATCCGCCGACTCGATCGTCCCGTGCACCTCAATCCTCACGTCGCTAAGCCGAAAGCCGCGGATCGGATTGCCGGCCAACCCGCCGATGTAACTGCTGCCGGCCGCCCGCGCGGTCAGGCCGCGGATCGCCACGTCGGCGATCAGGCCACGCATCGGCCCGCCCGTCTCGTTGCCCACCCACGCGAAGATCGGCCGCTGCGCCCGGTCCATCACGACGTTGGAAAACGCGACATTCTCGATCTCCACGCCCTCCTGGATGTACCGCGCCGCCTGCTCATCGGCGGGCAGGATCGAAACCAGATCGATCCCGATGTGCGTGTCCGTGATCGCCAGGTTCGAAAACGCGCAGTTCCGGATCGGCGCGTCGCCCTCGTAACCCACCCGCACCGCACACGTGCTCGACGAGAGCACACAGTTGCTGACCACCACGTTCTCGCACGCCTGCCGCCGTCCCAGCCACTTCGCGTTGCTCTTGAGCGCGATGCAGTCGTCGCCCGCGTCGATCCGGCAGTTGGAAATCGTCACGTCGCGGCAGCAGTCCACGTCGATGCCGTCCGTGTTCGGGCCGTTGCGCGGGTTGGCGATCCGCACCCCGTCGATCGCCGCGCCCTCGCCGCCCAGCATCCACAGCGTAAAGAACGGCGAATCGACCAGACTCACGTCCCGCACCACCGTGTTGCGGCAGTTGACCAGGTACACCAGCGCCCGCGGCCGCGCCGCCTTCGGCCGCAGCGCCGTCGCGTTGATCATCTCCGACGCCCACCACGACGGACCCCGCCCGTCGATCGTCCCGCGACCGGTCAGCGCCGCACCGTCAAGATCCTCGCCGTAGATCAGATATCCGCCTTCGCCGCCCTCGTAATCGCCCGGCGAGGTGCTGCCCTCGAGCACCGCGCCGGCCTCCAGGTGCAAAGTCACGAAACTGGCCAATCGGATCGTCCCGCACACGTACCGGCCCGGCGGAACGTACACCGTCCCGCCGCCGCGACCGGCGCACGCGTCGATCGCCGACTGGACCGCCCGCGTGTCCAGCCCGCCGCGGCCCGCGCCGTGCGCACACACGTCCACGAACCCGCTTTCGCCCGTCATCATGGTCATGCTCCAACGTGCGCTACAGCAACTCCACGCTCATCCGCGTCAACCCGCGATTGATCTTCAGTTGCACCGGATAGTACGAAGCCAGCCAGAACTTGCCGTCCTCGCGCGAGTAGTGGCCCCAGCCGTACCGGAAAATCGTCCGGCTGTAGTGCCCGTCCCACCAGAACCCGCCGATCCGAAGCCCCGTCGGCATGGCAAACTCGATGCTGTTGAGGTACGCCTCATCCGCGTCGTTCTCGATCCACACCTCAAACCGCTTGCCCACCGTCTCAGCCGAGACGATCCGCACGTGCTTGCCCGGCAGGTCCGACCGGAACACGATCGAATTCTCGCCCTTGGCCAGCTCCGCGAACAAGATCGCCAGGTTCTTCGGCCGAATCGTCTTGAACCCCTTCAACGCGCCGCCGATCGTGATATCCTCGTCCTTCACGTACGACGGAATGTTCGCGTGCCACAGGATGGCTGCGTAGTCCGGATCGCCGTCGTACGCGGTCAGGTCGAACTGCGACAGCTCGTAGTGCACGCCCTCCGGCCGGATCACCAGGCCCGTCCGAACGTTGGCCGAATGCTTGATCCGCAAATACACCCGCGGCTCGGAGTCGAACGGATACTCATTGACGATCTGCTCCTCCGGCACCACCGGCGTGTACGAATACCGCCGCACGTAGTTGAACCCGCGCCCGCGGTCGAACCAGAACTGCCGCTTCGACGACCCGTAGAGCACCAGCGGTGGCACGTGGGCGTCCTTGCCCCGGTTGCGGACCTCCGGCAGCGGATCCTCGTGGTGCTGAACCATCTCCGCCGTATCGCCCACGTGTTCCCGATGCCAGTCCGCGAAGCCCGCGAATGTCACCGGCTTGGCTCCGCAACGCAAACACTCCTCGATCTGCGTATACAGCACCTCGGTGTTCGCCGAGTTGAACGTCGGATACATATCGTGCAACTCCGGCGAAATCTCGTCCTCCGACAGCCAGATCGCCTCAAGCTGCAGCGGCAGATGGCCGTACGGGTTCCACTGCGCCCACGACACCGCCTCGCGAATGAGCTTGCGGTGCAGGTCGTACTTCTCCAATCCTTCGCTGCGATTCGCCAGCTCCAGCGGATTGCTGCAGAACCCCGGACCGCCGTGCTTCGAGTGCACCTCCGCCCGGTTGTAGATCGCAGCCGACGACATCCCCCAGTGCAGCCCCAGCACCCGCTTCTGCCCCGGCGCCGGGTCCGGCACCGAGTGGTTCTTCGGACTGATGTAGAACGGGTACGGCACCGAACCCTTGTGGTTCATCCCCTCGCAGAAGTAGTTCCAGCAATACCCCCACGACACGTCCATCCCCAGTTCCATCATGATCCGGATCGTGTCGGCGTTCGTGCACGGCGTCGAAAGCGTCCGCGTGGGAACTCCGATCGTTCGGTCGAAGTAGTCCTTCAGATACGAAAGGCAGACCTTCTGCTCATCGTAGTCCATGTCGTGGAACGCCCGGGCTCCCACCGCCTCCGCCTCCTTCGACTGAAAATCCTCGCCCGGACGCTTGAGCCCGCAATCCTCCACCCAGCCCTGGTACACCTCCGGCTGGTTGTCCAGCACCGCGCGGGACGCAATCCCGCCCTCCATGATCGTCACCTCGTCGCCGTACTCGTGGACGAAGCGCTTGAGCTGCTCAGCGTGCTGCTGCAGACCCGCGTACGAACACATCCACGTCACCGGAACCTTGTAGATCCGATGGCAGAACCGGTCCATCTTCTCCACCGCCTCCGCCAGTCCGTGGCAGCACGGCGGATCGCGCCACATCGTCCACTTCGGCATCGGAATCAGGTGAATCGCGCACGTCATGAACAAATTGTCTTTCTGCTCGAACGGCTTCGCCATCGCATTGCTCCTTTAAGGGCGTTCGCTGAACGCACCACGACCTTCAACTCGTCAAATCTCAGATAGCTCCGAAACTCTCCGCCTCCACCCGGCCCATCGCACCCTCACTTCCGGAAAAGAATCGGCACGTCCGCGTAGCTGATCGACGACGTCGCGTGACACAGCGGCGAAAACCACAGCACCTGCTTCGTCCCGTCCGGAAACTCCACCGGAACGTTCGCCGACGCACCTTCCACGCTCAGCGGCGCCGTCGGCCCCAACTCCCAGAACGACCAGTCCGGAACCGGATCGCCCGAAACCGCCACCCGTCCCGCCGCATCCGCCTCAACCTCCAACCGCGGCAAACCCTTCGGCAGCGACGCCGGTACGTACTCCGCCGGCACCGTACTCCCCTCCTCCAGCGTCTTGCCCTCCACGTTCCAATAGTACGTCATCGGGGCCAGCACCACCGGACCGTACCGCAGCACCACCTTGTCCTGGTACTCCTGCAGCCAGTGGCCCACTCGCCCGGCGATCCGCACCGTCAACTCGCCCGCCGACCGCTGCTCCTCCACCCGCGCATCCCAGATCGTCTCCGGCACGCGAACCTTTAGCGCCATCCCCTCCGCCAGCCCGCTGGCTGTGATCGTCGCCTCGCCGCCGGCGGGGAACGACGTGCTCACCGTCACGACAATCTCCCGCCCGTCATCGCCCGGCAGTGCAAAACGCCCCGGCGTCAGCAAATTCACCCACACCGTCTCGCCCCGCCGCGTCACCGCGTGCCGACCGTACTCCGTCATCGCCAACCCGCCGTGCTCCGTGCAGCACCACCAGCACTCATTCATCGGACCCATCAAATACCCCACCGGCGAAAGGTCCCGATGCCCGAACCCGCCCGTGGCGAACTGATTCAGGAACAGCGCATTCCACAAGCTGTTCTGGGCCACCGCGTACGGCTCGTCCTCCCCGTTCAGCAGCCCGGCGTACAGGTTCATCATCACCCAATCCGCGATCGAACACCCCTCATTCCGAAAACTCCGCGGAAAACACTCGCTCACGCAGCCGTCGGCCTTCTGAATCTGCTCGTCAATAATCATCCGCCGGAAGTACTCCGGCTTTTCGTTCCACGACATGTCGCCCGTGTACAACGCCGCAAGCTGCAAGCCGCGCATCGTGCACATGAACCCGTGCGAATGCTGATTCTCCAGCGTCTTGATCCCCGAACCGATCATCGCGGCAAAATCCAGATACTCCCTCCGCCCCGTCAGCCGATACAAGCCCGCCAGCGGCTCGGTCACCCAGAAAATGATTAGACACCCCTCAAAATCCCCGTGCGCCTTGACCCACTCGTCCTTGCGGCTCAACAGCCAGTCGCCCAGACCCGCCGCCGCCTCCAACGCCCGCCAATCGTTCGTCAGATCGAAATAGCGGATCAAGCCCGGAAACAGCCGATGGCTGGCGCTCCACAGATGCTCCTCCGGCGCCGTCGTCTTCGCCTCCCAGTGCGCCGCGTACCGACCGATCAGACCCGACGGCCGACGCTGACGCAATATCCGCTCGAAAAGCTCCACCAGCCGCTCGTCCCGCCGACCGTCCATCCCCTCAGCCGCCGACAGAAACTCCAGCGTCCGACCCGACAAATCCCCCGTGCACCAGTGCGCGTGCCGACTCGATAGGTCCGGCCGCTCCAGATCCATCAAAATGAAATCCAGCCGGTCCATCGGATGCAGAGCCGTACGCTGACGCGCCAACCCGATCCGATACGCCAACGCAGATGAAGACAACACCGGCCGCGAAATAGAGAGGGGGGATGGGGTCATGATGGGAACCTGCCTGTTCGGGTTCGAGAAATCTCGCCGAATTACACGCTTCCGATCAAATTGTTAACTGTTAACAATCCGTCGCCACTCCCGAGATTATAGCATCTCTCCAGCCTTCTTCAACCCACAACCGATTTTTCGTACGGGCAGGCCTTGTGCCTGCCCCTGGGTATCAAACGCCCCCCGCCCATCAGCCCCGAAGGGGCGGCAGGCACGTAGCCAGGGGCGAAAGCCCCTGGTCCCGAAGGGGCGGCGGAAAGACTGTCGCCCCGCAAGGGCACGGCCCCTTTCACCCGAGGTGAACGATAATCCCATACGGCAGTACGCCTACCCCTTGACGAATAAGGAACATCAAACCAGAATGCTCCTCGAACTGCAGGATCATCAGCACTGCAACGCAAAGACCGTTTCGTAAATCACATTCAACTCAAGAGCTTCTGATACAAAGGAAATACTCGTGAACCTCAGACGCTCCCTCGAGCTGGCCGGCCAAAACCTGCTGAACTGCACGCTCCCCACCAAGCACCATCTGCCGACGTTCCAGGTGATTGCCGGAAACGACCATCGCGTCAGGATCACCTTCCACGTCCCGTGCCACAACCTGAACCGCTGGTGGGACGCCATGCTCCGCCTCCAAGCCGCCACGGGCTTTGCCATCGCCAAAGACGTCGAATCGCGCATGCTGGCGAACTTCAGGCGATTCTTCGACAACTCCGACGGCCTGTGCCTGGTGCCGATGAATCTGGAGGGCGTCGCGCCCACGTTCTATCCGCACTCCTTCCGCGAAAACATGCTCGCCTTGGGGGCCATGGTCCAGTACCGCAACGGCGACTGGGCCGCCGATACCGGACGACGGATGCTCCAAAAACTCCTGGCGATCCGTCAGCCGACCGGCGCATGGGACTTCCGCAAGATCGACTACCACGAGAAACTGGCGGAAATGAACGGCCGCGAGACGCTCGAGCGCCTCCCCTATCGCGGTCGTATCTTCAGCGAATTCGACCCGAACGTCGGCTGCGACGGCCGGATGATTGAGGGCCTGGTGCATTACTACCGCCAGACGGGCCAGGCGGAGGCGATGGAGCTTCTGAATCTCCTCGCCGAGTTCCATCTTGCCCATTCGACCCGCGCCGACGGGACGATCAATTTCGAGATCCACCCGACGCACACCCACTCGTACCTCAACACGATCAAAGGCCTCCTGTTGTTCGGCCTGATGACGGGCCAGCGACGCTTTGTGGACGCGATCGAGGCCACGTACCGTGTCTCCATCCGCACCCGCGTCGTCAAGGAGTCCGGCTTTGCGTCTCATGATTTCCTCCAGGACTGCCTGAGCGAGGTCGCCTCGACGATGGACGCCGCCGAAATCGCGATGCACCTGGCCTTGAACGGCTACCCGGAATACTTCGACGACACCGAACGATGGCTGCGCAGCCGAATCCTGCCCTCGCAAATAACAGAGACACCCGAACTGACTCCAATCGAGGAATTCGCGAAGGTGGACGACGGCGACCAGACCGTCCAGGTCAAAGCCAACTCCACCGCCCTTGGACGGGAGGACTACCGGAATCTGTGCGAACGCATGATCGGCGGATACGGATGCGGCATCGAATACCCCAATAGCGCGAGCTACGTCTATACCGATGTCACCGCCTCCGTGCTGCATGGGCTGACCGAGGTGTATGCCAATGTGGTCCAAGACACCCCAGCCGGCCTGGCTGTACACCTGCACTTCGACTACGAGGACGATCGCGTGAAAATCACCTCGCAGCGGGCGGAAACAGCCACCGTGGTCATCACACCGAAAACGAACCGTAACATTCTGGTTCGCATCCCCGCTTGGACGCCCGCGGATTCGGTGCGCCTCTCAGCCGACGGTTCGCCGCTATGCCCGATCATGCTGGGCCGATACGCTTTCGTGCCCGCCGGACCGAAACCCAGCCCGATCGCGCTGACCTACGCCTTGCCCACGCGCCAAACCTGCGAAACCACCATGGGCCACGACTTCGTCTATTCCTGGCGCGCGGACCAGATCATCGCCGCCACCCCCAATACCGATCTCTTCCCATACTATCCATCACCGTAGAAACGAACGAACCATGCAGGCCGGCTCATGACCCGCCACCCCTCCCTCCGGACCACCCCGGACTACCTGACCCCCTGCCCCCACTCCCAAAAACCCGTGCCCAAACCGCCCCTTTCTGGTAACCTGACCGCTCAAACGCAGCCGCAACCGACATTACGAACCGCAACCGACAAAGGACACCAACCCATGCCAACCTGGTCATCCGCACTCGAACTCAGTTCCAGCCGCACCGTCACCGCTGGCAGCCCCCAATGCCTCGCCGACGCCATCCGCTGCGGAGCCGACCTGCGAATCTACACCGAGTTCATCCACAACCAGCACATCGACCCAGCCTCCGACAACGATGAACTCGTCCGCGAGGTCAGCGACTTTCCCGTCACCTACCTGCTCGACGACCGCTGGACCGCCGGCATCATGACCCAACGCATGCCCATCAGCCCGCCCGACGGCTTCGGCCCGCGGCCGTCCATGTCCTTCTTCATGTACAACCAGGACGGCCAACAAGCCATCGCCCGCCCATACCTAGACGGCCAACCGACCAACGGCTCGCCCGGCCCCTCAGCCGTTCCCGATCACCCGGACATGCCAAAGTACCACCAGCAGGACGCTTACGACGCCGACACCAACGCCCCAAGCCAGAACTTCATATACGACTTCGAATGCTTCCGCTACATGATCCGCGACGACTGGCGCGAAGTCCTGGCCCACGACGAAAACGGCAACGTCCTTACCGGCAGTCTCGACGACCTGACCGACGCCTTCGCCGCCGGCGCAGAAGTCAAAGTCGCCATCACCAGCCTCTGCGACGACCTGGCCGAACCCAACCAGCCACCCCTGGACCACACCCTCTTCGTCCAGACCGGTCCCTGTTATTACAACACGCAAAGGCGGCTCTTTTCCGCCGGCACCCGCCCGGTCGTGCGCGTCCGGCCGGCCATTCCGCTGCGATACACCAGCCGCGGCTGGGACTTCGGATGGCTCATGGTCCGCAACGACGGCCTGGTCGCCCGATGGCTCTGCGATCCCTACACCTTGAAGTTCCATAAATCGCAGTGTCGCTGCCCCATCCGCTGGTTCGTCCGCTGAGCGACGCCCTCCTCAAGACAAGAACGCAAACGATCTGCGAGAAAATCCGACAAGAGTAATCTGCGGCCGGATGGCGGCTGGCCCCTCGCGCCCGCTCCGCCGCCGCGTCATCCAGGAATCCGAAAAACAAACCCTTGACAGCCAAAGCCGTGTAAGCTATAAAGGTGTGTGGCTTAGGGGCAAAGGCGCCGTTTTCTCTGGCAGGGACAACTGAACGTGCCGGTCTATGTCACCGGCACAGCGAGAAAACGGGTAAGGCAACGTGGTGTTTTGCGGAACCGGATGTCGATCCGCCTTCATCAGCGGATCGAACCTCTTGGTCTGCCGTGGCTTCGGCGACTCCCACAAGACGCCGACGTACTTCCACTGTGCAAGCACCCATGTGCCTACGTTACTCCCGGTACGAGTATCTCCAGCAAGGAGGTCTGCGATGGTGCGGGTGCGATGGTTGCGGCGAATGGTTCTGACGGTAATGATGCTGACCGCCCTGCCGGTTTTGGCGCAGCCTGCGGTCGCCAGTCCGACCCGACTGCGCGGCCAATCGCTGTGGCTGATGCGGGACGAGCCGATCGGCCGACCCGGCCTCGATGTGCCCTACCAATTGACCTCCACACCCGCTGCGCCCCAGCCGCAGGAAGACTCCACCCTCAGCCGGCTCAACGGCCAATTCGCCGGCGGCATCGCCTTCAACCCGTCGGTCAACTGGCAACATCTCGGCATCGCACCGACCTTCAGCGGCGAGACGACGGCGGAGGGCTACCGACTCCCGCTCGACGAATTGGCCTCTGACCGCTTCAGAAACCTCGCAGCGCCCACGCTGCACCAGGAAATCTTCCGCATCATGTCCCTCCTGAACGACAGCCCCTTCCGCCGGCTCCTCAGAAGGGATCAACCGGCCTGGGACCCCAGCCGGACAATCCGCAACTCCGCCGATGAACCATTCACCAACCCGACCTTTCACCAAACGCCGAATCAGCCGGAGGATTCCGACCTGATCTACCCGCGCAGCCGCCGCGACATGGCCCGACTCGACATGGCCCCGAATCGCGGCGCCGACGCCTTGGGCTGGTAAGGTCCCTTACCAACATCCTCGACGACCGGCCGCACCAGCGGCCGTCCGCCGCCGCTACTGCGCCGCCCGCCAGACCGCGCTCATCGCGATGATCGTCAGCGGGCAGTTTGTCTCCGCCGAAACGACGTCCAGCCAAGCTACCGTCTTTTCCGGCTTAGGGTTCGACCACGTCGCCGTGTACACCGTCACCGGCGAATGCACCGGATTGGCCCCCACCCACGCGGGCTTCGCCGCCTCCAACTGCTCCGGTGCGTCCCACCAGTCCGTCACGTGCTCCCGGTATCGGATCGGCAGCGCCGCCGTCGTCCCGTCCTCGTAATGCAGCACGATCGATCCCATCTCCGCGCCCGCCGCCATCGGTCCCCACGCCGACGCCAGCAGCACCGCCAGCGAATCCATCGTCCGACCCACCGCCACGTCCGCCACTTTCGCCGGCATCGCCGGCGTATGGGCCGACCGGAGCACCAGACAGCCCTTGCCATCGTTTCTGGCCGGGTCGATCACCTCAAACTCGATGCCCGCAAAGACCCGCTGATCCACCGGAAACTCCCGCAGATCGTTTTCGCCCTGGTCGAACGCCCCGCCTTCAGCCGCTGAGGCGTCGCCGCGAAAGTCCATGTTCACCCGCCCGCGAAGGTCGATCGGAGCGAACCGCTGCGACTCATCCGCCGCCGTTTGCGCCGCCCGCGGCGCCAGGCCCAGGTTGTGCAGCAACTGCCGGAAGATCCGCTGACCGGACTGACGATAGTGCCGCGTGGCGAAGCAGTTGAGCTGACAGAAGACGATCCGCCCGCGTCCGATCGCGATCTCGCAGACTCCCGCTGGATCGCACGCCGCGGCCAGTCCCGCCTGCGAACCCACATCCACCGGATAGGTCATGATATCGTCGATCTTCTCGAACACCGCGCCGACCACCTGCTCGTTGGCGATGTAGAACAGATCCTGATTGCTCACCCCGTCCAGCAGATCCGTCCGCTGAGTCTTTTTGGCGAACCACCAGCGTTTGGGGTTGCCCGGCGTCCGCAGGTTCACCGCCAAGGCAAATCGCTCATTGACCGCTGCGACGCCGGCTGGGTCCAGACCGTACAGCACCAGCGTGGCCCCGTTTTCGACAAGATCGACCAGCGTATCATCGACCGCTGCGGCGTCATCGCACCAGACCACCTCACCGCCGGCCGCCACCGGCTCAACGCCGCCCTCAACAAATCGCGACGACCACTCCTCCGCGTGCTTCGAGAGAATCCGCACCGACCGCGCCGCCGCCGGCTCGTCCAAGCCGTAGCGCACCAGGTTCAGCAGCAGCCGTTCCGCTCCCGGCGCCACATCGAGATTCGCCTCGATCAGCATCTGGCACAGCAGAAACCGCCCGGGCCCGCACCGCAGTTCGCCCAGCGAAAACACGTTCATCCCAGCCATGCCCGCCGTCGCCGCATCCACCAGATACCGCAAACCCGGAACGTCGCTCTTGATCAGCGGCGCCCGCGACACAGCCAAGCTCTGACCCCAGAGCCGCAGCCGGTCATTCCCGATATCCCGCAAAATCGGATGATGATCCGCCCGCGCGAAGTTGTGCGTGTTGATCACCCGCGGACCCACCGACGAAAGACCCAATCCCAGCCCATCGTGCCCGCCGTCCTGCTGCAGACAGATCACCGTCCCGCCTCGTCCGACCAGCTCGCCCAGCGCCGCCGCCATCCCGCCCGGCAACTCCGCCAGCCGATTCTCACCGATCACCACCACGTGGGCGTCATCCGACAACGGCGATGCCGCCGCCAGCTTCCGGACAGCCACTCCGCGTCCTTCCAGAAATTCCGCGACCTTGCCCGCCGGATCGAACACGTCCACTGCCCGCCGCTGATACGCCGGCTCGATCCGTCCCGACCGCGGATACGCCATCCACCGGTACATCCGCTGATGCACCGTCGCGTGATCGCCGTTGAGCACCAGGTTCGCCACCACCTCGACCGGCGAATCGACCGGCGGCAATTCGAATACGAACTCTACCTGCCCCTTGTCTCCCGGCGCCAATCGCCCAAGCGGCTTGACCTGGAATGACGGCGCCGGCGTCCCGTACCACAGTCCCCAGCCGCCGTCCAGCGTCTTCTCATCCACCTCAAGCCGGCACGCCAGCGTGTATTCCTTCGCCTGCCGACTGTCGTTAAACGCCACCGCTGTGAACTTGATCTTCGACCCGCCGAAGAAACATTCGCTTGCCGGCAGCAGCATCACCATCTCCGGCCGATACCCTTCCGCGATCGACGTGATGTTGTGCTGCGGAAAACACCGCGTCCCGTAATCGACGGTGATCCACGGGCTCGGATGCACCACGCCCGCATACCGATAGCCCTCGATGAACCGCCGCATCACCTCGCCGTGAATCGTCTGGTTCTTCAAAAACGTCCACTCCGGCCCCGTGCCCGGCGCCGCCCCGACAAACGCCTCATCGCCGTACACGCACGCGAACGTGTGCGCCGGATGCCCAAACAACGTGTCCCACTCGCCCAGCAGCACCGGCTTGCCCCGCAGCCGCTGATCGGCCACGCCGTAGTAACCCGGCCACACCTCGCACTCCGTCAGCCAGAACGCCGACCGCGGAAAATCCTGGCCCGGATACGCCGACCCGCCCGGCCCGCACTGGGGATAGTGAAGGTTGATCGTCTCCGCTGCGCCCAGCACGTCGCCGTCCCCGCTGCACGTGATCGGCCGCGTCGGGTCCAGCCGCCGAACCTCCTCGACCGTCGCCGCCATCCGCGGATACGCGATCTTCCCGCGTCCGCCGTGGCCCACCTCGTTGCCCAGACTCCAGATCGCCACCGACGGATGGTTTTGATGCTGACCCACCAGCCGCAGCATGTGCTCGTGCCAGTGCTCCCAGAACGCATCCAGCTCGATCCCCTGGCTGCAGTTGCTGTTGCACAGCGCCGACTCGTAGATCACCAGCATGCCTTCCTCGTCCGCTGCATCCAGCCACACCTGCGGATACACCGCCTGACCGAACCGCACCATGCCCACGTTCTGCGACTTGAAAAACCGAAGCGCCGCCCGCGCCGCTGCCTTGTCCGCCAGCCAGAACGCCTCCGGAATGGACTTCCCATCCATCAGAAAACTCGCGCACCGTCCCCAGCTCAGGGCCATGCCCGCCACGCCGCCCGGACGAATGCTCGCCCCGTTGAGCATCAGCCGCTCACCGTCGACCGCGATCGTCCGAAAACCCGTCCGCGTCTCGTACCGATCCACCTCGCGCCCGCCGTCCAACAGCGTCACCTTCACGGCGTACAGCTTCGGATCGTCCAGCCGCCAGAGCTTCGCCTCGGGACACGCCACCACGCACGGCGCACCCGCCGGCCCCTCCGCCTCACCGACGATGGCTTGGCCGTCCAACACCTCGCACCGCACCGTCAGCGACTCCGCCGCCTCGCCGACCAACGCCGCATCCACCGTCAACGCCGGCGGATCGATCGCCGCCATCGTCCTGACGCTCTCGATATACGTCGCCGGACGACGCTCCAGCCACACCGGTCCGGTCGGACCGGCGTACGTCAGCGTCGGGTCGACCTGGCCGTATCCGGTCGGCACCAGATACCGCGTCGCGCCGATCGTCTTGGCCTCAGGCACCAGAAACCGGAACTCCTGACCGGCCTCCGAATCCGTCGTCACCGCTTCGTCCACCAGTTCCACCCGCGCCCAGTCCATCGACCAGAACGCCAGCACGATCTGGTTGACGCCCGGCCTGAGCAACTCGCCGACCGGCCACTCCACCCGCAAAAAACCCGTCCAGTAATCCGGCGCCACCCGCTGTCCGTTGATCCAGCACGCCGCCCGCGCCGCCCGCCAGTTGTCCACCACCAGATACGCACGCGACCCGCTCCACGCCGCCGGCACGTCTATCCGGCATCGGTACCACCCCTGAGAGACCTCGCCAACCTCCGTCGCCAGCCCCAATCCCTCGATCGCATGAACCGACCACCCGGCATCCGCCGTCGGCGGCGTCTCGGTGATGTCCTCATGCGAAACCCGCAGCGCCTGCCACTCGCGGTCAAGCGGTATCCGTTGACGCGGCTGGGCCGCTGCGATACCGGCAACCAAAAGCCAGATCGCCGCCGCAACGGAGAGTACATTTACTCGATGGAAATACGGCATGGCCTGCCCCTCCGGTGCAGTGAGTAATGACGATGCGTCGTCCGGCGCGACGGGATCAGTCCAGGATGTTCCATAGCCGCGGAGCCGCCGGACTGTACTTGATGATATCGCGATAGTTCAGCGTCGCCGCGTGCCCGTCAAAGTAGACAATATTGGCCGACTGCCGATGACGATACGCGATCGGCACAAACCCGAGGTCCTGAGCGCGCACTTCGTTGAAATCCCAAAGGTCCGAGTAGACGTGCGAATGATCCCGATGGATCATCTGGTTCAACCCGTCGGCCATGTGGAGCTTGGCGCTGGGGTCCGGAATCTGATCGCGGCGATACCAGTTCACCCACGAACCGCTCGGATAGATGTGGTAGTTCATCCCGTAGCTGTACGGAATGTACGCGTAGCCCTTGATCCCTGAAATCGATTCGGAAAACGCCAGCGTCGCATTGCCGCACGCCAGGCGCGCCACCCATCGAAACGTCCGCCAGTCCGCCGGATCCGACGACAGCGGCTCATCCACCAGATACGACCGAAACAGCATGTTCGACGCCCAGCCGTTGACGGAAGTGAACCACCCGTCGGACTCGTTGGCGTAATACTCCTGGCCCAGACCGTACTGCCGCAGCATGTTCAGGCACGTCATCGTCCGCGTCTGCTCCCGCGCGCTCGCCAACGCCGGCAGCAAGATCGACACCAGCACCGCAATGATCGCCACGACCACCAACAGCTCGATCAACGTAAACGACGCGCCCTGTCGCAACGCGTCAACGCGACCCGGGCGACGCCTCAGCAAATTCGAAATCCGAAATTCGAAATCCGAAATCATCGTGTCTGACTCCTTGCCACCGACTCCCGCTCCACCCACACCGTCTCGACCACCCGGTGGGCCGCCTCGCCCGACCCGTTGCGCCGCGCCAGCCGCTTGGTCAGCATCGCCACCGCCTCGCTTCCCATCCGCTCCGCCTGTTGCGACACCGTGGTCAAACCCGGATCGAGCCACTCGCCCGCCTCGTCCCCGTCGAACCCGACCACGCTCAAGTCCTTCGGAATCCGCAGCCCAAGCTCCTTGATCGCCCGATACCCCACCATCGCCTGGCTGTCGCAACTGAAGAATACCGCGCTGGGCCGGTCGTCGCGACGCAGAAGCTCCCGCGTCCGCTGACACACCCGCTCGCGCCAGTCGCCGGTGATCTTCTCGCCGTCCGCGTCCAGCAGGTCCACCGCCAGCGACCGGTCGAACGGCAGGCCCGCGTCGTTCACCGCGTCGCGCAGCCCGTCCAGACGCTCGCGAATCGTATGGGCGTTCAGCGTCCCGATATACCCGATCCGCCGATGCCCCCGACGCACCAGCTCCTGCCCCACCCGATACCCGCCGCCGTAGTTGTCCGCCACCACCGATGGTACATCCGCATCCGCCAGCCGCATATCCACCAGAACGAACGGATACCCCTCCCGATGCAGCTCGTACAGCACCCCCGCAAACCCCCGATGGTGGAAGGCCACGATGATCGCCCCGTCCGCTGCGCTCCGCGGAAGGTTCCGGATGATCTCGATGTCCGTGTCCATGCTGTCGTGGGCGTCGTAAATCTGGAAACACACCCCGTCCTCCTGACCCGCACGCTTGGCCCCCTGAACGATCCGCGCGCAGCGGTCCCACGTCACCGACGGCACCACGATCTGAACCTGCCGCGTCGACGTCCGCGGCTCACGCACAAACACCCCCTTGCCCGGCCGACGCTCCACCAACCCCTCCCCGATCAACTGCTCCACCGCCCGGCGCACCGACTTGCGGCTCAAGCCCGTTTGAGTCGCCATGCCCGTTTCCGACCCCACCATCTGACCCGGACCCAACTCCCCTTCCCGAATCCGTCCCCGCAGCCGCTCCACCAACGGCCAATACACCGGGCTACCTGTGCGGATACATGTCTCCTTCATGCCCCCAGTCTACACCCCCTCCCCATAAAATGCAACCCCCAAAAAAAGGGGACATTCTACTTTTCCGGCATCTTCCCCCAACACGCCCACAATCCCTGGGCCAAACGGAAAAGTAGAATGTCCCCTTTTTCAGTCTCAGCAACCTACGCCATCGGCTGGGCCGCAGCCTTCTCCATAAACTTCCCCGTCGCCGTGGCCTTGAGCTTCCCGTTCTGCGTCAACCGGGCCTCCAGGACGTAGAGCGGCGGACACGCCCGGACGATCCGCGCGCACACGCCGGCGCCGCACGCCGTCTCAATCGGATGGCGAAACCGCACCGCCAGCTCCGCCGTCACCGCGACGATCCCGTGGGCAAACAGGCAGTTCGTCATCGCGGCGTCCAGCATCGACGCGATCACCCCGCCGTGCAGCGTGTCCGGATACCCCTCAAATACCCGCAGCGCATCGAACTCCGCCGACACGCTGCCGTCGTCGCGCACGCAAAACCTCGCGCCAAGCCCCTGCCCGTTGGCCCGGCTGCACACCACGCAGCGCGGATGCGCCCGCCCGCGCGTCCGCTCCATGACCTCCTGGCTGGCCTCAGTGATCGCAGACATTGTCACCCGTCTGCAACTGCCCGTTCAGATACGCCTGAGCGATGTTCTCCGGCGTCTCGACCGGCGCTCCGACGATCACCTGAATGCCGTTCTCGGCGAACAGCCCCTGGGCCCGCTGCCCCATGCCGCCCGCGATAATCAGATTGGCCCCCTGCTCGGCCAGCCACTTGGGCAAGACGCCCGGCTCGTGCGGCGGCGGCGTCAAACCCTGCGAGCTGAGCACCTTCTTGCCCGCTGGGTCGACCTCGACAAACGTGAACACCTCACAGTGCCCGAAGTGCATACACAGCTTGCCGTCCGCGGTGGGAATGGCGATCTTCATCGTACGTTTCTCCGTATGTTCCGGCGCTGACGTCCGCGCCGTTGGTTCCATCGTCGGATCGAGAATCGGCTTGGTGATCGCCGCGAACGCCGCCGCCGCTGGACTGTCGGCGAACTCGCTGACGAACGGCTGACCCGAGTCGGCTGAAACGACCACCCGCGGATCAAGCGGAATCCGACCCAGGAACGGAACGCCCGTCTCCTCCGCCAGCCGCTCGCCGCCGCCCGTCTTGAACAGCTCGATCACCTGCCGGCAGTGCGGACACGCCAGCCCGCTCATGTTCTCCACGATCCCAAGCACCGGCAGCGACAGCGTCTTGCAGAACGCCACCGACCGCCGCACGTCCGAGACCGCCAGGTCCTGCGGCGTCGTCACAATCATCGCCGACGCGTCGCGACCCAGAAGCTGCGCCACCGCCAGCGGCTCATCGCCCGTGCCCGGCGGCGAATCCACCACCAGAAAATCCAGCTCGCCCCACGAAACGTCCTTGAGGAACTGCCGGATCACGTTGTACTTCATCGGCCCGCGCCAGATCACCGCGTCGTTGTCGCTCTTGAGCAACAATCCGACCGACACCACGCTCAGGTTCTCCGTCAACCGGATCGGCTCGATCTCGCCGTCCGGCCCGCCCACCAGCCGCTGGCCCTCCAATCCCAGTATCTTCGGCACGCTCGGTCCGTGCAAATCAACGTCGAGCAGACCCACCCTCTTGCCCGCCGCGGCCAACGCCACCGCCAGATTCGCCGCCACCGTGCTCTTGCCCACGCCCCCCTTGCCCGACAAGACCACGATCTTGCGGCCGATACGCTCCATCCGCGTCTGAAGCATCACCTCTTCCATCTGACGCTGCGACTCATCATTCTGCGGAAACGCCGAACACGATTGACTCATGATTCTCTCTTCTTTCCGAACAGGGTTTGCATGCTTGACGAAACGACTACATCCAATGGCCTTCAACGTCCGCGCCGTCGGCCTTCGACAGCTTGCTGGCCTTGAACTGCTCCAACGCCTCAGCCGCCGTGCCCGAAGCCCCCGTGTAAACCGCCACACCGCCCGCCTGAAGCGCCGCGAATGCCTTGGGCCCCATGTGACCGGTAATCACCGCCGCCGCCCCGAGCTCCACCACCCGGGCCGCCGACTGAATCCCCGCGCCCTGCGCCGCGTTGAGGTTCACGCTATTATTGAACGCCTCGCCAACGCCGGTCTCGCTGTCCACCACAACGAAAAACTTCGCCCGCCCGAACCGCGGGTCCATCGCGTCGCTCAGCGCCGGCCCTTGTGTACTGATGGCAATCTTCATGGCCCTTCCTTAATAGACAATTCCAAAATGAATCGCCAATGCAAATCCTATGCCGCCAACTGGAATTGTCCCCCATGCCCGCCGGTCCCCAAAAAACCGCAATTTCGCGGCATCACTCCCGATCGAACCCCGCCGCCACCGGCGCACCATTGCAGAATACACGGTTAGCCCGCACAGAACCGCGCAACAGGCAAGAAACCGCCGCCCCTTCGACGGAAAAACCGTCCGTCACACCGCTACGGCGCGAACTCCTCCGCCAGCTCCGACGCGATCGCCGCCCACTCCCAAAGCCGCTCCGGCTTGTGACGGACCGTCGAAATGTCCTTCAGAATAATCTCAACGTTGCAGCCGCGGGTCCGCTCCAGATTCTCCCGCAACTCCCGACGCGCCTGATCCGGCCGCCACCGATTCTCCGCCAAAATCGCCGGATTCGGCTTGAGCGAAAGCACGTAGTCCCGACCGATCTGCCGCGCCGTCATCTCCGCGTCCGCCTGCGGACTGCACGAGACCTTCCGCAGATTCGGAACCCGCCGCAGAATCTCCATCTTCCGATGCAGCGGCTCGCAACAGCCGTAGTACGTCATCCCCCACCGCGCCAGCCACCGCTGCTCGTACTGCAGGACAAACTCCCAGTGCATCCGCGGCGAAATGTCCGAAAAGATCTGCGCCGCCGAACAGCCCCACGACTCGATCGCCCGCGCCGGCCGCCCGTCGCCCGCCGGCTGCGGCAGCCCGCCCGTATGCCCAAAACCGCCCGACCCGATCCGGTACGGCCCGTTGTTGCACTCCAGCAGACCCAGCGCCTCCATCTGGTCCAGCTCCGCCAGATACCCCTCCACCGTCCGCCGCATCGCCTCGTGCACCATCTCCGGCCGCATCACCAGGTCCATCATCGCCTGCTCCAAGCCGAACCACATGAACACGTTGTCCGCCGGACACGACCAATAGGTCGGCATGCCCGTCGTCCGCACCGGCAGAATATCGCCCAGCAGCTCGCACATCCGCTGATGATTCGCCTCCGTCGCCGCCGCGTCGTACGTCACGCGAGGCGTCTGGATCTTCTCCACGTCCTTCGCCTCGACGATCGCCGGAGTAAAACGCATCGCCCGGATATTCGTCGTCTCATCCTGGTCCAGATATTCGACGTTCGCGCTCAGCCCGAACCCCGTCGAACTCCAGATCTTTCCGCAGGCGAAAAACGGCTGCAAGATCATGTCACCCGGAAAATGACGCCACTGATACAATACCATCCGCAACGCGCTCTCGATCCCGCGGCAGAAATCGTCCTCGCACCGGACCGTCAGTTCGTCGTTGACGTTCAACTCGTTCCACGGAATCTCGTTGATCCACACCAGCGGCCGCACCGGCGCCAGGTCGTTCAGCCTCCGCCAAAGCTCCGCCCGCTCCGCGTGAACGCCCAACGAAGCCGCCGCCGCATACTCCTCGCCAAGCCGCCGCACTACATCCACATCCTGAGCACGAACCTTCACGTCCGGGTCTCCATCCGATATGTACGGGTTTGCCTTACGATAATCCAATACCTCCAGTATTCCCCATGCGACCCCGTTTTTCCATAGCTGCGATTGCCTTGTTCATGTATATTCTTGTCTATGCAGGAATTCTGGGATACGCTGCGGGTCCGGGTCCTCGTCGCCGACGTGGCCACCGTCTCGCCCACCTGGGTGCCCATGCGGCGGAACAGCTCCTCGAAGGGGCCGCGCGCCCGCCCGCCGGTGCCGTGCGTGAAGAACAGCCCGTAGGGCTTGCCGTCCAGCCCCTGGGGATTCGTCTTGCGGGCGATGTACCAGTCGTCCAGGAACATCTTGAGCCCGCCGGCGATATAGCTGTAATAGTCGGGCGTGCCAAAGGCCGCGGCGTCAAAGCCGCGATACGCCTCGATGTCCATCCGCGCCTCATTGGTGTTCACCAGGGTCACCTCCGCCCCGGCCGCCTTGGCGCCCTGGGCGATGGCCTCGGCCATGGCCGCGGTGTTGCCGAATTCCTGCGAGTGGTACAGAACGAGCAGCGTTGTCATGGTGTGACTCCCTTGCGGTAGATGGCGCGGCGGTACAGCGTGGTCTCCCCGCCGCTCACTATTCCTCCGGCAGATCGAGCGGATAGCGCCCGTGCTCCTCCGCCACCTCGAGCATAGCGCCATAGTTCTCCTGCGGCCACAGCATCCCCTGGTCGGGCCCCAGGATGTAGCCGCCCCCCGGCCCGAGGGTTCGCAGCACCCTCAGCGTCTCGCGGCGCACCTCCTCCGGCGTGCCCACCACCAACAGATGCGAGTCGACGCCCCCCTGCAGCGCCATGCCTCCCGCCGCGGCGTCGCGCTTGACGCGCACCAGATCGTTGGCGCGCGCCTGCACGGGGTTCAGCACCGTCACGCCGATCCTCGCCAGATCCGCCACGATGTCCTGGACACAGCCGCAGGAGTGAAAGTTCACCGCCACGCCCGCCGCCAGCACCAGCGCGAAGCAGCGCTCGTACTGGGGCAGCAGGAACTCGCGGAACGTCTTGGGCGACATCATCAGCGCCCGCTGCGTCCCCAGGTCCTCGGAAAAGCCGATGGCGTCGACACCCAGCTCCAGGTAGCGCTCGAACACCGCCACGTTATAGTCGGCGATGGCGCCCAATAGGGCGTGCATCTCCTGCGGGTGGGTATGAAACGCCATCAGGCACGCGTCCATCCCCATCAGCGCCCAGGCGCGCTCAAAGAGAAGGTAGGTGAGCTGCCCGGTGATAAAGAGGCGCTCGCGGTCGGGGCGCTCCAGCACGGCGCGCATCTCCTCACCGACGGTGAGGTCGCCCGGGTTCGGGGGGCGATAGTCCGCCAGCCGGTCGAGGCTCGGGAGGGGGTTCACCTTGGGAAAGGGCACGAACTCGGCCAGGGTGACGCGCCACCCGACGCCCCAGCCGTCGGTCCAATCCTTCCGGCAAAAGTTGCCGTCGAACTGCACCGTGACGCGGAAATCCTCGCCCGCGTGGGGCACCCAGGCGGGATCGTCGTAGTGGATGGCCCGCAGCAGGTTCTCCTTGGGATCCATGCGTTTGCCTTTCCTGGCCGTTATCGCTGACGGCGGAACCATGCGCCCCCCGGCGGCGTCTCTTTCGTGCCCCGAGGCGGCCATGCTATAATCGCTCTACGGGCGGCGGCCGCCGCCCACTCTGGATGTGAGTTGCCGATGCGCGTACGACCGACAAGAACCCGCCCCAGGGGGCGGCGGTTCCTCCGCCTCCTGACGGTCCTCGCCCTGCTGACGACCCTGCTGGCCGCCACCCCGGTGGCCCTGCGCTGGTGGACCAACCACCGCTACGGCCGGCTCATCCACACCGTCGAGACGGCGCCACGCCGCCGCGTGGCCGTCGTGTTCGGGGCGGGGATATGGCCCGACGGCAGCCCCACCCCCATCCTGGCGGACCGGGTGGCGACGGCGGTGGCCCTCTATCAGCGCGGCGCCGTGGAAAAGCTCCTCATGACGGGCGACAACCGCCGCGCCGACTATAACGAGCCCGCCGCCATGCGCGACTATGCCCTGGCGCTGGGGGTGCCCGACGTCGATATCGTGCTGGACTATGCCGGGCGTCGCACCTACGATAGCTGCTACCGCGCGCGCCACATCTTTGGCGTCACCGACGCCATCCTCGTGACGCAGGCCTACCACCTGGACCGCGCCCTCTTTACCGGCCACCACCTGGGCATCGACGTCGTGGGCGTCGCCGCCGACCGGCGCGAGTACGCCCGCATCCGCTACTACTGGTGGCGCGAGCTGGCCGCCACGACGGTCGCCTACTGGCAGGTGCTCGTGACGCGTCCCGAGCCGGTCATGGGCGAGCCAATGCCCATCTTCCCCGAGTGAGCGGAACGCGGATCGGAGGGTGTATCCCAACGGATCCGCGCCAATTCGCGATGCCGTCGCTTTGCATGACGCGTTGCCTTGGCGGTCGCATTCTAGAGTCGCCGTCGAAGAACGTCAACGCTCCGTGTCGGGTGACGCCCCCACCGTAGCACCTTCGGAAGCCCCGCTGCACCGAACTCGGTAAGCAGGAGGACTGCCGCAGTGGGGCTTTTGGGAGGTGCTACGCCAAACACGATACTATACATAAAACGGGAGGACGCCTTGACACTCGTCCGCCAGTGGCTATAATAGGCGCAACTACAGTGGCCCTCGAGGCGGACCCGACTCCATCATGGAGCGCCGGGTCCCCCTTTTTTGGCCGCTTCCCAAGATCGTGTCGGCGCCCCGAGCGTCCCGCGACCCGCATCAGCACAAAGGAGCGATAGCGATGCAATACCGCGACTATGGCAAGACGGGGCTCAAGGTCTCGGCGCTGGGGTTCGGCGCCATGCGCCTCCCCGCCCTGGAGGACGGCACCTGCGATTTCGACCAAGGCGTCCCCATGCTGCGGCGAGGGCTCGACCTGGGCGTGAACTATATCGATACCGCCTGGGGCTACATCCAGGGCACGAGCGAAGTGGCCGTCGGGAAGGCGATCAAGGGCTACGATCGTTCCAGACTCGTCATCGCCACCAAGATCCCGAGCAACGACATCCATGGCAAAGA
>ENA-UOUL01001488-UOUL01001488.1-bioreactor-metagenome-genome-assembly--contig:-NODE-1488-length-32224-cov-6.002831_pt1 | contig 32224 bp, 25 predicted proteins | sample MGYA00249838_ERZ747220 | MGnify/ENA primary metagenome ERZ747220 (study PRJEB28778, sample SAMN05720191) | bioreactor metagenome | isolation source: Anaerobic biogas reactor | place: USA:Washington... | reverse complement strand
ATGCTGCAAGGGCCACTACCGCGAGCCGCACCCCGAGGGCGCGACGTACCGGCGACAGCTCTACTGTCGCCTTCACCAGGACTGGATCAACCCGTCGGGGCACACCTGCGAACTGTGCTCCGCCGGCCAGTGGCCGCGTGCGAGTCTGGTGCGCGCCCGAGTCGAACAAGAAAAGGCCGGATCGGGCGCGCGAAGCGCCGCCGGGCATGACGCTGTCGCCGACAGGCTGGTAGATGCCGTGCGCGCGCGGGATGAAGACATCCTGCTCCCAGGCACGGCGGCCGCCGACGCCGATGGTGCAGATGACGGCCGTTGCGCCGCGGAGGACGTCGCGGCGGTCGGTTGCGGCGGCGAGGCGGACGGGAGCGCGGCGCGCCTCGATCATTTTCGCGACCAGTTTCTCCGCGACGAGCAGGGCGTGCGGGTCGGTATCAACCAGCGCGAGCCGGCATTTCGTGCCGCGGCTGATGAGGTCGGCAACGAGGCCGCGGGTAAAGACGGCGCTGCCTGCGCCGATGAGCACGATGCGTTTGGTCATGGTTTCCTCTCTGGGTCGGCAGGCTGGCCGGTTGTCGATCTCACGGCATCTTGGGCGGCCGCGCGTCGTCGTCGCGGAAGCGATCGCGTGCGGCGGGCTCGCGCAGGTCGGGGACCTCCAGGGGCACCCCCCACCGACACGAGGAGCGGTAGGCCATGATCCCAGGCAGCGTATAGTCGCACGCGGTATAGACGTCCATGGGCGGCGGAACCCCCTCGGCGACGGCCCGTAGAAAGACGTACACCGCCCCATAGTCGCTGCCGCCGTGCCCGGTCCCCTGCGCCTCGGCCGCGGGGGGCGGGGGCTCTATCACGCCTGACGGCGCCCTGCCGCCCTCCCCCTCTCCGCCAAGGCGGATGCGGAGGGTGGAGCCATCGCCCCAGCGGTCGGCTTCCAGCATGCCGCGGGTCCCATAGATCGCGAGCCACTGGCTGTCTCGCGCGGCAGCAAAGGACGCCACGACGTGGACCAGCCCGCCGCTGTCCAGGCGTACGGTCATGGCACCCAGGTCCATGGGGTTCAGGGTGCCCTCCATCCTGCCGCCCACCGACTGTGCCGACACGGCCACAGGGCGCGCCTCCAGGATGGAGAGCATCTCGCCGAGGGGATGGCTGGTATAGTACACCGGGGGGAGCCAGGCGCGCCAGTGGGACGAGCCGTCGGCGGCGCGCATCAGGTGCCGGATGTCGTGGATGTACTCGCACTGGCCGTACACAAAGGCGCCCAGCTCGCCCGAGGCGACCAACCGGCGCGCCTCGACGGCCCGGGCCCGGTAGCAGGTGTTCTCGGCCATCATGTAGCGGCGCCCGGTGCGCTCGACCGCCTCGGCCATGCTGGCGACCCGACTGATGGTCATGGTGGGCCCGAAGGTCTCCTCCTGGACGGCTGCGGAGTCGTCAGGCACGTCCACCAGGATGGTCGGCTGGACGAACCGATCGCCCACGGCCTCGGGTCCACCCAGGATCGCTCGACGAATGGCTACTGGGCCGGCAACATCCATGGTGAGATGCAGTATTACGGAACCGGCGACGGCAAAACCGTTAACAACGCGACCCATGATCTCGTGTTTCAATCCTCCTCTTCTATCGCGATCGAGAGCAGTTCCAGCGTCGGGCTGATCAATGACCAGACGAATGGAACCTCTTACGTCGACCTGATGCTGATCAAGGAATGGGTGTGGCCGGCGCACAGCAATCCCACGGTCATCACCAGCGCCGATCATTATGAATGCACAACGGAAGGCGGCTCATTCCTGGTCACGGCAACCGGAGACGAACCGATCCGATTCAGCGCTTTGCCCGCCATTCCGGGCGTGACGCTGGCCGAGGAAGGTCCGATGACCATCGCTCCGGATCTTGTGCCCGGGGTGTATCCATTCACGATCGATGCTGCGGCGGGCAAGGGAAACTCGCTCATCACCGATCCGGGCAGTCTGCTGCCTGGGGTCAAGCAGGTCTATTCGGAGGATCCGTATCCACCGGTATATCAAGCCTTTACGCTGACCGTCCTGGAAGCACCCGAGGCGACGCCGACACCTAGCCCGACGCTCACGCCGGCACCGACAGCGACACCAGCACCGACAGCCACCCCAAAACCGACAGCGACACCAGTGCCGACGGCCACCCCGAAACCGACAGCGACACCAGCGCCGACACTTGCTCCTGAACCGCCGAAAATTACGAGTATATACAATCCTACGGTTACCGTTTCTCGGATTTCGGATGGAGAATTCCAAGTAACCGCGACCGGTACGCCACCGATTTCATATTCTTTGTCCGAGCTGCCGGACTGGCCGATTCCAGATGGGGTAACCATAGACGAAAAAACGGGACTTCTGACTGTTGCGCGTTGGGTGCCGCCGGGCAAATATTATTTTTACATCAACGCGGACAATGCATATCCCCCTCAATATCAGCAGTACTTCACGCTAGATGTCATTAACCTGTCTTTAAGATTTCAGTCCGACCAAGATACACAGTCCGGGTATTCCCAGCTCAGTTATGTTCCGGGTTCCGCGCAGCCGGGTTCAACGATATCTGCGAGCATCGCGCCCAACACCGGCAATTGGAATTTTCAAATTGCCGGCACGCCCGAATACGTCCTGCGCAACGATGACCCCAAAGACCTTTATTCCCAGGATATGCTCTATGTCTCGGGAGCCGAATACGTCAAATACGATTTGCTGATCGACTTTGTGGTGGACGGCGAAAGATACCAGATTCGTGAATTTGACAACAGCCCCTGCAACGACCACCATCTGACGGCCATGAGCGACGAGGAGCGTAAAGCCATTGAGGACTATTTCAAGAATCGCGGCCTGTTTATCGAGTACGAACGCGTGGGCTTTGGGCCGGATCTTGATGCACGACTGGATATCAATCTGGCAGATGACTTTCTTGACTGGTCCGTCTTTGATTATGGAAGCGTCATGAGCGCAGTGGCCGGTATGAAGTCCGGGATCCTGGAGATCGGGCTGGGCGACGATATCGGCACCCTTGTGCCAAGCAGCGTCTTCAGCGCGCTGAAAGAACGGTCGGCGGCGAACGTAGGCCTTTCATTCGGACAGCAAGGTGCGACCATGACGTTTATGAGCGGATCGATTGAATCACCGCCAACCGGCCAGCGATACGACTTTGCGTTTTCCAGTCAGGCAATCAGTGAAACGGCCATGAAAGAGGCGGCCGGCCGAGAAGCCGCGTCCTTTACCTTCATGTTCGCGCATAACAGCAGTCTGCCCGGATTCGCCCGGTTTGACATCGTTACAGATCTTGCGGCCGGTACAACCGTCCAGGTTTATAAATACGATGCGGCCAGCCAGCAGTTCACGGCGATTGCCGAAAATATCACGGTGGCGGCAGGCGGCGTCGTATCCTATCAGAACAACATGATGTCTGAATATATAATCACAACTGCCAAGCTGAAAAACACGATCGGTTCAGAAGCATTAGAGGTCAATCTTTCCGCCGATAGCCATACCGGGGCAGTTCGCTGGCCATATTATGTCGGAGGAGGTTTGTTGTTGATGCTGCTGATGGCCGGCATCTTGCTGCTGATGAAGCGAAGGAAACAAAAGCCTGTCGAAACGGCCACGTAGGGACTGTTGATTCCGATGTTAATTAATGGATCTTCTGAAGGTGCCCGGAGGTCGACACTTTCATAGCGTCACGCTTGATTGATCGAAACAGGCGATGGTCCCATGCCCAAATTGCCGGTTGCGTGTTACATCCGGCTATACGACCGGAGTCAGATCCAGCACCATCTTGAGTGGTTCGGTCAAGGGCCGGCAGGACAGGCTGCCCTGGTGGCAGACCAGAACAGCCGCTTTTGCCAGGTCGCCCGCCAGGTCCCTGGCGGCGAGCGGTCCAGAGGACGCGACCGGCAACACGTCAAAGGCGCAGAGATGGTCTGAACTGATGGCCAGCCCGAACCCGCTGTCGTCGCGCAGGCTCAGGCGCCGGATGTCTTTGAAGACGCCAGACTCACGGCCAGGCTGCAGCAGTTGGGCCAGCGTCAGATCATGGTGACCGCTGCCTGACTTGAGACCGAGCCGGCTCAGCTGGCGCTTGGGGCCGCAGCCGTGCCAGGACACGTTCTGGTACGGCCTGGCCGGGTTGAAGGCAAAGCCAAACAGCGGCGGGGGCAGGATTTGCCCGTCCAGAGGCGTCAGGCTGGCAAACAGACGGACACCGCCCTGGGATGCGATCTCGTAACGCTGGGTCAGGGCAAAAGTGGGCGCGTGACCCGGCGCGCCCAGGTGGGCAGTCAGCTCGATAACCGCGCTGTGGCCGTCACACCCATCTTCAAGGGCGATAACCTCGGTGGTCATCCGGTCGTATCCGGCGTCAACCCATTGCGGCCAGTCCGGTCCGTCGGTCGGCTCGGGGAGGCGCATCAGGGTGCAGCGAAGCCCAGCCGGCACCGGATGCTGGAGAAATGAGGTTTGCCCCGACTGGCTGGTTCGGGCGGCGAAAAACTCGCGGTCGCCGGTTCGCCAGCTCTCAAGGCTGGCGTTGATGCGGTTGAAAACCAACCAGAAACGTGGTCCCGACACGATCAGGTGGTGACGCTCCGATTCCAAGCGCAGTCGTCCGCCATGACCGGCAACGGAAGGAACCGGCTGGTCCGATTTTTGCAGCATGAACTCCTGGCTCTTGAACAATTGGCCGGCCGGCCGCCAGAGCAGGTCTTCGGCTTGCAGCAGATCGAAACGGACCAGGTACTCGGCGCCGTCGCTAAAATCCTGGTCCCCGTACCAGAGAGACAATTCCTGGGTATGGCCGGGAGCGGCGTTGAGGTTGTCCAGTTCGCCGCTGAGGACCGCCCTTCCCTGGCGCAGCAGCGACCAGGCCAGACGAACCTGACCGGCGTGGGACCAGACCATATGGTTGTTCAATCTGAACGTGCCGACGATCGGGTTGACCGGGCTGATCGTAAAGGGGCAGAGCAGCTGGCTCAAGGCCGGCAGCAGATCGGGGTTTTCATCGTGATCCAGGTAACACCAGCCGGCGGCGCTGCCGTCAGGCAGCCCCAGCCAGTCCAGGTTACCCAAACCGTCCCGGCTTTCCAGCCAGCCGTCGAGCCGTGTCCCCAGGTCCGGAATATCCAGGCCATGCAAGAAGCGGGTCGGATCGGCCGCGCGGACTTGTTCGGCCAGCTGGCGCGTCATGTCCGACTGGCTGTCCTGAAGGAACAGCCCGCAGGACCAGAGCGCGACACAGGGGTGGTTTTTGTCGCGCGCGACCAGCCGCTTCAGACGGTCCTGAGCCCAGCGCAGCGGAAGTTCCGGCCGGACCTTGCGCAGTGCGCGGGTCCAGCCGGGAGCGGCAGACGTGAGCGGTGCGTCGAGCGCCACGTAGAACCCGTAAATGTCGCACAAGTCGAGGACGATCGGGTCGGGCGGTTCGTGCTGAAACCAGATGGTGTTGAAATGGCTGTTCTTGTAGGTGCGCAAGGTGCGGACCAGCCCGGCGATGTCCTGGGCCGGATCGGGCTGATCGAGCCCTGACCAGCGGACGCCCTTCAGGCTGACAGGGCAGCCGTTGACGAGCAATTGACCGTCGCGGCAGCCGAGGAAGCGAAAACCGACCGCCTGATGGACGCACAGGATATCGCGGCCGCGCGTGTCTTCAAGGCTGACAAACACATCGTATAGGTTCGGCTCCTCGTCGCTCCAAGGCTTGACATCGCGGACCATCAGGCTGGCTTGGAGCTGGCCGGTGGTCTGGACCGGGGCGGCGAACAGCTCCGGATCCGCGGGCCTCATCGCCACGGTCCAGCTGGCGTCGTAGAGGGCTTCATCCTGCTGGCGCAGCGAGGCGTGCAGGATCGGCTGTTCCACCGCAATGCGGCAGGAGGTCAGGAGTGCTGTGATATCCAGCCGCCAGGCTTCGGCTTCGGCGAGCCAGACCGTGCGCAGCTGCAGGTCGTGGATCGTGATCGCCGGCAGCGCTTCGAGGACGATCTCGCGGATGCAGCCGTGCCAGGGCCGGTTCGGCTGCGCCTCCAGGTAGCTACCGCAGCTGTAGGGATAGACGATCAGGAAAACCTCGTTGTCGCCGTCGTGCAGCAGCATCGTGATGTCAAAATCTGCCATCAGGCCGCTGCCTTGCGTGTAGCCGGCTAGCTTGCTGTTGACAAAGACATGGCACGCCGAGCGGACGCCATGGAGCACGAGGCGCTTGCGCAGGCTGCTCCAGACGAGCGGCAGGCGGCAGGTGCGCCGATAGACCAGCACCGGCTGTTCAGACGGGACATGAGGCGGGTCGAGCGGAAACGGCAGCCCCGGCGGGTCGAGCAGGATCGGCTGGATGGGGGCCATTTCCGGCAAGGGGCGCTTTTCGAAGCCAGAGCGGAACGAAAGGATGTTCTCCGGGAGCTGGAGCATGCTGGCGTAGCAGCGGAAATCCCACTCCCCGCGCAGCGACAGGATGGACGGCGACAGGTAGCGGCGGTGGTTTTCCAGGGCGTGACGGCAGCTGGCCTGGTCCGGGTACGGGATCAGGCTGGCATGAGCAGGCAAGCGGTTGCGTTCCAGCAGTTCCGGATTGTTCCAGTCAGGCCAGGTTCCACGGCCGGGGTAAATCGGCACCTGCATGTTCGGCCTCCTTTTTGACGTTCATCCCTATTCTACCACAGCATGGCCGGCCGAGTTAAATCATAACTGCCGGCTCAGCCGGCAGTTTGGTCCGCCCCTATAAGGGGCTTTTACCGGCTGGACCTTCGTCCACGCGAATTTCTACCACGCGCACCCATTACCTCAGCTACTGCTAAAGCAGTCTATTTTTTGCTTCCTTCGACCCGCTCTCCCGTGAACGGGTCGACATACTCTTTGATACTCATCTGATCCTCGAGATAATCTTCCTTGAGCTGATTTGCGATATACTCGCGGATCTTCTTCTCGTTCTTCCCGATCGTACTCACATAGTAGCCTCTACTCCAGAAATGCCGGTTGCCATACTTATATTTTAAATTCGCATGTCGATCGAAGATGATCAGGCTGCTTTTTCCTTTGAGATAACCCATGATTTGCGCCACACTGTACTTCGGCGGTATCGTCACGAGCATATGGATATGATCCGGACATGCCTCTGCTTCGATGATCTGCACGCCTTTTCGTTTGCATAGCTCGACGAGTATCTGGCTGATATCTCTTTTTAATTTCCCATAGATCACCCTCCGTCGATACTTCGGTGCGAATACGATGTGGTACTTACATTCCCACATGGTGTGTGCTAAACTCTGTTCATCCATTCTTGGGTCAAACCTCCTTGTCTTTGGTGCGCGTGGTAGCTCACTCATTGTACCAAGGAGGTTTGCTTCTTCAAGCTAAAGCTCTTTTCTTGTCTTCCACCTGCATAGCAGGTGGTTTTTTGTCTCGCGCTCGTTGGCGCTCAACAGGCTAAAGCCTACAACAAAAAAGCCCGCAGCAGGTTTTGCAGCGGGCAGGGATCGGATCAGATGAAAGTGAAAGGCGGCCTTATGGCTTGTTGGGGATCTTGAGCACATCGCCGACACGGATGTTGCCCTCGAGTTTGACTTTGTCGCCGTCTTGGATCAGCTTCATGCCGTTGGCTTCCGCGATCAGGTTCATGTGCTCAAAGTCGCCCACTCCGTAATACTTCATGGCCAGCCCCCAGATGGTGTCGCCAGCTACGACGGTATGCGTCGTCATGATGCCGGCGCTGGTCGTGGTGGTGGTGGTCGTGGTGGCCGTCGAGGTCGTGGTCGTGCTTTCGCTGGTTGCGGTCGTCGTGGTCGTCTGGCTCGAACCAGACGTGCCCGACGATGTCTGACCGGAGGCTTGCGTCGTTGTCGTGGTCGTCGTGCCCGGCGTGTCCTTGTCCTTGAACAGCATGCTGTAGATCAGGAACAGGCAGGCCACGCAGATCGCGGCGATGATCACGTAGAAGGCGATCCGCCGTCCGCGTCCATAGGTGTCGATCTCATCGCCAAAGCTATCGTCTTCTTCATCGAACGGTTCTTCACGTTGCTCCGGGAGCCGGCTGGGGCTTTGTTTATAGGGAACCGGCTGGGGCCGCGTGGCTGTTGCCGGACGCTCCGCCTTCTTGGGCGGAATAAAATCAAGATCGGCTTCCTCGGCCTCGTGGGGCAAGTCCGTGACCGGCTTTTTCGGTTCTGCGGCTGCCTGGGGCCGGTTGCGGTTGAGCGACGGGAACGCAGCGGGGACGGCTGCGCTGGCCACGGCGGCTGTGTCCGCGTGGCTGCGGGTCATGCCAAGCCTGGCCGTCCGGTCGGCGCTGGTGATATTTTCGACAAACCCGATCATGAACTGCATCGGCGTGCCCGGCAGCTTGGCCGCCGCGGCCGTGATGATCATGCCGGCCGCGTCCGCCTGGTCCTCGGCCTCGTAGAGCATGCGCAGAATCTCCCGCTGGCCGAGGGCTTCCATCACCTCCCGGTTGCACGTGATCAGGCAGTCGTCCATCTGCAGCTGGGCAATGTTGGAATAGCGGACGGTACCGGCTACGCCGGCGCAGTAGACATCGATGCCGCTGATCGGCTTGCCGGCATAGTCGATGGCTTCGAGCGGATAATCGTCAGAGGTCAGCGGATAGAGGACATCGCCGCGGTAGAGGTAGGCACAACCGTTGCCCATCGTGACCGCCGCCATCTCGGAGTCCCTGACCAGGATGCCGGCAAAATAGGGCTGGCGCATGCCGTCGTTCTTGAGCGCGATGCGTCCGACCACAGAAACGGCGCATTCGGCCAGTTCGTTGATCTCGGCATCGATGTTATGCCCCGGCTGCTTGACCTCCGTCATGATCTTATCGAGCGGTTTCTTGACCGGGCTGACCGCGTTTTCATCGGTCGCACCGCCGGTCAGGTGGGCGAAAACCGCGTAGAAAAACCCGCGTTCTTCACGGTCCAGTGTCACATCCGCCGCCCGGTGCTCCCGGCGTCCGGACAGGCGGCCGTCGAGGTAAAATCCGTCCGTTGCCCCGGTTGTCGGATAAAAGCGTGCTGTTACGGTCGTGGCAATGCGGGTAATTGCTGCTTTATTTGATTTTGCCATGATGTGGCCTCCTGTTTGTCATCAGGCTGGCATCGCGCTGTTTTCTTCGAAGACGGCAGTGCTCACGCCTGTTATGCGTACCCAGATTATTATAGCATAGCGTTTGGGACGAGAATATGACAGATTCTTATCATTTCGACTGTCCCGACGGAACAATCGCCTGCTTGTCGGCAATCTGGATTTTGTGTATCATGAATCAGAGGATGGTATTGCCATGCGCACAACAGTCACAATTCGCTTCCCGCGCTTTCGTTATATGGTCCTGGCCCTGTTTTTTCTGCTGTTTTTGCCTGTCGCTCAGCCTGCCGCCGTCTATGCGCAAACAGAAACCGGGGATCCGGCACGTCTGGTTCAGCTGGCCGCAGGATCAAGCCATAGCGCCATGCTCCTGCAGGACGGCTCGCTTTGGCTCTGGGGCGACAACCGCTACGGACAGCTCGGTTTTGCCGGCGAGGACTATATCGACGCGCCCAGGCGCCTGATTCTGCCCGAGAAGGCGGCGGCGGTTAGCCTGGGTTCCAGCCATACGCTTATCCTGACCGACAGCGGTACTGTCTACTCCATCGGCCGCAACACCTTCGGCCAGCTGGGCGACGGCACGACAGAACCGGCCGACCGGCCGGTTCGCGTCGAAGGTTTGCCGCCTGTCCGGGCAATCGCCGCCGGTTCGCTCCATTCGCTGGCGCTGGCCCGGGACGGCAGCGTCTGGGGATGGGGCGACAACAGCCATTACCAGCTGGGTGAACCATACGGTGAAGCCATCAAGAACAGCGAGGGCAGTACGATCGGCTACCGGCAGAAATCGCCTGTCAAGGTCGTGATCGAAAAGGCCGAGGTCATCGCGGCCGGCGGGCGGTTTTCTCTTTACCTGCGCCAGGATGGCCAGCTGTTCGCCTGGGGCGATAACAGCCGCGGCCAGTTGGGCGACGGAACGGTTCAGCTTCGTTCCAGGCCGACCGCTGTTGTCGGACTGGGGCACGTGCGGCTGATCGCAGCCGGCTACCAGCACGCGGTTGCCGTATCCAGCCAGGATGGCCAGGATACGCTGTTCGCCTGGGGCGATCACTCGTCCGGTCAGCTCGGCCTGGCCGGCATGCCTGCAGGTGACGCATATCAAATGCTGCCGCGACAGGTCGATCTGAGCGCTTTCACCCAAAACCAGCCGGTGCAGATCGCCCGGGTCAGCGCCGGTTATGCGCACACGGCTGCGGCCGCGGCCGCTTCGGGCGAACCGCAGCAGCGCCTGCTGGTCTGGGGCGACAACACCTACGGGCAGCTCGGTCTCGGCCACACGCTTTCACAGGCGCAGCCCCAGGCGGTCAGCGCCCGTTATCACGACCTGTCCAGCGACCGGTTTTTGGCTTTTGACGCCCTGGCGTGCGGCGGCTTCCACACCCTGGTCTACAGCAGCAAGGGGCTGCTGGCTGCCAGCGGACTTGGCGGCAGTGGGCAGCTGGGCACGTTTTCCGTTGTCGACCGCAGCCGTCTGACAGCTGTCCAGATCCCTGACAAGATCAAGCCGGGCTGGCTCAGCGAAGCTGTCCCGGCCATTGTGCGGGATGAATCAGGCTCGATCAGCGTGCGCTGGCCTATGGCCCAGGACAATATTCGGCTGGCCGGATACACCGTTCGCCTCACCTGGTCCGATGGCACCACCCTGACACGCCAGCCCGGCCTGGCCCAGGAAGTGCGTCTTGAGGGCGCCGACCTGCCGCCGGGTCACGACCAGCTCGCCCTGGAAGCCGTCATCTACGCCTTCGACGAAGCCAGCCGGCAGGCCTCGCGCAAAACTTTAAGCAGCATCGCCGCCATCCTGCTGCCCGCAGATGCTGACGGACAGTCAGACCAGGACTACTTCCCTGCCGCCCATGCGCCGGTTCCACTGGCTGATAGCGCGGAGCATAACTGGCGGCCGACGACGACCGGTTTGCTGCAGCCGCTGGATGTGCCCTGGGATGTCACCGAAATCTACGGCGCCGATGCCCTGCCGGATGCGCCAGATGACCGCTTGCTCAAGCTTCTCGCTGCAGCGGCCGTTGTCTGCCTGCTTGTCCTGTTGCTGTCCGTCCGGCAGGTCCGTCAGCCGCGCGAGAGACGCTCGCTGTTCCAGGTTATGGTCCGGCGCGTTCGCTGAACGAAGATCAAGGCTAAATCCGTTCCGCCAGCAGCAGGCTGGCCGACAAGATGGATTCCATCAGGCTCAAATCCGAAGAGAGCTGCCTGGCCTGGTCTTTCAGCGGGAGCGATTTCTGGCGGCTGATCCCGAAGCAGGCCAACTCATTTTGGATCGGCTTGTCCTGCCAGACCGCGGGCAGCGCTGTCAGGTAAGTCTGGATGAACCCGAGCGCCATCGCATGGGGCAGCAGTGAACGCTGCCTGTCGGGATCCGGGAAAGGCGGCAGGCGGCCGATATGGCGAAGGTAACGCGCCAGGGCTTGCCCTTCGGCGTATTTTTCGCGGCCACGGTTGGTCAGGCGGCGCAGGGTCAGGCTGTAAAGCAAAAAGACGGCTGCCGGCAGCAAGAGCAGCCAGGCCATCGGCAGATGCATGAAAACGGCTGCGGCAATGCCCAGAACGGCGTAGGCACTGGCTGCCAGGCGGGCGATGAGTCTCCCTCGCCGCGACTTGCGGCGATCTAAAAGGCCCTGGACGACCAGCTCCCGGTTTAGCAACGACAGGTATTCCGCCAGCATCTGGCGGAAGGTCTCGGCCGTTTCTGACTGGCGGGCACAGCTGCGCAGGCGCGAAATGGTCAGAACCCGATCGACCGCCAGCTGGCTGAACAGCCATTGCAGGAGAAAGCGATCGCTTTCCATCAACGGGCTGGACGGGTTTTCTTCTTTTTCTGTCCGCACAAAACTGCTGTTCTCAAGCACCAGAAATTGCTGGCGCACCAGTTCGAGCAGTGCGGTCAAGATTAACTGGGCAGGTCGCCTCTTGCGCAGCAGCAGGGCCAGAACGGCCGGTGGGCAGGCGTATGGCGGCTCGCGCAGGAGATGCTGGCGGTCCGGCAAGGCGCCTTCACGGTCAAAGAACCAGTAGACCACGAAGAGCAGCAGGGCCGCCAGTGCGATCAGGATGAAGATCGCACTGCCGGCCAGGACGCGCAAAGATGCCTGGCGATGCAGACGCTGATCCTGCTGCAAGGCAGCTTCGCTCAGCTGCGCAAAAGACAGCTTGATCGGCGCGTCCGGCAGCTGCCCGACCAGATCGGACGGCAGCAAGCAGGTCAGGTGCAGCAGATGCCCTTCCGGCAGGCCGTCGCGCTGCCAGACCAGCTGGTCGGAACGGGTCCCCGTGGTTGAGAAAGGACTTAGGCTCGATGCGTGGCTCCAGACCAGGCCTGTCGGAACAGGCTCGGGCAGAATCACCTTGAGCAGGACCTGACCGACCGGAATGTTGTCGGGCCGCAGGAAAAAGCTGCGTTCAAAAAGCGCGTTGTCCTGGTGCTTCCAGATGACCGGTTCGATGGTGTAAACCAGGCAGATCGTCCGATATGAGCCGGCTCGCAAAAACAGGTGCAGGTTGATGCTTAGCAGATCCGCTTCTTTCTTGACGTGGTAGGTCATGGCCTGGGCCTTGCCCGAACTGGATTCGGCCAGGACGGTTTCGATAAACAGCGCCTGGTCGATGCGGGTGATCGTGTCCGCCACCGCAATGCGCTCCACCGTGATTTCCTGGTCCTGCTTATACGGGATCATGAACGTCAGGTCGCGCGTTTCCGCGCACACCTGATAGCGGATCGTCTCAGAAACCCGAATCGCGCCGCCGTCCAGCAGTTCGGTTGCGATATCGTACCGCTGGATTGCGACCGGTTCTTCGCGCGCCGCAATCGGTATCGGCGGCAGCAAGAAGCATATGAGGAAGGCCATAATCGGCCAGAACAAGCTGCGAAGACGCGCAGCCAAGCGTTTATTCATGATGAGATCCTCATCGGTTGTCAGCACCGGTCTGACCGGCCCAAGTCCGCTGTCTGACGGGAGTGTGACCCGATTATAACAGAATCGGACCCCATCTGCACCTGGCGGCCAGCTCAGATGGCGGCGAGTAATGCCGCGCCGATGATGCCGGCGTCGTTGCCGTGCCGGGCCAGGCGGATATCGCCCAGGAAATAACCGGGCCGACCGGCGAACTGGCGGCTGATCTCTGCGCGGCAGCCCTGCAGCAAGATATCGCCGGCGGCGCTGATGCCGCCGCCGAGCACGATAACTTCGGGATTGAAGACCACGATCAAGGTCACCAGCCCGATGCCCAGCTCATGCAGGTAGGATTGGAAAATCCTGCTCGGCTCAGCTTCCTGCCTGGCGGCCCCATCAATAATTTCTTTAGCGCTGCGGCCGTAGCCCAGGCGCGATAGGGCTGATGCCGATGCGTACATCTCGAAGCAGCCGCGCCGGGAACAGCTGCAGGGCAGCCCGTCGGCGTGGGTGATGATATGCCCCAGCTCCGCCGCGGTATGGGTGTGGCCGCGCCAGGGTTTGCCGTCCAGGATCAACGCGCCGCCAATCCCGGTGCCCAATGTCAGGTAGACGACATTGCTGGCGCCCTGGCAGGCGCCGCTCAGCCATTCCGCCAGCAGGGCCACCTGGGCGTCGTTGTCGATCCGGACCGGAAGGCCGGTGCGCGCCTCCAGCAGTTGGCGCAGCGGAACCTCCCGCCAGTTCAAGTTGCCGGCTGTCACCAGTCCTTTCTCCGGATCGACCGCGCCGGCAGTGCCGACCCCGATCCGGTCAACCGGCATTTGCCTGACGACGGCAGCGATCTGATCGGCCAGGGTTTTTGGATCGCCGACCACCGAAGGCAACGTTTCACGGCGCAGCAAAACACGGTTGGCATCGAAAAATCCGATCTTGACCGAGGTGCCGCCAATATCGATGCCGGCATACACCGTCATGAAACGGCAACCTGCCCTTCACCGCAGACACTGAGCGCTGGAGCCAGGTCGTCGCTATAGCCCGCCAGGTGCGCCAGCTGGCCGATCCGGATCGACCCGAGCCGGGGCAGCCGCATGCGCGCGGCCGGTGTCCGGCTGGCCATGTTGAAAACATCGTCCAGCGGGATCTGGAGTGCGGCCAGGTTGCGCACAGACTGGTCAAGATAACAGCTGCCGCCGCTCAAGGCGCCCTCCGGCGTTCGCTTGACCCCGTTTTTCACGATGACCGGATGGTTGGCAGCCTGGTAGACGCCGTCTGGGCAATGGGTCGGCATGGTGGAATCCGATACGAGCAGCATGCGGTCCGGGCCTTTAGCCTGGTAGATCAGGCGGATGATCGCCGGATGCAGGTGGTTGAGGTCGCATATCGCCTCGCAGAACACCGAGGGGTCAAGCAGGGCGGCCGTCAGGACCCCCGGTTCGCGGTGGTGGATGCCCCGGCTGGCGTTAAAGGTATGGCAGACGGAGTCGAATCCAGCCGCAAACGCCTCGCACGCCTGTTCGTAGGACGCATCCGTGTGGCCGGCCTGGACACGGATCCCCTGGTTTTGGAGCCAGGCGACCAAGGCCGCGGCTCCGGGCAGCTCCGGAGCCAGCGTCACTTCCCTGATCAGGTCAAGGCTGGTGCCGAACAGGCTCTGGAACCGGTCGATATCCGGCATAAGCAGCTGCGACGCGACCATCGCGCCCGGCCGTTTGGGGCTGAGGAACGGCCCTTCCATGTGAACGCCCTGGATCCTGGTTCCGCCCAGCTTTCCGTCCTGCTGCAATCGCATCGCCTCGCGCACGAACTGCAAATCGTCCCGCAGTTTGGCCGGGTCACCCGTCGACAGCGTCATCAGCATGTCCGTGACGCCGCAGGCAAACATCGCGTCCAGAAAACGCCTCAAGTCCGATAGCGACCTCTGGCCGGCGTCATAGCCGTCGCCGCCGTGGTTATGCAGGTCGAAAAGCCCTGGCACAAGCAAATCCACCGAATAGTCCGCCTGTGGCGATCGGGACAGGCCGGTGATGGCATCGCCGGCAATCTCAATACACACCTCCTGCTGCCAGCCGGACGGCAGCAGGGCCTTGCGGGCAAATAGCCTCATGTCAACCTCCCTCGCCGGTCAGTCCAGGCGAACCTCCCGGCCCTGGCTGGCTGAATCGTAAATGCCCTGCAGCATCCGCTGCACGGTGATACCGTCCTCGATCGGCGACAGCGGTTTCTTGCCGTTCTGCAGGCAGTCGATGAAGTGGGCCAGCTCGGCCTCGAACCCGTTATACTTGGCGACGGTCGGTTGGTTGTCGGTCAAATACCCCTGTTCGTTCTCGCCGTAAATCATCAGCGGATCCAGCGTCGCTCCCGCTTTGGTGCCGCAAATCTGCGTATAGGCGTCCGGTTTGGCGTTGATCGCCCAGCTGGCCTCGACCAGCATCGAGGCGCCGTTGTCGAAATGGATGATCGCCGCGGCGGAGTCCTCGGTATCGAAAGCCGTCACATCGCGGTCCAGCGCAATCCAGCGGCCGACGCCCTTGGTCTGGTAGTTGCCGATTCGCCGTGAGACACTCGCGCTGATGCGTACCGGCCTGGGCTTGCCCATCAGGTACCAGGTGCGGTCGATGCAGTGCACGCCGATGTCGATCACCGGCCCGCCGCCGGATTTTTTCGTGTCTGTAAACCAGCCCAGCGGGGTGCCGCGACGACGGATATAGGCGGTCTTGGCGTAATAGATGTCGCCCAGCTCACCCGCTTCGATCATGTCGTGCAGCAGCTGCTGTTCGCCGCCGAAACGCGACACCATGGCCATCATGAAAGGAACCTGGGCCTTTTTGACGGCCTGTTCCATCTGCAGGGCATGCTCCAGGCAGTCGGCCATCGGCTTTTCGCACAGGATGGCTTTGCCGGCCTGGGCAGCCGCGATGGCCACAGGGGCGTGCGACCCGTTCCAGACGCAGATGTCGACCATGTCCAGCGCGCTGTTTGCCAGCATTTCCTCAACCGAGCCGAAGGCGGCCGGAATGCCGAACTTCGCCGCGGCATCCTGGGCACGCTGCCGGTTCAAGTCGGCGATGGCCACAATCTCGGCGCGGTCCTTCAAGGTGCTGTAAGCCGGCAGATGCGCCGACTGGGCGATGTTGCCGGCCCCGACAATCCCAATTCTGATCTTCTCCATGTTCTGTCCCATCTCTTTCCTGTTTATTTGGTGTATTCAACGGTTGTAACGGAAACGCGTGCCGGCCAGTCCGGCCCAGATCTCATCGCAGCGCGCGAGGGTTTTAGCCGATAAGGGTTCACCGGTCAGGGCGGCGGCATTCTGCTCCAGCTGGGCGAGGCGGCTGACCCCCATGATGATGCTGGTGACTGCGCTTTGGGCGTCGCACCATTTCAGGGCCAGCGCCAGCAGCGAAATCCCTTCCTGCCGGGCCAATTCCTCCAGAGAGGCGACGGCGGCGAAATTCTCCTCAGACCAGTAGCGGTCCGCATAGGTCGCGTTAAGCGCGAAACGGGTGTTGCTTTCCGGCTGTCCCAGCTTATGCTTGCCGCTGAGCAGGCCTCCGGCGATCGGGTTGTAGACCGCCAGCCCCATCGGGTGTGCCTGGATGCAGGGTACCAGCTCCGGTTCGATCCCCCTGGTCAGGACATTGTAGACATTCTGGGTCATCACCGGCGCGACATAACCGCGCTTGTCGCAGATGGCCATGATGTCGGCAATCTGCCAGGCTGCGTAGTTGCTGACCCCGATGTAGCGGATCTTGCCCCGCTGAACCAGACCCGACATGGTTTCCATGGTCTCCTCGAGCGCGGTCAGGTCATCCGGGGCATGCAGGTAATACAGGTCGACATAATCCGTGTTAAGCCGCTTGAGGCTGTTGTCGAGTGAAGACAGGATGTTGCGCCGGCTCAAACCCTCGCTGTTGGGGTCATCGCCCATGCGGCCGCGGACCTTGGTCGCCAGGACAACCTGGTCCCGCCGTCCCCGGATGCCTTTGCCCGTGATCCGCTCACTCTCGCCGTTGTTGTAGACATTGGCCGTATCGATAAAATTGATGCCCAGCCCGATGGCAGCATCCAGGATAGCCAGGCTTTCGGCCTCCGGCGTCTGTCCGCCGAAAGTCATGGTTCCCAGGCAGATCCGGGACAGGTTCAGCCGGGTTCGGGGCAAGTAACGCTGATTCATGTGATCCCTCCTTGTTCGGACGATTGCCGGCCAGGCGGCGATAAAACAAAACCCCGGGCCGATCAGCCCGGGGTCACTGGTGGAGAATACCGGGCTCGAACCGGCGACCTCTTACATGCGAAGCAAGCGCTCTCCCAGACTGAGCTAATTCCCCGTGTCACGTTGTCATTATAGGAATGAGCCGCCTGCCTGTCAAGCCTGACCGGCGGCCGCCTTTACTGGCTGGAAGGCAAAGATAGCCTCACCGTCCGATCGGTCTTTCGGCGCTGATGTCGCAGGCCTGATCCTGTGTTACCATGAAGACAGAGCCAGGGCTGTGCCCAACGAGTGACCGGACAAGACGATGCATATCCGATCTGGCTGAACCGATAGGCTTAATTTTTTATTTTGGCTTGGCCGTATCCGAAAAGCATGTCATGGCGGCAAATGGCAGGAAATGCAAGATCAAACGAGCCGGGGCTGGCCTGTTTCCCAAGGACACGTCAGCTCCGGCAAGAAATGGAAAGGATGGCGTGTTATGAAAACCATTGGATTCATCGGACTTGGCAGTATGGGGCGGGGCATGTGCGACAACCTGATCAGGAAAGGTTATCCTGTTACCGCTTACGACATCAACAGGCAATCTCTGGACCTTTTCCGCGATCGGTCCGTCCTGGCCGCTTCTGCCCTGGATGTCTTCATTGCGTCGGATGTGACTTTTCTCTCGCTGCCAAGTTCAGCGGTTGTGGAATCCGTCGTTTCCGAGTTCCTCAAACGCGGCACGGCCGGGAAAACGGTCATCGACACATCGACCAGCTTTCCCGAATCGACGAAAGCGCTATATGCTGCTTTCCGCGAACAGGGCGGGCAATTTATCGACGCCCCTTTACTGGGCGGGCCGGCTGACACAGCCGCCGGCAGCGCGCCTTGCATGATCTCCGGCGATCGGGATGCTGTCGATGCTGTTTCCCCGATTGTCGCCAGCTACGCGGATCCGATCAGTTATTTTGGCGCCATCGGCTCTGCGCACACGGTCAAGCTGGCCATGAACTTCACCGGCCTGATGTATGCGACGCTGCTGGCGCAAATGTTTCCCCTGATGGAGAAAATGGGCATCGATACACAAAATCTGTACCAGGTTATGAATGACAAAACATTCGGCAATGGCGTTTTCAAGTTCTATGCCCCTAAGTTTGTCAACAAGAACTACCATTTGGATTTTAAGCTTGCGTTGGCTTTAAAAGACATGCAGTATGTCAAAAAGCTGTACGACCAGTACAACTGCCCGGCGTTTCTGCTGGACGGCGGACTGAACCTGATGCGCGAAGCCGTTAAGGAGGGGCGCGGCGAGCATGACATGTCGGAAGTGGCTGCAGTCATATCTGAATACCTTGGCCTTAGTACGCATTCATGACCAGGTCCTTGCCGAATCCTCAGGCTGTCCGGGATCCTGAAAGGCAGTGCCTTCTTGCCATATCGGGCGACCCGACGTAAGATGGTTTCGGTCAACACGTCTTACGAAAGGCAGCCCGGATGGAACCGATACTCGATTGTCACGCTCACATATTCCCGGATCGCATCGCCGCGAAAGCCGTCCAGTCGATCGGCCGCTACTACGGTTTGCCGATGGCCTGTTCCGGTGATCTTATGGATATGCTGACTGCCCGACTGGCGGCGGGCATCACCCACTCCGTCCTGTTCGCCACGGCGACGCGCCCGGACCAGGCCATGCCGATCAACCGGTTCATGGCGGATTGCTGCCACAGCCATCCTGGCCTGACGGCGCTGGGAACGGTTCACCCCGGCATGCCTGAAAAGGATGTCGACGCGGCACTGGACCAGCTCGGGGCACTGGGCCTTGCGGGCATCAAGCTGCATCCCGATTTCCAGCAGGTCGCAGCTGACGACCCCTTTGTGATTCGGGTGGCGAAACGCCTGGGGCCTGGCCGGGTGCTGCTGCTCCATGCCGGCGACCCCAAGAGCGACTTGTCCCATCCGGACCGCATCCGCCGCCTCGCCGAGGCTTGTCCCGGCACGAGGTTCATCGCGGCTCATCTGGGCGGTTACAGCCTGTGGCGGCAATCGGCGCATGCCCTCGCCGCCTGCCCGAATGTCTGGATCGACACCAGCAGCTCGCTGGCCTTCCTGGCCCCCGGCGAGGCCGCGGACATTATGCGCGGCTTCGGCCTGGACCGGGTGCTGTTCGGCACGGATTACCCGATGTGGACGCCCCGCGACGAAGTCCGGCGGCTGCGCGCCCTGCCGCTCACCGAAAAAGAAAAACAGGCGGTGCTGTGGTCAAACGGCGCCCGCCTGTTCTGCCAAAAGCCGGTGGTTTGATCCGTCAGGCTGTCTCGTTTTGCTCTTTCGCCTCGGCCGCAGCCTGCCGTTTTTCGATTTCGATGCGTTCCAGGGAGACAAAATCGATCTTCCCGACTTTTGTTCGGGGCAAGTCGGCGCAGAATTCGATTTCACGCGGGATCGCGTACTGGATCAGGTTCTTTTCGCAATGGCTGACGATGCTGTCCCTGAGCGTCGCCTCGTCCGGAGCATCGGCATCCCGGACGACGAACAGCTTGACGACCTGCATCTTGTATGGGTGCGGCACCCCGATCGCGCAAGCCATCCGGACCCCCGGAACGGCGCTGACCAGATCCTCGATCTGGGACGGGAAGACCGGGATGCCGGAGACTTTGAGGATCCGCTTGATCCGCTGTTTGAAATGAAAATACCCGTCCGGATCCATATTGCCGAAATCACCGGTATGGACCCAGCGCAGGCCGTCATCGTGCAGGCGGACCGTTTCGGCTGTCGCCTCAGGATCGTCCAGGTACCCCAGCATGATCGTCGGAGCATGGATGCAGAACTCGCCGTCCTGGCCGACCGCGACCTCGCGCTTGGTTCCCGGCTCGACGACCTTCATCAGCACATCCGCCAACGGAATGCCGACTGTGTCCTCGCGGGCATCCTGCATCGGATTGACAGCGCAAACCGTGACCGTTTCGGTCAGGCCATACCCTTCACGCAGCGAGCATTTCGCGCCGCGCGCCTGGATGAAGCGGTCAAAACGCCGCTTGAGGTCCTTGGGAAGCGAGTCGCCGCCGCAGAAGACCGCCTGGAGACAGGACAGGTCCGCCTGCTCCAGTTTCTTGTTCTTAAGGATGCCTTCGAACAGCGTCGGTACGGCCGCGATAAAAGATGGTTTTTCGCGAACCAGCACATCCGCCAGCACATCCGGCGAAAATTGGGGCACCAGGATGGCGCGCATGCCGTTCAGCAGCATGGTGTGCATGCCCATGCAAAGGCCGAAGCCGTGGAACAGCGGCAGGATCGTCACCATGGACAATCCGGTCGGATCGAACGTGTCGTCGGCTGGATAGCCGATGATCTGGGGACCTTGCACGGCCAGCACGTTGAAGTTGTAGGACGAGAGCATGATCGTCTTCGGACTGCCGGTCGTGCCGCCGCTGTGCAGGTAAACCGCGCAGTCATGGGCGCCCAAAGCCTTCTGGTAGGGTTCCGGCTTGTCGGCTTGCTGCATGAAAGATGCCCATTTGAGATAGAAATCACGCCGCGGCATGCGCTTGATCTTGCGGCCCTTGGTCAGGAAAAAGCCGATCTTGAGCCCGGTGTTCAAATAGTCCATGATCGAGCAGACGATGGTCCTTTTGATCCGCGACTGTTCCAGCATGTCGGTGTGCTTGGCCAGCATGGCGTCGAGGATGATCAGGTAATCGCTCGATGTCGTGCGGATATAGTGCGAAAGCTCCTCGGCCGGGGTCAGGGGATGGACCATGTTGCAGATGCCGCCCAGCCGGTTGACGGCGTAAAAAAAGATCACGGCATGGGGGGTGTTCGGCAGGCAGATCGTGGCTACTTCACCCTGCTTCATGCCCAGCTGGTGGAGACAGGCTGCTGCCTGGTCGATCTCGCGCAGCATGTCGGCATAGCTGATCTGGCGCCCCATGAAAGTCAGGGCGGGATGGTGCGGGAACCGGCCCGCCGCATGGGCGATCCCTTCGTAGAGCGTCATGTCAGGATAGCTCAGGGACAGTTTGAACCAGGGGTCGTAATGCGTCACCCAGGGTGTGTTCATCTCAGCACCTCCGCGGCAGCTTTTTTAATTTGCCTGTCAAAATAAAACGTGACCTTATTGTAGCGCATAATGCCGTTTCTCACAACGAACCGGCTGCAGGCCGGTTAACGCTGCCCGTAATATGCCTGGCTGCCGTGCTTGCGCTCGTAATGCTTGCGCAGCAAATTCTCGTCGATCGGCAAGACATGCGGGTTCAGCTGGCAGGTGTGCCAGGCCATCATGGCGCACTCCTCGAGGACGACGGCATTGTGCACCGCCTCGTCCGCGCTGCCGCCCCAGGCAAACGGCCCGTGGTTTAGAACCAGCACCCCCGGCATGGCGACCGGGTCGAGCCTTCTGTCGGCGAACGTTTCGACAATCACCTTGCCGGTGTTCCGTTCGTAATCCAGTTCGATCTCATCCGGATGCAGGGCGCGTGTCACCGGGACCGGACCGTGGAAATAATCGGCGTGCGTGGTTCCCAATGCCGGGATGTCACGTCCCGCCTGGGCCCAGATGGTTGCCCAGCGCGAGTGGGTGTGGACAATACCGCCCAGGTCCGGAAAACTGCGGTAAAGCTCGAGATGCGTCGGCGTGTCGCTGCTGGGGCGGTACGTCCCGCTGACCACTTTGCCGTCAAGGTCAAGCACGACGATATGGCGTGTCTGCATCTGGTCGTAGGGCACTCCGCTGGGCTTGATCGCCACCAGACCCAGCTCGCGGTCGATCGCGCTGACATTGCCCCAGGTAAAGGTCACCAGGCGGTGGGCCGGCAAAGCCAGATTCGCCTCCAGGGCGGATTGGATCAATTTCTCAACGGACATTGCGTTCCTCCTCTTCCGGCCGGATTGACGGCCTTATGGCAGGCTGGTTTCTAAGCGCAAGGCTTTCAGCTGTTTCATGATATCATGTCCGCCCCGTCCGAACCAGTCGTGCAGCTGGCTGTAACAGGCAAAAAGGCGGTTGTAGGCAGCCTCGCGGGACGGGTCGGGCTCATAGACCGTTCCCGCCTCACGGGGCACGTGTTGGACCGCCGACCCGATGTCGGCAAAGCCGCCCCGTTCCGGTCCGGCGGCCACGGCGCCGTAGAGCGCAGACCCCAACGCGGCGGCCTGGCGGCTCGCGCTGACGCGAATCGGGCGGCGCAGCACATCGGCGTAGATCTGCATCAGGAAGGGATCGCGCGCGGCGATCCCGCCGCAGGCATGGATTTCACACACGGGCAGGCCGCCGGCCTCAAACTGCTCGACGATCAGGCGCGACCCGAAAGCCGTTGCCTCGATCAGGGAACGGTAGATCGCTTCGGGACGCGTCGCGAGCGTCATGCCGATCAGAAGGCCGCTTAAATCGGCGTCACCGAGCACGGAGCGGTTGCCGTTCCACCAGTCGAGCGCGACCAGCCCCGACTCGCCCGGCTTCAGCAGCATCGCCTTCTCGCGCAGCACCTGGTGGATGGAACAGGACCGCTCTGCGGCCTGCTCGTGATACGCCGGCGGAACCTGGCGGCGCACGAACCAGTCGAACAGGTCGCCGACACACGGCTGGCCGGCCTCGTAACCCCAGTAGCCGGGCAGGATGCCGTCTTCAACGGCACCGCAAATGCCCGGCACAGCCTTCTCTTCTTCGGCGAGCAGCAAATGGCAGGTCGATGTGCCCAGGATCATCAGGAGCTGTCCGGGACGGCTCAGGCCGGCCGCAGGAAAGGTCACATGGGCGTCGACATGGCCGACGGCGACCGGTGTGCCCGGCAGCAGTCCGGTCAGCGCGGACGCTGCCGCCGTTATCGATCCGGCCCGGCTGCCGACAGGATAAACCTGCGGGGACAGCTTCGTCGCGACCACATCGGCCAGGCGCCCGTCGAGAGATGTGAAGAAGCCGCGCGCCGGATAGCCGTCGCGCTTGCTCCAGAGCGCCTTGTAGCCGGCCGCACAGCTGCTGCGCCTTTCCTGTCCGGTCAGCTGCTCCACGATCCAGTCTGTCGCCTCGATCAGGCGATCCATGGCCGCGTAGACCTCCGGCGCCTCCTCCAAAATCTGCATCAGTTTGGGCAGCAGCCATTCCGACGAAATGCGCCCGCCGTATCGGCCCAGGAAACTTTCGCCGCGCGAGCGGGCCAGCTCGCTGATCCGGTTGGCATATGGCTGGGCGGCGTGGTGCTTCCAGGCCTTGACATAGGCATGCGGATGGGACTGGAACGCGGGCAGGAAACACAGCGGGGTTCCGTCCGCCTGGACCGGCAGCACGGTGCTGGCGGTAAAGTCGATGCCGACGCCGACAACCTCCGCGGCATCGGCCCGTGATTGAGCCAGCAGCCGGGGAATCGAGGCAAGCACATCCAGGTAGTCGGCCGGATCCTGCAAGGTCCAGTCAGGGGGAAGCTTGACACCTCCGGACGGCAGCGTATCCTCGATGAATCCATGCTTGTACGGGCAGACAACAAGTCCTTCTTCGGCGCCGGTCGCGAGGTCGACCAGCATGGCGCGTCCGGACAGTGAGCCAAAATCGATGCCAAGGGCGAGGTGCCTGTTCATGGGTCCTCCTAGTCAATGCATTCTGAAGTCATCATCGCCCGAGCCTCTCGTTCTGTCAAGCGGCCGGCATTATGCTATACTGAGCTCGATAAGCCCCTGGGGCTGGATCTGGAGAGAGATATGGCAAAGGCGAAAGCGACGTTTGTCTGCGGCGTCTGCGGGCACGAATCCCGCGGCTGGCTGGGACGCTGTCCGGACTGCGGGTCCTGGAACAGCTTCACCGAAGAAAAAGAACCGGTCCGGCAGACCGCGGGGCGCGGCAACTGGGCCGTGCATCCAGACGGCAAAGAGGCCGAGGCGGCCGTCCTTTCCCTGGCGGAGGTGCCGGCGGAAAGCACGCCGCGCCTGTCCAGCCGCCTGCCGGAGCTGGACCGCGTCCTCGGCGGCGGCTTCGTGCGCGGTTCGCTCGTCCTGATCGGCGGCGACCCCGGAATCGGCAAATCCACGCTGCTGCTGCAGTCCCTGGCCGCGATGGGCAAAAGCCATAAGGCACTCTATGTCTCGGGCGAGGAATCGCCCCAGCAGATCCGTTTGCGCGCCGACCGCCTGCAGCTCGGTCAAGAGAAACTGGACCTCCTCGCCGCAACCGATTTTGAGACCATCGCCGCCGTCCTGGCCAGTCGCAAGCCTGAAGTCGCCGTGATCGATTCCATCCAAACGCTGTATGTTGCATCGCTCAGCTCAGCGCCCGGGAGTGTCAGCCAGATCCGCGAGGCGACGGCCGGCCTGCTGCGCATCGCCAAGGGTCTGGGGATCATCATTGTGCTGGTCGGACATGTCACCAAGGATGGTGCCATCGCCGGGCCGCGCGTTCTGGAGCATATGGTCGACACGGTCCTCTACTTCGAAGGCGAGCGGCAGATGGCCTACCGGATGCTGCGCTGCGTCAAGAACCGTTTCGGTGCGACCGACGAACTCGGATTGTTCGAAATGACCGAGGGCGGGCTGCAAGGGGTCGACAATGCCTCCATGGCGCTTTTAGCCGGCCGCCCGATCCAGGTGCCGGGTTCAGTCGTGACCGCTTGCATGGAAGGCACACGGCCGCTCTTGGTCGAGCTCCAGGCGCTGCTCCAGCCTTCTGCCTACGGGGCTCCCCAGCGCATGGCCCAGGGTCTGGACCGCAACCGCGTGACCATGCTTCTGGCTGTTCTGGACAAGCATTTCCAACTCGGCCTGAATAACGTGGACACGTATGTCAGCGTTGTGGGCGGCCTGCGCCTGGCCGAGCCGGCAGCCGACCTGTGCATCCTGGCGGCCGTGATGTCCAGCCAGAACAACAAGCCTGTCCGTTCATCCTGCCTGGTCTTTGGCGAAGTCGGCCTGACCGGTGAGATCCGGTCCGTGTCCCAGGCTGACCGGCGCGTACAGGAGGCGTTTCGCCAGGGATTCACGACGTTTGTCCTGCCCGGCAGCTGCAAGCTGGCCGTGGACCGGCTGCGCCTGCCGGAATCCTGCGACCTGTTCTATGTCGACCGGGTCGGCGAAGCGATGGACGTGCTGTTCGATAACGGGGCACAAAAGCCGTGACGGGAACGGCCAAACAGGCCACACCCGTCCTTTCACCGGCCTATGTCGTTGTCGCCGCGGCCGGTTCCGGTACCCGAATGGGATATGCCGCCGGCAAGCAGCTGCTCGTCCTCGAAGGAATGCCGGTGATTGTGCGCACCTGCCTGGTCCTCGAGCAGACCCCTGAAATCGACGGTTACCTGGTCGTGGCTTCACCTGATAAGCTGCCTGAGATGACCCGTCTCTTGCGATCGTTCCCCCTGCGTCGCCTGATCGGCCTGGCCGCCGGCGATGCCACCCGCCAGGACTCGGTCGCCAACGGCCTGGCCGCGCTCCGGCAGCAGGTCAACCCGCCGGCGGATGCTCCGGTTCTCGTGCATGACGGCGCGCGCTGCCTGGCGGCGCCCGAACTGATAAGGCGCGTCCTGGACGCGGTTCGCTGCCGTTTTGCCGCCGGGGCCGCCCTGCCGGTCAAGGACACGATCAAGCGGGCCACCCCCGAAGGCCGCGTGCTGGAAACCCCCGACCGCCAGGGCCTGTGGGCCATGCAGACGCCGCAGGGCGCCGCCTGGTCGTTATTGACACAAGCCTATGACCTCGCGTCGCGGCAAGGGTTTCGCGGCACCGATGACTTGTCCGTGCTCGAAAATGCCGGCATCCCCGTCTATCTTGTTCCAGGCGATGAGCAAAACATCAAATTGACTACACCGGCCGACTTGGCTTATGCCAGATGGCTGCTGACAAAACGCGATTTCTAAGCGGGACCCGGTCGGCGGGCGCTGGCCAGGCAAATGACCATCATGCCTTCGCCGCGCCCGAACGCGGTCAAGCCTTCGCCCGAGGTCGCGGTCAGCCCGATTCGATCGGGCTGCAGCCCGGTCAGCTCGGCCAGGCGTTCCCGGATCGGTCCGATCCAGTCCGACAGCCGTGGGCGGGCGGCCTCGACCGACAGCGAGAGGTGCAGCAGTTCCCAACCGCCTGAAAGGAGGTCCGCCAGCGCTTCGCGCACGTAAACCGCGCTGTCGGTGATGCCCTGCTCCAGGCAGAGGCGGTCGGCGCGCGTCCCCAGGATGTTCTGTGCTGTCAGGCCGGACAGCGCGTTGGTGACTGCGTGGAGCAAAACGTCCGCATCGCTGTTGCCGGATAGCGGAACCTCACCCGGAATCACGACACCGCCCAGGACCAGCGGCCGCTCCGGTCTGGCGGCTCGCTCCGCTGCGGTCATGAAGCGGTGGCTGTCCTGGCCGATCGCCGTGCAATAGATCCAATCGGTCTGTCCCATGCGTCATCAGGCCTTTCCCTGGCGAATCGCCACGCGGCGGATTTTTCCGCTGATCGTTTTGGGCAGTTCGGAGACAAAATCCAGCACCCTCGGATACTTGTAGGGCGCGGTATGCGTCTTGACATACTGCTGCAGTTCCTGGCGCAGCTCGTCCGAAGCCTCATAGCCTGCCGCGAGAACCACCGTCGCCTTGACCAGCTGGCCGCGCACCAGGTCGGGTTCGCCGGTGATTGCGCATTCCATGACCGCCGGATGCTCCATCAGGACACTCTCAACCTCAAACGGGCCGATGCGGTAGCCGGACGACTTGATGATGTCGTCGGAACGGCCGACAAACCACAGGTAGCCGTCCTCGTCCTGCCAGGCCAGGTCGCCGGTGCGGTAGATGCCATCCTTCCAGACCGACCGCGTCAGCTCCGGGTCCTTGTGGTAGCCGCAAAACATGCCCGGGATCTTGCGCTCACCGGTCAGGATGCAGATCTCGCCGGACTGGCCGGGCGCGACCGGCTTGTCCTGATCGTCAAGCAGCCGGATCGGATACATCGGGGACGGCTTGCCCATCGAGCCGGGCTTGGTCTTCATCCAGTAATTGGTCACGACAGCCAGCGTCATCTCGGTCTGCCCGTAGCCTTCCTTGAGCTCGAGCCCCGTTGCCTCGAGGAAACGCTCGTAGACTTCCGGGTTGAGGGCCTCGCCGGCGATGGTGCAATGCTGCAGCCTGGACAGGTCGAAGCGCTTGAGGTCCTGCTTGATCAGGAAACGGTAGATGGTCGGCGGCGCGCAGAAGGTGGTCACCTGGTCGTCCTGAAGCCGCTCGAGCAGGGCCAGCGGATCGAAACGGTCGTAGTCATAGACATAGATGCCCGCTTCCATGATCCACTGGCCGTACAGCTTGCCCCAGACCGACTTGGCCCAGCCGGTCTCCGACACGGTCAGGTGCAGCCCCTCCGGGTCGACCCGGTGCCAGTAACGGGCAGTCGGCAAATGGCCGATCGGATAGGTGAAATCGTGTGTCACCATTTTGGGCATGCCGGTCGTTCCAGACGTGAAGTAGAGCAGCATCATGTCGCTGTTGGAAGGGGCAAGCGCTTTTTCCGGGCGGCAGAAAGGCGGCGCCTTGGCCAGGCCTTCCTCGAACTGCAGCCATCCCGGCCGCGACTGGCGGACAATGATCTTGGTCAGGGCGCGGCCGCTCGTGGCTTCAGCATCCTCAAGGCAGGCGGCGATCTGCCCGTCCGGCGTGCAGATTGCGGCGCTGATCTCAGCGGCCTGAATGCGGTAGACAAGATCCTTGACGAGCAGCTGGTTGGTAGCCGGGATCGCGACGGCACCGATCTTGTGCAAGGCCAATATCGCGTACCAGAACTGCACATGACGCTTCAGGATCAACAGCACGCGGTCCCCTTTCCGAATACCCGCGGACTGTAAAAACGAGGCGCAGCGATCGCTTTCGCGCTTGAAGTCGGAAAACGTGAGCGTCCGGTGCTCCCCTGCCTCGTTGCACCAGTGCATGGCCCGCCGCCCGGGCTCTGCCTTTGCAATCGCGTCGACGACATCATAGGCGAAATTGAACGTGTCGGGGACAATCAGGTCATAATCCGTGATGTTGCCGGCCGAATCGACGGTCTCGCGAACATAGTTGCGGTACAAGTTCAGCATGTTGGCTCCTCCTCGGGCGCGATGACAAAGGCCAGAAACTGGCAGGGGCCGTTCAGGGCGACCATCCCGTGCGGACGGCCGGAATCGTAATACAGGCTGTCACCGGCATACAGGATTTCTTCGTGGCCGTCGATGTGGACGCGCAGCGCACCCGAAAGGATGTAGTCCATTTCCTGGCCGGCATGGCTGCTCAGCGCGATCTGGCAAGTTTGCGCGTCCGGCTGCGCCGGCGCCGTGACATGGAACGGTTCGGCCATCCGTCCGCGGAAAAACGGTGCCAGGTTCAGGTAACGGAAGCCGGCCCGCCGCTCGATCGGCAGGCCTTCCCCCTTTCGGATCAAGGTGTAGCCTGAGCGGTGGGGCGACTCACCGGTCAGCAGATCGGTCAAGTCGATGTTGAAGCGCTGGGCGGCGCGATACAGGAACGTGAAACTGAAGTCCTTCTCCCCTTCTTCAAGGGCCCGGTACTCGTCGCATGAGACACCCGTCGCGGCGGCCATCTCCGCTTCCGGCACTTCGAGAACCTCGCGCATGCCGCGCAGCCGTCTCGCGATCTCCCTGATCTTCGTATCCATGGCTAACCTCCTTGGACCATATAAGGTTGGATCAGCGCAGCCAGCTTCTCGTCTCCCTGTTCGTCGTAACCAACCAGGGAGCGCTTCAGGGATGCGCCTTCCACCATTGTAAACTGCGGCAGCTGCTCGACGCCGAACGACTGGGCGATGCCGTCTTCCCGGGCGGCGTCGATCCAGACGATGGACAGACGGTCCCGGTAGTCGTCGGCCATCTGCTCCAATACGGGGATGACCCGCGTGTTCACGTCATCGCCAAGCTGGTAGAACGCGACCAGGAGCGGCTTATCGCTGCCCCCGATCAAGGCTTCGAACCGGTTGACGCGCCGGTAGACGACGCCGCTGACGCCGTCATCGAGCGTTTCGAAACAGATCAGGGCCACCGGCGCGTTGTCGTCCAGTTCCCCCACGACCGGTATTTCGCGGCAGCCGCTGAGCAGGACTACAAGCAGGATGAACAGCCAGCAGGCCGCATGTCTCGTGCGGCGCGTCATGACGGCTGCCTGGTTTGGGCCAACCGGGCAACGGTCGCCACGGTCTGGCTCAGCAGAGGTTTTTCGTAGTCTTCCAATCGCCCCTGGTCAACGAGCGAGGCCAGGTCCGGATCGAGCGGCATCCGGTCCAGGAGCGGCAAATCCATATCGGCGGCAGCGGCCGTCTGGCCGGTGCCGAAAAGTGAGATCTCATGGTCGCAGCCAGGACAAAGCAACCAGGACATGTTTTCGACCAGCCCAAGCAGTTTGACGTTCATCATGCGCGCCATCGCATGCGCTTTCTTGACGATCAGCCCGACCAGGTCCTGCGGTGTTGTGACCATGACAAGGCCATCGAGCGGAATCGATTGAAAGACGGTCAGCGGCACGTCGCCTGTGCCGGGCGGCATGTCGATCAGCAGGACATCGAGGTTGTCCCAGACAACATCCTTCCAGAACTGGCGGACAACGCCGGCCAGGACCGGGCCGCGCCAGATCACCGGGGCCGACGGGTTCTCAAGCAGCAAGTTGATCGAGACCGCCTGGATACCGAGTCGGGTGCGGGCAGGGTCGATGCCGTCAGCGCTTCCAGACAGGCGGCCGGCAAGGCCAAACGCCTTCGGAACGGACGGGCCCGTGATGTCGGCGTCCAGGATGCCGACCCGAAGGCCCAGGCGGGCCAGACCGACAGCAGTCAGCGCGGTGACCAATGATTTACCGACACCGCCCTTGCCGGAACAGACGCCGACGACGCAGCGGACTGCGGCACGCGGGTGCAAGGCATCGCGATCAGGGGCCTGCCGCTCCTCGGGGCAGACGTCCTGACCCGCAGACGGGCAGGTGCTTTTGCTGCTGCATGTATCACAAGATGACAAAACAATCACAGCCTTTCCGGCGCCGACAGGCGATCACGATCGGACTTCGGGCCTGCCGGCGGCACATGGGAAATTCTAACACAAACCGTGCAGACAGGCCAAGCGTCACGCCGCCGACTTAACGCACTTGATCACCCAATAGCCGGCTGAGCGGCTGACGATCGAGACCTCCCCGAACAGCTCCTGGAGCCGTTTCAGGGCGGACGGGGCACCCTGCTGCTTGCGGATTACGGCGAACAGGCTGCCTGCCGGATTGAGCCGTTCCGAGGCTTCCTGGAAAAAGCGGTGGACCGTTTCCTTGCCGGCCCGGATCGGCGGATTCGTCACGATCAGGTCAAACGTGCCCTCGACCTGGCGCATCCCGTCGGACTCGACCACGTCGACAAAGCGCGTCTGATTGATGTCGGCGTTTCGCCGGGTCAGGGCGACGGCCCGCTTGTTGATGTCGCACATAACGACGGCTAAAGCGGGGTGAAGCCTCTTTAGGATAATGCCAAGCGCGCCGTACCCGCAGCCCAGATCGAGCAGCCGGCCGGTTTTGGGCTGATCATCCCGTTCGACAGCCTCGAGCAGGCATGCGCTGCCATAGTCCAGGCGCTGCCGCGAAAAGACCGATTGGTCCGTGACGAAAGTGAAGTCAATGCCCATCTGACGGAACTGGATCGTTTTTTCCTGGTGGCCGGTCGGCGGCTCAGCAGTAAAATAATGGCTCATGGCTATTTTTCTCCAATCACGAAGCGGGTTCGCAGCAGGGCCAGCAGCAATGGCAGCCCGACCGCATAGACGACAAGCGCCTGGGACAGCAGGATCGACAGCATCGTCGCGAGCACGACCGGCACGCTGACAACCAGGTCCGGGATCAAAAAGGGCAGGTAAATGCCCACCACCAAAGCGTTCAGCAGGACAGACGGGCTCAGGCAGACCAGCAGGCGAAGCCACGCCCGGCGCGACCGGCGCGACCGGTTTGGTGAGAGGATCATCTCCGGCCAGCGCCGGCGCAGCTGCCAGGTTATGGCGGCCGCGGCCAGCGTGGTCAGGCTGCCGCCCAGGATATCGACCGGCCCCAGGTTCTGCGGGTTGAACAAGTTGGCCAAAAGGCAGCCCAGGAAAAGGCCAGGCACGGCCGTGGGGGTCAGGGCTGCCAGGACGGTCAGGGCCTCGGCGAGACGAAACTGGACCGGTCCGAAAGCGAATTGAGCCAGGGGCAGCGTCAAGACGACATACGCTGCGGCGATGGCGGCGGCCTGCGTCAGGTAAAGGACGGGTCTTGTCTGTTTCGCGTCTGGCATCTGGGACATACTCCTTTTTGAATTCATTTTTGAATTCATTATAATGGGGCGCCGGATCACTTAACAGCGCAACGCGCAAAAAAGCCACCCTCACGGGTGGCTTCTTCGCATCAGTACACAAGGTACCAGCTGGCTCCTCAAGTAGGACTCGAACCTACGACCCTGCGGTTAACAGCCGCATGCTCTACCAGCTGAGCTATTGAGGAATAAAATCCGGCGAAGACCTATTTTTCCGGGCCGTTACCAGCCAAGTATCGTCGGCACGAGAGAGCTTAACGGCTGTGTTCGGGATGGGAACAGGTGTGGCCTCTCTGTGATATTCACCGGAAAGGGATGAGGGACGATGCACCCTCAGGACTGCATAAGGGGGAAGAAGAAGGAAGACAGGGGGGAAAAAATCAGCTTTGGGAAGGCCCAACCGCCATTCAGGATACCTGAAGGGTTGAACCAGAACTTGTGGTCAAGTCCTCGACCGATTAGTACCGGTAAGCTCAACACATTGCTGTGCTTACACACCCGGCCTATCAACCAAGTCGTCTACTTGGGGTCTTACCATTGCTGTGGGAAATCTCATCTTGAGGCGGGTTTCACACTTAGATGCTTTCAGCGTTTATCCCATCCAAACTTAGCTATCCAGCCATGCCACGGGCGTGACAACTGGTGCACCATTGGTTTGTCCATCCCGGTCCTCTCGTACTAGGGACAGCACCCCTCAAATTTCCTGCGCCCACGATAGATAGGGACCGAACTGTCTCACGACGTTCTGAACCCAGCTCGCGTACCACTTTAATCGGCGAACAGCCGAACCCTTGGGACCT
>ENA-UOUL01001487-UOUL01001487.1-bioreactor-metagenome-genome-assembly--contig:-NODE-1487-length-32226-cov-5.575103_pt1 | contig 32226 bp, 27 predicted proteins | sample MGYA00249838_ERZ747220 | MGnify/ENA primary metagenome ERZ747220 (study PRJEB28778, sample SAMN05720191) | bioreactor metagenome | isolation source: Anaerobic biogas reactor | place: USA:Washington... | reverse complement strand
GCCAGCGTCAGCGATCCGCGCTGCACGATCAGCGCCGGCGCACGAAAGACGTGCTGCGCAATCACGTAGCCGTCGTCGGGCGCCAGGTGCGGCGCCCACCAGAAGTCCGGCTCGATCGCCAGATCGAATCGGACCGCAAGCTCGTCCTGCGCAACCGGCTCGGCCACGTCCCACGTCATGCGGACGTGCCACCAGCCGTCAGCGGCCTCGGCGACCTCCACACGCGGCGGATCACACGTTGCCACCTCCGGCGTCGTGAATCGCACGCACGGGGTCTCGCCGAGCGTCACAAGGTACCCCGTCTCCGACTTGGCCAGCGTCATCGCGTCAGCGGCGCCCGACGGTTGGGCCGGACCACCGACGAGGAGCGCCATAACGACGAACGCACCACAGATCAAATCGCAGCTTGTGCTCTTCATAGTCTCGATTGGACCTCCCCATATAACCGGTCAGCTCTTGAGAACGGTCAGAATCTCGTCGGCGGTGACGGTCCGGCCGAGACTGCCGTTGGCCGAGTCGGCCGAGCCGCCGCCTTTGCCGCCGGTGGCACTCTGGAACTTCCTGAGCAGCGCTGCCGCGTCAAGCGTTCTGGAGCTGATCGCGAGGCGCGTGCCGCTGACCGCGATTCCCACGCCCTCGGTGGACTCGGCGATCAGGCCCGCCAATTTTGCGACCAGTTGCGCCGGAACCTCGGCCACCTGGACGCCCACCCTTGACGATTGCACTTCGAGCACTTGCGCCGATGCCGCGAGACTCGGCAGCATCTGCATCCACAGTCGAGCGACCTCCTTCGCCAGGTCCTTCGCCTGTGTCTGGGCCTTTTCGAAGATCGCCGGAAGCTCCGGCGTCGAACAGCTCGCCGCCTTTCGCAGTTCCCGCAGGACGTTTGTCTCCTGCTGCGAGTATTCGAGCGCCTTGCGGCCCGCCAGGAAGAACAGCCGCGTTCCGTCTTTCTTGCTCTCGATATCACACAGCCGCACCATGCCGATCCGCCCCGTCGTCCGCACGTGGGCCCCGCAGCAGGCGGACTGGTCCCAGGCGCCGATCTTCACGACGCGAATCACGTCGGCTTCGATGGGCTTCAGTTCGTCGCGCACACGCACGTCAGCCTGATCGAACAGCGTCTCGACGGGGACGTCGAGCATCAGCACTTCCATCACCTCGCGCTCCAACGCCATGACGGTCTCCCACTCGACCTTGCGATCGAAATCGACGGTGCACCGCTCCAGGCCGATGTGCACGCCGGTCGTTCGCAGGCCGAACCGCTCCTGCGCGATTCCGGAGATGATGTGCTGGGCGGTGTGGTGGCCGGCGGTGTGCTCTCGGCGCAGGCGATCCACGCGCGCCATGTATCTGCCGTCGCGCAGCGGCCGGTCGAGCCGGTGCACGACCTGACCATCGACCACCTCGACGCCGAGAACGCTTGCCTCGCCGATTGTGCCCGTGTCCGGCGGCTGCCCGCCCTCATCCGGATGGAACAGGATCGGATCAGTGACCGCACAGTTGCCCTCCAGCACAGTAACGACCACCTCCGCCTCCAGCGTCTCCGGCTGCGTCCAATACAATCGTTTCATGCCCCGATTGTAGCAGCCCATCGGCCCCGTTCAAGCTCTATCGCTGCGCCCACGATTCCGTCCACACGGCGCCAGTCCTCATCGAATCCCCTATGCCCCTGGCCCCGTCGGCCCGATCGATGTCGTCGGAAAATAATTACATCGAATACGTATTTGCCACAATTGACGACCGTTCGAAAGTGGATAGTGTGCAGCCGACGATTGCCGACGGCAACGTCAGACGCCCAGAGGAAAGGTGCAGTCGTAGGTCAGGGATGGCCAGACGCGGGGTGGGGGCAGCCATTGGATCCCCTTCCAGCACCGTCGTTGCCCTTCCAAAGCACTTCGCCAATTCTCCGGACAGCAGAACGGCAGGGTTCTGCGCAGGGATGGTCGTCAACGAGTGAGAGAAAGGAGAGTAAGAGATGGTCAAGAGAGCATTGTTCATTGCGGCGATCCTGCTGATCGTATCGAGTGTAACCCTGGCGGGCCCGCGGGGCCGTTGCTACAAGAGCCCCGGCGCCGTCCTGACCCAGAGCACATCGGTGGTCGTCAGCCAGGGAAGCACTATCTGTGGGACGGGGGTTGCTTACAGCGGCGCCTCCGCAGGAGCAAACGGCTATCAGGTGGCGGCGAGCCCGAAAGGAATCGCCAGCCAATCCACAACATCAGGACTCCAGTCCGACAGCTTCCTGTCTGTGTTCTGGGGGCAGGCCAACGCGTATTTCTCCGGGGCCGTGAACGTCTTCCAGAATCTCTTCCAGTAGATCGAGAGCCTCCAGTCGGCCACCCTGTACGAGAATCCTGCGATCCGGGCGGCTGCGGTAAGCGGTCCGCAGCCGCCTTGGTTCTTGCGCTCCCGGAATCGTCGCCCACCAGAGCACCTGCCCGCTCGGGGGCCCTTCTCGCCCACCGCGACCCGCCTTGGCTGCGACGCCGGCGATCCCGCAACGTCCCGTAAAACAGGCACACAAAGCCCACCCTGCCCGAAATAGCGTTGATCTGACGATGCCAATCGGCTATGATGGAATCAGCGTATCGTCGGTGAAGTCATGACGGCCGAGCCAGAAAGGAGAAGGGTGGGCGGATGCCGGCCAAGACCGCAAGGGCCAGGACGCATCATCGCGATGCGGACGCTTACGGCATTTTCCCTATCGCCGGGGACCACTGAAACCTCCGCACCTCGGCGGCACCTGGGTTCTCGTTCGTATCACGGTCAATCATTCAGACGCGTTCGTTGAAAGGGTACGAAGATGAAGACGGGCAGCATCGTTACGTGCATCGCCTTGGTGGTTCTGCTGGGCGGGACGGCCGCGGCCGCGAGCGTGTCCTGGATCATGGGCCAGACGCCGCCGGCATCCTGGACGCTCACCCCCCCGGCCCCAAGCTCGTCGAGCGTGATCGCATTCCAGGGTCCGCTGGACGCGCCCAGCTATGGCAACAGTTGCGTCGCCCGGATCGCCTTGGGCGGAACACCCGAATTGACGGTCAACACGCTCAATCGGACGGTGACTCTGTGGTTCCAGGGCCCGGCTCCGACGGTCTGCCCGCTGATCTGGCAGCCGGTCTGCGGGCTCGAGGGCACGTTTGGCCCGCTGTCCGACGGCAAGTGGACATTTTACTGCCCGGCGCTGGGAATCGAAATCTCCTTCACCGTGGGCGGCGGCAAAGTGATCTATGTGGATCGCTCGGCAACCGGGCCGTCGCCGGACGGCTCGACGTGGTTCCGCGCCTTTCGCAACGTGCAGGACGCCCTGGCGGCAGCGGCGTCCGGGGATGAGATTCGAATCGCCGACGGGACCTATCCACCGGACCAGGGAGGCGGCCAGATTCCCGGCGACAGACGGGCATCGTTCGACATCCCCGACGGCGTCATCCTGCGAGGCGGCTATGCCGGCTATGGGGCCGCGAACCCCGATGCCAGGAATACCGCGACCTACGCCACCATCCTCAGCGGCGATCTGAGCAACAACGATCTGTGGGGCATTCTCAACAGAGATGACAACAGCTACCACGTCGTGACGATCGGCGGCAGCGCCAGGCTCGACGGCCTGACGATTGCCAACGGCCAGGCCGACGGGCCCTATCCCCACCACTACGGCGGCGGGATCTTCATTCAGGCCGGCGATCCAGTTTTCGTCAACTGCACCATCCAGGGCAACACAGCGCTCTTCGGTGGAGGCATCGCCGCACTCGGCGCGTCGCCGTATCTGGCCAACTGCAAGCTGTCGGGCAACCGGGCCCTGCTGTATGGCGGCGCGTTGTACAACCATGACAGCGGCACGACTCTGGCGAGCTGCCTGCTGACGGGCAACTCGGCCGGAAGCAACGGCGCCGGCGGCGGCTCGGCCGTCTGCAACATGGCCGCAGGCGGCGCCGACGTGACCGTCTCCAACTGCACGCTGGCCGACAACACCGGGCCGTGGCCCAGCGAGTACGTGCTGTACAACTTCAGCTACGGCGGCGGGCTCACTCCAACCGAGACGATGAACGTCCACAACAGCATCGTGTACAATGACGGCGGCGCCTCGCTGGTCTGGAGCGACGATCCATCGACCGTCGGCATCACTCGCAGCATCATCCAGGGCGGCTGGTCCGGCACGGGCAATCTCAATGTCGATCCGCGATTCGTCGCCCGCGGCCTTTGGAGCATCGAGGGCCAATGGATCGACGCCGGCAGCGATTACCGTCTCCAATCCACCTCCCAGGGGATCAACCACGGCAGCAACGCCCTGGTCGCCACGGACCGTGCGGACGTCGACGCCGACGGCAACACCAGCGAAAGCCATCCGCTGGATCTGGCCGGCCAGAACCGTATCCAGAGCAGTCAGGTGGACGCCGGGACCTACGAAGGGGCGGGCGCCACGCCGGAACCGGAACCCGCCTGGCAGGCGGTCAGGACGTTCGAGATCACCTTCGACGTGCCCACGGGCGTTACCGGCCCGGTCACCTTGAACGGATCGTACTCGCACCAGATTGAGACCAGCTTCGTGGCGGAACTCAAACTCGAGGCCGCCGCCGCCTCGGCCGCCGGAGGGACGTGGACCGCCTGGTTCGATCCCGACCCCGGCAACATCGGGCCCGGAAGCACGACAGTGACCTGGCGCGTTCGCGGCGAGAATGTCAATGCCGGCGCGTTGACGCCCGGCGCGATGGAGGTGACGGTGGCGGAAGTGACGATCTACGTCCGCCCGGCACCGTAGGAATCGGCTCGTTTCGCCACTGACTGTGGCGTCGTCAACAGGTTGTTCCAAAGGGCTGTGGGCCTTGCTCGCAGCCCTTTTCGCTTGCCTCGGCGGGCCTCGTCTGGTCTAATGAACCCCGTTGGAAGCGTTTGCATCAGGGCACAGTCCTGTGGGACTTCTGTGGGAAGGAGGATCGTCATGTGCAGGCAACCGGTTCTGGTTCTTCTCGTCATGGTCTCGTTCTTCAGTCTGACAGGCACCGCGTATGGTCGTTTCGATCCCGCCAGGGACCCGGCCCTCCTGGGCTGGTGGTCGTTCGACGACGGATCGGACACACTGGCGGCGGACGGTTCGGCCAACGGCAACGACGGCGCCGTCAGCGGCGGCGCGACGTGGGTAGCCGGGCTCTACGGCAGCGCCCTGCAATTCAACGGCCAGGACGCCTATGTGGGCACCGGCAAGAGCCTGCTGAACGGCCTGACGGGTTTCACCATGGCCGGCTGGGTTAGTGCGGGCAACACCGGAGTCTATTCCAGCCTCTTCGGGCAAAATGACTTGGTCGAATTCGGGTTCACGACGGAGAACGGCGGCCAGCTCGGCACCTGGATGGCGGGAAATGGTTGGGCGTTCATCGGCGCCAACTACGGCTTTCCCTACCCATCCTGGCATCATCTGGCGCTGGCAGGCGACGCGACGAGAATCGCCCTCTACATCGACGGCCAGGAACAGGCCAGCGACGAAGGCGGTATGACCAGCGGCACATCCTCCTATTTCTTTAACATTGGCGGCAACGTGTTCAACGCAACGGGCGACTGGTTCCGGGGCGAAATCGACGACGTCTGGCTCTTCAGCCGGGCGCTGACCCAGGCGGAGATTCAGGCCCTGATGAAAGGACCAGGCGGCCCCGGCCTCGCGACAACTCCGCGTCCTGCCGACGAGGCGATCGACGTGCCGCGCAATGTCGTGCTGAGCTGGACGGCCGGCGAGTTTGCCGCGGCGCACGACGTGTACTTTGGCACGGCATTCGACGATGTCAACGAGGCCGAGCGGGACGATCCCACCGGTGTGTTGGTCAGCCCGGGCCAGGCGGCCGCCGCATACGATCCGCCTGGCGTTCTCGACTTCGCGCAGACGTACTACTGGCGAATCGACGAAGTCAACGCCCCGCCCGATAGTGCCATCCTCAAGGGCGACGTCTGGAGTTTTACAACCGAACCCTTCGCCTATCCGGTCACGAACATCACCGCAACGACGAACGGCATTTCCGATGAAGGAGCCGAACCACAGGACACCGTCAACGGCTCCGGGCTCGGCACCGACGACAGGCATTCCATCGACGCCAACGACATGTGGCTGGCCGAGCCCGCTGGAGAAGAGCCCTTGTGGATTCAGTTTGAATTCGAGCGAGTCCTCAAGATGTACGAACTGCACGTCTGGAACTACAACGTCCAGTTCGAGAGGCTTCTGGGATTCGGCGTCAAGGGCGTCACGATCGAGTACTCCACCGACGGCGCCGACTGGACGGCCCTCGGCGACTACGAGTTCGCTCAGGCAACGTCCAGAGCAGATTACGTCGGCAACACGGTGATCGACCTTTCCGGCGTGGCGGCCAGGTACATCCGTCTCATCGTCAACAGCAACTACGGCACGATGGAGCAATACGGCCTCAGCGAGGTCCGCTTCACAACCATCCCCGTATCTCCGCGAGAGCCCGAGCCGGCCGACGGCGCCGTCGAACTGCCCCCGCAGATCGCCCTTTCCTGGCGCGCGGGGCGAGAAGCCGCTTCGCACGAGGTGTATCTTGGGACCGACCCCGAAGCCCTCGCCCCGGCGGCAACGGTGGACATACCCGGCTTCGCTCCGGCCGGTCTCCAATTCGGCGGCAGCTACTACTGGCAGGTCGTCGAGGTCAATGAGGCCGAGACCCTCTCCCGTTGGGCCGGCGACGTCTGGAGCTTTTCGATCCAGGAGTATGCCGTCATCGACGACTTCGAGGACTACACCGACGACCTCGATACCGGCCAGGCGATCTTTGACACGTGGATCGACGGTTGGGTCAACAACACCGGCTCGATCGTCGGGTACATCGAGGCCCCGTTTGCCGAGCGAACCATCGTCCACGCAGGCAGGCAATCCATGCCCCTGCAATACGACAATGCCGGCTCGCCCTGGTACTCCGAGGCCGCGCGGACCTGGGACACGCCTCAGGACTGGACCGGCCACGGCGCCGATGCTCTGGTGGTGCACGTCCAGGGCAGGGCGCCGGCGTTCTTCGAAACCGCCGACGGCCAGATCCTCATGAACGGCATCGGCGCCGACATCTGGGATTCGGCCGACGAGTTCCGCTTCGCTTACCGGAGCCTGTCCGGCGACGGCTCCATCGTCGTCCGCGTCGAGAGCCTGCTGGAGTCCAACGCGTGGGCCAAAGCGGGCGCGATGATTCGCGAGACCCTCGAACCGGGCTCGAAACACGCCATGGTGGTCGTGACACCGGCCAACGGCGTCTCCTTCCAGCGCCGTCCTGTGGCGAACGCCGACAGTGAGAGTTCCGATGCGGCGGGCCTGGCGGTCCCCCACTGGGTCAAGCTGACGCGAACCGGCAGCGTCTTCACCGCGCAGCGCTCGGCCGACGGCGTCTCATGGATCGATGTCCCTGCCATAGCGCCGGTGAACATCGCGATGCCGGCCAACGTCTACATCGGCCTGGCCTTGACCAGTCACGATCCGGCGATCCCAACGGGCGCCGAGTTCTCTGACGTCACGACGACCGGCAACGTCACCGGCCCGTGGCAGCTTGCCGAGATCGGCGTCGCGCAGCCGCAAGGCAATTCCGCCGACCCTCTCTACCTCGCGATCGAGGACAGCGCCGGCCGGCTGCAGGTCGTCCCGCACCCAGACCCCATCGCCACCGCAAGACCCGGGTGGCGCCAATGGCGGATCCCGTTGAACGAGTTTCAGTCGGCGGGCGTTCGCACCGACAGCGTCAGGACGATGTCCATCGGCGTGGGCAACCGCCAGAACCCGGCGCCCGGCGGCAGCGGCGTGGTGTTCATCGACACCATCGGCTTCGGCAAGCCCGTGACGACCGAATGACCGGCGATGTGCGGCTCGCGTACCTTGAAAACGCCATTGCACCGCCCCCGCCTCCTCGATAGGATGGGCGGCCGATCCGTGTGGGATAACACGGGGACAAGGAAGGATCGCATCGACGAATGAAATTCGGCATCATCGCCAATCCCAAGTCCGGCTCGGCCAGTGTGGCGCGCAAGGCGGCGACCCTGGCGAAGGCGGCCAAGGTCCTGGGCAGTGGCACCGTGGTGGCAGGGCTCGACACGGCGTCGCGGGAGCAGTTCCTGCAGTGCGCGCAGGACCTTGCGACGAAAGTGGACGTCATGATCGTTGCCGGCGGCGACGGGACCTTCTCGGACATCATCAACGCGGTCTCCGGCGATGCAACGCTGTCATACATGCCGTTGGGCTCCGGCTGCGCCCTGCGCTATGCGCTGGGTCTGCCCCCGCAACTGTCGCGCGTCGCCCGAAGAATCCGCGACGGCCGGCGGCACGCCCTCGACCTGATCCTGTGCGATGGGACCGTCAAGGCCTTCATGGCCAGTGTGGGACTCGAAGCCGATATCATCCACCGCCGCGAAACGCTTCAGGCCGACGGGGTACGAGGACCGCAAGCCTATGCCATGGCTACGTTCGGATCGTTGCTGACCCGCCTGAAGCGTATCGATATGACGATCACAATCGACGACCGGACGTTTGCCTTTCCAAGGGCCGTGACAGCCATCGTCACGAAGATCGCCTACTACGGCTATGGGCTGAGAATGGTGCCGGACGCGGCCTTCGACGACCGTCAGCTTCACCTGCTGGCGATCAACTCCGGCCGAGGCCGGCTCGTTCAGACTCTGGCGACCGCCTTCATGGACGGCAACAGGCTCGGCCGACACGAGGAAGGCCGTCAGATTCGAATCGAGATGCCGCAGGAACGACACGCCCAGCTCGACGGCAATCTTTATCGCCGGGGCAAGAGCTTTGACTTTCGCGTGCTGCCCGAAGCCCTGAAGATGTGGTACTGATCCCTTCGCACCTGTCACCGTGACAGGCCTCGGATACGAACCCCCGGTGCCCCCGGTCGTATAGAGCCGGGTTGGGATAATGACGGATCGAAGAAGAACCGATGAAGGAGTCTCGCACATGTTGAAGAAAGCTGTGCTCTTGCTTGTGCTGGCCGTTCTGACGATCGCCTCCTTCGGGTGTAACACGATTCGAGGCGTTGGCAGAGATATCTCGGCGGTAGGTGACGCCCTCTCCGACGCGGCGGGAGGCAACCCATAGCAGCATCTACGTCCAGGGACCCCACGGTGACCCGATCCGCGCGGGTTTCATTCCGGCTTCTGCACCTGTCCGGTCATCGGCACGAATCGCACGGGCATCACCTTCCGCTGGTCGAGTCGTCCCTCGGCATCCTTGACGATCAGGATCAGGTATTGCAGACCCACCTCGCCGGTGACGGGCAGGATCATTCGCCCCCCCGGCTTGAGTTGCGCAAGCAACGGCGGCGGAATGCGGTCGGCCGCCGCGGTGCCGATGATCGCATCGAAGGGCCCCTTGTCGGGCCAGCCATAGTATCCATCGCCCGCCCGGACAAATACGTTCGGGTACCCCAGTTCTTTCAGACGCCCGGCCGCGATCTCCGCGAGTGGTTCGACAATCTCGATCGTATGGACCCGACGGGCGATCTCAGCACACACGGCCGCCTGATAGCCTGAACCGGTGCCGATCTCCAACACGGTCGAATTCGGATCGAGCTTCAGGGCCTCGGTCATGAAGGCCACGATATAAGGCTGGCTGATGGTCTGCCCCTCCTCGATGGGCAAAGGGCGGTCTTCATAGGCATACCGCTGCTGCCGGGTCGGAACGAAGGCGTGCCGGGGCACGATCCGCATCGCCCTGAGCACGTTGGGGTCTTTGACCTCTCGATCCCGTATCTGCGAATCCACCATCCTCTGACGCTCCACGACGCGCTCGCCAAACGCCGGATGGCTGTGGTCCGGCTGGCTCGCCTGAGGCTCGTTCGGCTCCGAAGTTCCCGGCGGCCCCGAGGCCTTTGGGCCGTCCATGACCGACAGAGAGGCTGGATCCCGCGCCGTGTGGCGGACAAACCACAGGGAAAGCAGAAGCACCAGAGCGAAGAGAAGCCCGAGATGCTCGCGCGGGCCCACCTTCCTGCGATTCGCAGCAGCCATAGTCATATCCCCCTACGATACTCTCACATATCGTTCGATACGACGCTCGCAGCGACTCGGTGCTGTGATTCTGCGGTCCGACCTGACCGATTGCACGCACAAACACCTCACCGCGCCGGCGGCGAGCGGCCCATTGAAGGGTCCCTGACTTTTTTGATGAAAAGGCAGAGGCGTGCGTCTATAGTTGGAGTCGATTCCATTGCAGCCGGAATCCGGCCTTGTGCGGTATTCCAGAAGAGGAGACGATGCGATGATGTGCTCGACTGTCCTGACCGTGATCGCGGCGACGCTTGCCGTGTTACCGGCCGCACAGGCCGGTCGCTCGGCAGCCGCCCCCGAGGGCGATTCGGCCCGGGTGGTCGCTCTGGCGATCGCTCCGGCGCAGTTCGATTCGGCCGCCGGCCCGTCGCTGCTTTTCGAGCCGAACGAGTTGACCGACGGCGATGGGGCCGAACTCTACGCCGAGGCGGCTCAGGCCCTGCCGCAGGCGACGAACGGCGAGCAGATCCGCCGCTGGCTCGCCGCCCCCCTGAGCGAACTGCCGCAGGCGCAGGTGCATGCTCTCGTGCAACAGGCACGGGCCAGCCTGGAGCTGACGAGCCGGGGAGCCGGGTGCGACAAATGCGATTGGCCGCCGTTCCAGCCCGGGACGATGCCAGCCAACCTCGGCGGATACCGCGATCTGGCGAGGCTGCTCTGCCTCCGCGCGAGACTGGAGGTTGCACAGAAGCGGTACAACAATGCGATCGAAACGATCCGGACCGGCCTGGCCATGGCCCGACACATCGGCGAAGGCCCGACCGTGGTACAGGGAACCGTCGGCGTCGCCATAGCGGCCATGGTGCTTCGGTGCGTCGAAGACCTGGCCCAGGCGTCCGGGAGTGCGAATCTGCACGCGGCCCTGGGGGCCCTGCCGCAGCCTCTGATCGACGTCGAACGGCCGATCTCGTCGGAACTGAAGAGTCTCGACGCCAGCCGGCAGTATAGCCAGGCCGTCCGCACCATGATGCGGCGGCAGATGGAAGCGGGGTTCGAGCGCGTCCGCCAGTTGACGTACCGCCTCGACGCAACCGTCGCCGCACTGCAATGCATCGAGGCGCTGCGTCACCACGCCGCGACGCACAACGGTTCGCTGCCCGCCCGGCTCGAAGAGATTCACGGCGTCGAAGTCCCTGCCGGCGACCAGACGGCATTCGTCTATCGCCTGGACGGATCGAAGGCCGTCCTCGAGGTGGCCCCACCGAAGGGCGGCCGGCCACGAGACGCCGTCCGCTATGAGATCACGGTGGCCCGTTAGCCGGGTCGTGACGCCGTCGAGGCCGGGGCAGAGCCATCGGCGTTGCGGCGGTTGCCTGTAGCGTATGAACGCGGGAATCGGTACCATGGCCTGCATGAAGGACCAGACATCGCAGCACACACGAGAAAAGGAATCGATGATGCGATTGGAACGATGGATCGGACGAATGGCTGCTGTTGCAGCAGCGGTGTTCTTCCTCGCAGGATGCAGCACATCCGTCGATGATGCGCTCAAAGCCAAAGCCGAAAGGAAGGTCGAGCTGGACTATCCGCTCGGGTCGGGCTCGGCGCTGGGCGTCTCGACGGCAAACGGCTCCATCCGCGTCACGGGACACCAGACCAACGACGCGTACGTCGTCGCCACCATCGTCGCCCGCGCCGCGACGCGGGAACAGGCCCGCGAACTGGCCGAGCAGGTGACCGTTCGCTTCGAGCGGACCGACAGCGGGGTCCAGATCAAGGTCGACAGGCCCGCCCCCGCGAGCAAACGGTCCGTCAGCGTCAGCTACGAGATCAACGTTCCCCGCCAGACCGACATCGACTGCGACAGTGCCTCGGGCGCCATCGACCTGACCGATCTGATCGGCGCCGTCACCGCACGCACCGCCAGCGGACCGATCGCTGCGGCGCGGATCACCGGCTCAATCCAGTTGCAGTCCACCAGCGGCGCGATCCGGTGCGAGCAGATCGACCGCGGCGACATTCGTCTGGACAACGCCAGCGGCAGCCTCCATCTGATCGATGCATCGACCATCGGGACCTGCCAGATGGGCGCGGCGTCCGGCTCGGTGACCGCCCAGCGGATCGAGGCCAAGAGCATCCGAATGAACTCCGCCAGCGCCGGCGTGACCGCCCACGACGTGCGGGCCGAACTGGTCAACCTCCGCTCGGCCAGCGGCAAGGTCGCCGCCAGAGAGATCTCGTGCGAGCGGCTCCAGGCCGAATCGACCAGCGGAGAGGTTTCCGTGGCCTTCTCGTCCGATGCGCCGGGCGACGTGGCCGCCGGCCTGAAATCGGGTTCCGGCGGCGTCCGTGTCGTCATGCCTCGGAGCTTCGCCGGCCAGGTGGACCTGCGAGCCAGCAGCGGCTCGGTTCGCCTGAGCCAGCCGATCGCGGCGCGAGGCAAGCCGGCCAAGAACCACATCAGCGGCACGATCGGCAGCGGATCGGGCAGTCTGCTCGTCCGTTCCGGCAGCGGCGCCATCCGCGTCAGGTAAACCAGAACCATGATTTGAGAGAACACCGGAGAAACGGCCATGACCGAAACCCAGCGACAACCATCCGCGTCTTTGTCCCGACGCGCGTTCCTGCAGTCGGCCGCGGCGGCCGCCGCCGCCCTTCACCTGGCCGATGTCCCGGCCCGGGCCTCGCGGGGTGCCGGCAAAGTCCGGTTCTACAAGAACCTCGGGCACGGCCACATCGGCGTGCGGGCCAATCAACAGCAGGCCCTGGACTACGCGGTGAAATTCGGATTCGAGGGGATCACGCCGAACCCCGGCGAATTCGAGAACCGCTCCGCCACCGAGATCCGCGACTGGGTCGAGACCATGAAGAGCAAGGGCGTCCGCTATGGCGCTGCCGGTCTTTCCGTCGAGTTCCGGCGGGACGAGGAGAGCTTCGAGCGCGGCCTCGAACGTCTGCCCAAGGAGGCCGCCATCCTGCGACAGCTCGGCGTCACACGCGTGGCGACCTGGATCCTGCCCGGTCACGGGGAACTGACGTATCTGCAGAATTTCAAGCAGCACGAGAGACGCCTGCGCGAAGCGGCCGGGGTGCTCGGCGATCAGGGCATCCGGCTGGGCCTGGAATTCGTCGGGCCGCGCACCAGCCGGGCCAGGAATCGCTTCCCCTTCATCTGCGCCCAGAACGACATGATGGAGCTGGTCGAGGCCATCGGCACGCCGAACGTCGGACTGCTGATGGACAGTTGGCACTGGTATACCTCGCACGGGACCGTCGAGGAGTTGCGGACGCTGTCGAACAAGGACATCGTCCACGTTCACGTCAACGACGCCCCCGCCGGTATTGCGGTCGATGAGCAGGTCGATAACCGCCGGGCCCTGCCCGTGACGACCGGCGTGATCGACATGAAGGGATTCATCAACGCCCTGGTGAAGATCGGCTACGACGGCCCCGTCGAGTGCGAGCCGTTCGATCAGCAACTGCGTCAGACCGACGCCGAGACGGCGCTACAGAAGACCGCCGACGCCCTCAAACGCGCGTGGGGACTGATCGAGTCGTGACACGGCCCGGTGTACTGAGAACTGCCATAAGCCTCCGTCGCGGCGGGCTACCACACAGGAAGAGGCCCGCTGAGCGGCCAACTCAGTTCGAACGTGTTGCCCACGGGATAGGGTGAGACGGACTCGACGTGGCCATCCACAAAGACCGCGTTGACCATACCTCCATCCAAGTTTCCTCGCGGGGTCCGATGGAATGTCCCGAAGCTGTCGGCTCCGTTGGACGGTATGGCACGGAGGTTATTGTCGTTGATCCCGGCCACATTGATCTCCGGAATGACCCATGTGTTTTCCTCGGCAAAGTAGAACACGCCTGCGGGATTGTGCACCCGCGTTTCCTGTTGCAGATTCTTGATTGCCTCTTGATAAGCGGCGGGGACCGATTGCCAGGCATCGCCGTTAAGATACGAGTTCATCGTGTAACCGTACTGGGGCTCGACGGGAATCGTCGTCCCGCCACAACGATGACATCCCCTCGTCCTGGCCACGACATCGAAGGCGGGGCAAAGGTGAATGTCCAGCCCCTTCAGATAAGGCCACAACACACCAGCAAACTCCGGATGGCGATTGAGATTCTTGCTATCATCGTGCCAGTTGCAGTTGACGACATTCTCGTTGAAAAGCCATGTGAAGGAGTACGGGAACTTGAAGTTGTTATCGTCGGAGTACATCCGCCCTGCCAGGGCGTACTGGCGAAGATTCGACTTGCAGCCGATCATCCGCGCCTGCTCCCTTGCCATCTGGAGCCCGGGCATCAGAATGGCCATCAATATGGCAATGACCGCGATCACGACCAGTAGCTCGATGAGGGTGAACCCTGCGTTTCGCTTCATGATGGCACTCCTTATCCTGACCATAGCATTGCCGTTCGAGGTCAAAGATGCATACCAGACCACCTATGTTCCTATATATATCCGCGATTATCGGGGTTTTGTGCGGGTCTGTCAAGCTAATTCCGGCCCGTCGTGCGGCCTATTTGCCGGGTCTGCCGCCTTGGGACACGGCCGGTCCGGAAGCCTCGCAAAAAGGCAGATCGCCTGCAATCTTCGCCCGGCTCGACCGACTACCCTGGCAGATGGAAAGAACCCTATGAAGGAGTGTTCGATCATGAGCCTGGACCATTCTCCCATCACGGTGCGCAAGCATTCGTTCCTGTCCAGCGCGGCCTTCGGGCTCAGCGCAGTCGTCATCACAGTGGTGGTCAGTCTGACAGTGGTACTACTCTATGGCGTCCACCTGGCCAGCGAGAAGTCCGAGCGGGTCATCTCCCTGGCCCACGGCGCTATCCACGGCCTGCCGGAGTTCCGCCAGTCGCTGCCGCCGGCCCTGTCGGACATGCTGGACGACCGCCGCCAGCCGGATTACCGCCACGAGTTGACCATCGACGCCCGGGTCGTCACCACCCCCGGCTCGCACGGGCGGGCCCGGACGGCCATCGAGATCACCAACAACGGCTCCGAGGTCGTCTCGCTCCTGTCGCTGCGGGTGGTCCTGCTGGACGACAACGGCGGTCTGCTGACTGAGTCGCAGGAATGGGCGGCCACCCCCTTCGCCGCCGACCACGACTGGCGGGGACCGATCCTGCCGGGCTCACGCCGGCGGTTCGTCTGCTCGGGCGGCCATCTGTACGACGTCGGCCCGCTGGACAACGTCCGCCCGGAGATCGAGATCACCGAACTGCGGGTCTGGAACGGTCCGGAAACACAGCCGCACCTGCCCGGCGACATGCCCGCCAAGGCGGCCTCCGCTTCGGCCCATGCCCTGCCGGCCGGCAACGGATCGTGAAGACCCCAGCCGGCGGCCCGCCGATCCCACGAGAGGTGCGATATTTCAGGCAAAATCTGTAGTCTTCCACTCATCTTCACCCCCGGTTCTGCCGATAGTGCAGAGCAGCGACCGAAATGTGCGTCGTCGCTCCGGGGCGCCTGCCCCGGAGCCGGCGTCATCAGGTCTGCATCAGGAGAAGGGTGAGAAGATGAGAAGACACATCGTATTCAGAGCCATTCGTATCGTGCTGGTCGTCCTCACGCTCGCATTTGTCGGCATCGGCGCATCGTGCATGAAGAAGGCGGCGACGGCCTCCCCGGAACCGCTCTACTCGTGCGTGGTGTTTGCCGACGGCGACGCCGGCGAGACCACGTTCGACGCCACCTACGCCGACTATGCCCACCTGCTGGGCCCGGCCACGCCGCAGGACATCCTGAACCACCTCCAGCAGCGTCTCGCCTCGCTGGACCAGCTCAAACAGCACTACCATCGGACCTTCACCGAGGGATTGCCGGCCCTGGTCAAAGACGCCTTTGCGCCGGATTGGGATACGTGGGCGGAGTGGCAGGTCTTCGTCGAGAAGTTCGGCCCGGGCGACGAATTGTGGCAGTTCGCCCTGCCCGCATCGAGCGCAGGGGGCCAACGCGCCGTGCGTGGCTACGCGATCGTCCGCAACGGTGGACTGCACGCGATGCTCCTGGACCGGACCGTGGTTTTCCATGCGAGCTACGCCGACTATGCGCCGATGCTCCAAGGGCTCGCCGACGAAGAGCAGATCGTGGCATGGAAACGGCACCGATTCGATTCGCTCGAAGAGCTGCGGCAGCACTACTGCGACCATTTCGGCCCGGATTCGACCCGGATTCTCCTGGAGGAAGAGTGCCGCCTCAACGAAAGCGGCAATCCATCCACCAAGTGGGACCGCTGGCATGTCTTCGGGCGCCGGTACCAGGCGGGCGATCAATTGTGGTACTTCGAGTCGCCGGGCGAGACGTGGAACGGACCGTTCGGACGCTGCGGCTATCTCATCACGCGCGACGGCCGCCTCCACGCCATTCTCGTCGTCGCCATCAGTTGAACAATCGATACAGAGCGGCGAGCCCTCACAGACACACCGACTGGACGAACCGCCCGCCAGGAAAAGAAGGGGGATCTGCTTCAGTGTCGCCGCCTTCGTGCCGATAGACGGAGCAGTTGAATCAGGCTTCGAAGGAGGGCCAGATGGTGGAGCGCCTCGGAGGGCATTCCCGCACATCCGCCGCCGGCCGTGACGATGAGCGTCGCGCCGGCGGCTGTTCTTTTGCCGCGTCGGACCGTTCGGATTTTTTTGCGAAAAAAGCACTTGCCAGGCCGCGAGTGCGTAAGTATACTCCAAGCGTTTTAACGCGGGCGTAGCTCAGTGGTAGAGCGTCACGTTGCCAACGTGAATGTCGTGAGTTCAAGTCTCATCGCCCGCTTTTAGGGGGTTTCTCCCAGGGATGGGGCCCTTCAGACGTGTTGTGAGCGTCGGGGAACCATATAGTATCGGCGAGTTACCGACTAACGGGTAGTTTGGCGTTGGTCGCCGATATGCTAAGCCTGGCCGCCTGCGGCGGCCGGGCCGGACATGGCGATCATCGGGCTAAGGGAGGTGTCCTCCCTGAGGCCTTTTTTGTTTATAGGAATCAAGCAGAATTCACCGTCTGTCTGGGAGCACGAAGATGGAGGAAGAAACGAAGGACTCGAACGCCTCAACGAGCCAGGAGCAGGAGACGCCGCGGACCGCCAAAAACACCGTCACCGTCGAGGACGCCGGGCCGTGTAAGAAGAAGGTCAGCATCGAGGTCCCTGAAGAGAGCATCAAGGAAGCCATCGACGAGCAGTACAAAGAGCTGGGACGCGAGGCCGTCCTGCCGGGCTTCCGAAAAGGTCGGGCCCCCCGCCGTCTGCTGGAGAAGCGATTCGGCAAGGAGACCAACGAGCAGATCAAGCTCAAGCTCCTGGCGGAGGCCAGCGAAGCGGCCATCAAGGACAAAGAGCTGGACATCCTCGGCGATCCGGACATCGACTTCGAGAAGATCGAGCTTCCGGCCACTGGCCCGATGAAGTTCGAGTTCGAGGCCGAGGTGCGGCCCGAGTTCGAGCTGCCCAATCTCGAGAAGATCCCGGTCAAGCGGGAGAAACTGACGGTCACCGACGAACAGATCGATCGCGAGGTCGATCAACTGCGCCGCTACGCCGGCGTCTGGGCCCCACGCGAAGAAGGCACCGTTGAGGCGGACGACCAGATCATCGCCGACGTGCTGCTCAAGCCCGAGCTGACCGAAGAAGAGAAGGCCAAACAGGCCGAAGCCGCCGAGAAAGCCGGAAGGGGTGAGGGGCCGGAAGAGGGCCAGGTGCTCGAAGCCGAGACCAAGCTGGACAATGCGGAGATCTTCATTCGCTCGCAAGGCTTCGTCGGGGCCATCCCTGTCGAGAAACTCGACGAATGGCTCGTTGGCGCCAAGGTCGGGGACACCAGGACGACCACCGTCGAGGTGCCCAAGACCTACTTCCGCGAGGAGTATCGCGGCCGAAAGGTCGAGGTCGAGGTCACCATCAAAGAAGTCAAGTATCTCAAGCCCGCCGAGATCAATGAGCAATTCCTCAGTCGCTACGGAGTTGAGAGCGAAGCGGACCTTCGCGAACTGATTCAGGACAATTTGCAGCAACGTCAGGAAGCTCGCGTTCGCGAGGACATGAGCGAGCAGATCTACCAGCACCTGCTCCGGAACACCGATTTCGACCTTCCGCTGGACATCGTGGCCCGTCAGGCCGGCACGATCCTGCAGCGCCAGTACATCAATCTGCTCCAGCGGGGCCTGTCCCGCCAGCAGGTCGAAGAGCAGATGGAGCAGCTCCGCGCCGGCAGCGAGGAGCAGGCCAAGGAACAGCTCAAGACCTTCTTCATCATGGACAAAGTGGCCGATAAACTGGAGATTGAGGTCACCGAGGAGGAAATCAACGGCCATATCGCCCAGATCGCCATCCAGCGGGGACAGCGTCCGGAGAAGATGAAGGAGCAAATGGAGCGGGACGGCTCGCTGGCCCAGTTCCGCATGGACGTTCGCCAGAACAAATGTATAAACAAACTGCTCGAAACAGCCGATATCACCGAACAAGAGGCTCAGGCAACCGAAGCCAAGCCCAAGAAGGCAAAGAAGACCGCCAAGAAATCGGCGGAGGATACGGCTGAAAAGAAAGACCAGTAGAGGGATACCGCATGTCCATAGAGCACCCCGTCAGACCCTTTGCCAGCTATAACGACGCCTACAACCAGTATGGCGGCGGCCAGTATCAGCGGTTTCGCCAGATGAGTCTGGACGACATGCTGCTGGAAAACCGGATCGTGTTCTTGATCGGTGAGATCAACTACGCCCGGGCGGCCGAAGTCATCATGAAGATGCTGTATCTGGACAATCTCAAGCGAGGACGGGAGATCAGCCTCTACATCAACTCGCCGGGCGGAACCGTGGACGACACGATGGCCATCTACGACACGATCCGCTTTGTGGGCTCGCCGGTGGCGACCTACTGCATCGGCCGGGCCCAGTCGGGCGGCGCGCTGGTCCTGGCGGCCGGCACCAAGGGCAGCCGATACGCCCTGCCCCACGCCAAGATCATGCTTCACCAGCCCTGGGGCGGCGTCACCGGACAGGCCTCGGACATCAAGATCCAGGCGGAGGAAATCCTCAAATCCAAGAAGATCCTCGCCGAGATCTTCGCCAAGCACACAGGCCAGCCTGTCGAGAAGATCATCGAAGAGACCGAGCGCGACCGCTATATGAGCGCGCAGGAGGCCAAGGACTACGGCCTGATCGACGAAGTGCTCCAGGAGGACGAGAAGAAGGATCAGCCGGCGACCACCGAGGACAAGGGCGCCAAGGACGAGCACAAGACAGACACGACATCGTCGGACGACAAGAGCTGACCGATCGCCGACTCTGACCAGCGAAGGAAAGATACAGATGGCTGTGAATGAGCAATTAGTGCCTATCGTGATTGAGAAGACCGGGCGCGGGGAACGGGCGTACGATATCTTCAGCCGCCTCCTGAAGGACCGGATCATCTTTCTGGGCGGTCCCGTCAACGATGCGGTCGCCAACCTGATGATCGCGCAGATGCTGTTCCTGAGCAATGAGGACAGCAAGAGCGACATCCATTTCTACATCAACTCGCCCGGCGGGTCGATCACCGCCGGCCTGGCGATCTACGACACGATGCAGTTCCTTCGCTGCGACGTCGCGACCTACTGCGTCGGCCAGGCCGCCAGCATGGGCGCCGTGCTCCTGGCCGGCGGCCACGCGGGCAAGCGGTTCCTGCTCAACAACAACCGCGTGCTCCTGCATCAGCCCCACATCATGGGCGTCATGGAAGGGGCGGCCACCGACCTCGACATCGAGGCCCAGGAGATCCTTCGCCTGCGGAGCCGGCTGTACGACATCCTCGCCAAGCACACCGGCCAGACGCCCGAAAAGATCGAGAAGGACTGCGACCGGAACCTCTGGCTCGGCGCCGAGGAATCCATCGAGTATGGACTGGCCGACCGCATCCTTCAGAAGGCACCGGAGATTGTCAAAGACCGTGAGAAGGACGACGACGAAAAGTAGCCCCCGGCTTCTGTGCGATCGCAGGGGAATCCATGTGTCGCGAGGTCGCGTGGTTTGCGCCTGCGGCCTTGCGATCTTCGGGTTGGGGTTTGTGTTCGTGGCTGGCTGCGGCATCGGCAGCGAGAGAAAGACCCCGGCGGAGATCAAGACCCAGCAGATCGCCCGGGAGAAGACCGAGCTGATGCGGGATCTCCAGCAGACGCGGGCCGAGAACGTGCAACTGGCCGAGCAGATCCAGGCCCTCTCGATCCTTCCGCCGGACAAGCAGGCCAATCCCTACCAGCTCAAGCGGATCAAAGTCACCCGCTACAGCAATTTCTACGACAAGGATGACGACGGCAGGCGGGAGAAGCTCATCGTTTACATCGAGCCCATCGACACCGAGGGCGACGCCATCAAGGCCGCCGGCACGGTGGACGTGCAGCTATGGAACCTCAACAATCTCAACGGCGAGGCGATGCTGGGACAGTGGCGGGTCGAACCGAATGAACTGCGGAGGCTCTGGTACGACACGCTCGTGTCCGCCAGCTACCGTCTGACGTTCGATGCGCCCGAGGGGCTCGACGTGCTGGCCGAACCGCTCACGATCAAGGTGACGTTCACCGACTATCTGACCGGTGAGATCCTCCGGGACCAGTACGCCATCGATCCCCGCATCCACCATTAGTCCGGCCGCAGTCCGATCACGGCGGCGAACCGCCCGGCCGACTCCCCTTCCCGGCGGTGACTGGGAAACGCGTCATTGTGGCACAGCGTGCAGACCCCGGCCACGTCAATGGACGACGACGGCACACCGGCGCGGACCAGGGCATCGGCGTTGGCCGCCCAGAGATCGAAATGATCTTTGCCGCCGGGCCACGGATGAAAAAACGACGCCGCGTGCGGACCGATTCGCTCAATCGCCGCGGCACGAACTTCATCGCCCACCTCATAACACTCCGGCCCCGCCGACGGGCAGATGCACGCGACCAGATCCCCCGTCGTGCAACCGCATCCGACCATGGTGCGCACGACGTTCGGCACGATCCCGACAACGGTGGCCCGCCACGAAGCGTGAGCAAAACCGACGGCCCGCTGCCGGCGATCGCCGATCAGCACGATCGGGCAGTCACCGCTCTTGCCGATCAGCGCCAGCGAGCGGCTCGCCGTGACCAGTCCGTCGCCGCGTCCCGCGCAGCCCCCGCCATCACAGATGAGCACATCGCCCCCATGAACCTGTTCGAGAAAGGCGGCATCGTCCAAATCGAGAAACCGGGCGATTTCGCGGCCGATGCCCCCTGTTTCGTGGCGAATCCGATCGACGTCCGGCCCCTGGCGCGTCGTGACAAGATGCGGAACGCCCGCCGCCTCCAACGCCGCAAAACGGCCGACTCGCCAGCCGTTGGAAGCCCATTCCAGTCGGAAGGCGCCGTCCGAACTCAACGGAGCGTTAAGACTCGGAGGTTGCTTCCTGGCGATCATCGTCTTCCGGTGCTTCCTGAGCCTCACCACCTTCGGGGTCGCTCTTGGCCAGCTTGCGCTGCAGTTTCTCCTCCCTCTTCTTCTTCTTGGCGATTTCCCTGCCACGCTTCGCGAATTTGTAGTTGTCTCTTGCCAATACGATCTCCTTGCTCCGGCTTGGCCGGTTTCAATCTCACTGCACAAACGCGTCATTGAACTTGACCGACAAACAGACGATCCACCCGTACATACTTCATATCGAGGCGAAAGTCATGGCATTTGTGCCGATTCTTCCCGGCGCCGTCGCGTTCGTATCCATCACAGACGCTGATCGTCTTCGAGCAGCCGCCTGCGGAGACCTTCATAGTCCACATCCTGAACGGCGCAGCCGGCGTCGATCGCCTGTGCAGCGGCGGTGGCGGCACTGTGGCCGAGAATCATGAACACCGGCTCCATGCGAATGGACCCGAAGGCGATGTGCGAGCTGGACACGCAGACGGGGACGAGCAGGTTCTCACATTCGCTCTTCTTCGGGCACAGCGCACGGTAGGCGATGCGATAGGGCTCCGGCGGGCTGACACCGATGTCACCCTCGTTCTGCACGGTCCCGTCGGGCTTGACGTATCGCTGGACGTTGTGCGAATCCAACGTGTACGATCCCATCCCCACCGGCTGCGGGACCGGCCGCTTGCAGAGCACGTCGTTTTCGGTCATGACGTATTCGCCGATCATCCGGCGCGATTCGCGGACGTAGAGTTGGTGCGGCCAGTGGCCGTTGTCCGTGAACTCGTCCCTGGCCAGACCCCACTGCCGCATCTTCTCCTGCACGTCGACGGGCACCCTCGGATCGTTGGCGATGAAGTACATCAGCCCTTTCTGGTAGGTCTCGTGCTCGGCAATGATCTGGCGGCGGCGCTCGTATGAGCCGTTGGGGTAGTCGTAGTTGTACCCGATGTTGTCGGTGCTGAACGGGCCGTGGTTGTTCGTATCGGTCTTGCGGTTGGGGATCGGGTCGAATTTGTGGAAGGTCTCCCGCCAGCCCGTGTCGAAGACTCGCAGCAACAGCTCGTACTGCGCCGGATCGTAGCCATCGGGCTTGGGGAACGGCACGCGGTTCTCCGGCACATCCGTCAGGCACATGCGAAAGCAATAGGCCTGGATGCGATGATCGGCCTGGCCTTTCTCGCCCGGGTCTTCGCCCGAGATGCGAGGCAGCAGACCGCTGGACGGATCGCCCGGCACAACGTACGGATCGACCGGCTCCATGAACCAATGCCGGTGGTGCAGGACGCCGATCTGGACGCCGTTCCACGTCTCGTTGTATTGGCTGTTGGCCTCGCGCCCGACGTGATACGAGACGCCGGCCGAAGCCATCAGGTCGCCCTCGTACGTCGCATCGATGAACATCCGCCCGTGGAAGGTCCGGCCGCTGAGCATCGAGATCGACTCGATCCGCCCGCCGGCCTTTCGCACGCCATGCTCGCGGTCCAGCCACTCGTCGCGATAGACCGGAATCCTGTACTCGGCGATGAGGTCTTCGAAGACCTTCTCGGCCACATGCGGCTCGAAGATCCACATCGTGCGTTCGGCCCCATCGATGGCGGGCGTGCCCTGTCCCCGGTTGCCGTACTCCGACCGCTCCTGCCACTTCCAGGCGTCGTCCTGCTGATAGTGCTGCCAGATGCGATGGTAGAATTGCCGCGACAGCCCGCCGATGACCTCCTTGCGGCCTGTGTCGGTCCAGCCCAGCCCGCCCGACGAGAGCCCGCCGAGATGCTTGTCCGGGCAGACAAGAACCACCGATTTGCCCATCCGCACCGCCTGCACGGCAGCGATCACGCCGGCCGAGGTCCCGCCATAGACCACCACGTCGGCCTCGTGTGCCATGGGCCCGATATACTTCTTGGCGACGACGACGTTGTCGATAAAGAGATGGTCGTCGCTGGGGGCCGACCACGTGCCGCCGTGGTAGAGGTTGATCCAAATCAATTCGATCTTCAGATCGCGGACATCGCGCATGCGGATGTCGGTCTTCTCGAAGGCGAGCCTGCCATCGACCCAGCCGCGCAGAACCCCGTCGTTCTGTCCCGGCGTGTTGAGCCTGACGTATTGCTCGATGCAGTACCAGCGATTGTTCTCCAGGTGGCCCAGGCCGTCCCGCTCCCAGATCCAACTGCTGCCGTATTGGCCCTTCATATCGGCGTGGTAGCAGTAGAACCCGATCGGGGTCCTGCCGTCTTTCTGCCCGTCGAACTGCCCGCGTGCGGACCAGCCGTTGTGCCCGTCGCTGGGCCGTCCGCCCCAGCCGCCGCGACCGTAGGTGCCGCCGATGCCAGGCAACTTGCCCCCTCGCGCCGGGTCCCAGTCGCTACCGAACCTGAGGTAATAGCGGAAGTAGATCTCCTCCGGCTCGTAGCCGAGCTTCTTCTTGAAGTCGTATTCGATGCTGGCGCCGTAGTGCTCGCCTTGGGGCACCTTGATTCGCAGCGCGTTGCCGCACAGGGGCTGGAAATCCCGCTCCGGGTCATCGGCGACAACACTCACAGTCGGCCGAATCCCGCCGGAGAAGTCATGGCGCCATGCGTCGGATTCGAAGCCGGTCGTTACGATGACCTCGGGATCCGTCCCGATGCCCTCATCTCTCGGGTACCTTGCCGCAAGCCCTTTCTCGAAAGGCACTTGAGATTCCACTGCTACGAGCGGAGCACCCCAGACGCAGACGAGCCCCGATAGCAGCACAGCGATCCTCAGATGGTTCCATATGAACATGGTGGTCCTTTCCAGGCACGCGGTCGGATGGGTGGCCTTCTGTCTTTGCCGTCGGTCTTGAGCGAGCCGCCCATGATTATACACCTTCACTCGGGCGTGTCTGCGATGAGGCCAAGGCCAAGACGAAGTTGTCCGGACCATTCGCTGGTGCCAGTGCCGCCCTGTTGCGTTGACCAAGCAAGATTGGGCTTGATTTCAATTAGCAGAGCTAATATTATGTATCTCGAACCTAATATCACTGATTTGAGGCAGGGCCGTCTTGTATCAGAGGGATGGATGATGCATATCGAAACGCTGATGATCTTCTGCGATTTGGCTGATTCGAGGAGTTTCTCGAAGACCGCCGAAAAACACCTGCTCAGTCAGTCCGCCGTCTCCCAGCAACTGGCGCAATTGGAGTTGCTGCACAAGTGCCAACTGGTCAGCCGGAAGAAGAGGCCGATTGAATTGACGACGGCCGGCCAGCTCTTCTACAAGGCGGCCAAAGATATCCTCGAACGTTACGATCTGCTCAAGAGCGAACTGAGCGCGTTGAAGACCGCCACGGAGACCCGGATCAACGTCGGCGCCATCTTCAGCATCGGCATGCACAGCCTGCCGGGCTACGTCAAGAAGTTCATGGTCAGCTATCCGAACGTCAACGTCCACATTGAATACCTCAGTGCCGAGCGCATCTATGAGCAGGTTCTCAACGGCGAGATTGACATCGGCCTGGTCGCCGTGGCCAAAAAGGACAAACGGCTCGAAGTCCACGATTTCGAGGAGGAGCCGTTGCTGTTGGCGTGCAGCCCCAGACATCCGCTGGCGAAGGAATCGCGGGTGGACATCCACAAGCTCCAATTCGAGCGATTCATCGCCTTTGAGGAGGGGGTCCCCACGCGGATCTGGATCGATGCGATTCTGGCCCGGTACAACACCGTGGTTCGCCCGATCATGGAGTTCGACAACATCGAGACGATCAAACGTGCGGTGGAGATCAATGCAGGCATCAGCATCCTCCCGGAACCTGCCATCGTCCAGGAGGTTGCCAGCGGGACTATCCAGGCCGTCCCCTTCTCGAACGAGCGGTTCGTTCGACCGACCGGGATCATCATCCGAAAGGACCGGGCATTGAGTCAGGCGGCGCGGTACTGCATCGAACTGCTGAGAAAACAGGGAAAATAGGCAACTATGACCGGTCCTCGTCATTCATTTGCCACCTGGCAGAAGCGCCGCCCTCGAGGCGCGCCCTTGACAGACCGTCCATGATGCGGCAAGCTGTAGCAGCGTTCGAATGGGGCGAAAAGACCGCACGCCCGGCGTTTCGGAGTTTTTGCCAACTTCGGTGGAAGAGGCCAACCGACATATGCCGATAAAAGCTGTGGTATTCGACTTGGATGGAACCATCACACAACCCTATTTCGATTTCGACGCGATTCGCGCCGAGATCGGACTGCCCAAGGACGGCGGCCCCGTCCTGGAGGCGATGGAGAAGATGACAGCAATGGAACGCCGGCGCGCCGAGCAGATTCTTCACGATCACGAGGACAAGGCGTTGGCGGCATCACAACTGAATCCCGGCGCCAGGGAGACGCTCGGGGCCCTGCGTGCCCGAGGGATCCGCATCGGCATATTGACGCGCAACCGAAAGCAAAACGCCCAGGCCATCGCGGACAAGCACGACCTGCAATTCGATGCCGTCGTGGGTCGGGAAGACGGACCGGTTAAGCCGGATGCCTTCGGCGTTCGGCACCTCTGTCGGCATTTCGACGTGCATCCGTGCGAGAGCCTGCTCGTCGGCGACTACCTTTTCGACCTTCAGTGCGCTCGCGCCGCCGGCGCCGTGCCGGTGCTGATTGCCAACCATCCGCAGGCAAACCGGTTTGCGGCCGAGGCGGATTTCCAGATCGCGCGATTGGACGAACTGCTTGCCATCGTCGACGAGAAAGCCTCTCTGGCAAGCGGAACTCGCCCGGACGGAGGAACCCATGCATAAGATGAAGATTGCCGCGATCTTGCTGGGACTGTTGCCGACGATGCGGTTGCTTGCCTGTGCCGACCAGGCCGATAGTAGTGCCGAACGGCCGCCGCAGGCCGATCCGGTCCAGGCGGTTCTCGCCGAATTGCAGGAGCGCGCCGCCGCATTGCAGTCATACCAGTCCAAGCTGGACTACGTCGTCCGTCAGCCCATCCTCGAGTCGCAGGCCCGTCGCCGAGGCGTCTTGTACTATGCCAAGTTCGAAAACCGATCCTATCTGCGAATCGACTTCACCAGTCTCCAGTACGACGAGGAGGCCGAGCAGGCATACCGCGAGCAATATCTCTTCGACGGCGTCTGGCTGACCTACGTCAACTACGAGGGACGAAGCGTGCAGCGTCAACAGATGGCCGAGCCGAACGAACCGGTGGACGCGTTTTCGCTGGTGAGCCGGCGCGTTCCGATTCTCGGGTTCTCGAAGATCGACGACCTTCAGAATCAGTTTGAAATCGAACTCGTCGAGACGGACGAGGCAACGGCTCGCGCCTTCCGGCATCTTCGGATGACGGTCAAGCCGGATTCCATCTACCGTGACGACTATGCCGCCATCGACTTTCGAATCGACAGGAAACTGGGGCTGCCCGCAAGAGTCACGGCTGTGACCGCCGAACAGGACGTTCACGAAATCGCGTTGATCGAGGGGCGGATCAATAAGGGCATTCGCAGAACCACGTTTGACCTTGCCATTCCGCCGGAGTTCTCCATAGAAACCGTCCCGCTTCAGAAGGACACCGGGCGCACGTCAGGGTGAGGGCGAACGATGGGACTTCTCAGGGAAGACAAGACGGGAGCGTGCGAGCTATGAGCGCGACGCTGGTAGATGACCGCGAGTTTCTGGCGATGATGCAGGAGCGCATGGAAGGGATGCTGAGCCTGCTGCTGTACCTGTCGAGATGCGACTCGTCGAACCTCGGGCTGACCCGTCCCTTTCTGGGCAGCCTGCTGTCCGAGGCGGTTCAGATCGAGGAGGTGCTGGACTCCTACGACGCGGCCAAGAACCGCAAATGGTGCCATGTCCGCTCGCTGACGGCCGCCGCCAAGACGTTCGCAGACGCCAGCTACGAACTGCTGCACGTCCGGCATCGCCTGCCCAACTACCGGCTGTTGCCCGTCCAGCACGACTTCATGACCGCCAGCAACGACGCCCTGACACTCATCGGACACGTCATGGTCAATGTCGCCAAGGAGATGGTGGCCGAAGCCGGCGCCCTGGGACTGACCATCCCGGAGCGAGAGGATATCCCCCAGAAATATACCGAGCCGGAACTCCGGGGACATCTGCCCCACGATTGCGGCACGCGCCTGGCCAAGGCCGGCGCCGACATCGTGGCCGAGACGGTCACCACGCTGGCCACCGAGTTCCTGAACCTGGCCTCGAGCAGCGAAGACGTGCGCGCCGCCAGCCGGGCCAAGCCGGAGGACTATGAGGTGTGCCTGGCCGCGTCACTGCGGGAGGAGTCATTGCGCCGACTGGAACTGCGATTCCATAACCTCCAGTCCCAGTACGACACCTACGTCTCCGGCAGCGAGGTCGAAAGCCAGGATACGGACCTGCCGGTCCTGCGCGGCCAAGCCAGCGTCGTCTTCCATCTGCTCAAGATCGCCACGCTGTTCGCCCACTTCTATGAGCGTCACATCAACCGGCAGCCCTCCCCCAACGCCGGCCACAGCGCGCCGGTCGTTCAGCGGCATGAACTGCTGTGTTCCCTGATGAAATACGCCATCACATTCATCGACCAGTACATCGGCTGCGCGGTCAATCTGTGCCAGGACATGCTCAAGCGGTACGCCGAGGTGGGGCAGATCGAGGTCGCGATCCCCCGGTATCGAGGGTTCCACGTGCGGCCTTCGACTTTGGTTTCCAAGCTGGTTCTTCACTATGGCAGCCGTGTCCAGATGCGTCTGGGGGATGAAGCGTACGACGCCGGCTCCTCGCTCGATCTGTTCCGTGCCAACGAGAAGATCAATGCGGAGAAACGTCGGTGGCTGGCACTGGAAATCGTCCGGCTCGACCTCGTATCCGAAAAATCGGATCCGGCCGACGTCGTTCCTCTGGTTCGCCATCTGGTACTGACCTTGGCGGCCAAGGGCAAACTGATCCTCTACGAACAGCCCCTCCAGTTGCCCGACCGCCTTTGCCCGACCGACGGCACGACCATCGAGAAAGTCACCGCGGAGATGGGACGCCTGCTGGCGATGGGCAAGATCGATATCGGAACGGACATCACGGCAACGTTTACCGGCGACAAGCGGGTCCTCGAAGATATCCGCCTGTTGGCACAGCACGGCTACGGGGAGGACAGTTTCGGGAACAACATCGCCCTGCCCGACAAACTCGCCTATCTCAAAGCGTAGGGCCCGCGTCCGACGATCCATCGTCACAGAAAGGAATGCACATGCCAAGCGGAATCGTGGTTTACCATTCGAGAAGCGGCAGTACAAAGGAGATGGCCGAGGCCATCGCCGGCGCGATGATCGCCGCGGGGGTGCCGACGGAGTGCAAATCCGTCGAGAACGTCCATCCCGACGATCTACCCCGCTATGACGCGATCGTCATCGGATCGCCCTGTTACTATGGCCAGATGGCCGCGTCGATCAAGCAGCTCATCGACGACCTCGTCGGAAGGCACGGACAGCTCAACGGCAAGGTCGGGGCGGCATTTGCCGGTTCGGCCAATGTCGGAGGCGGCAGCGAGACCACGATCATGGGGATCATCGAGGCCATGCTGATCGCCGGCATGATCGTCCAGGGCGACGCACAGGGGGCCCACTATGGTCCGTTGTCGATCGGCCGTCCGGATGACAGGGTCAAACAGCAGTGCGAGCGGCGCGGCCAGAGGGTCGCCGAATTGGCCAAACGGCTTTTTCCCTGATGCCCCCCTCGACCGCACCCAATGCCGTTTTTTTGGGCGAGGAGGCCATTTTTCTTTGACATTCGCCTGTGGGCTCATTAGATTCTTCGCAACCTCAACCCAATCATTGGAGGATTACATAGATGCAGGAATATGAAACGCTCAAAACGTTGGTCGCTGAAATTGAGATGGACGTCGACAAGGCGCAAGGCGGAAACAAGGCGGCCGGAACACGCGTCCGTAAGCAGATGCAGATGATCAAGCAGGCGGCTCAGGAAGTCCGCAATCGGGTCCTGGAGATCCGTTCGACGGACTGAGACGGTCAAATCGCTCCGATCGCAAAGTCAACGTAAAGACTTTCAAAGAGAGAAACTTACGACTGAAGCGTCGTCCGCTGTGGATGGTTTGCGGCGACGCATCGGATCGCTGTCCCCGCCAAATCGAGGTCCACGATGCCGCCGTCTCTACTGTTCGATCTGTCTGAACTCGACCTCTCCGGCCAGCCGGCATTCGACAAGGAGGCCATCTGTCGCGTCAACCCCCAGCGGTATGAAATGCAGCACCTCGACGGCATCCTGTGGTACGACAAGGCCAAGAACTGCATCCTCGGCTACAAGGACGTTACGCAAAACGAGTTCTGGGTCCGGGGTCATATCCCCGACCGGCCCCTGATGCCCGGCGTGATCCAGATCGAAGCGGCGGCCCAGTTGCTCAGCTTCTTTGTCAAGCAAATATACCAGGAGGGGGGATTCGTGGGCTTCGGCGGGATCGACCGGGCCAAATTCCGCGCCACCATCGAGCCCGGATGCCGACTCTATCTGCTCGGCCACATCACGTCCGCCCGGCCCGGTCGCAAGTACGTCTGCGATGTCCAGGGCGTGGTCGGAGAAACACTGGCCTTTGAGGCGACCATCTCTGGGCTGAAGGTCTGATCCCGGCCCGCTTCTCAGACGACATATCTCGATTCCGCTCCGGCCGCACAATTGACCTGAGGCCCCCGATGTGATAAAAGAGGGAAAGCCGCAAGGGTTGTTCTGAAATCTGATGCGGTTTCGAAATCGTGGAGGGCGCCTCAGCCATTCGTCTTGAATGCCAGGGGGCAGCCCTTGGTCGGTTGGAGGCGATAGCCGATGTTCTCGGCCTTGCAGACCGCAGAATCACACGCAGGTTGCGAAAGCTCCTCATCCCACGGACATCCCTGGCCCAATGGAATCCTCAACGTGTTGCACAGACAGAGCGTTCCCGGCATGTGACCGAGAGCGGATCAGAGAGTCCAGTCTGTCGTAAGGAGGATGTGTCATGTTCAAGAGATCAGTTCTCGTGCTTGCCGCATTTGTGACCCTGATTCCAGCCTGTTCGGCACCGGCCATTCCAGAGGATCTGATTCTGTACTGGCCGTTCAATGAAGGTCGGGGAACCGTCGCCAAAGACCGCAGCGGCAACGGGAATGACGGGACCCTCGAGGGCGGCGTGCTCTGGGGCCCTGGCGTGATCGGCGCGGCGTTACAGTTCAACGGTTCCGATTCGCTGGTCAGAGGCCCGCACATCCCCTTCGACAGTCGCAGTTTCACCCACGCGCTGTGGGTGAATCCGTCGTTGCTGGCGGGCGATCAGTCCGTCTTTTCACAATACCAGGCCAGCAGCGCAAACCAGGGTCTGCACTACCGGATCTCGGCAGCCGGAGGGGTCCGGATGGGATTCTATTCGAACGATCTCGACCTGCCGGCAGGGACGGTCCAGGCGGGCACATGGTATCACCTTACCTTCCGGTATGATTTCGAGAGTCAAAACCGCAGGGTCTACATCAACGGCGAATTGGCGGGCGAGGGAGCGGCGGCTCCCTATCTCGGTTCAGCGGGTGACACGCTTGTCGGCACGTTCTGGAGGCCGGACCGGGCGGACCGTGTGCCGGAGTGGTTCAACGGAATGATCGACGATGTCCAGATCTACGGCCGGGCGCTGGCCGACGAGGAGATTCAAGGGATCATGCTCGGCCTGGCGGATCCCGATCTGGCGTATGACCCCAGTCCCGCCGATGAAGCCATCGACGTGCCCCGCGATGCCGCCCTGAGCTGGGTTGCGGGCCAGTCGGCGGCGACGCACGATGTATACTTCGGGACGTCTTTCGACGACGTCAACGACGCGACCCGGGCCGATCCGAGAGGCGTTCTCATCAGCGAGGGCCAGACAGACGCCAGCTATGAGCCGACGGGCCTGCTGGATTTCGGCACGACCTACTATTGGCGAATCGACGAAATCAGCGCCGGCCCCGACCATACGATTCATCGGGGCGACGTCTGGAGCTTCACCGCTGAGCCATTCGCCTATGCGGTCGAGAACATCATCGCCACCAGCAACGGATTCTCAGAATCCATGTCCGGGCCGGAACGGACCGTTGACGGCTCCGGCCTCGACGCGGACGACAGACACTCTGTCGACCACGCCGACATGTGGCTGGCCGAGCTGCCGGACAACGAACCGCTCCATCTCCAGTACGAATTCGACCGTCTCTACAAGCTCCACCAGATGCTCGTCTGGAACTACAACGTCGAGTTTGAGTTGCTGCTGGGCCTGGGGCTCAAGGAAGCGACCGTCACGTATTCCGAGGATGGGATCGACTGGAGCATGCTGGGCGATGTGGAACTGAGCCAGGGCACAGCCAAGGCAACCTATACGGCCAATACGACGATCGATTTCCATGGCGTGCCCGCCAGGTTCGTCCGCCTGACCGTCCGCGGCGCCTGGGGCGGCACAGAGCAGGCCGGCCTGAGCGAGGTCCGCTTCCTGTACATCCCTGCACAGGCCCGCGAGCCGCAGCCGGCCGACGGTGCTGTAGAGTTCGGCGTGAATAATGCGCTGGCCTGGAGAGCCGGGCGCGACGCCGTCTCGCACGACGTGTATCTCGGCGCCGATCCCGACGCGCTCGAGCCGGCGGCAACCGTTGCCGGCACCAGCTACGCCCCCGGCGCGCTGAACCTCGCCACGACGTATTACTGGCAGGTCAATGCGGTGCAGGAGACCGAGTCGTGGGACGGCGGCGTCTGGAGCTTCGCCACGCAGGACTATCTCGTCGTGGACGACTTCGAGAGCTATACCGACGACATCGACGCCGGCGAGGCCATCTTCGATACGTGGCTCGATGGCTGGGTCAACAACACCGGCTCGACGGTGGGCCATCTGAACAGCCCCTTCGCCGAGCAGACGATCGTCCACAGCGGCCGTCAGTC
>ENA-UOUL01001485-UOUL01001485.1-bioreactor-metagenome-genome-assembly--contig:-NODE-1485-length-32250-cov-10.428558_pt1 | contig 32250 bp, 20 predicted proteins | sample MGYA00249838_ERZ747220 | MGnify/ENA primary metagenome ERZ747220 (study PRJEB28778, sample SAMN05720191) | bioreactor metagenome | isolation source: Anaerobic biogas reactor | place: USA:Washington... | reverse complement strand
TCGTCATCCCCAATTCCGAAGGCGCCCGGACCACGCCGTCCGTCGTCGCCTTCACCAAGGACGGCGAGCGCCTGGTCGGACAGATCGCCAAGCGCCAGGCCATCACCAACCCCGACCGCACCATTTCTTCCATCAAGCGCCAGATGGGCAGCAACTTCAAGGCGCACATCGACGGGAAGGAATACACCCCGCAGGAAATCTCCGCGATGGTCCTGCAAAAGCTCAAGAAGGATGCGGAAAGCTACCTGGGCGAGTCCGTGGCGCAGGCCGTCATCACCGTGCCCGCCTACTTCTCCGACGCCCAGCGCCAGGCCACCAAGGACGCCGGCCGCATCGCGGGCCTGGAAGTCCTGCGCATCATCAACGAGCCCACTGCGGCTTCCCTGGCCTACGGCCTGGACAAGGAGCAGCCGCACAAAATCCTGGTGTATGACCTGGGCGGCGGCACCTTCGACGTCAGCCTGCTGGAAATCGGCGACGGCGTGTTCGAGGTGCTGGCCACCAACGGCGACACCAAGCTGGGCGGCGACGACTTCGACGACCGTATCGTCGACTACGTGGCCGAGCTGTTCAGGAAGGAGAACGGCATCGACCTGAAGAAGGACCGTATGGCCTGGCAGCGCCTGAAGGAAGCGGCTGAGAAGGCCAAGATTGACCTGTCCGGCGTCATGGCCGCCAACATCAACCTGCCCTTCATCACCGCCGACGCCAACGGCCCCAAGCACCTGGACGTCACCCTGACACGGGCGAAGTTCAACGAGCTCACCCACGACCTGGTGGAGCGGACCATCGGCCCGATGCAGACCGCGCTCAAGGACGCGGGCCTGACGGCCTCCCAGATTGAGAAGGTCATCCTCGTGGGTGGCTCCACCCGCATCCCCGCGGTGCAGGACGCCGTGAAGAACATCACCGGCAAGGAGCCCTTCAAGGGCATCAACCCGGACGAGTGCGTCGCCATCGGCGCCGCCATCCAGGCAGGCGTCCTGGGCGGCGAGGTGAAGGACGTGCTTCTCCTGGACGTCACCCCCCTGAGCCTGGGCATTGAGACCGAAGGCCATATCTTCACCCGCCTCATCGAGCGCAACACCACCATCCCCACGGAAAAGGCCCAGGTCTTCTCCACCGCGGCGGATGGCCAGACCACCGTTGAAATCCACGTGCTCCAGGGTGAGCGCCCCATGGCCTACGACAACAAAACCCTGGGCCGCTTCCAGCTCACCGGCATCCCGGCAGCCCCCCGCGGCGTGCCCCAGATCGAGGTGAAGTTCACCATCGACAAGAACGGCATCGTGTCCGTCACCGCCAAGGACATGGGCACCGGCAACACCCAGAACGTCACCATCACCGCCTCCACCAACCTGTCTGAGGAGGAGATCAACCAGCGGGTGAAGGAAGCTGAGCAGTTCGCTGAAGAGGACAAGCGCCGCAAGGAAGAGGTGGAAACCTTGAACCGCGCCGACACCTTCCAGTACGAGATTGAAAAACAGCTGCGGGAAAACGGCGACAAGCTGTCCGAGGAGGACAAGGCCACCGTGCAGGCTGAAATCGATGCCTTCAAGAAGGTGCGGGAAGGCGGCGACGCCGCGGCCATCAAGACCGCCATGGACGACGCCACCCAGAAGATCTACGCCATCTTCGGCAAGCTCTACCAGGACCAGGACGGCGGCCCTCAGCCGGGCGGCCCCGCCCCTGAGATGGACACCCACACCAACCCCGACGGCAGCGTGGACGTGGAAGGCGACGTCCACTAAATCAGCCCCTTAGCGTCAGGCCGGCGACGTGCTGGCCTGGCGCAGCCCAGAAACCCGGTAAAGCTGAAAACTGCGCAGTTTTCAGCCTTTGCCACATGAGGAGACTATGGCAAGCAAACGAGATTATTACGAGGTGCTGGGGCTTTCCAAAAACGCCACGCCGGAGGACATCAAAAAGGCCTACCGGAAGCTGGCCAAGGAATCCCACCCCGATTTGCACCCTAACGATAAATCAGCCGAGGCCCGGTTTAAGGAAATCAACGAGGCCAACGAGGTGCTGAGCGATCCCCAGAAGCGGGCGGCCTATGACCAGTTCGGCATGGATGGCCCGCCCCAGATGGGTGGCTTTGGCGGCTTTGGCGGCTTTGAGGGCTCCTTTGGCTTCGACTCCATCTTCGACCAGCTTTTCGGCGGGGCCGGCGCCGGCCGCGCCCAGCGGCGCAACGCCCCCATGCGGGGCCGGGACATCCAGATCGGCATCCGCATCCCCTTTGACGAGGCCGCCTTCGGCGCCTCCAAATCGGTGGACTTCCAGCGGGCAGAAAACTGCGACACCTGCAAGGGCACCGGCGGCAAGGACGGGGCGGAGCCGGTCATCTGCGCCACCTGCCATGGCACAGGCCAGATCCGCGCCGGCAGCGGCTTCATGGTCACCGTGCGCACCTGCACCACCTGCGGCGGCAGCGGGCAGACCATCAAGGACCCCTGCACCACCTGCCAGGGCTCGGGCCGGGTGCGGCGCAAGCGCACCGCCAGCTTCACCATCCCCCCGGGGGCGGATGACGGCCAGGTCTTTGTGATGTCCGGCCAGGGCGAGCCCGGCCAGAACCGCGGGCCCAACGGCGACCTGCTCATCGCGCTGACCGTGCGTCCGCACAAGCTGTTCCGCCGGGAGGGGACCACCCTGTACCTGGAGATGCCCATCTCCTTCACCCAGGCAGCGCTGGGGGCCACGCTGGAGGTGCCCACGCTCAAGAGCACGGTCAGCCACCGCATCCCCGAGGGTACGCAGGATGGCGCCCTCTTCCGCATCCGCAACGAGGGCATCCAGCAGCTGCACGGCAGCACCCGGGGCGACCTGGTGGTGCGCGTGCGGGTGGAGATCCCCAAGAAGCTGTCCGACAAGCAAAAGGAGCTGCTGCGCGCCTTTGACCAGGCCAGCACCGGGAAGGAATACGAGAACCGCAAGGGCTTCCTGGACAAGGTCAAGGAGCTGTTCAACGCCTGAGTGCGAAAGTATCTGTATCTACCAAAAACCCCGCATCCATGATGGATACGGGGTTTTTGTCTGGCGCACCCGGCGCGACTCGAACGCGCGACCTCCAGAGTCGGAGTCTGGCACTCTATCCAACTGAGCTACGGGAGCCCGCCCTTGTGAAGCGTTGTTTCACAAGGATTTACATGGTACTACCGCCCAGCCGTTTTGTCAATCACAGGGGGGTGAACAGGACGCTGCCCGCCGGTCAAGTGCAAACATGGGCACCGCGCGAGGTTCAGCCTGAGCGGACGCGCATCCAGCAACAAAAAATATCCGGGCAGGCTTTGCCGGTTCTCCTGATCTGCTGCATTCCTTATGCCTACCTCGCCGGGCAGCCGCCGGTGGCGCAATCCGGGTCCTCCCCGTCCAGCTCGGACAAGCCGGTGCCTTCATACAGCTGCAGCACACGCGGGTCAAAGGGCATGGCGCGGTCCCGCAGCTGCTCATACTGCTCCCGGGTGATGGCTTCATAGGGGGCCAGCTGGTAGGTGCCCCCGTCCAGCGCCAGGAAGGACACCCCTGCAAAGTCGTCCCAATGGTCCGCGATGGCCTGCGCCAGCCCTGCCCATTCCTCCGGGCGCACAGTGATGGTGTTGCTTGAGTTGTGGTCGGTGTAGCTGCGCTGGAACATCAGGTAGCGCTCCAGCTGCGCCAGGGCCGGCACATCCTCCTTGGTGCGCAGGGCGCCGGAGCGCACCGGGAAATCAATCACCAGGGTGCGGGCATGTTCAAGCTTGTTGTCCGGCGTGCCCACCTCGGGGTGTATGGGCCAGCCGTGCACCAGGGCAACCTTGGCCAGCGCGTCGTCCGCGCTGATGCGCACCCGGCGGATGAAGAAGGGGGCATGCGCGTCATGCAGCCCGGGGGAGACCCCGCCCGCCACCAGGGAGAGGGTGCCCTCCGGCTTGACCGTGGTCACCAGCAGCGGGCTTTGTATCCTGAGTTTGGCGGCGTACTGGGCCGCGGTTTGCCGCGCCTGTTGGGCCAGGCGCGCCAGCAGCTTCTCCTGGCGCTGCGAAGGCCAGGCGCCGATGGCATCCATCACCCCGGTCAGGCTGCAGCCGGTCAGGCGGTCGCGCTTGTGGATGAAGTCCCATTCGGGCAGCTCCAGGTCCACCAGGGTCATGCGCAGGCCGGCCCGGGCGGACAAGGCCTGCGCCTTGAGCGCGCCCTCCTCGTCAAACCCCTGGTCCGTGGCAAAGGCCGCCAGGTTGACGGTGGTCAGGTTGCACTGCTGCTTGTTGTCCAGCAGGATCTCGGCGCAGGGGTTGATGCCCTGCGCGTTTTCCCGCCGCCTGCCCATCTCCTCCAGGTTGATGAAGCCCGGCTCGCCGTCCAGCTGGATCATTTGGAAGACCAGCCGCAGGAAGGCCAGGCTGGGCTTTTGGGTAAACACGATGGAATTGTTGGACAGCCGCCGGTGGCCGATGTTCTGCCGGCCCGGGTTGAAGGGCTGGTCGCCGTTGACCTGCGCGTCAAAGCGGCGCTCGCCCACCTGGTCAAACCAGCCCGGCAGGGGGATGTCAAGCGCCCGCAGCTGCGCCTTCACGCGCTCATGCTGCTGAAAGTGCTCCTCCTTCCAGAAGCCGTTGATGGCATACTTGGCAAAGAGCAGCTCCAGGTCGCCGGCCACAAACAAGGCAATCTCCGCCGTGCGCCGCACGCCGCCGGCCACCACGTTCGCGCCGATCAGGTTGGCCATGTCCAGGATGTGGATGGGCCGCACCCGGCCATAGCCCCGGCTGTCAACCTCAATGGGGGCCAGGGAGGGGTCAATCCGGTTTTTCAGCGCCGCGTCAAAGCCGGCGAACATCTCCCGCAGGGGCTCCGGGCCCGAAGCCGTGCCGCCAAAGGTCTTCAGCCGCTCGCCCTTGGGGCGCACCGAGTTGAAGGACACCTTGATGGTGTGGATGTGCTCGTGCTCCGCCTGGGTGAGCAGGCTGAAATAGGCCAGCAGCGCGTCGCGCCAGCCTTCCTTGCTGTCCCCCACATAGATCTTGGCGAAGCCGTTGTCCAGCACGCGCACATCCGTGCGCTCCAGCCGGTAGTCCACCTCCACCGGGCGGTAGTCGGACAGGATCAGCCGTGCCTGGGTGCGGATGGGCGCCATGCCCGCGGCCAGGTCCGGGGTGGTCTTGAAGCCCACGCCGCTGCCCAGCATCAGCAGATAGAACAGCTCGCCCAGGTCCTCCCAGCGCGCGATGCTGGTGAAGCTGCAATTGAAGTTGGCCATGGGGTAGTCCTCCGCCACCTGGGTGCCGGCTATCCACAGGCTGCGGCCGGACACGAACTGCCGCAGGTTGAACATGCTGTCAAACAGCGCCTCGGCTTCCTGGCGCAGCCAGGCCTCATCCACGGGCAACGCGCTTTTTTCCCGGTGGGCGCGCTCCAGCCCCACATTGTAGTTCACCACCCGCGTGCAGGTTTCCTTCCAGGTTTCACGGCGTTTCTCACCGGGCAGGAAGCGGCTGTAGGTGCGGTAGAAGGTGAAAAGCCCCAGCGGGCTCATGTGGGCAGGGTGGCTGGGGTAGCTGTCCAGAAATTCCGCGCGCAGGGGCGCGGCAGCCTGCGCGCTCATGAGGCCGGCCTCCCCCGCTGGTTCAGCCAGGCGATGGCCTGGTCAAAGCTGAAGGTATGCCCGGAAATGACCAGCCGGGGCACCGTTTCAAAGCCCTTCTGGCGGATGACCGCCGGGTCGTCCACCTCCAGATAGGTGATGCGCTCATGCAAAAGGCGCAGTTTGAGCATCTCACAGTACGCGCAGTCCGCCAGGGTGTATAAGGTGGCTTCCCTTGCCTGGGTGTTCATCATCTACCTCCTGTAGTGGTTGGTCTTGTGTTGTTACCCATATCTTGTGGTCTCAAGCAAACGGTGCCCAGGCAGCGCCCCCGGGCGCGGCTTGGCGCAAATGGACAGCCCGCCCACAATATGCTATGATTCCAATGATCCAACCCACTGGGTTGGCCTGTCAAAGTCTTCTGCTAGACGTGTCAAAAGGAGAAAACAGTTTGAAATTGCGCAGATTTTCTCTCTTGAGCACCCTGTTTTTATTGTTGCTGCTGGTGGCCCTGCCCACAAACACCCTGGGCGAGGCGCAAACCATCGATGTCTACAAACGCGGCTGGCTCATCAAGCGCACCTGGGTGGACGAAAACCGGCAGCCTGTTCTCAATGAGGACGGCTACAGCATGCTGGTGCGCGATCTGGATGCGGCGGACCGGCCTTTGGCCATCAGCTACTACGACACCCAGGGCCAGCTGGTCAACAACCCAGATGGCTATGCCATCATCCAGCGCAAGTATTCCGGTTACGGCTGGCTGCTGGAGGAAGCGTATTTCGGCGAGCAAAAGGAGCCCATCATCCCGCCGGCCAAGGGCTACGCCCGCATGGTGAACACCTACAAGGGCCGCAAACTGGTGCAGGTGGAATACTTTGGCCCCGACGGCAACTACATCGTGCCCAATGGCCTGTACGCCAGGCGGGAGGACACCTACAACAGCCGCGGCATCCTGGAGCGGCGGGCGTTCTACGGGCAGGATGGTCAGTTGATGCTGAGCCGGGACGGCTATGCCATTGTGGAACGTGACCAGCCCCGGCTCAAAATCCTCAACAGCGAGCATTTCTTTGGCACGGACGGTCAGCCCATCATCGCCCGGGCGGGCTACGCGGGCATGGTCAATGAGTACAACAAATATGGCAACCGCCTCTTGTCCACCAGCTATTATGATGAGCAGGGGCAGCTGATGGCGCACCCCAAGCTGGGCTATGCCAGGGTGGAACACACCCATTTTGGCAACCACCGCGTCAAGACCACCTGGTTCTATGACGCGCAGGGCGAGCTGCTCCCCCAGAAAGAGGGGCACGCGGGGCTGGAGTACACCTATACCGATCGCGGACTGGTCAAGACCATCAGCTATTATGGCCCCGACCGCGAGCCCATCCTGAGGGAGGGCGGCTATGCCAAGGTCATTTACAGCTACGCCGCCGGCCAGGTTGTGCGGGAGGAATACCTGGGCCTGGACGGCAAGCCCCTCATCACCTCCATGGGCTACGCATCCCTGCGGCGCCAGTTCAGCGGCAAGCTGCAAACGGAGGAGCGGTACTTTGACGAGCACAATCAGCCGCTGATGGTGCCCGGCATTGGCTACGCCGGCTTCAAGCGCAGCTACAACCGCAATGGCAAGGTCATCCGCGAGGCCTACCTGGATGAGCGCGGCAAGCCCCTGATGACAGACCAGGGCTACGCCCTGCTCACCCGGGAATATGATGAGGCCGGCAACATCATCCAGGAGAGCTACTTTGACCAGGACAGCCAGCCTGTGAACGGCGCCAAGGGCTATGCCTCGTTTCAAAAAACCTACAACAAGGCGCGCAAAGTGTTGTCAGAACAGTATTTTGACGCCCAGGGCCAGCCTGTGCTGCTGGCACAGGGCTACGCGGCCATCCAGCGCGAATTTGACAGGAACAACAACGAGTTGCGCATCGCGTACTATGGCCCTGACGGGGGCCTGCTCAGCCAGGGCGCTGGCTGGGCGGCGCTGGAGCGCCAGTACAACGCGCGCAAGCAGGTCATCGCCGAGCGCTACCTGGGGGAAGACGGCCAGCCAATCATGCTGGCGGCGGGTTACGCGGGGCTGACCCGCCAATATGACGACAGCGGCAACATTGTCGCGGAAGCCTACCAGGACAGGGATGGTCTGCCGGTTCTCAACGCCAGGGGCTTTGCGTCCCTGGACCGCTTTTTTGTGGCGAAAGGCCAGGCCACGGAAGAGAACTACTACGGCCTGGATGACCGGCCAATCATCATCGCCGATGGCTATGCCGGCATCGGCCGGGAGTTTGACGCGGCCGGCAATGTCACCCGGACTGAATGGTATGGCGCGGACAGCAACCTGCTGCTGCAGGGGACAGGCTACGCGGCGCTGGAACGCCTGTATGACAATGACAAGCGCGTCATTTCCGAGCGGTATTTTGGCGAGGACGGCCAGCCCATCCTGGTTGCCGCGGGCTACGCGGGGCTGGACCGCGAATATGACGCCCAGGGCAACATCGTGCTGGAGGCCTATGTGGGCCTTGACCTGCAGCCCGTCATGCACCAGCGGGGCTACGCGGCCCTCAGGCGGCAGTTCCATGGGCGCAACCAGGTCAGCCATGAAGCATATTTTGATACCGAGGACCGCCCGGTGATGCTGGCTGGCGGCTACGCGGCAATAGGCCACGTGTATGACGAGGCGGGCAACATCACCCGCACCACCTGGTATGACACCGCGGGCCAGCCCTTGCTGCAAAAGTCAGGCTACGCGATACTGGCGCGCGCGTACGACCCTGAGAAGCGCGTCATCTCCGAGCGCTATTTTGGCGAGGACGGCCAGCCCATCCTGATCTCGGCGGGCTACGCGGGGCTGGACAGGCAATATGACAGCCAGGGCTTTGTGGCGCGGGAAGCCTATGTGGACCAGCAGGGCCAGCCCGTCATGATGAGCAGGGGCTACGCGGCGGTTGAGAAGCAGCACCTGAACGCCAGGCAGGTCAGTTACGAGGCCTATTTTGACACGGCGGACCGGCCGGTCCTGCTGCCGGGCGGCTATGCCGCGCTCAGCCGTTCCTTTGACGAAGCGGGCAACATCGTCCGTACCGCCTGGTATGGCACGGATGGCCGGCTGCTTGTCCAGGGCCCGGGCTACGCGGTGCTGGAGCGGCGCTATGACGACAACAGGCGTGTCATCCATGAGCGCTACCTGGACGAAAGCGAGCAGCCGGTGCTGCTGTCCGGCGGGTATGCCGGGCTGAACAGGCGCTATGACGGGCAGGACAATGTTGTCTGGGAAGCCTACCTGAACCGGCAGGGCCAACCTGCCCTCAACCAGGCTGGCTATGCCGCGCTGGCGCGCGAGTATGACCAGGAAAAACGCGTCATTTCAGAGCGTTACTTCGGCGAGGATGACCAGCCCATCCTGCTACCATCGGGCATCGCGGGGGTGACCCGCGGCTATGACGAGGCCGGCAACATCAACCAGGAGAGTTCCCTGGGCCTGCAGGGCGAGGCCGTGCTGAACGACCAGGGCTATCACCGTTTTCACAAGGTCTGGGCTGGCCCACGCCTGGTCTCCCGGGAGGAGTATCTGGACGTGGCCGGCCAGCCGGTGGTGACGGCGGGCGGCTATGCCAGCATAAGCCGGGAGTTTGACGAGGCGGGCAACACCACGCGCACAAACTGGTATGGCGCGGACGGCGGCCTGCTCTTGCAGAAAGCGGGCTACGCGGCGCTGGAGCGGGTGTATGACGGGGAAAAGCGCGTCATCTCCGAGCGGTACTTCGGTGAGGACGGCCAGCCCCTCATGCTTCCGGCAGGCTATGCGGGACTTGACCGGACGTATGACGAGCAGGGGAATGTGACCTATGAGGCCTATGTGGGTGAGGATCACCAGCCCCTCATGCTGGACAAGGGCTACGCGGCGGTGGAGAAGTCGTACCTGGGGCGCAACCAGGTCACCCGGGAGGCATATTATGATACAGCGGGCCGGCCGGTGCTGCTGCCGGGGGGGTACTGGGCGCTTTCCCGTACCTTTGACGAGGCGGGCAACGCCATCAGCACCTCATGGTATGGCGTGGACGGCAACCTGCTCACGCAAAAAGACGGGTATGCGGTGCTCACGCGGGTCTATGACGATGAGCAACGCGTTCTGTCCGAACGCTACCTGGGGGAAGATGTACAGCCGGTCCTCCTCCCGGCAGGATACGCGGGTTGGGACCGCCGGTATGACGAGCAGGGCCTGGTCACCCGGGAAGCCTATGTGGGGGTGGATGAGCGGCCCGTGATGATCAACAGGGGCTACGCGGCGGTGGAGAAGGCGTACCTGTCGCGCAACCAGGTGACCCGTGAAGACTATTTTGACGTCGAAGGCCAGCCGGTGCTGCTGCCGGGCGGCTTCGCGTCGCTTTCGCGCGCCTTTGATGAAGCGGGCAACATCACCCGCATGGCCTGGTATGGTGTGGATGGCGGCCTGCTGATGCAAAAAAGCGGCTACGCGGTGCTGCTGCGCGCTTATGATGACCAGCAGCGGGTGATGTCCGAATACTACCTGGATGAGAACGAGCAGCCGGTGCCCCTGCGCGGGGGCTATGTTGGCCTGAACCGCGCCTATGATGAGGCGGGCAACCTGGTGTGGGAGGCATATGTGGACCCGGATGGCGACCTGGTCATCAACAGCCAGGGCTATGCCCAGGTCAGGCGGCAGTACGATGACCAGCAGCGCCTCATCAAGGAAGGCTACTTTGATACCCAGGGCCAGCCGGTCACCCTGCCCGCGGGCCATGCCGGGCTTGCATGGCACTATGACCAGGAGGGCAACCGCTCTGAACCTATATCCCTGGATGCGCAAGGCCAGCCCCTGGCAGAGGCAGGGGATTGACTTACTCCGCCCCGGGTTCCATTTTCTCCTGTCAGGTGGTACACTCCCTTGATGGAACCCCTGCCACACCATTTCCCACACAAGGAGGCTGACCATGCTGGACATTCACAGCCACCTGCTGCCCGGGGTGGATGATGGCGCGGAGGACCTTGAGGAAGCCTGCCAGATGGCGAGGCAGGCCGTTGACACCGGCACCACCGGCCTGGTGCTCACCCCCCACTGCAACATCCCCGGGGGGTTCCAAAACCCCTGGAGCGAGGCGCTGTCACAGAAGCTGGCGGATTTCCGCCAGGCTTTGCAGCGGCTGGGCATCCCCCTCACGCTGATGATGGGGGCGGAGGTCTTTGGCGCGGACGATGTGGCCCAGCACCTGGCCAGCGGCCGCGCGCTCACCCTCAATGCCAGCCGCTATGTGCTGCTGGAGTTCTGGACCAACGACCACCCTGGCCGGGTTGCCCGGGTGCTGGACAGTGTGAGCGCCCTGGGCCTGGTGCCGGTCATCGCCCACCCGGAGCGCTACCACTTTCTGGAGGAGGACCTCTCCCTGGCCCGGGACTGGGTGGGCCGCGGCTTCCTGCTGCAGCTCAACAAAGGCTCGGTGCTGGGTTCCTTTGGCCGCCGGGTTCAGGGCAGGGCGGACGCCCTGCTGCGCGCCCGCCTGGCGCAGGTGGTGGCCAGCGACGGCCACAGCCCCTACCAGCGCACCGCCACCCTGCACGAGGTCTATGTGCACATCGCCCAGCGCCACTCCCGCGCCTATGCTGACAGCCTGCTGCGGGACACCCCGCTTCGCATTGTCAACAACGCTTAACACAAGGCAGGTAGCTGTATGAAAGTCTTCCGCTGGATTGTCATCGTGGTGTTTGTCCTGGTCACAGGGCTGTACACCGCGCTGCATTATGTCAACCGCGCCCGGGTGGACCACACCATCCCGGTCATCCGCTACACTGCCCCGGTCATTGAGGTGCCTGTCAACGCCAGCCGGGAGGAGCTGCTGGGGGATGTCACCGCGTACGATGAGAAGGACGGCGACCTGACCGAGAAGATTATCGTGGAGAAGATCAGCAATTTTGTGGAAAAGGGCCTGTCCAACATCACCTACGCGGTGGTGGACAGGGACAACCACACCGTCAAAGCCACCCGGCGGGTGCGCTACGTCGATTATCACTCCCCCCGGTTCACCTTTGCGCAGGCCATGCGCTTTGACGCCGGCTCCAGCTTCAACGTGCTCAACCTCCTGGGCGCGGTGGACATGATTGACGGGGACATTTCAGGCCGCATCAAGCTGACCGGTTCCGACCTCAACGTCAGCGTCCCGGGCATCTACCAGATGCAGGCCCAGGTCACCAACAGCAAGGGGGACATCAGCTACCTGCGCTTCAACGTGACCATCACCCCCTCCCAGCGCAACCTGCCCGCCATCACCCTCAGCGATTACCTGATCTACCTCAGCCCTGAGCAGGCGCGGGTTTTCCAGCCAGAGGAGCTGGTGGAAGCGGTCACCCTCAACAACCTGCCGGTTGAGGACTATGCCCTCTCGGTGGAATCCTACCTGCGGCCGGAGACGCCCGGCACCTACCCCATCTACTACCAGGTGACCGACCAGGCCGGCCGCACAGGCTCCAGCGAGCTGGTCGTCATCGTGGAGGAATAAGCCATGCGCGAGTTTCGCTGGTCCTACGTCAACCCTTTGAGCGTGCTGAAGGATGTGCTGACGCACCTGTGGCTGGTGGCGCTGTGCGCGGCCATCGCCTGGATGGGCACGCAAATCGCGCTGGAGAACGTGTACAGGCCGGAGTACACCAGCTCGGCCACTTTTTTCATCACCCCCAAGGACAGCACCTCACAGGGCTACGCAAGCATCAACGCCGGCAACCAGATGGCCGGGGTGCTGGGCAACATCTTTAAAAGCCAGATCCTGGCCAACAAGGCAGCGGAGGCCATGGGCCGCCTGGAACTGCCCGCCAGGGTGGACGCGCGGGTGGTGGACTACACCAACCTGCTGCGCCTGAGCGCCACCGGCCCCACGCCTGAGGCCGCCTTCCAAACCGTGCGCGCCATCATGGACAACCACGCCCAGGTCTCTGACTATGTGGCCACCAACGTGGTGGCGGAGGTGCTGGAGGACGCGGTGGTGCCCGTCGCCCCCTCCAACCACATCCCCCTGCGCTCCTCCCAGCGCCTCGCGGCCCTGCTGGGCGCGGCCCTGGCGGTGGCCATTATCCTGCTGCTGTCAGTGCTGCGGGACACGGTCAAAACCGAGGAAGGGATCCGCCAGCTCATTGACGCGCCCCATTACGGCACCCTGCCGTTTGAATCCAAGAACAAGACGCTGCGCACCAAGCTGCGCCGCACCAACAAGGCCCTGATCATCACCAACCCCCTCACCTCCTTCCAGTACACCCAGGGCATCAAGCGCATCTCCACCAAGCTGGAGTACGCCGCCAGCCTGCGGGGGCAGAAGGTCTTCCTGGTTTCCAGCGCGGGGGAGAACGAGGGCAAATCCTCCATGGCCGCCAACCTGGCCCTGGACCTGGCCTCCCGCAGCCAGAAAGTGCTGCTGATAGACGCGGACCTCCGCCGTCCCGCCCAGTACAAGCTGTTTGATATTCCCAGGGGCACACACCTGGAGTTTGCCGATGTGCTGCTGGACCGGGCCACGCTCAGCCAGGCGCTGTACACCCACCAGGAATCCGGGCTGCACATGCTGCTCAACCGGCAAAGCTATGCCCAGTCGGCGGAGCTGGTCACCTCCCCCCAGATGATGCGGCTGCTGCAACAGGCGCGGGGGATGATGGACTACATCATCGTTGACTCCGCCCCCGTGGTGCTGGCTTCTGACACCGAGGCCCTGGCCAGCCTGTGCGACACCGCCCTGCTGGTGGTGCGCCAGGACTACGCCTATGTCTATACCATCAACGACACCATCGACAAGCTGGCGGAAAACACCCAGCTGCTGGGCAGCGTGTTCAACGCGGCACGCACCCTCAGCACCCCCGCCGGCATCACCAGCCGCCGTTATGGCAGCTATTACACCAAGGCATGAGAGGGGGCAGCGACATGCAGGCAGAGGACAACAGGCTTCACGCGTCAGCGCCCCACCACCTGGAGGAGGAGGAGCAGGGCAGCCTGGACCTGATGGTCCTGCTGGTGGACCTCTTCAAGGGCTTCAAGCGCTTCTGGTGGCTGCTGCTGCTGCTGGTACTGGCTGGCGGCGCCTACAACCTGTTGGGCAGCCAGGCCAGCTACACCCCCATGTACAGGGCCGAGGCCACCTTCACCATCGCCACGCGAAGCACCACCAACATCGGCAGCGGGGACTACAGCTTCAACTACAGCTCCGGCATCGTCACCCAGATGGCGCGCACCTTCCCCTACATCCTCAGCAGCGACATCCTGCAGACCATCATCAAGGAAGACCTGGGGGTGAGCAGCCTCAACGGCAGCATCTCCGCCACCGGGGTGGAGGCCACCAACCTGTTCATCCTGCGCGTCACCAGCACCAGCCAGGACGACGCCTACCGCATCCTGCTGTCAGCCATCAAGAACTATCCCCGGGTGGCGGAGTTCATCATTGGCGACACGAAGCTGAACATGCTCTCAGACCCCGAGGTCACCCAATCCCCCTACAACGCGGTACCCCGCCGCCGGATCATGCTGCGGGGCATGTTGATGGGCGGGCTGGCAGGCGGCGCGCTGCTGCTGCTCTATGCCATGCTGCGGCGCACCATCCGCAAGGAGGATGACATCCGTACCCAGCTCAACCAGAAGAGCCTGGCCGTGCTGCCGCATGTGGCCTTCAAGCGCCGCAAGAACAAGGGCGCGGGCAAGCTCATCATCCTCAGCCGCCAGGTGACCCCGGCCTACAAGGAAGCCATCCGCAGCCTGCGCACCCGCGTCAGCAAGGAGATGGCCGGCCTGGATGCCCGCGTGCTGCTGGTGACCAGCACCTTGCCGGGGGAGGGCAAGAGCACCCTGGCGCTCAACCTGGCGCTGTCCCTGGCCCAAAAGGGGGCCCGGGTGGCCCTGCTGGACGCCGACCTGCGCCACCAGCGCCTGCAGCACCTGCTGAGCCTGGACGGCGTGGAGCCAACCCTGGCTGAGGTGCTCAGCGGGCAGGCGCGCCTGCAGGATGCCATGCACGAGCGCTACCTGCCCGGGTTTTACTTTGTGCCCTACGGCCAGCACCGCGGCGACACCATGGAGGCCCTGCGCGCCCCCGCCCTGGCCGGGCTGGTGGACGATCTGGCCCGGATGATGGACTACGTCATCATCGACACCCCGCCAGCCGGCATCCTGTCTGACGCCGCCGCGCTGGCCGCCCTGGGGGACTGCCTGCTCTACCTCATCCGCCAGGACACCGCCAAGGTATCCCAGGTGCTGGATGGCCTGCAGAACATCGCCTACAGCGGCATCCCCATCATCGGCTGCGTGCTCAATGACGCCAGCGCCGGCTTTACCGGCTATGGCTATGGCTACGGCTACGGCTATGGCAGCCGCTACGCCTATGGCTATGGCCGCACGGGCTCCTATGGCCAGCGGGGCAGCTACGGCGCTGACCAGCGGGACAGCCAGACGGATTCCGACGGGTCAGGCATATGATCACCCTGGGCAGGTTGCGGCAAAAACTGCGCGAGGGCTTGCTGCAGAAGCTGCTGGAGGAGTGGCGCTTCATCGCCGGCTACATGAAGCGCTACACCTGGCAGATTGTGTTTTATGTGTTGCTGGGGGTGGCGTCCACCCTGCTGGGGCTGGCCGGAAGCCTGCTGAGCAAGCGGCTCATTGACGCTGTCACCGGGTTTGACAGCGGCTCCATCGGCACCCTGGCCGCCTGGTACATCGGCTTTGGCCTGTTTGGCCTGCTCACCAGCGCCCTGGTCAGCCGCATCTCAACCCGGGTGGTCACCCGGGTGCACCAGCAAATCCGCGCCGATGTCTTTGACCGCATCATCATGACGGATTGGGAAGCCATGTCGGACTTCCATTCCGGTGACCTGCTCAACCGCGCCAATGCCGACACCGGCAACCTGTCCAGCCAGGTGCTGGGCTTTTTCCCCAAGCTGATCACCGCGGCCGTCCAGTTTGTGGGCTCCCTGGCCATCATTTTGTACTATGACCCTGTCATGGCCCTCATCACCCTGTCCGGCGCGCCGGTGCTCGCGCTGGCCTCCCGCTTCCTGCTTCGCAAGATGCGCGCCTTCCAGATGGAAAGCCGCAAGATCAGCAGCGAGATCATGTCCTTCAACAACGAGGCCTTCCAGAATGTGCAGTTCATCAAGGCCTTTGACCTGGCGGGCCGCTTTTCCCAGCGCCTGCTGGCCCTGCAGGCCAAAAGCTACGACTACATCCTGCGCCACAACGCCTTCAGCATCGCCACCTCCTCCCTGCTGGGCCTGCTGGGCAGAATCATCTCCTGGGCAATCTTCGGCTGGAGTGTGTACCGCCTGTGGCAGGGGCAAATCACCTTTGGCACCATGACCCTTTTTCTGCAGCTGTCCGGCGGCCTGTCGGGCAGCTTCAACGCGCTGGTGGGCATCATCCCCGGGATGGTGTCCGCGGGCACCTCCGCCCGGCGCGTGATGGACATCGTCACCCTGCAACAGGAAGACCGCCAGCAGGACGATGCCGCGCTGGAACTGGCCCGCGGCGCCGCCGCCAGCGGCATCGCGGCCCGGTTGTCCGACATTTCCTTCACCTACAAGGGTGGCAAGCACGTGTTTGACGGGGTCAACCTGCATGCGGCGCCCGGGGAGATCGTGGCCCTGGTGGGGCCAACCGGCGGGGGCAAGACCACCTTGCTGCGCGTCCTGCTGGGGCTGGTGCGGGTGTCCGGCGGCGGCGCCCTTGTTTACGCGGGGCAGGACCCGGCAAACTGCCTGCCCATCGGGCCCAGCACCAGGCGCCTGTTCAGCTATGTGCCCCAGGGCAACATGCTGTTCTCCGGCACCATCGCCGACAACCTGCGCCTGGTCAAGCCTGATGCCACCGATGCGCAGCTCTGGCAGGCGCTTGAGGCCGCCTGCATTGACCAGGAGGTGCGCGCCCTGCCCCTGGGGCTGGAGGCGCCCATCGGTGAGCGCGCCCACGGGTTTTCCGAAGGCCAGGCCCAGCGCCTGTCCATCGCCAGGGCCTTGCTGTCCGACGCCCCCATCTTCCTGCTGGACGAGGCCACCTCCGCCCTGGACATCGCCACCGAGCGGCGGGTGCTGCGCAACATCCTGCGCCATGACAGCCAGAAAACCATCATCCTCACCACCCACCGCCCCAGCGTCCTGGACCTGTGCGACCGGGTCTATCAGGTGGGCCAGGGCCAGGTCAGCCCGATGGACAGCCTGGAGCAGGAGCGCATGAAGGCCAGTTTCTGACCCTTGGGAAGGCCTGCCCGGGAGGGAACCGGCATGGCCCAACCAGCGGCTGACACCCTTCATTCTGACGGTTCAGAAACAATACTATTGACAAAACAGGCAGGCAAAAGATAAGATACGATTGTCCCATGTGTTTCTATGCGGCTTTCACGTGCGGGCATTACATCTTCAACACCAACTTCATCATGTTGCATCTGGGTGCTATTGGAGGTACGCATGAAAATAAAAGACGGATTCATCTACCGGCAGGTGGCCGGGCAGCATGTTGTCATCCCGGTGGGTGAGAACATCGCTGATTTCAACGGCATCGTCAACCTCAATGAAACCGCCGCCTTCATGTGGCTCAAGCTTCAGGAGGGCAGCAGCCAGGAGCAGCTGGTCGCCGCCCTTCAGAATGAGTTTGATGTGGACGCCCAGCAAGCCCTGCAGGACGTGGCCGCTTTTGTCCAGGACTTAAGGGAGCTGAAAGCAATCGCGGATGAATAGCATCGTTTCCAGCCCGGAAAGACACCCGGTCTCCGCCACCTTTGAGCTCACCGCCCGCTGCAATTTCAGCTGCAAGATGTGTTTTGTGCGCGTGGATGAGCAGCGCATCTCTCAGTTGGGCCAGCGGGAACTGACCGCCGCGGAATGGATCAGCCTGGCCCGCCAGGCCGCGGACATGGGCACCCTGAACCTGCTGCTGACCGGCGGCGAACCCATGCTCCGGGAGGATTTCGAGGAGATCTATGAGGCCATTTCCCGGATGGGGTTTTATCTGAGCCTCTACACCAACGCCAGCATGATCACCCCGCGCATCCGCCGGCTGCTGACCAAGTACCCCCCGCACCAGATTGGGGTCACGCTCTATGGCGCGTCAGAGCAGACCTACAACAGGCTCTGCGGCGTCTCCGGCGCCTTTGAGCGGGTCATCCAGGGCATCCGCTTTCTTCACACGCTGCCCTCCCGCCTGGAACTGCGCACCACCTATGTGAAGGACAATGTGGCGGATATGAGGGCCATCCGCCAGCTGGTCGCCGGCATCGATGAGCGCCTGCCCATCATCAACAACTTCACCATCTCCAACGCCGTGCGCGGCGGCGTGGCTGACCCCATCAGCCACCGCTTAAGCCCCAGGGAAAACGTTGACATGGTGTTTAACAACATCAAGCTGGCGCTGGAAGAACTGCTGCTCAAGGAAATGCGCAACCCCCGGACCATGCCGGCGGAAAAGCGCAAACTGATGGTTAACGAGAACCCGCCGGCCGATGGTTACCTCAGCATTTATGGCTGTGGAGGCGGCATGTCATTTTACACAATCACCTGGAATGGCCGCCTGATTGCCTGCCAGACCATGGACGAAGAAGGAGTTGATGTACTAAAGGAAAGCCTGTCCACAGCCTGGGACGTTTATCCCCTTCAGGTGGTGCATCCGGAGCCTGCCAAGGCCTGCCAGACCTGCCTTTGGCAGACGGAGTGCGCGTCCTGCCCGGCCTTGAGAAAGGCTGAAACCGGCAGCATCAACGGCATCACGCCCCATCACTGCAAGATTGCAGAACTCTTTTACAATCGCAAACTGACAGACCAACGCAGACAAGGAGAAACGCATGAAAAAAGCCTATGAAGCCCCCCAGATCCTGATCAAGAAGACCGAGCTCTATGAGAGCGTGGCCCAGGGCGGCAACTGCTGGTCCAAGATGGCAAATACCAGCGGCGTCTTTGTGACCTATTCCGACCAAGTTCCGCCCTATAAACTCACTAAAACCTATCAGTTCACGCCCACCGCGGAAAACTGTGCCCAGGCCAACACCATCGTTCCTGACTCCATTCAGGCCATCATGGATGACCTGAACAGCGAGTACCAAACCGATGGGCAGGAGTTCGATGAATTCACAGCCAGCTACGACCAGATTAGAGGCCAGCTTATGGCCACCAACAAGACTTCCGATCCGACCGAAAACTTCACCTTCTATTTTGGTTCCGGCGGCGGCACGGCCTGATTGATCCGTGCAGTTTCGCATCGCCAACTTCATCCTCCTCCTGGAGGATGGGCTGGCAGGGCTGATCCAAACCAACCCTAGAATCACCAGTTTTTATCACCTGTTTGAGTCCGGCCAGTCCCCCCCGGGGCTGCCGCGGCTCAAATTGGTGCGCCGTGCCCAGTCCCCGCTCCTGGCGGAACCGGCCATCTACACATCTGACAGCAAGTACCCGCTCAAGGTGTACCAAACCCCTTCAGCCTGGTACCTCGCCAGACACTATCACCCGCGGGTGCCGCCGCTCATCTGTGGCTACCAGCGCGTTGAGGATGGGCAGGGGCATGCGGTGCTGGCGGAGGCCTGGGGCGTCCAGGATTACCATCATGTGTGCATAGATTTTCTCCACCTGGATCTTGCGGGGGTCTTTGCCCACATGGCGCTGGATGAGGGGGCTGTGGTGCTGCACGCGGCGGTGATGCGCTGGCGGGGCCAGGCCATCCTGTTTTGCGCGGCCTCCGGCACCGGAAAAACCACCCAGGTCAGCCTCTGGCAGCAAGCTGAACAGGTTGAGGTCATCAACGGCGACCGCGCGCTGTGTATCCCTGGCAATGGCTCCTGGTCGGTTCATGGCCAGCCCTGGTGCGGCGCGTCCCGCCAGTGCCTCAATACCAGCGCACCCCTGGGCGCCATCGTCCTGCTGGAGCAGGCACAGCGCAATGAGGTGGAACGCCTCCCGCCCTTTGACGCGGTGCTGGGCTTGCTGCCCCGTGTGTTCGCGTTTCCCTGGGATCCTGACGCGGCGGGGAAGGTCATCACGGCCCTGGACAGCATCACCGGGCAGGTGCCGGTGCTTCGCCTGCGCTGCCGCCCCGACCTGGATGCCGTGCGCGTCTTGAGGCAGGCGCTGGACCGCCTGCTGGATGTCCCTGCGCCGGGCTGAAGCCTGCATTGCCAGGAAGTTGCCAGCACAACCGGGTTGGCAAAAAGAAAAGCCGCGCCAGGCTGAAACCCAGCCTTTTATGCGCGATGCAGTGAGGACAGAGAACAATAAACCCCATGCCAGACCAAAACAGCGACAGGAATCATATGAGCAAGGGGCAGGAGTTTACCTCCCCCTTTTCTTCTATGGGCAAGCCCGGGCCCCCGGTTTTGTCTGCGGGAAGGCTGATCCTTCCGGGGCAGGAGCTGTTCCCCCTGGTGGAGGAGTTTTTGTCCCAGGGCAGGCGGGCGGTATTTACGGTAACAGGCACCAGCATGTGGCCGCTCATCCGCCATGCGCACGATTCTGTGCTGCTGGCCCCCCTCAGCGGCCCGCCCCGCCGCGGGGACATCGTGCTGCTCAAGGTGTCGCGCCATGACAAATACGTCCTGCATCGCGTTTATCATGTTCAGGACGGCTGGATGGTCGCCCTGGGGGATGGCAACCTGGATGTTGACCCGACTGTGCCGGTGAACAGCGCCATTGGCCGGGCGGAGGCCGTGCTGCGCAAGGGCAGGACGCTGCGCTGTGACAGCCTGCTCTGGCGCGCCTATGCCTGGATCTGGCTGGCGGCCTTCCCGGTCCGCCGGCCGCTGCTGATGGGCTTGCTGCGCCTGTCCCGCCTCAAGAGAAGGCTCCGCAAAGGCGCGGGCCAGTCTGCCTGAGGGGATGCCCCTTGCCCAAACGGCACGCGGCATCCTTTTTTCCTCTTATTCCCGCGGCCGCGTACAGGCCGCCCAACTGAATATACAAAACTTGGACAAAAAGTATTGACAAGCCTTGCCCGTCTCTCTACACTGTTCATGGAAACGTTTTTCTCATTTTATTCTTATCCTGCCCCTTCACCGGATGTGCAGCCACAGCGTTAAGGTGTGCCTTGCCTGTCCGTGTGCATCATCATGACAAATGGAGGATTCCATGCATAACAAGCGCTTTTTGGCCGCCCTGCTCAGCCTGATCATGCTGCTGAGCCTGATGCCGCTGCAGTTCCACGCGGAGGAGCAGGCACCCCCCGCCCAGGATGAGGTCATCCTGCTGGGGGGCGCCAGCCAGGAGGTGGAGGACCTCCACCTGCCGCCCAGCCTGCCCCTGCCCGAGGAGCCCCCCGTGTTCCCGGTAGAGCCGGGGCTTGAGGAAGCCGCTGTTGAAGCGCCTGAAGCCGAGGAACCCGCGGCCGAGGAACCCGAAGCTGAGGAGCCCGCGGCCGATGAGCCCGCGGCCGAGAAACCCGAAGCCGAGGAACCCGCGGCCGAGGAACCTGTTGCCGAGAAACCCGAAGCCGAGGAACCCGCGGCTGAGGAGCCCGCGGCCGAGGAACCCGCGGCCGAGGAACCTGAAACTGAGGAGCCCGCGGTTGAGGAACCCGCGGTTGAGGAACCCCCAGTTGAGGAACCCGCGGTCGAGGAACCCGCAGTTGAGGAACCCGTAGCTGAGAAACCCATAGCCGAGGAACCCGCAGCCGAGGAACCCGCAGCCGAGGAACCCGTTGCCGAGGAGCCCGCGCCGGATGCCCCGGCAGATGAGCCGCTTGAGACAGAACAGGAGACGCAGCCGGCGACTGACCAGCAGATCCAGTCGGCGCTTGCTGTTACGGCCAGCAACGACCAGGCCAGTTATGAGTATCAGGGGGTCATCACCACCAGCTATGAGATCACAGGCGGCATGCCCCCCTATCGGGCGGCCTACCGCTGGCTGATAGCCGATGCCGACAACATAGAGCGGGAATATGGCGCCATGGATTGGAACACGAGCCCTGCCGCCAACAGCGTCAGCAGTGACGTGCCTGCAGGTGTACGTGGCAGGTTTTATATCCAGGTGTTTGATTCGGAGGATGCTTTCGCCGAGTTCTACACCCCAGACTTCATCATCACTGGCGTCCCCCAGCCCCTGACGGCGGACATCGTCTTGAGCGCGGACAGCGTCAACTACGGCGAGCAGATCACCGCCAGTTGGGATATCTCCGGTGGCACGCCGCCATACAACGTCAGTGGGCGTTGGACCTATTGGGAAAGTGAAAACACCTCCCGGGACTTCGGAATTTCCCAGGACGAGATAGATGCGGGCGTAGCCACGCTGACCGCGCCCGCTGGCATCAAAGGCCAGTTCAACCTGGATGTGTGGGATGAGGACGGCCGCTACCAACGCGTCGATTCCCAGGTCTTCCCCATTGTGGGCGCCCCCGAGCCCCTCATGGCGGACGTCACCCTGAACGGCGACGCCTTCAATTATGGGGATCAGATCACGGTGACCTGGGTCATCACCGGCGGTACCCCGCCTTACGACATCAGTGGCCACATGCACTACACGCTATCGGATGGCGGGAACACCAACACGGATTACATGTATGGTGAAGAAGGCGCGGAGGGCAGCCTCACCACCCGTGTGCGCTCCGGGGAGCGGGCCTACTTCGCTTTATGGGTGAGAGACAGCATGGGGCAGCACGTGGAATATGATTCCCCCACCTTCACCATCACCGGCAGCCCGGAACCCCTCAGTGTCATCCTGACCAACGAAGCGGATGAAGCGGTCTACCAGCACTCCTTCACCAGCAGCTGGTCCATCACCGGTGGTGTGGCGCCTTACACCCTGCAGTACTGGTGGCAAATCCTGGACGCGAACAACAGCAATTCCAGCTATGGTCACGGCACGAGCACCGCTGCACAGGGCAGTGACAGCCTGATTGTGCCCAACGGCATAGAAGGCACCTTCAACGTGAGCATTGAGGATGCGGATGGCAACACCCTCTGGTGGTCCACCCCCCCCTTCACCATCACCGGCGCGCCTGAACCCCCTCAGATCAGCGTCACCACCAACAAAACTGACTACGCCTATCAGGAGCAGATGACCGCCAGCTGGGAGGTCACCGGCGGCATCGCGCCTTACGATGTGGGCATCCAGTGGTATATCACAGATGAGCATGACAATGTGACCGTCTATTACTCGCCAAGCAGCGACCAGCCCCAGGGCAGCGTCAGCCTGAACGCGCCCATTGGCACGAGCGGCTATGTTGAAGCCACGGTGGTTGACGGGGAGGGATTCTGGGTTGGCATTTATTCAGCCCCCTTCACCATCACCGGCGCGCCCGCGCCCCTGCAGGTCACCCTCACCAACGACCAAAGCGCCTATGCCTTCCAGGCGCCCGTCACCAGCACCTGGGCCATCACCGGGGGTGTCGCGCCCTACACGGTGGAATACAGCTTGTGGGCCGACCCCGGCGAAGTCAACTGGCACATTATAGAAGGCGGCACCAGCGAGCAGGCCGAGGGAAGCACCACCTACCCCGCGCCCAACGGGCAAAAGGGCACGTTCCATGTCACCGTCACGGACGCTGAGGGCAATACCCTGTCCCGGCAGTCCGACGCCTACACCATCACCGGCGCGCCTGGCCCGCTGGCCATCACCGCCCAAAACGACCAGGATACCTACGCCTACCAGGACATCATAACCAGCACCTATGCCATCACCGGCGGCGTTGCGCCCTATTCGGTCAGCTATTCATGGAGTGTGGACGACGCAGAGGGGGGCGGGCGCACCTACGGACACAAATTTCTGGAAAACACCCCCGCGCACAACAGCGTCAGCCTGTTGGCGCCTGCCGGCGTACGCGGCGACTTCACCATCGATGTCTGGGACGCGGAAGGGGCCATCGCGTACACCGCCACCTCGCCCTTCACCATCACCGGTTCGCCAGAGCCCCTTGTGGTGACCCTGAGCCTGGGGCAGTCCACAGTGAACTACGGTGAAAACATCGATGTGACCTGGGAGGTGACCGGTGGGGCAGGGGGCTACACTTTGTACTACTCCTGGTGGATCGCCCAGCCAGGTCTTGACTTCGAGCATTTGATGGGGTATGAATCCACCCAGGCGCCCGGCAGCGCCACTCTGAAGGCGCCCATAGGGGAGCGGGGCTACCTGTCCGTCTATGCGGAGGACGCGGACGGCAACAGCGCCTATGCTGAGTCTGCTGAGTTTACCATCCTGAATTCACCGGAGCCCATCACTGGCAGCATCACGCTGTCCACCACCCAGGCCACATACGGCGAGGACATCATTGCCAACTGGCAGGTGGAAGGCGGCGTCGCGCCCTACCGGATAGAGACCGACCTGTTCATCAGCAGGGATGACGGCAATGAGTACACCTGGGTGTCTGACTCCAGGTCCGACCAGGCCGCTGGCAGCGCCCAGTTCCGTGTGCCCATGGGCACCAAGGGCTTCATCGCCCTGAATGTATGGGACGCTGACAACAACCGTTTCAGCAAATATTCCGATGATTTCACCATCACCGGCTCCCCCGAGCCCATCACCATCCAGTTGGAGGTGACCCCCACCACCCTCAACTACCGTGACACCTTCACCTACACCTGGGCGGTTTCCGGCGGGGTGCCGGGCTACAGCATTGATGCGTTCTTGGTCACGGTGGATTCTCAGGGTGAGTATTCCTCGCGGTTCCTGGGCATCCTCGGGGAAGCCGCCGGCAGCGCGCAGGCGCAGGCAGGCCTTGGTGTGCGCACCTATGTGCAGCTGAGTGTCACGGACGCGGAGGGCAACACCGATTGGCAAGACTCTGGGGACATCACCATCCTGGGCGCGCCTGACCCCATCCAGGCAGACATCACCCTCAGTACCATGGAGGCGGTCTACCAGCAGGACATCACCGCCAGTTGGAGCATCACCGGCGGCACACCCCCTTACAGCATCAAATATGAATGGATTTCCTGGCCGGAGGAGGGCTGGGGCACGCAGTTTGCCCAGGGCACGTCTGCCCAGGCCGCGGGCAGCGACATCCAGCAGGTGCCCAGCGGCGCCCGGGGCAGCTTTGAGCTGACAGTCACAGACGCCCATGGCATGGTCAGCAACCACAGCGAGTTCTTCACCATCACCGGTTCCCCGCCGCCCTACAGCCCCACCGTCAGCCTGAGCGCCACCACTGTGGCCTACCGGGACACCATCACCGCCACCTGGGACATCACCGGCGGGGAGGACAGCTTCACCGGCCATGCCTATTGGGAGGTCACCGATGCCAATGGCCTGACCCAGGCGGTGGAATGGATAAACCTCCGCGGTAATCGCACGGGTGAGTCCACAATCACCGTGCCAGCGGGTGAGCAGGGCAACTTCACCGTGGTGGTGAATGGGCGGTACGGTGGATGGTATGAGACAAGTCAATCCTTCACCATCACCGGCTCTCCGCAGCCTCTTGAGGCGGCCATCACCCTGGACAAAACCTCCGTTCCCTTCGGAGGCGACATCACCGCCAGCTGGGCCATCACCGGCGGGGTACAGCCCTATGAAATTGTTCGTACCAACTGGACCATCTTCTACGACTGGGAGTACGAGAATCAGTTTGGCGTCGAGTATCCCATCGCAGGCAGCGGCAGCGACAGCCTGACCGTCCCCGGAGGCACCAGCGGGCAGTTTGAGGTTTTCGTCAACGATGCGGAAGGCAACCGGGCACAATTTTATTCAGAGGTCTTCACCATCACCGGCTCACCCCCGCCCATCCTGTCAGAGTACTCTTTGAACGCCCATGTCATCACGGCCGGGGACACGCTCACGGTTGACTGGCAGATTGAGGGTGGCACGCCGCCCTACAGCCTGGACCTGGAATGGAACATCTATGAGGCCGATGAGCAAGGCGACGTCGTCAAGCGCGCTTTCTACCAGGACGCGTACAGCAACAAGGCGACGGGCAGTTCCAGCCGCCAGATCAATTTTGGCAGCTATGTGGAGGTGAACGCCAAGATCACGGATTCCCGGGGGGAAACCCGCTATGATTGGGTAGGCTACGCGGACATCCTGGGGGAACCACGGCATGACTTCCTCACCGCGCAGCTCACCGTGGACAGCGACAAGATCTACTACCCGGGCGACACCCTCACCGCCAGCTACCAGTTTGCCGGCGGCCTCGCCCCCTACACCATGGACTATCAGTGGTACCATTGGCAGGATGGCGGGGAAGTGGTGCTGGCCAGCGGTACGCTCAGCAGCCTCAGCGGCAGCCTGAGCTATCAGGCCACCCAGGCAGGCTATCCAAGTCTGCGGGTAAGCGTGCAGGACGCTACAGGCGTCATCAACAGTGACAGCGCATACTTCACCGTGCTGGATGTACCGCGGCCCAAGGTCACCGCGCAGGACGGCGCCATCAAACTGGACTGGGCCGCGGTCCAGGACGCCAGCAAATACAAGGTATCCCAGTTTGAAAACGGTGCGTACACCACGCTTTCTGACAATGTGACTGAACTGACCTACACCATCACCGGCCTGACCAACGGCACCGCCTACCGCTTCCTGGTGCAGGCCTGGATTGACGCGGAGGAGGAATGGACCCTGGAGGCGGACTACCTGCTGGTGACAGGGACGCCCAAGCCGGCCATCCCCAAGCCCTGGCGCCCCTCGGTCAAGGTGAGCAAGATTGAGTCCCTCAGCAACACCGGCACCACCTTGAAGCTCACCTGGGCGCGCATCCCCGGTGCCAGCGGCTATGAGCTGGAGCGCGCCCTCACCCGCAACGGCCCCTGGACACGGGTGGCCTACACCACCGGCACCAGCTATACTGTGAGCCGGCTGAAGGCGGGTGTGCGCTACTTCTTCCGCCTGCGCGCCTACGACATCATCGACGGCCAGCGCGTCACCAGCGGCAAGAACAGCGCGGTCTATGCCAGCATCCCCGTGGGCACCACCGCCATCACAGGCGCGCAGAGCATCAGCACCAGCCGCATCAAGCTGACCTGGCGCAAGGCGCCCGGCGCCACCAAGTACCAGATCTTCATCGGCCGCAGCCCGAAGGGGCCCTTCAGCCCCTTCCGCAAGACCTTCGCCACCTCCATCACCCTGACCAACCTCAAGCCCGGAACCTACTACTTCTACATCCGGCCCTACCACCGCCTGTACACCACCAGCTACTACGGACCGGTGTCCAAGGTGCGCGTGGCGAGAACCCTGCTCAAGTAACTTCCCTGACTTTGCACAGCCCGGCGGCCAGAAGGCCGCCGGGCTTTTGGCGCGAAGAAGCGGCTGCACCAGCCTGCTGGCCGCCTGGCTGGAATTGGTGTACACTGGACGCATCGCTGACATCAATATCAGGAGGCAACATGGCGGACACCACATCCCTCACCCAGGACCTTCGGGACATGGGGTTGCAGCAAACAGACACCGTGCTGCTGCATACCTCCATGAAGCGGATTGGGCCGGTGGAAGGCGGCGCGCAGGCGGTGCTGGACACGCTGGCCGCCTACTTCAGGCCCGGCCTGCTGTGCTTCCCCGCGCTGAGCTGGACAACCGCCCGGATGGACCAGCCCCTCTTTGACGTGCGCAGGACGCCTTCCATTGTGGGCCTGCTGCCGGAGATGTTCCGCCAGCGCCCCGGGGTGGTGCGCAGCTGGAACCCCACCCATTCCATGAGCGCGCTGGGGGCGGACGCGGCCGCCTTCACCGCCCGGGACCATGAGAGCGGCACCCCCTGCGGGCCCCATTCCTCCTGGCATCAATTGATGGAGCGGGACGCCGCCATCCTGATGGTGGGCTGTGACCTCACCAGCTGCACCTTTCTGCACGGCGTGGAGGAGTGGTGTGAGGTGCCCGGGCGCATCGGCCCGCCGGTGCGTTTCCGGCTTATCCTGCCGGATGGCAGTGAGCGCGCGCTGGATTCCGCCGCCCACAGCGACGCGCCTTCTGAAAACTACTGGCGCGTTGAGGCTGGTCTGGCGCGGGCCGGGCTGCTGCGCTATGCCCGCTTTGGCCAGGCGCGCACCCTGGTGCTGCGGGCGCGGACACTGTATGCCTACACAGCCGGCCGCCTGCACGACAACCCGCGCCTGTTTGATGATGATGAACCTTTAAGCCCTGACGGAACAGCCGGCTGAGCGCTGAGCCGCCAGCCTATTGACACGAAAAAGCCCTGGGGCGCGACCCCAAGGCCTTTCGTTTGTTCCCGCCTGGCGGGCCTTGGTCAGTTTCCCTCCTCCAGCCAGCGGCATTCCCCGGCGCTCAGCGCAATGTCCTGCGCGGCCACCGTCTGGGCGATTTCGGCCTCGTTGGCGGCCCCCACAATGGGGCAAACCATGAGCGGCTGGGCCAGGATGTAGGCCAGCGCCAGCTGGGGGACGGACACGCCCTTGTCCGCCGCCAGCTGCCGCGCGCGGTCCAGGCGCAGGAAGTTGACCTCGTGCGCGTAGGCGGTCAGCGCCGCCTGGTCCAGCAGGTCCTGGTAATTCTCCCGCGTCACCCGGCCCGACAGCATGCCCCGCCCCAGGCTGGAGTAGGCCAGGATGGGCATGTTTTCCTCAAGGTAGTAATCCCGCGCCGCCTGCTGCGCCGCCCCGCTGATGGACACGCAGCCAGGGCCCCAGGGGTTGTCCACCTGCTCACACAGCCCGAAATAGGGGCTGCTGATGGTGAAGGGCACAAGCCCCCGCGCCCGGGCGTAGGCATTGGCCTCCCGGATGCGCTCGTGCGTCCAGTTGGAGCCGCCGAAGGCGCGCACGCGCCCGGCGGCCAGGTGCTCGTTGAGCGCTTCCACAATGGGCCCCACCGGCATGTTCAGGTCATCCCGGTGCAGCAGGTAGGCGTCCACATAGTCCGTCTGCAGTCGCGAGAGGGATTCCCGCAGGTCGGCGTCGATGGCCTTCGGGTTCACCTTGGGGCCGTGCTGGTCGGGGTGGGCGCCCTTGGTGGCGATGTACACCTGCTCGCGGTTGTCGCGCTCTTTCAGCCACCTGCCCACCGCGCGCTCCGTCCCCCCGCCGCCATAGACATAGGCCAGGTCAAAGGCGCTGATGCCCTGGCGCAGCGCGGCGTCCAGCAGCTCCGCGGAGGCCTCATAGTTGTCGGTGTGCACCACCATGGTGCCCAGGAAGAAGCGTGACACCTGCTTGTCACTGCCGGGCATGCGGATGGTTTTGCTCATGGTGTGTCCTCCCCCTCAAACGGGTAGCGCAGCTGGTTGTCAAAGCGGATGCGGTCCATGGTACGGGCCAGGGCCAGCGTCTCATCAAGGGGCATGCGGGGGGACTCCAGCAGCCCCTTGCGCACGCAGTCCATGACTTCCATTGCCTGGAACTGGAAGCCGCTGGCCTCAAAGGGCAGGTAGAAGGTCTGCTGGCCGTCCTGGTTGTGAAGCTGCAGCTCCTGGGCGTGCCAGTATTCCTTCATGCGGATGCTGCCCGACTCACCGTAGATGACCGCCTCCTGCGCGGTGTTGACCCGGATGGCGGACATCACAAAGGCGCTGCGGCCGCCCCTGTAGTTCAGCAGGGCAGTGGCCACCTCGTCCACGCCGGTTTCCCCAAGCACCAGGTGGGATTGCAGGCGGTCGGGCTGACTGCCAAACACCAGGCTGCAAAAGGCCAGGTTGTACACGCCCACGTCCAGCAGCGAGCCGCCCGCCATGGCCGGGTCAAACAGGCGGCCTTCGGGCCGCACATCCGTGCGGAAGCCAAAGTCGGCGCTCAGGTGGCGCACGGTGCCGATGGCGCCCTCCTCAATGAGGGCCATGGCCTTTTTAACCGCGGGCAGGAAGCGTGTCCACATCGCCTCCATCAGGAAGAGCCCCTTTTCCCGCGCCAGGTTCACCATCTTCTGCGCCTGGACCAGGTTGGCCGCGAAAGGCTTCTCGCAAATGACCGGCTTGCCGTGGTTCAGGCAAAGCAGCACCGCCTGCTCGTGGAAGGGGTGGGGCGTGGCCACATAGATGGCGTCCACCTCGCTGTCCGCCGCCAGCTCCTCATAGCTGCCATAGGCCTTGTGAAAGCCGTATTTCTCGGCAAAGGCCTGTGCCCGGCCCAGGTCCCGTGAGCCAACAGCCCAGGGGATGGCGTCCGGGATGACGGCCAGTCCCTGTGCGAAGCGGTTGGCGATGTAGCCCGGCGCCAGGATGCCCCATTTGAACTTCTTCATGTGCGCGTTCTCCTGTATCTTGTTGATATGGTACCGGCAAGCCGCGCCAAGCGGCCCCCCGGTGCTGCCCTGTGCAGTTGGTCCGCCAACAAGATACCCCACAGCGCCTGGCTTGTCAAAGGATGTGGGCCGCGCCCGGCACAAACCGCTGTCCAACGCGCCCTTTATGTGTATAATGGGGCAAAATGCAAGGACGCGGGGGGCACATGTCACAAGGCAGGTACACAGGCCAAAAGGCCATCCTGGCGCGGATGGGCAAGCTGGTCAGCTCCGGCTGGCAGGTATCGGGCGATGAGGCCAGCAACCAGGCGCGCCGCTCGCTGATTTTTCACAACCTCACCGCCAATGTGACCGCTAACCTGATTGGCGGCAACTTCTTCACCGGCCTGATGATCCTGCTGCGGGCGGATGACGCCTTTGTGGGGCTGATGACCATGCTCATCTTTGGCGCCAACCTGCTGCAGCTGCTTTCGCCTGTGCTCCTGGAGCGCTTCTCGCGGCGCAAGCCGCTGCTGATTGGCATCCGCGTGCTAATCCACCTGGTGAACATCCTCTTCATCGGCCTCATCCCCCTGATGCCGCTGGCCCAGCAGACCAGGCTGGTCTTCCTGGGCTTTTCGGTCTTTGTGGTCAATGCCCTGGGCGCCATTGCGGGCCCCGGCTTCACCGTGTGGCACATCGCGCACATCCCGCCCGGGGTGCGGGTGCAGTATTATTCCCTGGTCACCATGCTCAACGGCATCTTCATCGCCCTGTTCAACCTGCTGGGTTCCGGGGTGGTGGACCTGTTCAAGGCCTCCGGGCAGGAGCTGTGGGGCTTAAGTGTCCTGCGCGTGCTGGCCCTGCTGCTGGCGGCGGTGGACATCCTGATGCTGCTGCGCATCCCCGAACTGCCCCGCAGGCAGCCGGCGCAGCGAATCCGCCTGCGCTCCCTGCTCACCCAAACCTGGGGCCAGAAGGTGTACCTGCGCAGCATCCTGGTGGTGGTGCTCTGGAGCCTGGTGGTGAACATGCCCGGCAGCTTTTACACCGTCTACCTGCTGCGGGAGCTGCAGGTCAGCTATTCCTACATCATGCTGGTCGCCTCCCTCAACGTGGTGGTGCTCATGCTGTTCACCTTCCTGTGGCGGCGGGTTTACCTCAAGTACAACTGGCTGCGCCCCCTGGGCCTGGCCATCCTGCTGCTGGCGCCGCATTATGCCATCCTGGCCTTTGTGTCACCCGGCCGGCTGTTTCTCTACCCCATCGGGGTCATCTGGAGCTTCCTGTGCATGTGCGGCATCAACCTGGCCTTCACCAGCGTGGCCTTCATCAACCTGCCCGAGGACAACCAGACCCTGCACGTGGCCTTCTACTCCACCGCCAACTTCCTGGCCGCCCTCACCGCCGCCACCCTGGGCCGCAGCTTTGTAACGGGGCTTAGGCACCTGCGCTTCCAGCTGCTGGGAGTGCCCTTTGGGGAGAAGCAAACCCTGATGCTCTTGGTGGGCTTGCTGATGGTGGGGGTGGGGGTGGTCATTCTGCGCGTGGCGCGGCTCAACCAAAAACAGGGCCTGGAGCACTGAGGCCGCCGCCCCTGCGGCGTGTCCGGCCGCCATCATTTTGTATACAGGAGGATATGCATGAAAAAGCTCTTTGACGAAACCTTTCCCTATGGCGAGCATGACCGCCGGCGCACCCAGTGGTACCAGCTGGAGGATGAGGACCACCTTGGGTTTCTCTTTGCCCCGCCGGAGGAATACGGCGTCAGTTTCCTGGTGCCCTCGGACTATGCCCCGCTGGCCGGGCTGCTGGCGCAGGCGGTCGCCCAGTCCCATCAGGACCCGGAGAACCAGCACGTCACTGAGACGCACTGGGTCTTTTACACCAACCGCCGGGATGGCGACGCGATTGGCGACCAGGTGCGCTTCACCATCATGCTGCGGGAGAAGGGCGGGCGCTTTGACTGCGACATCCACTACAGCGACTTCCTCTTCGCCTCCGCTTATGATGAGATTGCCGCCATCCGGAACACCATCCTGGACAGGCTGGGGGAGTAGCGGGCAAGGCCCTTTTTCCTATATAGGATCAACAAAAACTCCCCGCGCCAAATGGCACGGGGAGTTTCTCCGGTTCAGCTGTCAGTAGGTTTCCTGCAGCTCGATGTTCTTGTAGCGGCGCATGCCGGTGCCGGCCGGGATCAGCTTGCCGATGATCACGTTCTCCTTCAGGCCCTCCAGCGGGTCCATCTTGCCCTTGATGGCGGCCTCGGTGAGCACGCGCGTGGTCTCCTGGAAGGAGGCGGCGGACAGGAAGGAATCCGTGGCCAGGGAGGCCTTGGTGATGCCCAGCAGCACGCGCTTGGCGCTTGCCACGCGGGGCTGGTCGTCCGGGCCCACTTCGCCGTTGGCCAGCTTTTCTTCAAAGGCCTTGACCGCCTGGGCGTTGGCCTCGTCAAACTGGAAGATGTCCACCATGGAACCGGGCAGCAGGTTGGTGTCGCCGGATTCCTCCACGCGCACCTTGCGCAGCATCTGGCGGATGATGACCTCGATGTGCTTGTCGGCCAGGCCCACACCCTGGCTGTGGTAGACGCTGAGCACCTCCCGCAGCAGGTAGTCCTGCACCGCCTTCACGCCCAGGATGCGCAGCAG
>ENA-UOUL01001484-UOUL01001484.1-bioreactor-metagenome-genome-assembly--contig:-NODE-1484-length-32252-cov-16.005905_pt1 | contig 32252 bp, 12 predicted proteins | sample MGYA00249838_ERZ747220 | MGnify/ENA primary metagenome ERZ747220 (study PRJEB28778, sample SAMN05720191) | bioreactor metagenome | isolation source: Anaerobic biogas reactor | place: USA:Washington... | reverse complement strand
CCGGTGCGCTTATCCTGGCACGATTTCCAGTATGGCCGGCGCAGCGGCACGCGCAACCTCGATCACGGCACCGGCCTTGCGCGCCGCGCGCTGCGCCACGCCCTCGCCGATGTGCAAGCCTGGGGCTTGCTCGAACACCCACGCGACGACGACGGGCAGCCGACCTACACCTATCGCCCCCGGATGTTGCCGCCAAACTCGGATTCGCCAGCGACTCGGACAGACGAGAACACGGGCGGGGAATGGCGCGGTTTCGCGCCCCCGCGCAGCAACTTCTTCAAGGTACCGGCGCTGTGGACGGATATGAGCGCGCGGCTCGGTTCCGAGGTCGCCCTCTTGAGCGTGGAATATCTCTTCCGCCACACCTGGGGCTGGGAGACGTGGGATGGCCGCGCCTGTTGGTTGACCGAAGACGAAATCGCCCACGGGCGGCAATATGCGAACGTGGGAGAACGCTACGACGCCGGCATCGGTTACTCGACGCGCGCCGTCCACGACGGTTTGCGCGAGGCGGTGGCGCAGGGTTTACTCGTCTGGCGGGAAAATGGCGCGGTACGGCAATTCGCGCTGTATCTGCAAGGAATGGTAATTGGCGATGATGGTGAGTTCCAGGGCTGGGCCACAGCCACCGTACCCGCGTCACCCGTTGAGGCTGCCGGGCTTACCTTCCCGGCGGAGCCGCCGCAACGGAAAGTCGTTGCCCCAGTTGAACTAACGCCGCAACGTCAAGTCACTGCCCCGGCTGAACTACCGCTGCAACGGGAAGCTGCTATCCCGGCTGAACTATCTGTGCAAATCGTGGAACTCATCCAGCGCCTCACGGTGCTCCTTGAGATGTTGGGCGCAGTGGTCACTGTGCCGTCTCGTGGCAGCGCAGCGGCGGACACTCCGGCTACAAGTAGACCGTCAGCGGCAGCAAGTAGCCCGACTTTGGAAGCAAGTGACGTAACTGCGGGAGCAGCAAATAGCCCGTCCGCAGTAGCAAGTAGTCCGTCCACGGCAGCAAGTAGCCCCGATTGGGCGACAAGTAGCCCGTTTGGGGAAGAAAAGACCCTACCTTATATACAGACACTCTTAGACACTCCAAAGACACTCCCATCATCAGACACACACACGCCGTGCGCGCCTAGCACAGACGACGTGAAAACGGGTGATGATGCTGAAGTTGCCCTGCCCGAAGATATTCAGCAGCGGTTAGCACAGATCGGCTTTCACCGTACCCGCAAAGCCTGGCGCGAAGTCCAGGCCGTGTATGGTGCAGACCCGGCTTACGTCCGGCAATGGCTACAACACCTGGTCCATACGCGGGCCGGCGATCCGCGTGCTGCTGGGTTCTTCCGGCAAGTAGTGCTGCGCGAGCGCGTGCCGTTGCCCGGGACGGGCAGGGAACCAGGGCGTGCCGACTGCCCGGTATGTCACGGGGCTGGCGTGGTGCTGGATGACCGTGGGGAGCGCGCGGTGCGCTGTCCGGTGTGTCAACCGGGGAGTGGGTGAGGGTTAGCGTCAATGGGGGAGTAAGACGGGATAGGCATTCGCCGCCAGGCCGCCGATGGCCTGGTTGACCTGGCCCCCCCCCCCGCACTCGAAGTAGGTATTTGTAGTTGTCGTTGAACACAGCGACACAATTCACATCACACATCATCAAGGAGGAAAAAATGCACAAACAGTTTTCAAGTATCGGTTTACAGTGGTCGTCAACTGTGTTTCAGGACGACAAAGCCATTCATCTCACCATCTACACTGGAGGTTCACAATGTTGACATCACGCTTGATGCAGCAAGCCCTGGCCGACCGCCTGGCCGGATACCCGGTTCAGACCCCGAATCTGGCCCAGTGGAGCGAACCCTGGCTTACCTGTTGGCGCGCACTGGACGCCGACCCGGACAGTCCGCCGCACGAGACGGTGTTGCGCGCGCTGAAAGATCACCCTGATCGCGACCAACTTATCAGCACGCTGTTTAGCCTTGTGCCCGGCGCGCCGCTGCAATATCCGACGCTACACGACCTCGCCCAGGATTTGCCGCCGATCACGTGGGTGTGGCCCGGTTGGATCCCGCAGGGGATGTTGACCCTGTTCGGCGCGGTCCCCGGCGCGGGCAAGTCGCTCGTGGCTTTGGATTTGTGCCGGCGCATCATCCACGGTGAACCGTTCCCGGACGCCACACCTGTCACGACTCCTGGCGCACCGGTGCTCTATGTGGACGCCGACGCTGTGCCGCAAATCACCATTACGCGCGCCAGGGTAGGGTCAAGGAACTCACACAGCGGGACACCCCCCGTCAAACACGGGGGTATGTCCCGGTCTGGCTCTGATTTTGTATAGGTCTTAAGAAAAATATCGTGAAAGGAATAGCTTGATATGGACAAATCAGCATCTTCGACCGACCTGGTGGCCCAGGTCAAGGCCCGGCTCAACCTGGCCGAACACGTCATCATCCCGGACATCGGTACGCCGCAGCGGCAGGGGCACCGCCTGGTCTGGCGCTGCCCGTTCCACGAGGATCATCATCCGTCGCTGTTTCTCAATCCGGATGGGCAATCGTATCGCTGCTTTGGCTGTGGAGCGCGCGGCGATGCCCTGACGTGGGTGATGGCGCGCAATGGGTGGGCCTTTCGAGAGGCGTTGGCGTACCTGGCTAACCTCGTGGGTGTGCCGATGACGACAGGCGCTGCGCGTCCGGTGCATATCCGAGGACGGACATCACGACCTACCCCGCCAGCGCCGCCGGTTGTGCCCCCTGACGCGACGTGGCAGGCACGGGCCAGGTTAATCTTGGGACGTGCTCAAGAAGTGCTGTGGTCGGACGCAGGTGACGTGGGACGAGCGTATTTGCAGGAGCGGGGATTGCAGGAAAACACGTTGCGCGCCTGGGGCTTGGGCTGGTGTCCGCGCGATGTGTTTGATCCGCCGGAACGGTGGGGCCTCACGGGCAAGCGCATTTACGTGCCGCGTTGCGTGGTGATCCCGCATTGGGTCGGCGATGAGCTATGGGCGCTGAAGGTGCGGCGTTTCGTGGGCGATGCTACGGCCACGGCTGACAGTGGGGGCAAGTACGGCGGTCCGCGCGGTGGGCAGATCACGCTGTACGGCGCGGAGAAACTACAAGGTGACCGCCCGCTGTTCATCGCGGAAGCGGAGTTGGACGCACTGCTCCTGTGGCAGGCAGCGGGTGATCTGGTGGACGTCGTGGCCTTGGCCGGGGCGGACGTTGCCGGCGCACTTCATCACCGCCAGGATGACGTGAAAGACGCACAACTGATGCTCCGCTTCTGGCAGGATATCGAGCAGGGCGAACAGGATCGTGCGGTCGTTGATCGGGTCTACGGCCACGATCAGGTACGGCTTTTCGCCATTCGCGTCGTGCAGGTGTATTTTATCGAGGCCCACCACGCCGCTGAAGCGCGCCGCCGCCCAATGGGTGTATTCCGCTGCTCCCAGGTCGCTTTCCGCGTCTGCGTGCACCCACTCGTACACGGTGGACTTGGTTAACCGCACGTGAAAGTCGCGCCACCTGCGTTGCAGCACACGCTCCAGCAGTACTCGGCCCACACCGCTGCCCCAGTGACAACTGTCGGGCCTGGTGGACGACGGCGCCCGCTAATCCTCCACATGCACCCAGGCCGTGCTCGAAGAATCCAACCTCCGCTCCCGTCAGCGCAAGCGACAAGCGACATAGACCACTTGCGCAATCCACCCCACCAGGAGTATAATGGTACTAAGACGACCAGGAATAGCAGGCTCCTCGTGCAAAGGTTGTGCCCGCTAGTTTGGTCGCTCTTGGCTAATACGTGGGCACGCCGATCCAGACGCCGCTGGCCGTAGCCGAAAAGGATGCTATCACCGGCGGCTTCCTGGCGCAAGCGCTCGACACGGGCGACCCCGACTACGCCGCGCTCAAAATCTACCCGCGTGACGAGGCCCCTGCTGGCCGACCCCGAAGCGAAAGCGGCGCTGTTGCGGCTGATGAGCGCCAGCGAGTGGGCGCTGATTCACTAGGTCATCCTGGAGCAAGGGAACTGGCTCTTGCGGCTGTACCGCAACAAGGGGCTGTTCCGCTACGAAATCGCGCCGGAAGAGACACGGCAGTGGAGAGATTGCCCTTTCATATACCAAACCGGGAGCAAAGAGAGCAGCGTCGCTAATCTTTGCGCGGTCACGGCGCTGCTTGACTTGGCTGAAACTATTGAGCAAGTGAGGTAGTAGGCTCACGAGAGCTATTTTATTAGCGCTATTCAAGAAAGGGGAAATGGCAATGTCCACTCTATTTGTGCGCTTATGGCATCGCGTCGTGGCAATCATCTCAGTCGGGGCATTACTGGTTTTCGACGGCTTAGCGGCCGCCGCTCCGGTTTCCACAGGAATGGCGCGGCCTGTCGCCCTCGCTGTGCAGGCCGCTCAACGGGGGAACCCGTGGGGCAACCTGCTCGACGGGCGCGAGTTGACCACGAGTTACTCTGCAGCCGGCGGCAAGGCGTTGACTTTCCAGCGCGCGCTTGCCAGCCAGTCCCTCGCGCCTCGCGCGCTCGTCGCTGCCGATTTTGACCGAGACGGCTTGCCCGACCTGGTCAGCGGCTATGGCGGATTATCGGGCGGCTATCTGACGCTGCATCTTGGCGCTCAACCCTCTCGCACAGTCTTTGCGCAGAACCAGACCAATCTCTCGACTGCTTTTGGCGAAAGGGCGTTCGAGGCGCTGGGCGTGTCCGCCCGGGTTCTCGACGTGCCCATATCGCTTGACCTGATGGGCGCGGGCGATTTCGACGCCGACGGATTCGAGGACATTATTGCCGCAACCAGGGGCGGCGTCGCGCTCTACCTGCTGCGCGGGAATGGCGCTGGCGGCTTTTACCCCGCGGAGGCGCTCCAACTGCCGGGCAGCGTCACAGCACTGACGACGGGCGACCTCAACCGGCGCGATGGACTGGAAGATGTGGTGGTCGCCATCGCCTCACCTCAGGGCGCGCAGGCGCTCGTGTTTGAATGGCCCGAGGGCGCGCTCGAAGGCGAGCCGGAAATCTTTGACCTGCCCGCGCCGGCGACGGCGTTGGCTATCGGCCAACTGGACGACCACTATGCTTTCGATTTGGCCATCACCGCCGGAAGCGACGTGCTCATCATCTCCGGGCGCGATCGCAATCTCGGACTCGACGCGAGCCGGCAGGCGACTGTTTCACCCGCGATCATTCAACGCCACGCGCTCGGATTCGACATTGTTTCGATGGCGTTGGGCAATTTCATCTGGGATGAAGCGGCCGCGCTCGAAATTGCGTTGCTCGCGCCCGATGGTGGAATCCACATTCTCGATAGTTCCGGCGCGACGCGCTCCACGCTCTCCGCTCCGCCCACTGCGCAACTGGTTCGCGCCAAAGTCTCCAACTTTCCCACCGACGACCTGATCGCGCTCGACCCTGTCAACCGGCAGGTGCACATTCTGAACGCCGACAGCCACCAGCCGGACGGCATCAGCGGACTGCTGGCATCGTTGGACGCGGACGGAGCGCCGGTGGCCGTGCTGCCGATGCGATTGAATGGCGATGCGCTCTCTGACCTGGTCATCCTGGCCGAAGGCGCGAGCGCGCCCATTGTCGCGCCGACGGCTCCGATGACGACGTTTGTCGTCAATAGTAGTTATGATGGCGCATACGCTTATGATGATGACCACAACGATGGGGTCTGTCACAGTCAAGCAGGTGGGTGCACTTTGCGCGCTGCGATCGAACAGGCGAATGCCGCCGCGTGTCCGGGCGCGGATTTGATACAGTTCAATATTGGCGCGCCCGGTTCAGTCGCCAGGATATCTCCCGTCCAAACGCTGAAAATCACTGACATGCTGACGATTGACGCGACGACCGACCCGGCCGGTCAGGTGGAACTCAGAGGAAACGCCAGTCCAGAGGGTCAGTTCGGATTGTGGATTACGGCCGGAAACAGCACCGTGCGGGGAATGGTCATCAATGGCTTTAGAGCGCCGGGCATATTTATCGAAACAAACGGCGGCAACGTGATCGAAAACAATGTTATCGGCGCGACCGTGCTCGGCTTATCGGGTCACGGCAACTCGTACGGCGTCCGAGCCCACACGGGCAATAACACCATCCAACTCAATACCATCTCGGGCAACAATGAGACCGGCATCTTTCTGACCGATGGCAGCGGCAACAAGGTTCTGGGCAATCTCATCGGCGCGTTCCCGATGACAGGATGGGACAAGCCCCTGTTCAACTATGGCGATGGCATCCTGGTGCATAACTCGTCCAATACGGAAATCGGCAGCGAAACGATGCGCAACACAATCGTTTACAGCGCCCGGAGCGGCATTCGCATCTCTTCCAGTAGCGGCACATTGGTCGTCAATAATCACATCGGTATTGACCGGGCCGGCACAACTGCGGAAGGCAACGAGCAATACGGCGTGTTTGTGAATGGCAGCGCCAGCAACACGATTGGGGGCAATGTCGCTGCCAGGCGCAACGTGATATCAGGCAACACGATTGGGGTGGTTATCACAGGCACAACATCCAGTAACAACGTGGTGATGGGTAATTACATCGGCCTGAGCGCCAATGGCGCAACGGCCGTACCGAATCTGCTGGATGGCGTGCGAATCAGCGGGCGCGCACGCGACAATTCTGTGGGAGGGGGAGCTGACCGTCGCAACGTGATTTCGGGCAATAGCGGTAATGGCGTTATGCTGAGTGAGTCAGATGATAACTATATAGCCTCCAACTATATCGGCACAGATGCTGGCGGGCTGGGCGGCCTGGGCAATGCCGGGCATGGGGTGTATGTTTATGGCGGACGCCTCAACGATGTTTGGCTCAATCTGATTTCCGATAATGACGGCGACGGCATCCGAATCCAGCCATCGCCGGCTTTCGATGTGGATGATACAGATATTCTTGGCAATATTATCGGACTGGACGCTTTGGGCGCGGCCCCGTTGGGGAACGCTGGGCACGGGATTTTGATAGAGGGCGCCGTGGATACGACTATTGGGTATACAGAGACGGCGTACATTAACGTTATCTCGGCCAATGGTGGTTACGGCCTCTATTTACTGGATGCCCACTCGGCCTCGGTGCAGAACAATTATATCGGCACGGACCAGACCGGGATGCTGGACCGGGGGAACGCGGGAGGGGGTATTTATCTTGACTCCTTCTCAGACTATAACCTGATTGGCGGCGCGGCGTCCGGGACGGGCAACCTGATTTCCGGCAACGACTCGGACGGGGTGCTGGTGTATGGCAACCATAACGTCTTGCAAGGCAACCTGATTGGGACCAACATCAGCGGCGCCGCCAAGTTGGGCAACAGCAAGGCGGGCGTCAGGCTGCTCACTGGCGCGGACAACACCATTGGCGGAACCACCGCGGCGGCGCGCAACCTGATTTCAGGCAATGGTCAAGAGGGCGTGCGAATCGAGTACGCGTCCGATAGTGTGGTGGCGGGCAACTATATCGGCACAGACCTGGCCGGCGCGGCGAGCCTGGGCAACGGCTATAGCGGCATCCACATCAACGGTGGAACGGACAACACCATCGGAGGCGCGACGGCCGGCGAACGCAACATCATCTCCGGCAACGGCATGCAGGGCATCGAGCTCACCGGCGCCAGCGCAACGCGCAACGTCATCCGCAACAACACCATCGGCCAGAGCGCCACAGGCGGCACGCTGGGCAATTCGGCTAACGGCGTTTACGTGAACGATGCGCACCACAATACCATCGGCGCGGCCAACATTATTGCCTACAACGGCGCGTCCGGGGTTAGAGTGTTTTCCGGGGTGGGTAACCAGATTCTGTCCAACACAATTCACTCGAATCAATCCCTCGGAATTGACCTCGCTCCGCTGGGCGTGACGGCCAACGATAACGGCGATGGCGACACCGGCCCCAATCAACGCCAAAACTTTCCCGTGCTCTCGTCGGTGGTTGTGAGCGCCAGCACCTACATCCAGGGGGCGCTCGACAGTACCACCCACACAACCTTTACGCTCCAGTTCTTTATGAACACGGTTTATGATTCTTCCCTTTATGGCGAGGGTGAGACCTGGATTACGACGACCCAGGTGACGACCAACAAATACGGCAAGGCGGGGTTCAGCCTCACTCTGCCCACCACATCCCCGGCTGGCAAATATATCGCGGTGACTGCCACCGACCCGGACGGCAACACTTCCGAGTTTTCGCGGTGCGCTCTGGGCGTGGTTTCGAGCGGGGCGCCCATCGAAGTGAACCAGATTGCTGATACCGCCGACCCCAACCCGGCTGACGGCGTGTGCGACGCAGACCCCGGCCTGGCGGGCCAGCAGTGTACGTTGCGCGCCGCCATCCAGACCGCTAACGCCATCATGGGAACCAACACCATCATCCTGCCGGCGGCGACGTACGTGCTCACGCGTACCGGAGCGGTCGAGAACAATGCTGCCACAGGCGACCTGGACATCAGAGATGACCTGGTGCTCCTGGGCGCGGGCGCTAACACGACCGTAATCAGCATGACGGGTAGCACGCTATTCGACCGGGTGTTTCACATCACCGGCGGCAGCGCGGTCTCGGTCACCATTTCCGGCGTGACAATCCAGGACGGCTGGGAATTGATTGATGGCGGCGGCGGCATCTATAACCAGCAGGGGAACTTGACGCTGAATGCCGTCACGGTTCGAGACAACACTGCCCCGTCTGGCGGCGGCATTCTCAACACGGGCGTGCTGACCATCACCAACAGCGCCATCATCAGCAACACGGCGTTGAGCGGCAACGGCGGCGGCCTGTATCAACATGTGGGCGGCGCGTTGCACCTCGCCAACACCACGGTCAGCCGCAACCAGGCTCAAGACAACGGCGGCGGCATTGCCAGTGTCGCCGGAACGGTCAGGCTCAACAATGTCACGGTCGCCTACAACACGGCCGACACTGACAGTAGTGGCGACGATGGCGGCGGGCTGTATTATAGCGGCGGCATCACTTTCACGGCCAAAAACTCGATCCTGGCCAACAATGTGGACACCAGTCACGGCATCTATGAGTATGGAATGGCCGACTGCGCCGGGACGTTTGGCTCGGAAGGCTATAATCTGATCGGCGACAGCGCCAACCGGACCGGATGTTTGGGTTTTAGCTCTTCAACCCATGATGATGTCGGCGGCGTTGACTTTTTTGGATACTTGCGGTACGAAGCTGGACTGAGTCCACTTGCCGACAACGGCGGCGCAACGCCCAGCCATGCGCTGTTTTCTCCCTACTATGGCATGTCGGTTGACGCAGCCAACCCGGCCACGCCGGGCAGCGGCGGCAGCGCCTGCGAGCCTTTCGACCAGCGCGGCCAGTCGCGCCCGGTTGACGGGGACACGGATGGCACGGCTCGCTGCGACCGGGGCGCGTTCGAGTACGTTCCTGTCACCGTTGACATCGGCAACGCAACCGTTGTTGAGGGCGCAAGCGCCGTCTTTGCCGTGACGCTCTTGCAGCCCGCCGCTGTCACGGTGACGGTCAAATACTCGACCACGGCCCAGACGGCCAGCGCCGGCGTGGATTACGTCACGGCCTCTGGCACGGTGACTTTTCCCATCGGCAGCGCGATGCAAGCCATCACGGTCACAACGTCGAGCGACACGCTCAAAGAGGACGACGAGACGTTCCTGGTCAATCTGTACGATCCATCCTTTGTTTTCCTGGCCCAATATCAGGGAACGGGAACAATTATTGACGACGATTCCAAACCGGTGCTCACAATCGGCGATGTGACTGTGATGGAAGGCGCCCCTTTCAGCGTTACCCAGGCTGTCTTTGTGGTCACGCTTTCTGTGCCGAGCGGCGTTCAAGTCACAGTGAACTATAGTACGACTCAGGGCACTGCCACGCCGGATGTGGATTATGCGCAGCGTACTGGCTGGGTGACCTTCCCGCCAGGCGCCACGACTCAATCTATCTCTATTCCGGTCTTGGGCGATAACCTGGACGAGAGCCATGAAACGTTCATGGTCAATCTCGGCAATGCAACTGGCGCAACGCTGGGCGATAACCAGGCTGTGGGAACAATTACTGATGATGACACGCCCGCGCTGTCCATCTCCGATGCATCGGCTATGGAAGGGGATAGCGAGCCCACCTACATGTATTTTGATGTGCGATTGTCTGTACCCAGCGTCCAAAACGTGACTGTACAGTATGCCACATTGAACGGCACGGCCACCGCGGGGAGCGACTATATGGCCAAGAGCGGAAGTTTGAGCATCCCGGCCGGCCAAATCATGGGAACGATTGCCATAACCATCACCGGCGATACGGTCAGAGAATTCAACGAGACATTCACAGTGACGCTGACCAGCCCGGTCAATGCTACGATTGCTAACAGCGTGGGCATCGGCACGATCATGGACGACGAAATTTATCGCGTCTTTTTGCCAGTCGTGATACGACAGTAAAGCCCTGACCATCAATCCGGCAAAATTGGGCCTGAATTAAGGCCGGGCTCAATTTTGCCGGACAAGCGGCCTTGCTGACGATGCTGGCAAAAGCCTCCACCGACCGATTTCCGATAGCGAGCGCGTTTGTGGCGCGGCTGCGGGAGGCCCAGGATGCCGAACGACAGCGGCAGGCGCGCGAAAAACAACTGGCAGGGCACTATCAACAGCTCCAGGCCGCCCTAAAGCAAGAGGCTTGGGAGGATGCTATACGGTTAGGGCAGCGCATCCGGCAAACTGCGCCAGACTACGCCAATGGACAGCGGATTGGTACAGCGCTTAAAACGTACCACCCCGGTCCTACTACCACTTCTACATCATCGAACGCAAAAAGCGCAAGATCAGCGTCCCTCCGTTCCGCGACCGGGTTGTGCATCACGCGCTGCCCGGTCAGCCAGCTAGTCCAGACGAGATTGGTCAACTGCGACCAAATCAACTCCAGTAAGAGGGAAAGACCAATGTTGAGCGGTTACACCTTGGGTACGCAATGACTACCATCAGAAGTCCACGTCTGGCCCGTTTGTGCCCCGATCAATTACAGTGGATTTCCCGTCAAAATCACAGAAACATCCTGACATCAACTAGGATTCATCAAAGCACAAACCTCGTATTGCGAGTTCACTACATTGCTACTTCCTCACCCCGCCACCGCCAACACCCGCTCTCCCACCACGCCACACACCCGGCCCTGCCATTGCAACGTCCCTTCCACGACCGCGAACTGGCCCCTTAACACCTCGCGATACGCTGTAAACACCTCCGGGCGCAGGATCACATTGACCACGCCGCCCTCGTCTTCCAACGCGATGAACGTCGTACCCCGCGCCGTCGGCGGACGCTGCCGGGCAATGATCACCCCGCCCACGCGCAGCTTCGTCCCGCCATACTAACATAGGATAGCCCCCGCAAGGCATTGCACAGTCCTCGCACTTCCTATATTTCAGAGCTGCATGGATCGGTGGACAGATCGTGTTGTATGGTGCGGAGAGGCTACAAGGCGACCGACCGTTGTTCATCGTGGAAGCGGAGTTGGACGCGCTGCTCCTGTGGCAGGCGGCGGGTGACTTGGTAGACGTGGTGGCCCTGGCTGGCGCGGGGCGGACGTTGCCAGGTCAGTGGTTGGCTCGGTTGTTGCCATATACACGCATTGTCGCGGCGTTGGATGCGGACAAGGCGGGGACGCTGAACGCCACGCGCTTGGCGGCGTTGTCGGCGCGGGGGACAGTGGTGCGCGTGCCGGAGGGTAATGATGTGACGGAGTACTACCAGGCCGGCGGCGATGTGCGATACAATGCGTGCCACGTAGTTGACAACACAATCAAACTGATTAAACTAATATCTAACCAAAACCCGCAAAAGTATGGGAGGACCTTAACTTTGAAAAATTTCAACGCGCTCGCACTGTGGATACGGGTTGCCGCCGTCATCCCGCTGGTAATGTTTCTGGCAATGGGAATGCGCCTGGCGCAAAACACCACGCCGGTGTATGCTGCGACGCTCCCGCCTGGCGCGCCGGACGGCCCCACGCAAGAGGCCGTCTTTTCCATTACGTGGAACTCTGGTTGCGCGACGCCGCCCGCCGGAGCCGTGACCGCCCTTGAGTATGCCGCCGGCATCTGGGGAGCGACCCTGGTGTCTCCGGTGACGATCACAGTATCAGCCTGTTGGACGAATTCGCTGCCCTGCGCGGGCATTGCCTGTGGCGATACCGCGTCCTACGCACGCTATTTCCCCCAGGCGCCCATGGTGCACACGTACTACCCCATCGCGCTGGCCAACGCTCTCAGCGGGCGCGACCTGGCGCTGGAGGGCCACGACATCAACGTGTTCTTTCATTCCGAACTGGACTGGTCCTTCGCCACCGACACCCCGCCCACCGCAACGTATGACTTCGTCACGACGGCGCTGCACGAACTGGGGCATGGACTGGGGTTTTCGGGCAATATGTATGAGAGCTACAATGTTGGCTTTTGCGGCAACGGGCCGTATTACTGGTACGCTTGCCCAAGCCCCTACGACCGCCTTGTCGTGGACAGCCAGGGAATCACGCTGCTGAGCTATATGGAACCGGATCCACGGGTGCTCGGTAGCAAGCTGAAGAGCGACGCCAACTTTGGCGGCCCCAACACCATGCTCCGCAATAACCATGCCTGGGTCAAACTCTACACACCGACGATCTGGAACCAAGGCGCGAGTCTCTCACACCTCGATCCCTCAGTGGTTAGTTCCGCCGAAGATACGTTAATGTTCCCCGCGTCGTCTTCCCGCCTGCGCGCGATCGGGCCGATCACGCTGGGTATCCTGCAGGATATGGGCTGGCAGGCTGCTGGGAATACCCCCAATCTGAACTCAACCGGGCCGCTGATCGTGGGCGTTAACAACCCGACTCCCTTTACCGCAGACCTCCTTTGGGCTGGGTACGCCGGTCAACCCGTGACCTACACCTGGACCGGCGACGACCACGCGACCATCACGCACACCGACCAGATCAGCCACGACACCGCCCTCCTCACATGGACCACGCCTGGCATCAAGCGGGTGTTCGTCACCGCTACGGGGATCGCCACCCCGACCGCGGCCACGCGCGCGGCGCTGGTCGCCGCGCTGAGCGTCACCGGCACACTTCAGGGCATGGTCGGACAGCCGTATACCTTCAAAGCCGCCCTGTTGCCGTCTGCCATCGGTTTCCCCATCACCTACACCTGGGAGGCCGACAACCAGATCCCGCTCACCCACCCCGACGGGGGTGCCGATGACACCGTGACCTGGACATGGACGGTGTCAGACACACAGCAGATCACCGTCACCGCTCTGATCGCCGACGCGACCATCACCGCAACGCATACCGTCCACACCAAAACAATCGTATTCAATCATTGGGTGTACTTGCCCCTGATCCAAAAGCAGTGAAATAGAGCTGGCGTCATATCGTGTGCAAGTTTTGAGAAAATGAGAGGTGAAATAATGGTAAAGAAAGCACGGCGTGTGATCGTGTCGATCACACACATAGCGTTGATGCTGGGAATACTCGCCACACCGGTCGTGCGCGCCGATACTCCCCCACCTGGCGTGGATACCCCGCCGGGACGCTCCGCGATGCTGCAACCCGCGGCAATCCCCACCACTCAGGTGACGATGGACGAAGAAGGCTACACGCTCTGGACGACGGATTGGGGCGACCAATCCTGGTGCGTCCCCGTTTCGACGCTCCGTTATCCCTTTGACCTGGGGGCGCAGGATCCCACCAAACTATCTGATGCCAGTCTGATCCTTGAGTTCAGCGAGGGCCTGTACCATCACGACGTCCAGGATCCCAGTTGGACGGTGGCCCTGAACGGCAGCCCGCCCGATGATTGGCAATCCGTCGGCAACATCAGCGGGCCGGTCGGGGGTGAGGAAGTTGTCTGGAACACCGCAGTGATCGCCTTTGACGCGCTCCGGTTGATTGACGGCGAAAACAACATCTGGCTGCAACAACACGACACCTGCCCCCAGGAGCCGGGATGCACGACCTGCGCCTGCACCTGTATCAACCTCAAACGCTACACCCTGCGCGCGGGGGTGGACCTGGCCATCAGCAAAGTATCGCCCGAACCCGACCTCCGCAACGTCCGGCCCGACCAGCACGAAGATTCGGAAATTCGCGTCAAATTCACCACGCTGGTTTCGCCGACTACGGTCAACGAGCACACCTTCCAGGTGTACTACCGCGATGACGAACAGCAACCGGTGAACGTCTCCGGTCAGGTACACAAGCTGTCAGATGTCGAATACGCCTTTGTGCCGGACGCACCGCTCAAAGATGGCGTCCGCTACCAGGCACGCGTCTGGGGTGAGACGGATGCAGTGGCTGAGAATTACGGGCACTGGGTCCAGGACTTGAGCGGTGGCCCACTGGAAATCGGCAGACATTGGGCGTTCTGGACGCTCCCCCGACTCGAGGTACAGCTGGAACCGGTGCAGGTCCTCGAAGGCGCGCCACTCGTCGTCGGCAAACCCACCGTGCTGCGCGTTTTCCTCTCCCACGCCAACTTCTACCCGGATGTGTGGTACAAGGACCTGTGGGAATACGTGGATTTAGAGGACGTTCAACTTATGTGGGGGTCACCTTCAGGGATGGATTCGGGAGTTAGTTCGTGGCGCACCGATGGATCGGACTGGCACTTCGAATACACAAAGGAGACGGCGCGTCGCTCTCGCCTCAACGACAAGTTTGCGCAGCTCGCTTCACAGGACAGCATCAATTACTATGGCTTTGTCCCAGAAGAGGTGGGAACTTACTCGATCCAGGCAGTGGTCACAGCTCTCGACAGTCGCGGCGAAATGCAACGCTTCGTCAATCAAGTCACGCGAAATGCCATCCAGACGCGCTGGCTCAACATCCATTCTCGCGCGCTGGCAGTTGGGACGGATTACGACAAAACTGGCACCGTTAATTTAAGTAACGCTGTTTTGGGAAATCGGAGCGGTATGCAGGCTATCTATCCAATACCCAATGTATGGCTGGCGCAAACCGCCAATGCCATCCCCTATCACACACCAACATCTCCAGCGGCATGGCAGGTGACGACTGCCAGCGATTCCCAACTCCTGACAGCTCTCGTGGAGTTGAGCGCCATGTGCGCCGCTACCTCCGGCTGCAATTTTATGGTCGGCTACGTACCGGAGGCCTGGCTGGGCGACATCGGCCTGACCTCGCCACGGCAAGCGTGGTACGGCATGTTAGTACAGAATGCCTACTCCGAGTACTACCGCTTCATCGTCGCCCACGAAGCCGGTCACCTGTACGGCTTCGAACACGATACGCGCCAGGGTGGGCAAGGGTACGATGTGCGGCTCAGGGCAAATCGCCGCATCAGCACTGCCTTGTTGGAGCCGCGCAACCAAAAAACGCTCAGGACCATCAACAGTTTTATGAACGTAGACCCGGCGGAATCCCCCCCGCCGGAACGAATATGGATCGAGTCGCAGAATTACAGCGCCTTGCGCGCCAAATTGACCACTAATTCGCAAGCGCTCCGCCAAACGACGCTGGCCGACCCCTTGCTGCTGGTGACCGGCGTCATCACCCCCTCCACCGGCGACGTGGAACTCGATCCCTGGTATCAACTTGAACCCGGTGAATTCGACGCGCCGCCGGCTGGCCCGTACCGACTGGTCTTCCTGGATGACGCGGGTTATGAGATCGTCGGGTACACGCGCGCGTTCAGCAGCGCCACGACCCTGCAACCGGCGGGCCGGAGCGGCTGGGACATCCCTCCCGACGCGCCCGCGCCCTTCGTACTGAAAGTCCCCTATCCGGCGGCGACGGCGCGCATCCAGATCCGACGCAACAGCGACGATGCGCTCCTGGCCGAGCGCACGCTGAGCGCCACTCCGCCCACTGTGACCATCACCCCGCCGGCCAGCACCACCTGGACCGGCCCACAGCCCATCGTCTGGCAAACAGATCCTGGCGAAACTCGGCATTACATCGTCCAGGTCTCCACCGACAACGGTGCGACGTGGGAAGCGCAGGCCATTCACTTGCCCGGCACGGTTTACACGCTTGAGACAGCGAGTATGCTCAACACCACCCAGGCTCTCGTCCGCGTGATCGCCACCGACGGCCTCAACACCGCCAGCGATACTGCCGGGCCGTTCACGATTGACAATCCCGTGAGTGTGGATTACGTCTCCCCCGCACCAGACGCGGTGAACGTCAACGTGGATCAACCGCTGTACGCCGGTTTCCGCGCCACAATGGACCCCACGACCATCCACAGCGCCACCTTCACGCTCTCCGGCGGGCCTTACGGGACGGTGAACGGCCTCATCCGCTACGACGCCGAGAGCCGCGAGGCCACGTTCATCCCGCAGGCCCGGCTGGCCTACAGCACGACGTATACCGCGCACGTCAGCACTGCGATTCACACGCTGGATGGGACGCCGCTGGCGGACGGCGCGACCTGGAGCTTCACCACCGAGCCGGATTTCAATCCGCCGCGCCCGCGCCTGCTTTCGCCGCAGCACGGCGCACTCGGCGTCCCGCGCAATACAGTTGTCGCCGTGGCGTGGGATCACCCGCTGGAAATCGGCACAATCACGACGGCAACGTTCCAGATGGCGGAGATGCCTACTGCCGTCAGCGGCGTTATCAGTGGCAGCGTGGCGTATGACGCCGCCGCGCAGATGGCGACGTTCACCCCAAACGATCTTCTCACGCCGTACACCACCTACGTCGTCACCCTCACCGCCGGCATCACCGACACGCTGGGGAACGCAACCTTCGACCCCACCGTCTGGGCCTTCACCACCGGCGACGCGACTCCCGCGCTCGCCTTCACCGGCAGTTACGCGGATTGGGGCCACGATACGGACGGCGATGGCCTATACGAATACCTCGCGATCCGGATCGGCGTGCAAGTGACCACCACTGGCGACTATAGATTGAAGGGCGTCCTGAATGACTCCGCCGGAGCCGAGATCACCTGGGCAAGCCACACCGCCACCCTCCAACCGGGCGTCAGCTTTATGCCGCTGGCCTTCGACGGGGCCAGCATCGGCGGGCACGGCGTGGATGGGCCTTACAGCCTGACCGGCCTGACCCTGTCCCGCGTCGGGACGGGCGGCGCGTCCGTCCCGCTGGATCAGGCCATGGAAGTCTACCGGACGTTTGCCTATCCCGTCGCCCGGTTCCCGGCGCCGTTGCGCTTCACCGGGCTGCCCGATGTGCTCCTGCGCCCGAAGGAGGCGCTGCTCAACCCGGCCTTCAACGCGCGCAACTACGCCCAACACGTCCTGCTCGACAGCGCGCAGTTGACCTACACCCTGCTGTCCAACAGCGATCTGCGCGCTGGTGTGACGCTCGACAGCAATGGCAATCTGTGGGTGAATCCCACCTCTGACTGGATGGGCTACAGCGACGTGACGCTGCAGGCCACTGACGGCGTCCTGATGGTCCAGGACACCTTCCGCGTGACCGTCGGCTGGGCGCACAGCCTTTATCTGCCGCTGATTCTGCGCAACTTCGACAACGCGCTGGCAATGCGCAGCAACTGGGTCGTCGCCCTCCACGACGATTTCGAAGCCGACGGCCCGTGGCGGTACGGGAGTAGTATCTCGATTCCGCCGGGAGGAATGTATTACGGGGGTCGGCGCGATTGCAAAGCCTACTCCGGGCAATACAGCATGTGGCCGTTCGGCGACGGCGAAGACGGCGCGCTGCTGCCCTGCAACGCCGCCTATCCCAACACGCTGGTCTCGAACATGGTATCCGGAATCAGCTTTAACCTGGAGCACACCACCCAGGCCGAACTACGCATGAAAGTCTGGACCGACCTGGCGCCGGGCGACGAGATTTGCGCTATGGCCGCCCTGGACGCGCCAGTTCCCGACGACGATCCCCGCTGGCTCACGTACTACGGCGTCTGCCGTTCCGGCACAAGCAACGGCTGGGAAGACCTAGCACTCGATCTGAGCGATGTGCCGGTGATCGGCAACCTGATCGGCCAGGAGAAAATCTGGATTGCCGTGCGATTCCAGGCGAACAAAACCGAATCCCGCCCCGGCGGCGCGTATGTGGACGACGTTGTGTTGAGAATCTGCCCGGAGGGTCTGACGTGCGACCCGGCGTTAGGGTCTATCACCCTCGACAAACCCTCCACCACCAGCATCGGTAATTACGACGGGTTGGTTAGTGCAGCCGCCCTGGCCGTCGAAGACAACGGGCGCGTCCACGTCGCGTGGACCGGGGCGCTCAATCCGCACTTTGATGGCTTTGCCTTCTACGCGACCTCCACTGATGGCGTCGCCTGGACGCCGTACCAACTCTTGAACTACTGGCAGGACTACGATCCGCAGCTCGCCGTGGACAATACACGTCATCGAGCGCATCTGGTCTACCGCAGCAACTACGACGGCATCCTGCACCACACCATCGCGGACGGCGTCGTCTCGGACCCCAACGTGCTGGATCGGGATACGGTCACCTCGCCCAAAATCGCGGTCAACCCGACCACCGGCTACGCCTACGCCGTGTGGCACAAAGGCTATTACTACCCCATCGGCAACGACATGCTCACCTGGCGGCGGCGCCTCTGGTATGCCTCCTGGGATGGCGCAAGCTGGACCGCGCCGCAGTGGCATGTCAACGACGGCGACACCGAGTACGCGGCCATCGCCGCCGCGCCGGAAGGCGGAACTATGTTGGCCTGGTTCCAGCAGTGGTCGCAATCCCTCGGCGGGGCGCTCGATCCGGGCGCTCCCATCGTCCCCCGCACGGCCTACGGAACCACCCCGAACGACTTCCCGCTGCGTCAGGCCGTGAGCGCGCCCTACGAAATACCGGAAAAGGACAACAGCATCTTGCTCACCTACTCCCCCGGCGACCAGAAATACTACCTGGTCAGCACCCACTTAATGTGGCCCGGCCATTCGCGGGTCTATCGCTACGTCTGGGAGAACGGTGCGTGGGCCGGACCGCTGGAGGTGTCCGAGAACACTTCCGGGTGGGCCAACGCGTGGTACATCGGAGCCGCCAGCGATCAACCGCTCGTCCACTACATTTACAGGAGTGACGATGACACATTCTATGTGCGGACAGAAACCAACGGGGCACTCAGCGCGGCGCAATCTCTGACCGATGACCTCGCCACGCGCGGCTACACCGGCACGCCAGTAGCCTTCTTCGTGGATCACGCAGGAGGGTTGCACATGATGGTGAGCGGGGCCAAAGACGGCGTCGCGGGGTTCTACTACGTGCATCCCTAGCGGTTCAGCGTGGGCGTCCGGGTATGGCAACGTAAAGATGCCATACCCGGACAGTATTGAGAGGCGTTGCCCGGCCGTATGCCTTGCAGCGACCTCAATCATGATGGCACGCATACCGGACAGCGCCACTAGGAAAACACTTTACATTCATACATTCCCTCACCCCACCACCGCCAGCACCCTCTCCCCCACCACGCCACACACCCGGCCCTGCCATTGCAACGTCCCTTCGATCACCGCAATGGTCCCATGTCAATACCTCCTTACCGTTTTAATGGCATGCGCTTACCGATACTGGCACGCAGGTGGGTGATGAGATCAGAGTCATCACGGATAAAATAATGGCTAGTATCCGGGTCACGGAGTATATCGGCGGCGGCGACAAACCCGGTCCGCAGGCGATAGCGCACCCACAGCACATTCACTCCCAGCCGTTGAGCCACTTGGGCAGTAGTGAGGTAACCCGAGGGTACCGCTTGGGGATCGATCCCGCTGCTGTGATGCCAGCCCTGGTTCTGCCGCAACTCACGCACCGTTCTCACGGCTACCCCCTGCCGGTGCGCGGTGTGGAATCCTTCAGCCTCCAGTTGTGCTGCGATTTGGGCATCACCCAGACCTTGCTGGAAGAGGGCGCCGATGCGTTCGATCATGACGGCGTAGTCCCGAACATCCGTGCACTGCGCAGTGGGGACGGTGGCCTCATACGTGCTGCAGTGGCCTGAAACCCACACGATACGCACGGCGACCAGGTCGGGAGCCTCGCGGGTCAGGATCACGCTCTCGATCAGACTACGCAACAGTGTTTTCTGCTGGGCGGGCGCGAGTTGCGGCCACAGTTCAGGCAGCCGTGTTGAAATGTGGGCAAACTGAGCCCGCAGTTCAGGAGTGATGGCGGCAGGCGGCGTGACCCGGGCGCGATAACCGGCGATTTCCTGTTCTAGCGCATGGAGGAGGTGGAGTTGCTGTTCCCAGCGGCGCTCGAGTTCGGCCGCCACCAGGCGGTTTTCGGGGTCAACGTGCATATACTGGCGTTGGGCGAACTGGACATCGTACTCGGCGCGTTGTAAGCGCATGTTCCATTCGGTCTCGCGTTGCGCGTGTTCGGCGGCCTGCACTTCCAATACGGCCGCCAGCGCGTCCAGATGCGCGGGCTGTAGCGCGGCGAAAAAGGCAGCCACGACCACAGCGTCGACGCTGGAGCCATGGATGGCCGGACAGGGCGAAGTGCCAATACGTTTGGACAAGCCGAAGCACTGGTAAATGTACTGGTGCGCGTGCTTGTAGTCGACCTGACAGCGATGGCCACACTGCCCGCACACGGCGATCCCTTGCAACAAGGCCGTGCCCTCGCGTGCCGCTCCAGGAGAGGGATCCGCTGCGTGATAGTACTTTACTGCGTTCGCGTGCAGACGCGCCTGATTGGCTTGATATTGTTCCCAGGTGATGTACGCGGGATAGACATCCGGCTTGAGTTGTCGCCACGCCTCTTGCGGCTGGTTGACGCGTCCACTCTGGGGATGTCCCGCACGGCGTTGTGTAGGATCAATCTGTGTACGTCCATAGGCGAAGACCCCGGCGTAGGCCGGGTTGCACACGATGTTGTAGACTGCCGTGTACGTAGCTTCCTTCCACACGATTTCACCCTTATCCGGGCCACTGCGTTGTTGCCGGGGTAGCAAAGCGTGTTCGCGGCGTAGGAAGCGCACCACCTGACTACAACTCCCCAACGCGACAAACTGCGTCAGCACCCGCCGAATACTCGCCTGCACGTGCTGATCTGGGTCCAACACGACTGTGCCGTCGTCCAGACGCACCAGGCCGGTCGGCAAGTTCTGGCGATATTCGCCACGCTCTACCTGGCGCAGGCGTCCGGCTTCGAGGCGTTGTTTCAGTAAGTGTAATTCCGCTTCGCTCATTGTGCCTTTCAAGCCCAACAAGAGTCGATCATTGAATTGACGTGGATCATAGACCCCGTCGTTGTCGGCGATCAATGCGCCAAACACCGCCGCCAAGTCAAGCAAATGATACCAATCTCCGTTATTTCGCGCAAGTCGCGAGACTTCGTAACCGATGATAATGCCTACCTGCCCAAGCGAAACCTCGGCCACCAGGCGTTGGAAACCGCTGCGGTAGGCGCTCCCGCTGCCAGAAAGCCCCTGATCTTCATCAATGACGTGAATCCGCGCCATAGGCCAGCCCAAGCTCCGGGCACGGTCGACCATCTGACGCTGGTTGTGTTGGCTTTCCTGGTTCTTGGTCACTTGTTTGAGGGTGGATTGGCGGATATACACATAGGCGGCGCGTTGCAGATGCGTTGCGGTGACTTTGACAGCGCCGACGCCCGCGTAGGTGGATAGATCACTCCGGTCGTTCATCGTGTACCTCCTGAGCCAGGACTTGCTGGCACATCCGCACTAATTCCTGGTACACGACTTGTTGTTGTGTCATCGTCAGCCTGTTCCAAACTTCGTGGGCCGCAATGACCGGTGGCGTGGTTGACTGCCCCTTGAATGCCCTGATCTCCTCCGGCTTTACTGTGTGTTCCATCATCTTCCTTGTCCTCCACTTGCTGACTCACAATGATTGTGTAAGTTGCCAACAAGTGTCGCACAGATTCTCCACACAGCGGCTGGGTGGCCTGGGGTGGAATGTCGGGAGCACGATCTGTAACTGCCAGGGGCACGCGGCAGTGCAGACCAGGGCGCAGTTCAATGACACAGTCATCATCACCACGCTTCTCTGCACCGAGATCGACGAGAGGGAATTGCTGTCCGTACAACGGGTGTCGAGGATCGGTGATGGTAATGTTTCCGTTTAGTACTACCTGTCTAGCCGTTAGCGGGGTAGTATCTTGGGTGCAGTGTGCACCTCCCACGCAACACCTCGCGATACGCCGCGAACACCTCCGGGCGCAGGACTACGTTGACCACACCCCCCTCGTCCTCCAACGCGATGAACGCCGTGCCCCGCGCCGTCGGCGGACGCTGCCGGGCAATGATCACCCCGCCCACGCGCAGCTTCGTCCCGCCATACTAACATAGGATAGCCCCCGCAAGGCATTGCACAGTCCTCGCACTTCCTATATTTCAGAGCTGCATGGATCGGTGGACAGATTGTGTTGTATGGTGCGGAGAGGCTCCAAGGCAACCGCCCGTTGGTCATCGTGGAAGCCGAACTGGACGCGCTGTTGCTGTGGCAGGCGGTGGGTGACCTGGTAGACGTGGTGGCCCTGGCAGGCGCAGGACGGACATTGCCGGCACAATGGTTGGCGCGGTTACTGCCGTATACGCGCATTTTCGCGGCGTTGGATGCGGACAAGGCCGGGACGCTGAACGCCACGCGCCTGGCGGCGTTGTCGGCGCGGGTGACGCCGGCGCGCGTGCCGAAGGGCAATGATGTGACGGACTATTACCAGGCGGGTGGCGATGTACGTGCGTGGGTGACGGCGGTGACCGGCGATGACGCGCAGTTTCCGCTGCGGGTGGTGATCCCGCCGGACGAGGCGCGGATGCCGGGGCTGGCGGTGCCGGCGGGGAGGTGGCAGCGTATGGACGATGGGAGCATTGTGGTGGTGTATGTGTCGGCGGAGGAGATGGCGGTGTGCAGGGAGGCGACGCGGGTGTGCGGGGGAAGATGAACAACGCCTTGGTGTCGTCTGTACCTATGATTTTGATAGACCCTGTTCCAGTGGTTCGCCGATAAAGAGTATCCATCGACGACAATTAGAAACGCCCACTCGGAGTTTACAGAAGTTTGTCTTTTTGCAAAGATCGTAATACACTAAAGACGGTTTGAGCAACAAAACGTCCCACAGTGTAACCAGCACTTGGGGCGATGTCCACGGCGATCTGACCGCCCTGGCGAGTGCATCCGCCCCCGCGCGTCAAACGCCGGGGAGCGTTTGTTATAAGGACCAGGCTGTTTCCTTCGCGAGTATGCAATGATCAAAGATGAACTCAATCGAGCCGACGTGCACGCTGACAACATCGGCGTGGTAGGCGATTACACCTCTATTGAGGGTGGTATCCACTTCCACCGTGAAACCATTATCTATGACGGCGTCAAGCCCGTCTCTGCCGGCCACCTGCTCGATGCCTGTCAGGCGCAGGTGGCCAGTGTGCTTTTCGACGCTCGTTTCAAATACGACGCCAACCTCTACGTCAACCGCGCTGTTGAGCAGGAACTGAATGCCTTCTTTGACACCCCACTGGATGGTCCCGCACCCAACTGCTTCCTCATCGTCGCTCCTGCCGGGAGTGGCAAGACAAACCTGCTGTGCGACCTGGCTCGTGTGCGCGTAGCCCAGCAACCGGTGGTGATGCTATTGGGCGGTAATACCTCACTTAGCGGAACAACCGGTTTGTTGGGTGCAGTCAAGGACGAGTTGGAGATTGCCAGTTCCGCCATCGCCTTCCGTAACGCCGGTGACAGCCTTCATACCCTAGACCGTCTGGCAGAAGAGACAGGGCGCAACGCGCTACTCTTCCTGGATGCCATCAACGAGCACAACCGTCCGGTCGCAATGCGCCAGGCATTGGAGGATCTCTTCCGCAGAACACGCGGACGACGTGTCAAGCTAGTGGTTACCTGCCGTGACTACTACTGGGGGTTGTTCAAAGGACAGTTTTGGAAAGGCGTAACCGTCAACGAACTGCCAGATGAAAACGAAGAAATAGATGGCGAATCAGAGAATGATTTCAGCCGCTTTGCCCTTGACGAACACGAACGCGCACTGACGCTCTACCTGGATCACTACAATATCATCGGAGGGCTGGTAGGTGAAGCGGTGGAGCAGTGCCGCCACCCCCTCCTCTTGCGCTTCTTCTGCGAAGCCTATCGCAATGAAGACATTGACGAAGTTGAAGACATCCGCCTCAAGGAGTTGTTCGATCACTATTGGAGTCAAAAGCTTGCATCCATTGCTGAGCGAATGCTTGAACCCGGCAGCGAGCGGCTACTGAATGGGCTTATGGAGGAAGTGGGAAGTTATCTGCTGAATATTGCAGCCTATATGCTCCAAAACAACGTCCGTGCTATCCCTTTGGACGAGATGGTTCAGGCGACGCAGCGCACGGAACAATATGACGATCCTCGTTCTGTCTACGGTCGCATCCAGGACGAATTCATCATCCTGGAAGAGAAGGAGCACGGTACAGGGCAAAGCAAAGAGATCCAGGTCGCCTTCGTCTACGAAGAGTTTATGGAATATGTCATGGCACGTGCTTTGATCTATAAATGGGATCAGGCAGGTTTGGATGAATCTGCTATCCTGAACGAGATCGAAGCACTGACAGGTAAATACGAATCCTTTGCCCAGATCCTGGGCGTGATGGTCTACTTGGCGCTGATGTTGAAGAAACAACGTAACCTGGCACTGTGGCCGCTCTTACTAAGTCAGGGGCAGAAATGGCAGCAGGTGGTCTTCGAAGCCTTTCGTAAACTGCCTGAGGATCAGATAGATAGTAACGTGCTTGATACCCTTGAGCAGATGTTGCGGATGGATGATGAAAATCTCCATGAAAAGGCCCTAGACCTTCTGAAACTCAGAAGAGTGGGAACAGCAGCCTCGAAGTCCATATCGCTAGCGAATAGGATATGCAGTCTAGCAAACTCATCACAGAACTCTGTTGCACGGAGAGCTGCGTTGGTGCTAGGCTATGCTCCGTTTGATGTAGCTGTGCCAGTTCTTATTGAGGTGTTGCACCATTCCAGCTCAAAGGTTCGCGATAACGCGGTGACAGCGTTAACTCGACAAGGGCAATCAGCGACACCATTCCTCGTCACTGCGCTCAAGGATCGTGATAGCATTGTGCGGCGCAGGGCAGCCCAAGCCCTGGGGCAGTTGAGAGACGCCCGAGCAGCGGAGCCCCTCATCGCTGCGCTCAAGGATCGTGATAGCAATGTGCGGCAAGGGGCAGCCCAGGCCCTGAAACAGTTGAATTGGAAACCGTTGGGTAGAGAGCTCACTGCCTGGTATCTTATGATTCGACGGAATTGGCAGCAATGCGTGCAATTAGGGGACGCAGCGGTGGAGCCCCTCATCACTGCGCTCAAGGATAGCGATTGGAGGGTGCGGCAAGGGGCAGCCCAAGCCCTGGGACAGCTGGGAGACGCCCGAGCAGTGGAGCCCCTCATCACTGCGCTCAAGGATAGCAATAGCGATGTGCGGCAAGAAGTTACCAACACCTTGAAGCAGTTGGGAAATGCAACAGTGGAGCCCCTCATCGCTGCACTCAAGGATCGTGATTGGAGCGTGCGGCACAGGACAGCCCAAGCCCTGGGACAGCTGGAAGACGTCCGGGCAGTAGAGCCCCTCATCACTGCGCTCAAGGATAGCGATTGGAGGGTGCGGCAAGGGGCAGCTCAAGCCCTGGGACAGCTAGGAGACGCCCCTGCGGTGGAGCCCCTCGTCATTACGCTCAAGGATAGCGATTGGAGGGTGCGGCAAGGGGCAGCCCAAGCCCTGGGACAGTTGGGAGACGCCCGAGCAGTGGAGCCCCTCATCGCTGCGCTCAAGGATCGTGATAGCAATGTGCGGCAAGGGGCAGCCCAAGCCCTAGGACAGCTGGGAGACGCCCGAGCAGTGGAGCCCCTCATCACTGCGCTCAAGGATAGCGATTGGAGGGTGCGGCAAGGGGCAGCCCAAGCCCTGGGACAGTTGAGGGACGTCCGGGCAGTAGAGCCCCTCATCGCTGCGCTCAAGGATCGTGATAGCAATGTGCGGCAAGGGGCAGCCCAAGCCATGGGACAGTTGGGAGACGTCCGAGCAGTGGAGCCCCTCATCGCTGCGCTCAAGGATCGTGATTGGAGCATGCGGCACAGGGCAGCCCAAGCCCTGGGACAGCTGGGAGACGCCCGAGCGGTGGAGATCCTCGTCACTGCACTCCAGGATAGAAATAGCGATGTGCGGCAAGGGGCAGCCCAAGCCCTGGGACAGCTGGGAGACGCCCGAGCAGTGGAGCCCCTCGTCACTGCGCTCAAGGATCGTAATTGGAGCGTGTGGCACAGGGCGGCCCAAGCCCTGAGGCAGCTAGGAGACGCCCGAGCGGTGGAGACCCTCGTTACTGCACTCAAGGATGACTCCAGTAGCGCGCGGCACAGGGCAGCCCAAGCCCTCGGGCAGCTGGGAGACGCCCGAGCAGTGGAGCCTCTCATCACTGCGCTCAAGGATAACGAAAAGAAGGATATACGACAGAGAGCCGCTGAAGCGTTACGCCAAATTGGCACACCCGAGGCGCTAGCTGCATTGTGTGAGTACGAAGGCAAATCGGACTGATGAACGATACCCAACAACACCCAACGCGCCATATAAACGCTAACCAATCTCAGATCGGCGTCATCGGTGATCATGCGCACGTCGACGGAGGTATCCACTTTCATTACCACGAGACGACATCCACGCTGCCTCTGCGCGAAGGCCGCCACGACTTCTACCGTCACATCCCGATGCCCGACCACTACATCCCACGCCCCGAAGTGTTGGACGCACTCCGCGAGGCGCTGCTCTCCGGCGACGGCGCGGTAGCCCTGACCTCAGCAGTGAAAGTGGCGCTGCACGGGATGGGCGGCATCGGCAAGAGCGTGCTCGCCCGCGCGCTGTGCGACGATCCCGCTGTGCAGGCCGCGTTCCCCGATGGCATCCTGTGGACGACCCTGGGCCGCGATGTGAACGAACCGGTCCTCCGCAGCAAACTGCGCGAGTGGGTGGAGACGCTAGGCGGCATCATCAGCGAGAACGCGCCCACGCTTGACCAACTGAAGAATAAACTGGTGCAGCTTTTGGAAGCCCGCGCCTGCCTGCTGATCGTGGATGACGCCTGGCAACATACTCACGCCGCTGCCTTCCAGGCCGGCGGGCCGCGCTGCCGCCTGCTGCTGACCACCCGCGATGCCGAAGTGGCCCGCACGGTAGGCGCGAAGGTTCACCCCGTTGAGACGCTGCCGCCGGAGCAGGCCGTGGCGCTGTTGCAGGAATGGGCGCAGGGCAAACTGGCCGCCGCCTCGCCGGATGTGCTGAGCCAGATTGTGAAGCGGTTGGGCTGCCTGCCGCTCGCGCTCAAACTTGCGGGCGCGCAACTGCGCGACAGAGACCCGGCCCGGTGGCTGGAAACCTTCGACGCGCGCAAGCTCAAAGCGCGCCGCCCGGAAACCCTTCACGACAACCTGGAACAAACCCTGGCGTTGAGCCTGGACTCCCTATCCTCTGCCGACCGGCGCTGCTACACTGCGCTGGCGATCTTCAAAGAGGATGAGCCTATTCCGTTGTGCGCGATCACTAAGCTGTGGGGGGCGTTGGAAGGGTTGAATGCCGACGAATCCGCCATCTTGCTGAATGACCTGGCCGCCCGCGCACTCCTACATCCCTCCTCCCGTCATTCTGAAGAGCGTAGTGGCGAAGAGTTTCACACGGCCCTGCACGACCTTCTCCGCGACTTTATCAAAACTGAATTGGGCGACCAGGGCACGCAAGAAATACATCGTGTCTTGCTCAATGCTTATCGTCAAACCATCCCCAATGTCCCCCTGAGAGCAGCGAAAGAGCGAACTCCCTGGCACACCGCGCCGAATGATGGCTATCTCTATTCCCACTTAGCCTACCACCTGGATGCCGTGGACGACGAGACTGACCTGCGCGCGCTTTTTGCTGACGACGCCTGGCTCCACGCCCGCGTGCCTGCTGATAATTACACCTATGATGGCTACTTGGCGGATTTGGCATTGGTGTGGAAACGAGCACAAGACCTAGCAATGCGCCAGATAGCGGAAGGACGACCACCGCTGGCTGTAGCAGATTGCATTCACTACGTACTCATCCACACAACGGTCAATTCCTTAGCAAGTAACTACGGCCCTGAACTGGTGGCGCGTGCCGTGGAAACCGGGCTCTGGTCGCCAGAACGAGGAACAAATTTGGCTTATCGAGTGATAGGGTCTAGTCAAAAAGCCGAGTTGATAGGAATGTTGCTAAGAACTGGGCAGTTATCGGAAAAGCAACGGGAAACTTTATTACATCTAGGTTTATCAGTTGCACGGTCAACTACGAATATAGAGGCACAATCGCAGGTATTAGCATCTATGGCAAAACATTTGGAGGGAGACGAACGGAAACTAGTCTTAACAGAAGGACTTATATTAGCATCTGCTACCGCAGATGAAGGAGTAACAGAAATAATAAATTTTGGATCCCTTTTCGGGTTGTCTTTTACGACGAGTCAGTATCGACTGGCCCGACGTATGATTTTAAGAAACCTTATCCCAATGATAAAAGAAGACAATCTGCTGAAAGATGCCTTGCAGATAACACAGACTATTTCAGATGAGATAGCACGTGCTTTAGTCTTGATAGAATTAGCTCCAAAGCTGGAAGGAAATTTGGCCGCGAGAGCGTTCGCACTGCTGCAAGCCATTGTAGACGAGGAAGCAAAAGCGTATACTTTAATGGCGCTTTCCCCACAACTAGATGGATCTTTACTACAAAATGCGGTGGCATTGGCATACACTATTGTAGATGGAAGATATCGGACAATGGTTTTGGCAAAACTTGCTATACAAATGCAACCGGACGAGCAAATGCAAGTTCTCCCAGAAATCCTTTTGATGGTACGAATTTTGAAGGATGAACGTTTTAAAGTCGGGATACTGTCAATGTTGGTACCACACTTAGAAGATGAATTGCTTGCAGAAGCACTGACAATAACACGGAAACTACAGAGTAAAAGAGAGCAAGCTGAGGTCCTGGCTGCGCTGACCCCACAACAACTCAAGGATAATCTACTAATAGAAGAATTGATGGCGACAGATGCAATTGGAGACGAAGAACATCGAAGCTTCATAATATCGGCATTAGCTGCACATCTCACAGAGGAACGACTTGCAGAAGAACTTTCGATGGTGCATGCGATTAAGGATGAAGAAAATCGAAGTCAGATTTTGCTGGCGCTGGCTCCACATCTCACAGGGAAATTACTGGCACAGGGACTAGTGGCGGCGTGTGGGATTGAGAATGAGGAAAAACGGTCGGAAGTCTTGGAAACGCTGGTCCCACATCTCACAGGGGAACTACTGGCACAGGGACTGACGGCGGCGTGTGGGATTGATAATGAGGTATGGCGGGCTTATGTTTTAGCTGCACTGGCTCCCCATCTAGAGGGCGAATTATTGATGGAAGGAGTAGCAGCAACACAAGTACTTGAGAATAAACAATGTCAACGCAAGGTATGGATAAAATTGATTCCAAGGTCGGAAAAGGAAATATCCATACAGATTCTGATGGACATAATGACAGATTCCAATAAGAAAATCAGAACCCCTTGGGGAGTAGAATTGACTCGAAATACACCAGATTGGGGAGAATTGATAAGTCAATTAAATCGAGAGCAATTGGCAATACCATTATCGGGAATACAAACAATTTCTGATAAAGACCATCAAGTCCAGGCATTAACAGCACTGGCCTTGAACTTGGAGGAAGCAGTACAGGAACAAGTTTTGGAAGTAGCATTAGCATTAGCACTGGAAATTTCAGATGAAGGAACACGTGCTGGAGTACTGGTCAAATTAGCCTCACAGTTACCGGAAAGCTCGTTTGCGAGAATCCTGAAAGCCGCACAGGGAATCAAACATGAGGTATATCGAGCATGGTGTCTGGCTATGATGATTCCACAGCTAGGTGAAAAAGAACGAACGTGTATTTTATCGGAAAGCTTGAAAACGGCCCAAAAGACTTTGAACGAAACCCTTATAATTGATAGTGGGTCAGGAAGGAATTCGGGTTCCCAAAGCGGAGCGGGGGGGTATATTCTGGAATCCTTGACGCCACAACTGAAAGGGGAATTACTACTGGATGGTTTAGCAATAGCACAGGAAATTAACGACGAACGCCTGCGAGGGCGGGTTCTAATAGCACTGGTTCCGCAACTTGCAAACATGCCGCAGGCACACAAGTTACTGGCGGAGGTGATGGCTACCGCCAGTGCAATTAGAGCCGAAGATACACAAGCCGGAATTCTGAGGGCGCTGGCCGCACATCTCACAGGGGAGTTGTTGACAGAAGGTTTTGTGTTAGCACAAGGAATCAAAGAGAGCTGGATGCAGGAGAGTGTCTTGGCGGCATTCGTTCCAAAATTAGAAGGTGGTTTGTTGATAGATGGTCTAACAACAGCACGGGCAATTGAAGATGAAGGACGACGAAGCAGAACTTTGGCAGCGTTCGCTTTGCAGTTGGAGGGAGAATTACGACAACAAGTCTTAACGGAATGTCTAACGGCGGCACGCGCGATTGAGACCAAGAGAGGACAGGTAGATGCCTTGGTAACACTGATCCCTCAGTTAACAGGAGAATTACAACAACAAGTCTTGACGGAGTGCTTAACGGCGGCGCGCGCAATTGAGGATGAAGAAGAACGAGAACGTGCTTTGACGGCATTGTCCCCACAGTTGGAGGGGAATGTACGACACCAGGTTGTGGTCGAAAGAGTGACAGCGGAGCGCGCAATTGCGAACAAAAAGGGGCGGGTGGCGCTCTTGGCGGCGTCGGCCTTCATACCAGAAGTTCCAGATCATTTGCTGCGAGATATTCGCCAGGATTTATTGCGATGCATGTGGAGTAGTCAAAATAGAGAACGTTCCAAACTACTTGGTATGCTCGCCCACGACAAAGCCGTTTTCCTCCGCGCCTTCGATCTACCCCCTGAAGCCTACATCCCTATCACTCACTCCATCATCAACATCTGCACAAAGTGGGACTGGATATGAGAACGGATACGGAATACCGGATTACGGATACCGGTATCCGGTCTTCCGTATCCGGTATCCGCTTAAGGAGTACCAATGCTCAATCTCAACGAAGCTCAGACGCGCAAGCAGTTGATTGACCAGGCCCTCGCCGCCGCCAGGTGGAACGTAGCCGATCCCAAACGGGTCGGGAGCGAAATCCCCGCCGACGGTTTCTCACCGCAGGCGTGGCGGGCGTTGCAGGGGCGGATCAGGGAGGCGGGGCTGCCGCTCGATGTCAAGCTGCCCTCCGGCATCTGCGATTATGTGCTGTACCGCGAGAACGGCGAGGTGTTGGCGGTGGTGGAGGCCAAGCGCACGAGCATTGATCCACGGATGGGGCAGGCGCAGACACGCTTCTATGTGGAGGAAATTGCACAGCGGCAGAACGTCCGGCCCTTCGGCTTTATGAGCAACGGGCTGGATACCTATTTCTACGACGTGGGCCGCGCCGCCGAACGCCCGGTCTACGGATTTTTCTTCCGCGAGGACCTGGAGAATCTGCTGTACCTGCGCGAGCACGCGACCGCATTGACGCAGGCCACGATCAACACGAAGATTGTGGATCGCACGTACCAGCACGAGGCGCTGCGCCGGGTGAGCGAGGTCTTCGAGCAGGGCCGGCGCAAGGCGCTGCTGGTGATGGCGACCGGCACCGGCAAGACGCGCGTGGCCATCGCGCTGATCGACCTCTTCCTGCGCACGGACCAGGCGCGCCGCATCATCTTCGTGGCCGACCGCGACGCGCTGACGCAGCAGGCGCTTGAGGAGGGGTTCAGCGGCTGCGCGGGGCGGCCGGCTTGCGCCGGCGCACCCTCCCGGGGCTCACCCGAAAGGTGGAGCGATCCACCACCGGTCGATCTTCGGGCGTTAGCCTTCCACTCGACCTACACATCGCCCGTCGTGCCCGAAGGCGCGGCGGGCGATGCCCTTTTCGGCCAGACGACCGGCGAACCGGCCCTGCTGCCGTTCGGCTCGCGCCTACCGGTCACCCGGCGGCCACGGCCGCCCCGACGGCGGCGACCGGGAAACCCGGCCTCCGTCCCCGGAGTCGGAGCCCGGTCTGCCAGGCGAACCCGGCTCCGTTGCCCCTCGACGCCATCCACCGGCAGAGCCGGCGACGGTGCCGCCCCGGTTCCTTCGGTCGGTTGCCCGACCTCGGTCCCCGGAGTTCGAGGACCCGGTCTGCCGAGCGAACCCGGCTCCGTTGCCCTCTCGACGCCGTCCACGCTGACCCGGTTGCCCGTGCCATCGCTGGCG